>Ga0326597_10007923_pt1 | contig 14385 bp, 15 predicted proteins | sample RVTome_12_FD_203789 | JGI IMG/M metagenome (GOLD analysis project Ga0326597, IMG submission 203789) | Soil microbial communities from uranium-contaminated site in the Upper Colorado River Basin, Wyoming, United States - RVT100D185 | ecosystem: Environmental > Terrestrial > Soil > Contaminated >... | reverse complement strand
TTGGCACGCGGCCGGAGGCTATCAAGATGGCTCCGGTTGTGTTGCGAGCGCGAGAGTGCGGCCGACTCCGCGTAGTTCTGTGCGCCACAGGTCAGCATCAAGATATGCTTCACGACGGGTTGGATGCCTTTGCTCTGATACCAGACGTCGACCTGGAGGTGATGCAGAAAGGACAAAGCTTGACCCAACTGACGTCACAACTTCTGCTGAGCATCGACAACTGCTTGTCAGCAATCAAGCCCGATGCGGTTTTAGTTCAGGGAGATACGCAGACATGCTATTGCGGTGCCCAGGCCGCATTCCTAAAAGGGATTCCAGTGGGACATGTGGAAGCTGGGTTGCGCACCAAATCCCGTCGAAACCCTTTCCCCGAGGAAATGAACCGTCGTTTCACCGACTTGTTGTCTGACTGGCACTTTGCTCCTACTCCCCAGGCGCGGCAAAACCTGCTCGGTGAAGGAATACCAGATAGCAGCATCATTATTACAGGTAATACGGCGATCGACGCATTGCTTTTGGCTTCTCATTCGTTGCGTGTCAATGCGGCACAATATGTTTCTTTCGATCCGAATACTATGAATGGGCAAGAAATAATCTTGGTTACCGGCCATCGGCGAGAAAATCACGGCGCCCCGATAGAAAACCTTTGCAAGGCTTTGCGAGATGTTGTCCGGCGCCATGACTCGTCATGCATCGTCTATCCCGTACATATGAACCCCAATGTGCAGCGCTCAGTGCATCACTGGCTTGGTGGACTCGAAAGAGTACATTTAATCCCGCCTCAGCCATATCTTGCCTTTGTCGATTTAATGCGCCGCGCCTCAATTATCGTGACTGACTCAGGCGGCATCCAAGAGGAGGCCCCTTCGTTAGGTAAGCAGGTATTGGTCACTAGAGTAAATACCGAGCGTCCGGAGGTGCTTTTGACAGGTTGTGTGCGACTAGTAGGAAACTCTCAGGAGACTATTTGTAGCGAAATTCTTAAGTCGTTGAAGAACGGCAAGGGTGTTGGTCCTGTCGAGAACCCTTGTGGCGATGGTCGCGCGGCACAACGGATCGTCGAGTTTTTGGAGGCGCGGCTGAAGTGAGTCTTATGTTATCTGACCGCAAGCGAAGCGAAATGATTTGAAAAGGGAATGCGCTGAAAAATAGCTTAAGCTGAGCGGAGGATTAGTGCTTGTGATGTGAGCGCACATCAGAGGGTAGGGAAGGGGGCTTCGAGTGAAACTATGTGCGAAGTTTGTCATTATGTATTGAAACAGTGACCTGATCGTATCGGGCCGATCGTCTCTGTGCGAAATCGACGGTTTAGTGAATAGGTGTTCCACAGTATCAACGGACGGGAGCTTCTTGAACACTTTGAAAACCTCTCTGATTTGACGCTTTTGGCCAGCGGCGACACTCGCACCGGGTTTGTCTTCTACCGGCGCGTTCCCGCGAGTTGAAGGGCTATTCTAATAAGAAGTCCGGCAGAGAGCTTTGGGGCATTCAGCGGGCGTCTTTGTGGATTTAGCGACGATGCAAGCTTCTGGGACATCACTCGGACAAATTGATAGTCTGTTGGCTCGCTGACCCCTAGGCAGTGATCGTTCTGAAGGCACAGCAAGAGATCATGCATAGTCAATTTTCTAGATTAGCCATTTCGCCCGGTGTCGTCACGGTAAGGGCCTATGAATCTATAATTGCTAGTGACGTCTTCCGAAGGATGGAATCATTCTCCGATACCTGGTTGGCCCGATATCACACTATCCTAGATCCCTATGCTCACGCGTGGGTGGCCGACCCGCTGCACCAGTGGAGTCGGCGATGGGAATATCCCTTTGTCGCTTCGTGCTTGGCTCGCTCCTTCCCTCGCCGAGTACTCGATGCGGGTTCAGGAGTGACATTTTATCCGTACTTCCTCCAAGAGTCGCTCGGGGTCGCAGTCAACTGCTGTGACCATGATGGGACGCTAAGATATTTTTCAAAGCCATCAACGCTTGCTCTGGGCGACCGGTCAACTTCACTACCGCTAGTCTGGACCAATTACCATTCAGTAACGGTGCTTTCGATGCGATTATGTGCATATCAGTCTTAGAACACACTGATAACTACCGGGATATCCTTAGTGAGTTTGCCCGAGTGTTAGTACCAGGTGGCCAGCTGGTTCTAACCTTCGATGTTTCCCTGGACGGCCAAGCCGACATCAGCCCTGTGGAGGCTGAGGATCTTCTGGCTGCTGCGAGAGACATTTTCTCCGCAGGAGACACGTTTGATCTGAACGCCGCGCTGGGGTCTCCCGATTTGTTAACGACGGAGAATGTCCGGCGCACACAGCCGAAGCTGCTCCCCTGGCGACGACCTACTTTCCGGCAGGCAGTGGCAATGCTCCGCCGGCGTCGCTGGCCACAGCGGCGTTTCGTCAAATTGGCCTGTTGTGGGGCGGAGCTCCGTAAGATATAAAGCATGGTCATCTAGAACCCGACCGGCAGCTCGCGCTGGCAAGCAGCTAAAGATGTAGGCTGTGGCGAAGGGATTCTTCTTCGTCGATACCGGCCGTATGGATACACTCGCACCTCGGAATCGACATTTCGCCAACCGCAGTAGAGAAGCTCCGCCAAGAACAAGATGAAAAGGGCCGCTTTATTGTCGCAGATGCTGAGACATTTGTTCCACAGCAACAGTTTGACGTCATAGTGTTCAACCAGGTCTTGTATTACTTCCATAACCCGCTCGGAGTTATTGAACGATATACCAAGGCCCTGAAGGAGGACGGCATCGTCGTCGTCTCCACCTACCTAGACTCGGTTAGGGCCGTTTCGATTTTGCAACGGGTTAAAACCAAACTCGCTTTGCTACATGAGGTCCGGACCACCAATGGGTCGAAGTCTTGGGCGTGTAGCATCTTTAGCCGTTCGAATTTAGCCGCCGATTAGGATCTGCCAGCCACGCTTTCGAATAGGAACAAGGCGCGCGTTTGAAAGCCGGGGGGGAAAGAGATTATATTTCGGGTCGCACCGCAAGGGACGACTTGGAACATCGGCGGGGTGGCTGATACAAGATAGCAGCATGCTCAAAGATCTTTGAGAGGGTGACTATGAAGCTCAGTGTCATTATTCCCTGTTTTAATGCTGCGAAGACGATCGGCGCTCAACTCGAAGCGCTGTCTGGCCAGCAATGGTCTGACTCGTGGGAGGTTGTCGTTTCTGACAATGGCTCGAGCGACAAATCGGTGGCTGTTGTCGAGGGTTACAGGGAACGCTTGCCGAACCTCCGAATTATTGACTCGTCAGACCGGCAAGGTAGATCACACGCCCGTAATGTGGGCGTGCTAGCGGCGACTGGCGACGCGCTTCTCTTCTGTGACGCTGACGATGAGGTAGGGCCTGGGTGGCTGGCGGCAATGGGCGAAGCGCTGTCCAAGTACGACTTTGTCGCATGCCGCGTCGACTTTGAGAAGCTGAATCCGCCGTATTTAGCGGGCATTTTTAGAAACCACGAGCAGCAAAGCGGACTCCAGAAGGCCTGGTTCTCCCCCTTCCTTCCACACGCTGGGGGCGGGACGCTAGGAATCAAACGGGCGCTGCATCAGGCTATCGGCGGTTTTGATGAATCCTTGCCCCGGATGCAGGATACTGACTACTGTTTTCGAATCCAGCTTGCCGGCTGGGAACTTCATTTCGTGCCGGGTGCGATCGTTCACGTCCGTTGTCGTGAAAAGCTAATTTCCTTGTTTCACCAAATGCGCGGTTGGGGAGAGCACAGGGTCCTCATGTATAAGCGGTACGGGTCGCCAGGGATGATGATTTCGCACCCGTGGAAGCGGCATGCTAAAGCATGGGTGAGATTATTGCACTTACTTTATGGAATCCGTTCCAAACATGATCTTGTTGAGTGGATCTCATACCTCGGCTGGCTCGTTGGAACGTTACACGGCAGCATCAAGTACCGAGTGGCTCCAAAATGACCTAACGCCCTCCGCCCAGGGACTCAACCCAGGGGCCTATATGTGTCTATCGCGCCAAAATGATGAGTCTTTCGCTAAGGGACAACAGTTGTTCGTGCTACGTCATAGGCCTGAACGAAGGACCGTAGGAGAACTACACTAGAACTGGACCATTAAAGCATGGAGCATGTTCCATTCTGTATAGGCATCTAAACACGGGCATCTAAGAAAAGGATAGCGTGTGCTGATACGATCCAGCGTTGGTATTGTAAGAACACTAATTACCGCTACGACCCGGCGGGTACTGGGAACAATTACTCACGTTGAGACACAGGACCCCGTCGCAGCCCTCACATTCGATGATGGTCCGCATCCTGATTACACTCCCCAACTGCTTGACATCTTAGGTAGACATCAAGCGCGTGCGACCTTCTTCATGGTCGGCGAAGCGGCACGGCAATACCCTAAAATTGTAAGGCAAGTCGCGGAGGCTGGCCACGCGATTGGAAATCATTCTTGGGATCACCCGTCGCTCCCATTGCTCCCAGGACGCGACCGGCGTGCCCAAATCCGTGCATGCGCAAATGCAATCGCTCCCTATGGGCAACGTTTATTCCGACCCCCCTATGGTCATCAGAGCTTAAAGTCGCGCCTTGATGCCCTGTGGCTCCGTCACCAGGTAATCACCTGGAGCGTCTTCGCCTATGATTGGCTCGACCGGGAGGGGGACTGGATGGCTGAATGCCTAATAAACCAGGTTCAACCTGGCAGCATAATAGTCCTCCACGACGCAATTACCCGCAGCGTGCAAGCCGTCCCGCAATGCAACCGACAGCAAATGCTTTCAGCGGTTGACATGTTTCTGGAGCGGATCGGCGAACGGCTTCGGTTTATTACGATTCCAGAGTTACTGCAACACGGAAGGCCACGACGAGAAAATTGGTATATGAGAGCTGATTCAGAGACAACGGCACGGCTTCAAAATCATCCGGCAATCGCACGGGCATATGCAACGAGCAAAAACGATGTATGATACCCCAATCCGCGAGCCCGGGCGAAATTGGACAGGCTCGCCGCAAGAGCGGCGGATTAGCCGCCGGCCCGGGCACAACGGGGTTAGGCCGCGAAAGCGGATTCTTCCGCAACCCCGTCTGATTTTAATCATGAGAGTGGCTGGTTCGGCGAAAAGTACTCTGGCGCGACAGATTCTGCGGCGCGTTTGGGCCGTATACCTGGACAACAATTACATCGTGGATTCTTTTTTCCCTCATACGAGGAATGATCCGGCTTATGAAAATCTGCGGCCGCATTTTTACAAAACACTCTACACCATTACCGAAGAGAACTTGAAACTTGGCAATTCGGTCCTGCTGGATGTTCCACATGTTAAAGAGGTCCAGACATACAGGTGGCAAGCTTTCATAAGACGACTCGTAACCAGAACAAATGCAAAACTGATCGTCATCAGGTGTATTTGTTCCGAAACAAATCTGCAGTCGCGTATTCGCTCGAGAGGTGAACAGAGAGATAGATGGAAGCTGACGCATTGGAAGGAGTTCTTAAGAACGCAACCCCTAGATGTTCCAATACCGTTTCCTCATTTGGACATAGACACAGACAAGAGTTTATCAAGAAATATAAGTGCCGTTGTTCAGTACATCCTGAGTCAACTCGGACGATCTTCCAACTAGTCTCACCTAACGCTGGTTACGCTTGGCAGCGGTCATTTAGATAAGTTTCTCCCGACAGCTATCCTGGAGGGCGGCGCCACGACGGTTCGCATCGTGCCGTATATGGACGACGGATCAGTTCTCATCTACGCCGGGAGAAAGATCTACCTGGGCGCGGAGGTCGCGCTGATCAAGAAAAGTGCCTAGGGATGCCGGTGGACAGCCGGAAGAGCTACCCGCTCAAGTATACCGCCTCCAGAAAAGGAAGCGGATAAGAAGACTTTTTTTAGCAAAACATGACACACGGACATGCTCGTGAACATTGTCTCCTGCTTTATTTCTGCTCTGGTAGGAATGTTTATGGGCTGTTACCGCAGAGGTAGATGCCGATTCAGTGTCCGGCACGTGTTATCCAAGATAAGTTCTTGGGTGGTGTTGTGTGATCGTTCTTTCATGGCCGTTGTTTCTTGGTAGGTCTGTAACAACAAAACGCGCAGAAGAAGAATTTTCGAGCCAAATTTCACCCTAGGAGGCATAGAAGATGCCAGAAGAGTGCGAAGCGCAAACGGTAGCGCGGATTCTAAAAAAAATGCTTATCTCCTTAAAGAAGGTGGGCCGACGCATTTCGGGCGCGAAAAGAGTCTGGTACGCCCTTCGTCCTCCGGAAAACCGCTCGCCGAGCTATTGGTTGATTCCCAGGGAGACCTGGGAGTCCCAGTATCTGGCCGGGCACTGGAACTACTTAGGGCAGCTAGAGCAGTTGGCGCGTTACAGCGTCATTGTCGGCTATATCCAGCACCTCAAGCCCGGAGGCTCCTTTCTGGACGTGGGATGTGGAGAGGGGCTCCTGCGGGAAAAACTGAGTTTATATGGCTATTCCAAATACCTGGGGATAGACATTTTCGAAGCAGCCATCGGCAAGGCAGCACAGAGGCAACACGAGAGAACGCATTTCATCAGGGCGGATGCGGACGACTACGAGCCAGCAGAATTATTTGATGCCATTATTTTTAACGAGATTTTGTACTATCTTAAGGATCCCGTCAAAATCCTGGACAGATACACGCGAGCCTTGAGGGAGGGTGGCATAATAATCACATCTATATTCGCAGTAGAACCCGGACCGTCCGTGCTGGAGAAGATAAAGGCCGCCGGCTATTCTGTATTAGACGAAGTTACGACAGAACATGAATCAAGGGTCGTTGTCCACCCACAGCTTCCATCCCGCAAGGTCTGGATATGTAGTGTTTTCGTCCCTGCCTCCGGCAGAGATTTGGCATAGTAAATATGCAAGGTGGCAGACGAGCTACAAGTTTTCGAGCAGACCGCCCTGGCCTTGGTGCCAAAGCTCTGCCCGATAACTCGGGTGTTTTTTGGCGACTATCACTTTTTCACTACGGCCGTTGACCGACGGAAAAATCAAAAACAATGCATGAGCGCGCGCAAGGTCGTCCCAAGGAGGATAAAATGCTTCAGGCATACAGTGTTGAACAGATCCTTACCGGATACTTCCAAGCTTTTGCAGGGTTCCTGGACGAACAATTCATTGGCACACTCGAACGCATTATCCACCTTTTGTGCGCCGCCCGGGACCGAGGCGCAACGATCTATATTGCCGGCAACGGCGGCAGCGCGGCAACCGCCTCTCATTGGGTCAATGATTTGGGAAAAGCGACCAAGTGTAACGGCCATCCGCCCATGCGCGTCATGAGCTTGAGCGACAATATCTCATGGCTTACGGCCTTAGCCAACGATGAGGGATATGAGCGGGTCTTTTCGGGACAACTGGAGAATTTTGCTCACCCGGGCGACGTGTTGATCGTAATCTCCGCCAGCGGCGACTCGCCCAATTTGATCGAAGCGGTCAAATTGGCGCGTGAACGCGGGATGAATACGTTAGGATTGTTGGGATTTGACGGCGGTGCGCTCAAGAATCAGGTGGACGAGGCCCTATGGCTCCCAACCGAGAAAGGAGCCTATGGCCTTGTTGAGAGCGCGCACGTCCTGCTCTGTCATATTTTGACTGATTGTCTCGCAACGGATTCGACTGCGGCGCAGAACGCAGAGAGCAAAGAGCATAGCGCACAGCGCAACGGGCAAGGAGCACTTTAGTCTTCGTTTTTAGCGCTTTGCGCTTCGCGCTTACCGCAATGCAGAGACGCCTGCTTTCGAAACCTTGTTTGATCCTGGTCATGGGAGTTGCTGGTACAGGGAAGAGCACCTTGTCGCGCGAGATTTTGCGCCGTCTTAGGGCCGTTTACCTTGACAATAACCTTATCGCGGATGCCTTCTTTCCTGATACCCGGAATGGGCCGAATTATAAGCGGTTGCGACCTAAATTTTACAAGGCACTTTATAGGATTGCCGAGGAAAACTTGAAGTGTGGAAATTCCGTGCTTTTGGATGTCCCGCATATCAAGGAAATCCAAACGCATGAGTGGCATGCTTTCATTAAAAACCTCACAAGGAAAACCGAATCCACGCTGGTCGCTATCAGATGTTTCTGCTCCGAGAAGGTCTTACGTGCGCGGCTGAGTGAGAGGGGCGAAAAGAGAGACAGATGGAAACTAGAGCACTGGCAGCAATTCATAAGCGCTGAGCCCCCTGATGTTGCGATACCTATCCCACATTTAAACCTTAACACAGAAAAGAGTTTACGGAGAAACGTCAGCGCTGCCCTTCGGTATATCCTGGAGCACGGCGCATAGCGCATAGAGCATAGCGCATAAAGCAAAGCGCATAGCGCTAAGCGAGGGCCACAGGCGCAGAGCCCTAAGCGCATAGGCATAGCGCATAACCATAGACCAAAGGTATAGACATGGCAGGAGAGCGACCAAGATTTCGCTTTATGGACCTCGAAATATGGCAGGATGCCATTGAAATTGCCGGCCAGCTGTTTGATGTGGCTGACAGGTTAGAAGCCAAAAAGCTTTACCGTTTTGCTGAACAACTACGTGGCTCAGGTCTCTCTATGTCCAATAATATCGCCGAAGGTTCTGGCAGTACATCGAAGCGGGAGTTTTCGAACTTCCTCAATATCGCACGCCGTTCGACGTTTGAAAATGCGAATATAATTCTCGTGTTGGAAAAGCGTGGCCTGATCAAGGACGAAGAAGTGGCGGAGCTACTGGAGCGTCTTGATCACTTATGCCGGAAAATAACGAACTTTCAGAGAACACTTCGTACTTAGCGCGTTGCGGCTAGCGCTCTGCGCCATGCGCCTTGCGCTTATCACACCCATGGAACAACCCGTAAAGGTAAAACGGCCAACCCAGGCGGTCATACTCGCCGGCGGACGCGGCACGCGAATGAAGCCTCTGACGGACACCCGGCCCAAGCCGATGGTCGAAATCCTTGGCAAACCGTTTCTCGGCTACCAAATCGAACAGCTACGGGATCAGGGATTCGAAAAGGTTTTGCTGCTCCTGGGATATCTGCCGGAGGTCATCCAGAACTATTTCGGGGACGGGCGCCAATGGGGCATCAGAATAGAGTATTCCATATCGGCGGTTGATGATGAGACTGCGCGTCGGCTGAAGATCGCCGAGTCACGCCTGGACCCGTATTTCCTCTTGCTCTACTGCGACAACTACTGGCCGATACAGATCGACAAAATGTGGTCTCGCTTCACTGCGTCAGGCGCGCCCGCCATGATCACCGTGTATACCAATAGGGACAATTACACCCGGAACAGTGTACGTGTGGATCGAGAGGGTTACGTCGAAGTGTATGATAAAACCTGTGCGAGTCCGGGCCTACAGGGTGTCGAGATCAGCTACGCTCTTATCGACAGGTCGGTCATCGATCTGCTTCCCGACGGCAATGTGTCCGTGGAGGACGCTCTGTACGCGCGGCTGGCGCAACGGAAGCAGCTACTTGCGTACGTTACTGACCATCGCTACTACAGCGTGGGCGCGTTGCATAGACTGCCGCTCACCGAGGCGTTTTTCGCCCGTCGCCCGACGGTAATTGTCGATCGCGACGGGGTGTTAAACAAAAAGCCGCCAAGGGCTCAGTATGTGCGAAGCTGGAGCGAGTTCGAATGGCTTCCGGGGGCCAAGGAAGCCTTGCGGCTGCTCAAGCAAGCGAATTATCGGGTCATCATCGCGTCCAATCAGGCGGGCATCGCGCGCGGAGCGATGACGGAAGCAGACTTGGCGCAAATTCATGACCGGATGAAAGCGGAAGCAGCTCGGGCCGCCGGCGAAATTGACGCGATCTATTACTGTCCGCATGGTTGGGACGATGGCTGTGAATGCCGCAAACCCAAGCCGGGTCTCCTCTTCCAAGCGCAGCGAGAGCTGAACCTGGATCTGACCCGGACTCCGTTTATCGGGGACGACGAGCGGGACGCGGAAGCCGCGGAGGCCGCGGGCTGTCCTCCGGTTCTGCTCTCGGATGAATTCTGCCTGCTGGACGCAGCTCGTCAACTGCTCAATAGAGACTAAGAAGCAAAGAATGTTACCGCAGAGAACGCAAAGGGCGCAAAGTTTTTTCTATACGAAGTTGCGCTCATGCGGTTAAAAATCTAAAAATCAGACGCCCGGAGGAATACGAATGGCTAAACGTGTGTTGATTACAGGGCACAAAGGTTACATCGGATCGGTGATGGCGCCGCACTTTGCTCAGGCGGGCTATGAAGTCGTGGGGCTCGATACGGGTTACTATGATCCGTGCACGCTCGTGCCGGAGCAAGTGCAAATTCCTTATAAGCAAAAGGACGTTCGAGATTTGGAATTGGACGACGTCAATGGATTTGACGCGGTCGTGCATTTGGCCGCCCTGAGCAACGACCCCATCGGCAATATGAATGATGGCTGGACCGAAGATATCAACTTTCGTGCGTCGGTTCGTTTGGCCGAACTCGCTAAGGCAGCCGGTGTTCAACGTTACCTCTTCTCGTCGTCATGTATCATGTACGGGATGTCGGATGCGGCCGTCGTCACCGAAGAGTCGCCCCTGGATCCGAAGACCGAATATGCCCGGTCGAAGGTAAAAAGCGAACGTGCTATTTCCGAACTGGCGGACGACCGCTTCTCCCCGACTTTTATGCGTAACGGTACCGTGTACGGAGTTTCGCCGCGCATGAGATTTGATACAGTCCTCAATGATCTGGTCGGCTCAGCCGTTACCACCGGGAAAATTACGCTCTATAGCGACGGGAAACCATGGAGGCCGGTGGTTCACGTGCAAGACGTGGCGCGGGCGTTCCTGGCGGCTCTGGAGGCCCCGGTCGCGGATGTCTGGAACCAAGCATTTAACACGGGCGCCAACCATCTTAACCATCAAATTGTCGAACTCGCACGAATTGTTGCGGACACGGTGCCGGGCTGTGAGTTCGAAATACTTGCGCAGCCGGGAGCGGATCAGCGCACCTATAAAGCCGACTTTGGCAAGTTCGCGAGAGTCTTCCCAAGCTTCACTTTTAAATGGAATGCAAGGGAGGGGGCACGGGAATTATACCAGACGTTTAAAAGAATCGGGTTGACCTATGACGATTACATCGACAAGCGGTTTACACGGCTGAAATGGATCCGCCATTTGCTTGAAACGCAGCAACTTAGTGATTCACTCCGATGGCAAAATCAAGAGGAAAGACGAGCGAGCCTATGATCGATGGCGTAAAAATAATACCCCTGCGGCAAATCGTCGATGAGCGCGGCAAAATCATGCACATGCTGAAGGCGACAGATCCGCACTTCATCAAGTTCGGCGAGATTTACTTCTCATGTGCGTGGCCCGGCACAGTCAAAGCCTGGCACATCCATCAAACCATGACCGTAAACAACGCCGTTCTCCAAGGACGGGCGAAGCTCGTCCTGTATGATCTTCGGAAAGAGTCACCCACGAAAGGTGAATTGCAGGAGATATTTATCGGAGACGACAATTACTGTCTCGTGCAGATTCCACCGGGCATCGGCAACGGATATAAGGCCTATGGCGACAAGATGGTCATTTTAGCCAACTGCGCCACGGAGCCGCATGATCCTGATGAAATGATTCGGATGGATCCGTTCAGTTCGGAAATCCCCTACGACTGGGGCCTCAAACACGGATAAATTCTTCCTTCCAATTTCGAATTGCGAAACTCGAATTTCGAAATTTGCCCGAACTAAAAAGTCGCAAAGGGCTAAGGGCATGGCGCGAAGCGATCTACTCACTCTGCGCTTTGCAAGGTGACATGAGTCTTTTTCAGCAGAATCCTAGATTAGTTTTCACTCGCACCCCGCTGCGGGTGAGTTTTGCCGGCGGTGGAACCGATCTGGCCACCTTTTACGAAACCGACTACGGTGCAGTCGTCAGCACGGCCATCAACCAATATATCTACGTCACGGTAAAGAGGCATGGCGGTATCTTCAATGAGCCCATCCGGCTCAACTACTCGAAAAGCGAACAGGTGAACACGATCGACGACATCGAAAACAACATCGCGCGCGAATGCCTGCGCTTTTTGCGCATCGATCCGCCCATCTACATCAGCACAGTGGGCGATTTGCCGGCATCGACCGGACTCGGTGGGTCGAGCAGCTTCGCCGTGGGGCTGCTCAATGCTCTCCACGCGTACCGCGGCGAGAGGGTATCCGCGGGCCAACTGGCGGAGGAGGCCTCTTACATTGAGATTGAAGTGCTCCAGGAACCGATCGGCAAACAAGATCAGTATGCGGCGGCCTTCGGCGGTCTCAATGTCTTCTGTTTCAAGCCTGGCGGAGACGTTACGGTGGAGCCGGTTCGTTTGGCCAACGGCAATCTGGCCGCTCTGTTCGATCAGATCCTCATGTTCTGGACGGGGCATCAGCGCGACTCCAGCTCCGTCTTGAGCGAGCAGAAACAAAATACCGCCAGTAAGATCGAATCCCTTTTGAAGATGCGCGACCAGGCGCAGCAACTCCAGAAGCTCCTTTCGAATGGACACTGCGACTTCGAAGGAATCGGCCGGCTGCTCGACGAAGGATGGCAGCTCAAGCGACAGCTCGCCAGCGCAATATCGACAGACCAGATCGATCATTGGTACCGCCGCGCGCGCGAAGCGGGCGCTTGGGGCGGAAAACTTTGCGGCGCGGGGGGAGGGGGATTTCTACTTTTCCTCGTTCCCTCTGATCGGCACCAGGCGGTGCGCGCCGCGCTTGCGGACTTGGGCGAAGTACCGGTCGGACCGGAAGTTCACGGATCTCAGATACTTTTGGTGGAGTGACCCTTCGCTGAAAAACAGTCAGCGGTGAGCCGTGAGCAGCAAGAAACCGCAAGACAGTAAGCAGTAGGCAGGAAGCAGTAAAACCCGTAGGATCGAGTACTGAACCACAGAGGCGCAGAGGACGCAGAAAAAAGCACATAGCGAATTTCTCTCTGCGTTCTTTGCGGTGAATGACTCCGAAAACAGTGAGCAGTGATGGGGAGTTTATCGAAGTGAAAGCAAACAACAATCATCATGCGAATGGAAGCACAAGCGGGCTTTGCATCGTCTGCAAGCGGGAGTCCGTGGAGCAGTTCCTAGATCTTGGCCGGACGGCGCTCGCAAACAAATTTCTTAGCCGCGACGAGCTTGTTCTTACGGAACCCGCTTATCCCTTGCAAGTGGGCTTTTGCCATAACTGCGGCCACGTGCAGCTCACCGAGGCAGTTCCTCCCCAAGCTATGTTTGAAGACTATTTGTACATCTCCTCCGCCTCGGACACACTGAAGGCTCATCTTTATGATCTGAGCGATATTGTGGCTCATCGGTATCGACTCGGAGCTAACGATCTCGTCATCGACATCGGCTGCAATGACGGCACTCTATTGAACGGGTTCCGCCGGCATGGCGTTAGAGTCCTGGGCGTGGATCCCGCGGTGAATTTAGCCGAGCTAGCTCGTGGCAACGGGATCGACCGGTATGTCGGATTTTTCACGGCACAAGCCGCTCAAGAGATTGTGCAGAAATGGGGAAAAGCAAAGGCAATTACAGCAACCAACACATTTCCGCATATACCGCAGCTCCAGGATTTTATCAACGGCATCAAAACCGTTTTGGCGCCCGCCGGGGTATTCGTCATTGAAGCCCATTATTTAATCGACCTCTTAGAACAAGGCGCGTTCGATACGATTTATCACGAACATGTTTCTTATTGGGCGTTGGGCCCCATGGTGTATCTTTTCAACAAGGCCGGGATGGAAGTCGTCCACGTGGAGCGCCTACCCTTGCACCATGGCCAGATCCGAGTATTCGCACAGCGCAGAGGAGAAGGCCGGGTTCAACCCAGTGTCGCCGAGCTGCTCGAAATAGAGCGTTCGCTGGAGATTCAAAAGTTCAGCACTTATCGGCGCTTCGCCGAAACAACTCAAAAAATAAAGACCGATCTCCAGGCGACCCTCAAAGAACTGCGCGACAGCGGAAAAATATTGGCCGGATACGGGGCTCCGGCTAAAGGAAATACGCTACTGAGTTTTCTCGAGGTCGGGCCGGAAACCTTGCTCTATATCGCCGACCGGAGTCCTCTTAAACAGGGCCGTTACACCCCCGGATCACACATCCCCGTGGTCTCCCCTGAGCGGCTGCTCAGGGATCAGCCGGACTATACTCTATTGCTGGCTTGGAACTTCGTCGATGAGATTTTAGAACAACAAGCAGAATACCGAAGACACGGCGGACGGTTCATTGTTCCTGTCCCGCAGGTGAGAGTCATTTGATCTTTCGCTTTCAGCAGAAATAAAGCGCCGTGAAGGTGCCACTCTGAGTTGGTATTAAGAAAGGGAGGTGACATATGTATATGGCTTGTAACCGTGATGTCTCCGGTAAAGGTCTTTTGCCGCAGA
>Ga0326597_10007922_pt1 | contig 14385 bp, 12 predicted proteins | sample RVTome_12_FD_203789 | JGI IMG/M metagenome (GOLD analysis project Ga0326597, IMG submission 203789) | Soil microbial communities from uranium-contaminated site in the Upper Colorado River Basin, Wyoming, United States - RVT100D185 | ecosystem: Environmental > Terrestrial > Soil > Contaminated >... | reverse complement strand
TAGCACGAACACGCCGTTGTCGAGGATATAGGCGCGCCCCGCCAAATCGAGGCTTTGCACCACGTTCTGCTCGACCAGGAGCAGGGCTATGCCTTCCGCATTGATGCTTTTGATCAGCGCGAACAACTCCTCAACCAGAAGCGGGGAGAGGCCGAGCGACGGCTCGTCGAGGATTAGAAGCTTGGGCTCGGCCATCAGTCCGCGGCCGATCGCGAGCATCTGTTGTTCGCCGCCGGACAGCGTGCCGGCGCGCTGTCGCTGGCGTTCGGCGAGCCGTGGGAAGATCGCGAACACCCGGCTCCGGTTGTGTTCGCGATGTTCGCGGCCGCGGCGGTAGGAGCCGAGGTCGAGATTTTCGCGGACCGTCATGTTGGGGAAGACGCGCCGCCCCTCCGGCACATGGATCAGGCCGCGCGCGACGATGGCCGCCGGCCGTTCGTGTTCGATCGCCGTCGATCCAAAGCAGATGCTGCCGCGCCAGGGGCGCATTACGCCAGAGATGGTGCGGTTGAGCGTCGATTTTCCGGCGCCGTTCGACCCCAGTACTGCAACGATTTCGCCCGGCTGCACGGTGAGATCGACTCCCCGCAGGATTTCGGTCGTGCCGTAACCGCCATGCAAGCCGCTGACCGCAAGGATTGGATCAGGCATGGGAGCCTCCTGCCGCGATCATCCGGCCAGCCGCGCCATGACCGAGATAGGCCTCCACAACGCGCGGATCGCTCGCGATCGCCTGCGGCGAACCTTGCGCGATGACGCGGCCTTCGGCCAGCACGAACACGTGTTCGGCGAGGCTGATCACCGCCTGCATGACGTGCTCGATCATGATGATGGTGATTCCCCGATCGCGAATGGCAAGGATGACCGGCACCATATCTCGAATCTCGGAGGGGTTGAGCCCTGCGAGCACCTCGTCGAGCAGCAGCAGTCGCGGCTCGATCGCAAGTGCTCGCGCAAGCTCGAGCCGCTTACGGCCGGCAACCGTGAGGTTCGCGGCCGAGCGATCCAGCATCTCGCCAAGTCCGACCGCGCGGGCGACGTCGCCGGCCGCGGCAAGCGCGTCGGCGCGGCCCGGTCGCGAAAGGTGCGCGCCGACCGCGATGTTCTCGCGCACCGTCAGGCCAGCGAACGGCTGCACGATTTGAAAGGTGCGCGCGATGCCGCGCCGGGCAAGCCGATGCGGCGGGTCGCCGGCGATATCGATGCGGTCATAAACGACGCTGCCGTCGCTCGGCGACAAGAAGCCGGAAATGATCGAGAACAAGGTGGTCTTGCCGGCGCCGTTCGGTCCGATCAACGCCGTGATGCACCCGGCTTTGGCGGACAATGATGCCCGGTCGACCGCGAGCAAGCCGCCGAAGCGCATCGACACCTGTTCGACCCGCAGCAGGGGCTCAACCATTCCCGCGCTCCTGCGAAGCCGGCGCGGCGGGCCCGATCGGCCGAAGCCGATGCCGCAGGTCGGCAAGGATGCCTGCGATCCCACGCGGCGCAAACGCAACCGCCAGGATGAGGATGCAGCCATAGAGGACGAGATCGAGGCCTGGCGCATCGCCGGTCGCGAGCTTGGCGAGTTCTCCGAGCGTCTTGACGACGAGCGCGCCGAGCAGAGGGCCGAACACGGTGCCGACCCCGCCAATGATCGGTGCAAGCAGCGCCTCGATCGAAATCCACGGGCCATAGGCGATGCCGGCATCGATGAACAGAAAATACTGCGCGTAGAAGCAGCCGCCGGCTGCGGCAATCATGGCGGACACAGTCATGGCCCCGAGCTTGACGATCATCGTATCCACGCCAAGCGCCTTGGCGGTATCCTCGTTCTCGCGCACGGCGATCAGATAGGCGCCGAACCGACTGTTCTCGATCATCCGAACAAGGACCAACGAGATACCAACCAGCCCAAGAACAATCCAATAGAATGGCGCCCGGCTCTGGAACTGGAATGCCTCCGGGCGCAAATCGAGCTTGATAAGCGTGCCGACGCCCGCCCCGGTAATCGGCGCGACGCTGGCGATGATGCGCAAAACCTCCGCGAAGGCGAGCGTTACCAGCGCAAAGTAGGAACCCTTCAGCCCGGAACGGAAACTCAGCGCGCCGATCACGGCGCCAACCAGCGCACCCGCGGCGATGCCGATACAAAAGCCCAACCACGCATTGACGCCATATCGCACCTGCAGGACCGCGGTGACGTAGGCGCCGGTGCCGAAGAACGCCGCGTGGCCGAATGAGTATTGACCGCCATAGCCTCCGAGGAGGTTCCAGCCCTGGCCGACGAGCGCGATCAGAAAAGTCGTGACCAGGAAGTTGAGCACGACGTTGGACGAGGTGATCAGCGGCACGGTCGCGAGCAGTGCCACCGCGACCAGGATCGGGGCGAGCCCCCTCACGCTCGCTCTCCGAACAGGCCGTTCGGCCGAAACAGCAGCACGATGATGAACATCACGAAAATACCGATCTGGCCGAGCGATTCGCCGAGGTAGAGGCCGGACAGGCTCTCCACCACGCCGACGAACAACCCGCCGACCAGTGCGCCTGCAACCGAGCCCATGCCGCCAAGCACGACGATCGTGAATGCGATGAGGACAAAGGCATTTCCGGCGCCCGGGTTGACGTAATAGGTCGGAATCAACAGGCAGGCGGCGATGGCGAGACAGGCGGTGCCCAGTCCGAAGGTCACCGCATAAATATGGGCGACGTCGATACCGGAGAGCTCGGCCCCTAACTTTTCCTTGGCCACCGCGCGAATGGCCTTACCGGTATCGGTCCATTGCATGATCAGCCAAAGTCCCAGTGCCACGACGATGACGACCACGAAGGCGATGACGCGGGGAACCGCGAGAAAGGCCGTGCCGATTTCGACAACGTTGAAGGCGTAAGGCAGATTGATCGTGCGCGTATCGCCGCGAAAGGCGTAGAGCAGCGCGTTCTCGATCACCACGGCGAGTCCGAGCGTTACCAGCAGGATATTGCGATCCTCGCCACGCGCCGCCGGGCCAATGATGAAGCGCTGCAAGAGGTATCCCAACACGAAAAACAGCGGTGTCAGGAACACGGCCGCGACATAGGGATCGAGGCCTAGCAGCCGGTACGCGAAGAATGCCGCGAACATTGCCGCAGTCAGCAGCGCGCCATGCGCGAAATTGATGATGTGAAGGACGCCGTAGATCAGTGTCAGGCCGAGCGCGATAAGCGCGTAGACGGCACCGGTCATCAGTCCGTTGAGTATCGCCGGAACAAGGATGACGGGTGATACCATGGTGGATTGCCGGGCCAGGACCGCGGCGCCGGCACGGCGCCGCCGATCCGCCGGCGTCGTCAGGCCCGGGGCATCGGAAACACCGGCTTCGCTGACGCGAACGACGCCGGGAAGATGACCTGGATGTCGTTGCCGATTACCTGCGTGTTCACCGGCGCCGCGCCCTGGTTCTGCCCGTTGACGAACTTGGTCGGGCCATACGGCATGACATGGCCGGAGAAGGTCGAACTTTCGAGTGCGGCGATGATCTTAGCGCGGTCGGCGCTTGCGGCGCGTTCGATCGCATCGGCCAGCAGCAGCACACACGAGTAGTTCATGAACACCTCGTAGGTGTAAAACTGGTTCATGCCCTCGACCTTCTTTTTCAGCGCCAAAGCCTTCGAATTCTTTGGGTCGAACCAGTGATTGCAATCCATGATGTATTGGGCCGCCTCGGGGAATTCCTTGACGAACTTGTAGGACGAGGCCGCGCCGCCGAGCACCGAATAAATTCCCTTCGGCCGCACGCGTTGCTGCTGCATCGTGCGCGCCAACAAGACGTATTCGTTGTAGTAGTCGGCCGGAATGACCAGATCGGGGTTTTGCGCCTTGATTTTGAGCACGACGTTGTTGAAGTCGCGCGTCGGCGTCGGGTGCGGGATGGTTTCGAGAACTTGGAAACCGCGCCCCGGGAGTTGCGCATTCAGGAGCTTGGCCAGCCCGGAACCGAACGCGGAGTCTTCGTGAACGATCATGACGGTTTTGGCGACCTTCGCGGCCTGGTCGTTGATGGTGACGAGATTGTCGAGCGCGGTCTTTGCGATGACTCCGAAGCCGGGGCCGAACCGGAACGTGTTCTTCAGGCCGCGGTTGACAATACTGTCGACCACGCCAACGTCCACGATGTAGGGCAGGTCATAGCGCGCGGCGGTTTGGCTTGCCGCAAGGCAGATCGAGCTGGCGTATCCGCCGACGATGGCCGAGACGCCGGCTCCGTTCATTTTCTCGACTTCGGCATTGCCGCCATCCGGCGTCGATTGCGCATCGCCGAGCATCGGCTCGATCTTGGCCCCACGCAGCGCCTTGATCCCGCCACCCGCGTTGATCTCCTCAATCGCGATTGTCGCGCCAATCCGGCCTTGCTGGCCGGAGTACGACAGCGCGCCGGAGACCGGATGCAGCACGCCGAGCTTGACTGGAGCGCTCTGCGCTTGCAGCACGGACGGTGCCGCCAGCAATCCGGCCGCGGTCGCGGCACCGCCCAGCGCGGTGGTTTGCAGGAACCGGCGGCGGCTTAAAGTCGAATTTTGACGAGACATTCGCTTCCTCCCTGATCGCTCTGACACGAGACTAACATTGGTCTACGGAGCCTTCTATATTATCCTCACTCCTGGCATCGTGGTGCGTCATTTCTCGTTATGAATGAACATCAAACCCTGATCGATAAGCTGTGGGCCGCCCATGAGATTGTGCGCCGCGACGACGGCGAGGCGTTGCTTTGGGTCGACCGGCACTACGTGCATGAAGGCTCATTTCACGCCTTTAACCGGCTGGCCGAGCGGGGCGCAGCGGTCGCCGAACCCGAACTCACATTCGGTGTCGCGGACCATTACGTTCCGACACGCGGCGCGCGACGCGATTTCAGCAATCCCGAACTCGCGCGCATGGTGCTCCAGGTCGAGGAAAACACCGCAAAACACAACATCACGCTGTTCGGGCTCGACGACCCGAGGCAAGGCATTGTGCATGTCGTCGGCCCCGAGCAAGCGCTGACCGTTCCCGGGCTGCTGATTGTTTGTGGCGATAGCCATACGTCCACCCACGGTGCGCTAGGCGCCTATGCCTTCGGCATTGGCGCCTCCGAAGTCGCTCATGTGCTGATGACGCAGACGATCTGGCAACGAAAGCCGAAGCGCATGCGGATTACGGTGGATGGCCCGGCCGCCGCGGGGATCGCCGCCAAGGACATCGTGCTTGCCATCATTGCGCGCATCGGTGCGGACGGCGCAACCGGCCATGCCATCGAGTTTGCCGGCGCCGCGATCAGGGCGTTGTCGATCGAGGGACGGCTGACGCTCTGCAACATGTCGATCGAGGCCGGCGCGCGCTGCGGAATGGTCGCGCCAGACGAGACGACATTCGCCTATCTCAAGGGCCGTCCCTACGCGCCCAAGGGCTCGGAATTCGACCAGGCGGTCGCGGAGTGGTCGGCGCTGACGACCGACCGCAACGCGCAATTCGATCAAGACGTCAGCCTCGACGCCGCTGGCATTGCGCCGATCGTCACCTGGGGAACCAGCCCGGAAGATGCGTTGCCGATCGACGCCAGCGTGCCCGATCCGGCGGGTGAGCCGAATGAGGATCGCGCCCGGTATCTGCGCGACGCGCTTGATTACATGGGGATCGCGCCAGGCCGGAAGCTGACCGATATCGCCGTCGATCGGGTGTTCATCGGCTCCTGCACCAATTCCCGCATCGAGGATCTGCGGGCCGCGGCGGCGGTGCTCGCGGGCCGAAGAAGCAAGGTGCCGGGACTGGTCTCGGCCGGCTCCTCGCTGATCAAGCGCCAGGCCGAGGCGGAGGGTCTCGACCGAATTTTCCGCGATGCCGGTCTGGAATGGGGCGAATCTGGCTGCTCGATGTGCGTCGGCATCAATGGCGATGTTGTCGCGCCGGGCGAACGCTGCGCTTCGACGACGAACCGGAATTTTCGCGGCCGGCAGGGTCCCGGTGCGCGCACCCATCTGATGTCGCCGGCGATGGTGGCGGCGGCGGCGGTCACCGGACATCTCGCCGATGTGCGGCCGCTTTTGACCGGTCGAAAGCCCTGAGATCATGGACAAATTCACCCGCCTCACCGCGACCGCCTGTCCGATCGGCGTCACCAACCTGAACACCGACCAGATTCTTCCAGCGCGCTATCTCAAGTGGCCGCGCTCCGCCGGGATTGGCAAGGTGCTGTTCCAGGACCTTCGTTTCGACGCCGATGGCAACGAGCGGCTGGACTTTCCGATCAACCGGTCGGTGTGGCGCGGCGCAAAGATCATCGTCGGCGCACGAAATTTCGGTTGCGGTTCCTCGCGCGAGGCCGCGGTCTATGCGCTCTACGACTACGGCATCCGTTGCGTCATCGCACCGTCCTATGGCGATATCTTCTCTGGCAACGCCGTGCAGAACGGACTGCTCACCGCGATTGTCTCCGACGATGATGCAGCCGAAATCAGGGCCGCGCTGGACCCGACGCCGGAGCTTCCGGTGACGGTCGATCTGGAGACACAGACGATCCTGTGCGGCAATCGCACCTATACCTTTACGATTGACCCGGTCCGCCGCATGCGCCTGCTCAATGGCTGGGACGACATCGCGCTGACCGAGAGCTACCGCGAGCGCGTTTTGGCTTTCAAGGCGATCGACCGAATCCGCCGGCCATGGGCCAAGCCCGTCGCAAATCCATGAGCAGCAAGCCGAAAGTCGTCATTGCCGCGCCGGTCCGGCTTGCCTGATGCAAACGCACTGAATCGGCCTGTCAGCAAATGGGCGGCCAGCCGATCGGGCTCGCCTGCTGGATGAGTTTTGCGACCGAAAGAATCCTGGGCTCTTCGAAGCGGGGCGCGACCAGTTGGAGGCCGACCGGCAGGCCATCTTTGGTCGTGCCTGCGGGTACGCTTGCCGCCGGCAAGCTGACCAGCGTGATGAGGAACGCGGGCGCGATCCAATCGATGTAGTGCTCGAATTTCCGCCCATTGATTTCAGTTGGAAAATTCATTGTCACGGGATACGGCCGCACCGGAGCCGCCGGCGTGAGAAGGAGATCGAAGCGGTCGAACAACTCGCGGAAGCGATGAAACACCTGAAGGCGGGTCTGCTCCGCCTTGGCCAGATCGAGTGCGGTGACCTTCAATCCCGCATTGACGTTGGTCTTGAGGTTATCGCCGAATTGCTCGAGCTGGGCGAGGCGGGCGAACTGTTGTCCGACCATCCAGGCGCCGCGCCAAGTCTGATACGGATCGCGGCCATCCGACACATCAAATGACACCTCCTCGACTTCGGCCCCGGCATCGCGCAGACGTTCGGCGGCCTTGCGGCAGATCGCGTCGATTTCGATATCGACTCCGATTGCGGCGATGTCGGATGCGTATGCGACGCGCAGTCCTTTCGCGTCCGATATCCGCTCCACCAAGGCAAGCGCACTGCGCCACGGCGGCGAGACGGACACCGGCGACAGCCGGCTGAAGCCCACGATCGCATCGAGGACCATGGCCGCGTCTTCCGCATTGCGCGCCAGCGGGCCGTGGACCTGTCCGGGGTCCCAACCCAGCGGCATCGGATGGTTGGGGGTGAGTCCCGGTGTCGGCCGGATGCCGACGATACCACAAAACGCCGCGGGGATGCGGATCGAGCAGCCGAAATCGGTTCCCTGCGCGATTGGCAGCATGCCGGTGGCGACCGCGACCGCCGAACCACCGGAGGAGCCGGCCGGGCTGAGCTCGGGATTCCAGGGATTTCGCGTCGCCCCGAACAGCGCGTTGACCGTGTTTGCGCCAGTCGCGAATTCGGGCGTGTTGGTCTTGGCGAGCACGATCGCGCCCGCCGCCTTCAAGCGGCGGACCACTTCGGCGTCCTCGCGCGGGACGTGGTCCTTGTAGAGCGGCGATCCGAATGTTGTGCGGATGCCGGCCGTGGCCGTGATGTCCTTGATCCCGACCGGCAGACCGTGCAGCGGACCGAGCGGCGCGCCGTTTGTGGCGGCGGCTTCTGCCGCACGCGCCGCGCCGCGCGCCTGATCAGCCACCAGGGTGACGATCGCGTTGAGCGCCGGATTGACGCGCTCGATAACGGCGAGATGAGCGTCAAGCACCTCCACCGGACTGACGGCACGGGATCGGATCAGCGACGCCAGCTCACGCGCGGTCTTCCTGGTCAGCGATTCGTCGGCCATCGTCGTTACTTGCCCGACCAGTGGACGAACTTCCGCTCAACCAGCAGGAACATGAGGTTGAGGCCGTACCCGAGCGCGCCCGCCGCAAAGATCGCGGCATACATGTCGGGCATGTTGAACAGTTGCTGCGCCTCGAACACGCGGTGGCCGAGCCCGTCGGTGGAGCCGATGAACATTTCCGCAACCACGACGATCACCAGCGCGAGCGATACGCCATTGCGAAGCCCGACGAAGGTCTGCGGCAGGGATTCCAGCAGCATCACGTCGGTCAGCACCTGAAGACGTGAGGCGCCCATGACCTTGGCGGCCAGTAGCCGTGTCTTGCGCGCATTCATGACGCCGTAGGCGACATTGAACAGGACGACCAACATCGCCCCGAACGCCGCCACCGAGATTTTGGTTTCGTCGCCCACGCCAAACAGAACAAGGAACAGTGGAAACATCGCCGAGGCCGGGGTCGAGCGGAAGAAATCGACCACGAACTCGACCGACCGGTACAGCCGTTCGGACGCACCGAGGAATATGCCGAGCGGGATTGCGATCGCGGCGGCGATAAGCGTCGCCAGAATCGTGCGCTCGACAGTGCGCATGAAATCGAAGCCGAGCCGGCCTCCGGCCATGCCACCGTACATTGCCTTGAACGTGTCGGTGGGTGACGGCAGCAGCACGGGGTCGACGACCTGATACCAGACGGCAAGATACCAGAGGGCGACCAGGCCGATAACGCCCAGGACAGGTAAGAAAGGATCGAAAATGTCGCGTTTCATCCCTTGCGGACCTCGCGCTGAAAGATATCCAAGCAATGTGCTTTGGTGGCGATGAACCCGTTGTCGGAGAGCGTCGCATCGGTGCGCGGCCGCGTCGCGTCGAAATGGACAAAGTCGGCGATTTCCGCCGGCCCGCGCGATAGCAGCAGAATGTGGTCGGCGAGGTACACGGCCTCTTCGAGATCGTGCGACACCAGTACGGTGGTCGTTCGGGTCTCGAGGAAGATGCGCTGCAGTTGAGCGCGCATGAATAGGGTCATCTCATAATCCAGCGCGGAGAACGGCTCGTCGAGGAACAGGATTTCCGGCTCGACCACGAGCGCGCGCATGATCGAAACGAGCTGTTGTTGGCCGCCAGACAATTCATAGGGATAGCGATTGAGGTCGATCTTGACGCCGAGGTTGGCGACCATTCGCTCGGCGCGCGCGCGGCGCTCCGCCTTCGGAAGCTTCATCAGCTTGAGCGGATATTCGATGTTGTCGATCGAACGCAGCCAGGGGAACATCGCTTCGCGATAGTTCTGGAACACGTAGCCGAACTTGATTGCCCGCAGCGGTTTGCCGTCGAATAGCACTTCGCCGGCATCGGGCGGGATTAGTCCGGCGATGATATTGATCAGTGTGCTCTTGCCGCAGCCGTTCGGACCGAACACGGAGACCAGTTGGCCGCGCGGAATATCGAGATCGAACCGATCGTAGACCGCGGCCTTGGCGTTGGCGAAACGCTTGCTCAGGCCGCGGACCGTAACATGAGCAGGGGCGAGCGGCGCGACGGGGGAGGCGTCCGCAAGGGCGCCTCCCGCATTCGACCTTGGCCCGCCGGCATCCATCAGGTCAGAAAGTCTGGAGGTACTTGGTGACATCAATTGGCTTCTCGAGCGTCCCTGTCTTGACCGAGAAGTCGATGAACTTCTGATAGGACTCTTTGTCCTTGGTCGTGAGATCCTTGGCCATGACGTAGAGGATCATCGGAACGGTGTCGACGACATCGGGCGGCGTGAACGTGTTCTTGAGCAGGTGCTTGCGCGCCTCGGTCGGGTTGGTGTTGATGAAATTCACGGCCTTTCCCCAGGCTGCGGTGTATCGCTTGGCCACATCCGGGCGGTTTTTGACGAAATCGCTGGTCAGTGCGCCGCCAGCCACGAACGCATTGGCGTTGGGATCACCCAGAATATATTTCGCGATCACGCCGGCTTCCAACGTGGTGGCGACGCCGAGCTTTCTCATGGTCGAAGCGTTCGGTTCGAGCGTATAGCCGGCATCGAATGTTCCGGCCGTCATGGCGTTAACGTGCTGACCCATGTCGAGCTGGTCGATGGTGTAGTCGCCCTCCTTGAGGCCGGCGGCGGCCAGAGCGGCCTTGGCCATCGTCACGTTCGCGGGGCCCGGCGCGGACATGATCTTCTTGCCCTTCAAGTCGGCAAGGGTCTTCGCTTGCACTCCCTTGTGGATGACGAACTGCTCCATCTGATACTTCTGGTTCTGGCTGTTGATGGAGATGTACATGGCGACGCCGGGCTTCTTGATATTGGCGTTCATGCCCTCGATCGTGACCAGCACCGCCGCTGCATCGATCTGATTGGTGATCATCGCGGCGACGTTCGGTGGGCCACCGATCAGACGGATCATTTCCGGTTCGATATTCTGCTCCTTGAAGAAGCCGCGCTCGAGCGCGACGAAGTAGGGCAGAGACGAACTCACCGGGAATACGCCGACCTTCACCTTGTCCATAGCGGCGGCCGGCATTGCAGCGAGTGCGATGGCGAGGCCGGAGAGAAGGCCTGCCAGAGTGCTTGCGCGTTTGCTCATAAGAAATCTCCCATGATGACTGACAAGTTCCGATTATTCCCAAGCAAGGTTCGTGCCTTCCGAGTTCATTCACCCATATCGACGATGGCGATCACCGGACCGCCGCCGTGCGGCCCCTGGTGCATCGCATCCACCGACACGAAGACCGCGGGATCGCCGATGGCCGCGGCGGCGACGCCACCGACCGCCGCCTTCGAATGGCGATGGTGATGCACGTCGGAATCGTCGAGCATGATCTGCCGCCGGCCGCGCAGCGTACCGCGACGGTCGGCCTCGCATTTCATGAAGCAATTGACCACGCGTCCACCGAGGTCCTCCGCCCGCGGCCGCGCCGGCAATTCAAGGCCGGCGTCGCGGATGGCATCGTAGATACCGTCCATGTCGAGCGCGTCGCGCATCACCGAGTGACCGATTCGATAGCGACCACCGGCGCCGGGCTTGTTGCCCAGCAGCACGATCTGCGCCTGCGTCAGCTCGACCCCGGAGGAGCAGGACGCGACCGACGAGTAGAGATCAAGGTCCTTGCAGATCTGTTCCGCCCGCGGCATCCCGATCTCGCCGAGCGCCACCGCAATGCCGAGCGCGGTGGTGCCGTTCGACACGCCCATGGAATCGTGCACCTCGCAAGCGACGTCATGGCCGCGCTTTTCGGCGTCGAGGACGGCGTCGATCGTGAGCAGCGGCGTCTTCGTCTGCACATAGTGCACGTCTTTCGGGTCGCCAATACCGGCATCGCGCATCGCCGCCTTCACCGCATCGGCGACCTTTTCGACCATGGTGGGACGGCCGATGTCCTCCGGCTGCAGCTCGACGCTCATCGCCGTGCCGATCGCGAGCCGGGAATGCGACTGCGAACCGGTCTTACCATTGGACGCGAACACGGTGGCATGGGGCGTGATCACGCCGTCGCAGCCGCCGGACCAGACCATCGGAATCCTGGCGACATCGGTCTCGCTGCGGGTGCCGCGCCCGACCAGCACGCGCCGAAACGCCTCGTCGGCCAGGATGCGGGTGAAGTCGTTGACGCCGCCGTTGCCTTCGGTCTTGCCGATCACGGCCACCACTTCATCGGCCGTGAACTGCCCCTTGGCGATGCAGGCCTCCAGGCCTGATGTGTCCTTGACGGTCTTCAATTCGATCTTCGCGACTTCGATCGCCATTCTATATCCTCCGCATCCGCGGCTTGGCTGTGCCGCGCATCATGACATCAAATCCAGGTCCACGATCAATCATCGCAAACCGCGATCCGCGTTCCGCGCGCAAACTGTCGCGCTGCTTCGCTGTTGCCGCGGGGTCGATTTTGGCGTCGGTTGCCGACAGCACGATGCCGTAATCCCGGCGCGCGGCGTCTGGCGACACCCTGCCGTCGATCACGTCGCGCTGCACCAGCTCGGGGTCGCGATCCAGCGGATCGCCCCAGCCGCCGCCTCCCGTCGTGACGACCCGCACGACCTGTCCGGCCAGCACCGGCTCGCCATCGACGAGCCCACCGAGCTCGCGCTTCGCGCCGTCGATATCGACGGTCACGCAGAACGGCTCACCGGCCTTGCCGCCGTTGAGGCCGTAGCAGCCGAGTCGAACGCGGTCAGCCGTGACGATGGTGCGGCAATCGACCAGCGCACGATAGTGCTTTTCATAGCCGAGACCGCCGCGCCGTTTTCCGGCTCCTCCGGAGTCGGTGCGCAGCGCGAGCTTCTCCACCAGCAGCGGGAAGCGCGTTTCGGTGAATTCCGCCGGTTGGTTGCGGGAATCCGGCACAATATGGATCGCGTCGTTGCCATCGGCGTAGTACCGGCCGCCGGAGCCGCCGCCCAGCACCTCGCGCGACAGGAACGGCTTGCCGTCGAGATCGGTGCCGAAGAAGCCGGTGTAACGGATGGTCTCTTGATCCGCCGGCATGCGGCCATCGACCGCCTGCGCCACGACGCCCGCTAACAACCCAAGGCAGCGCAGCAGCACAAACGAGCGAGCGTTGGTTGCCGCCGGCCATTCCGGTGTGATCAGGGTGCCCTTCGGTGGGAATACCACGTCGAATATCTCGCACACACCCTCGTTCACGTGAATCTCGGCGGCGCGCTCCGGCGTATCGGCAAGATTGCGCAGGATCGGCGCGATCCACTTGATCAGGAACGCGCCGCCGGCATAGTCGGCCGGCCAGTTGATCGGGCCGGAGGATTGCGGATCGGTTCCCGTGAAGTCGAGCGTGATGTGCCCGTCTCGCTTGATCATCTTGAGCGCGATCTTGTGAAGCTTCGGATCGGTGACGCCGTCGTGCTCGACGTAGTCCTCCCAGACGTACTCGCCGTCTACGATCTTCGGCAGCAGCTCGTCGCGATAGATGTCGCGGCACTTGTCGAGGATGGCCTGGAAACAGGCCTCCACAGTCTTGGCGCCGAAACGTTCGAACATGGAGGCCATGCGGCGCGCCCCCATCACGCAGGCCTGGATTTCGCTGTCGAGATCGGCGGCGAGCATGTCCGGTACGCGGGTGTTACGCCTGATGATGGTGAACACCGCGTCGTTGCGCACTCCTTCGCTGTAGAGTTTGACCGGCGGAATCGCGAGGCCCTCTTCGAATACAGTGACCGCGGTCCCCGGCATCGAGCCCGGCACGCGGCCGCCGATGTCGTCGTGGTGGCCGAACGCCTGGATGTAGGACACCACCTCTCCGTCGTGGAACACCGGCACCGTGCTGCATAGATCCGGCAAGTGGCCGATGCTGCCTTCGGTCAGATAGGTGTCGTTCATCAGGAATACGTCGCCGGGTCGCATGGTCTCGGGCGGGAAGTCGCGCACCACGGCGTTCGGCATCGCCGAGTAGGAGCGGCCAGTGAGCTTGCGGCAATGGCGGTCAAACAGGCCAACGCGGTAGTCGTGAGCCTCGCGGATCATCGGGCTGCGGGCGGTGCGTTCGATCGCGTATTCGATTTCGGCTTCGATCGAATTGAGCGTGCCTTCGACGATTTGCAGCACGATAGGATTGACATCGTGAGCGGCAAGCTTCGCGCCCGGTTTTGTCTTCGCCGTCCGGGATGCCGAAGGAGTGTTCATGACCGCGCCTCCGGCTGGCGTCGAACGATCAGAATACCGTGCGGGTCGACTTCGAGAAATTGCCTGGGGAATACCACCGTGGTGGACCCGAATTCCTCGACTACGATCGGGCCATCGAGCCGCAGGCCTGGCCGCAGCGCGGCGCGTTCGTAAATTGGTATATCGCGGAAGGCGCCGTCGAAATAGATCGGCCGCAAGCCCTTGCGTGGCGGCGTGGCGCCGCCGCGCGCGGCAAGCCTGGGGATTTCTGGCCTTTCGATCAGGCCGAATCCCGACGCGCAGAAGTTCACCAGTTCGACCCGCTGCTGGCCGGCATAGTTGTAGCCGAAGGTGCGTTTGTGCGCGGCGTGGAACGCATCCACAAGCGCGGTCATGAACTTGGAATCGATGGCGCCGCTCGGCACCGGCACGCGGACTTCCATGGACTGGCCGACATAACGCACGTCGGCCTCGCGCTGGAGCCGCATGCGTGAGTGTTCGATGCCGTCGCGCGCGAGCGCCTCGACCGCCTCCTGCTCGAGCCTGGTGTAGATCGAGGCGACGGCGTCGAGGTCGATCTGGTCCTGATGCATGACCTTGGTCAC
>Ga0326597_10007921_pt1 | contig 14387 bp, 12 predicted proteins | sample RVTome_12_FD_203789 | JGI IMG/M metagenome (GOLD analysis project Ga0326597, IMG submission 203789) | Soil microbial communities from uranium-contaminated site in the Upper Colorado River Basin, Wyoming, United States - RVT100D185 | ecosystem: Environmental > Terrestrial > Soil > Contaminated >... | reverse complement strand
AGGTGGTCTTCGGCCGCATCGGCGCCGGGGTGGCCGATGCCGATGCCGACCAGGCACGGGCGCACTACTACGTGACCGAGCGCCTGCTGCCGTGGGACGCGCTCGCCCGGGGGGTGGTCAGGACCGCGGACGTGTCGCTGCTGACGGTGCGCATGCTGTGGCGCATGCTGCTGCTGGAAGTCTCGGTGGAGAACCTCAGCGGGCCGATCAGCATCGCCCAGTACGCTGGTGTCTCGGCCCAGATCGGGCTGACCCGGTTCCTCGAGTTCCTCGCCATCGTCAGCGTGAGCCTGGGCATCCTGAACCTGCTCCCGGTGCCGCTGCTCGACGGCGGCCACCTGCTGTACTACCTGGCCGAGGCCGTGCGCGGGCGTCCGCTGTCCGAAGCCGTGCAGTTCGCCGGGCAGCGACTGGGCATCGCGCTGCTCGTTGGCCTCATGGGGCTCGCGTTCTACAATGACCTGTCGCGTCTGTTCGGCTGACGTGCGATCGGTGTCGGTCGCAGCATTTTCCGGGGATCCATCGATCGTGATCGTTGTCAGGCACGCAGGCGTATTCGCGCGGATGCTGACGCTTTTCGTGCTGCTGTGGCCTGCGCTGGCAGGGGCGCAGGACAGCTTCCAGGTCGATGACATCCGCCTGGAAGGCCTGCAGCGCATATCGGCCGGCACGGTGTTCAACTACCTCCCCATCCAGGTCGGCGATCGCGTCACCGCCGAGCGCACCGCCGAGGCGATCCGCGCGCTGTTTCGCACCGGCTTCTTCAACGATGTACGCATCGAGCGCGAAGGCGCCACGCTGGTGGTGTCGGTGGTGGAGCGCCCCTCCATCGCGAGTGTCGATTTCCAGGGCAACAGCCAGCTCACGACCGAGGATCTCACCACTTCGCTCAAGAACGTGGGCTTCGCCGTGGGCCGTGTGTTCGACCGCAGCGTGTTCGATCAGGTCGAGCAGGAACTGCGGCGCAGCTATTTCGCGGTCGGCAAGTACGGCGTGAACATCACGAGCACCGTGACCCCGCTGGAACGCAACCGCGTGGCCATCTACTTCGACATCGCCGAGGGCGAGGCCGCCACCATCAAGCAGATCAACATCGTCGGCAACAGCGTTTTCGATGACGACGATCTGGTCGATCTGTTCAGCCTCAAGACAACGCGCTGGTATTCCAAGCTGACGAAGTCCGACCAGTATTCCAAGCAGAAGCTGGCCGCGGATCTGGAGACACTGCGCTCGCACTACCTGGACCGTGGCTACATCAATTTCAACATCGATTCCACGCAGGTCTCCATCACGCCGGACAAGCGTGATGTGTACATCACCGTCAACGTCACGGAAGGGGAGCAGTACGAGGTCAGCGAGGTGCTCCTGGCCGGCGAGCTGATCGTCGATCGGGAGGATCTGTTCAAGAGCGTGCGTGTGCTCAAGGGCGATGTCTTCTCGCGCAAGGACGTCACCGAGACCAGCGCCAACCTCACCGAGCGCCTGGGCAACGAGGGATACGCGTTCGCGAACGTGAATGCGGTGCCCGAGATCGACGAAGCTGCCAAGGCGGTGAAGCTCACCTTCTTCATCGACCCCGGCAAGCGGGTCTACGTGCGCCGCGTGACCTTCAAGGGCAACACCAAGACGCGCGACGAGGTGCTGCGCCGCGAGATGCGCCAGCTCGAGGGCGCGTGGATCTCCACCAGCGCGGTGGAGCGCTCGAAGGTGCGCCTGGATCGGCTGGGCTTCTTCGAGGAGGTCAACGTGGAAACGCCGGCCGTGCCCGGCACCACCGATCAGGTCGATGTGGACTTCAACGTGGTGGAAGCGCCGTCGGGCAACCTGCTCATCGGCGCCGGCTACTCGCAGTCGCAGGGCATCGTGCTCAGCGCGGGGGTTACCCAGGAGAACGTGTTCGGCACCGGCCACCGCCTGACGGTGAATGCGAACACCAGTGACTTCAACCGCAACATCGGCGTGTCGTGGCTGAATCCCTACTTCACCCTCGACGGCGTGAGCCTGTCGCTGGATGTCTACTACCGGCTCACCGACGCCGAGGATGCCGGCATCGCCGCGTATACGCTGGATGAACTCGGCGCCGGCTTCACCTTCGGCATCCCCATCAGCGAGTTCAACACGGTCGATCTGGGCGTCAAGGTCGAGAACACGCGGTTCGGTCTCGGGGGATTCCCGTCCCGCGAGGTGCTGGCCTTCCAGACCGAGAACGGTGACGAGTACAATACGCTCACGTTCAGCGCGGCATGGGCCAACGACACGCGCAACAGCCGGTTGTTTCCAGACCGCGGTTCGCTGTCGCGGCTTGCGGCGGAGGTGGCCGTTCCGGGCCTGGATCTGAGCTACTACAAGCTCACGGCGCGTCACCAGCGCTTCTTCCCGCTGCTGCGCGACATCACGCTGATGGTCGACGGCGAAGTGGGCTATGGCGACGGGATCGGCGATACCACGGATCTTCCGCTGACCAGGAACTTCTTCGCCGGTGGCATCCGTTCGGTGCGCGGTTTCGAGTCCAACTCGCTCGGACCGCGCGACTCCAGGGGCGAGCCGCTAGGCGGCGACTTCAAGGTGGTAGGCAATTTCGAATTGATCCTGCCGGTGCCGTTCCTCACCGACAGCCGCAACTTCAGGGTCACCAGCTTCTTCGACATCGGCAACGTCTACGGTCCCAATGAGGAATTCGAGTTCGGTGCGCTGCGCTACTCGGTGGGCGTGTCGGCGGTATGGCTCTCGCCGCTGGGCCCGCTCACGGTCAGCATTGCCGCGCCACTGAAGTCGGAAGATCAGGACGAGACGCAGCCCCTACAGTTCACATTCGGTACCTCTTTTTGATCATGCGTAACAAATACATCGATTTGCCGGGAATCCTGCGTGCGGCGTTCGCGTGCACGCTGCTGCTCGGCGCAGGCGCCGCGCATGCGCAGCTCAAGCTGGGCTTCGTGAACGTCCCCAAGGTGCTGGATCAAGCCCCCCAGGCGCGCGCGGCGGATGAGCGCCTGGAGAAGGAGTTCGGACCGCGCGACTCCGATATCGTCAAGATGAAACGCGACCTCGTCGCGCAAAACGACAAGCTCACCAAGAACGCCGCGGTGATGTCGGCGACCGAGCGCCAGCGCCAGGAATCGGATCTGCGCCAGATGCGCCGGGAGATCCGGCGCCTCGAGGACGAGTTCCGTGAGGACGTGAACCTGCGCCGCAGCCAGGAACTGGGCAAGCTGCAGCGCCTCGTCGTCGAGGTCATACAGGCCCTGGCCAAGGCCGAGAAGTTCGATCTCATCATCAGTGATGGCGTGATCTACGCGGGCGAGACCGTAGACATCACGGACAAGGTGATCGCACGCCTCAAGCAGGGCAAATGAGTTCCCGCGCGCGGAGGCCGGCCAACGCGAGTCCGCTAACAGGCGTCATGCGCACGGTCATGGCGATCCCTCGGGGCTAGCCCGGGCAGGCCGGCGCGAAGGGTGGTGAACGGCAGGAGGAAGACGCCGTGGAAATGACGCTCGGCGCGCTTGCGGCGGCACTCCCGGCGACGCTGCACGGCAATCCGGGTATCCGCATTCACGGCGTGGCGACGCTGGCCAGCGCCGGCCCGGGCACGCTCACCTTTCTGGCCAACCGCCGCTACCGCCCGCAGCTTGCCACGACCGCCGCATCGGCGGTGGTCCTGGACGAGGAGTTCCTGGCCGAGTGCCCGGTCGCGGCGCTGGTGATGGCGAATCCCTACCTGGGCTTCGCCCGTGCCGCCGCGATGCTCAATCCCCCGCCGGTCGCGCCGACGGGCGTGCACCCGCGCGCCGTGGTCGACGCGCGGGCGCAGGTTCATGCGCAGGCATGGGTCGGTCCCGGCGCCGTGATCGAGGCCGGTGCGGTGATTGGCGCCGGGGTGTTCGTGGGTCCGCGCTGCCTGGTGGGCGAGGACGTGATCATCGGCGAGCACAGCCGGCTGGTCGCCAACGTCACGCTGTGCAGGAGCGTGCGCGTCGGGCGCAGGGCCCTGTTGCATCCCGGTGTGGTCATCGGTGCGGACGGCTTCGGGATCGCCAGCGACGAGGGTACGTGGGTGAAGGTGCCGCAACTCGGATCGGTACGCATCGGCGACGACGTGGAGATCGGCGCCAACACCACGGTCGACCGCGGGGCGCTCGATGACACGGTGATCGAGGACGGCGTGAAGCTCGATAACCTGATCCAGGTAGGGCACAACGTGCGCATCGGTGCGCACACCGCGATTGCCGCCTGTGTCGCCATCGGCGGCAGCGCGCACATCGGGCGGCGTTGCACCATAGGCGGCGCGGCGTCGGTGGCGGGACACCTGGAGATCGCGGACGATGTGCATCTCACGGCCACGTCCGCGGTGCCGAACTCCATCACGCGGGCGGGCGTGTATTCCTCCGGGATGCCTGTGCAGGAAAACAAGGCGTGGCGGCGCAGCGTGATTCGCCTGCGCCAGCTCGATGACATGGCGCGGACATTGAAGGCGCTGGAAGCGCGCGTGGATGCGTTGACCGAGCGTGGGTGAACGCAGTGCACGCAGTCACAACGAGGGCGGTGACGAATGGCTGACATGAATATCCAGGATGTGCTGCGCTTCCTTCCGCACCGATACCCGATGCTGCTCGTGGACCGGGTGCTGGAATGTGTGCCGGGCAGCCATCTGGTGGCGCTCAAGAACGTGACGGCCAACGAGCCATTCTTCGCCGGACACTTTCCAGGGCGTCCGGTCATGCCGGGTGTGTTCATCCTGGAAGTCATGGCGCAGGCCACCGGCATCCTCGCGCTGCGCACGCTGGCGGAGCCGCCGGGGGACAATTCCATCTACTACTTCGTGGGAGTGGACGGCGCGCGATTCCGCCAGCCCGTCGTGCCGGGCGATCAGCTCATCGTGCGCGTCGACATCATCCGTCACTCGCGCGGGATCTGGAAGGTGAAGGCTGCTGCCCGCGTCGAGGACACGGTGGTTGCCGAGGCGGAACTGATGGGCGCGTTGCGCGAGCAGGCGTGATCCATACCACCGCGATCATCGACCCGCGAGCCGCCCTCGATGAAGGGGTGTCGGTAGGGCCGTACAGCGTCATCGGCGAGCGCGTGGAGATTGGCGCGGGCAGCAGCATCGGCGCGCATGTGGTGATCAAGGGTCCTGCGCGCATCGGGCGCGACAACCGCATCGCGCAGTTCAACTCCATCGGAGACGATCCTCAGGACAAGAAGTTCGCTGGCGAGGAAACACTGCTCGAGATCGGCGACCGCAACGTGATCCGGGAATTCTGCACGTTCAACCGGGGCACTCGCGGCGGCGGTGGCGTCACCCGTATCGGTGACGGCAACTGGATCATGGCCTATGTCCACGTGGCGCATGATTGCATCGTCGGCAGCCGCGTCACGATGGCGAACGGCGCGACGCTGGCCGGACACGTGCGGGTGGATGATCACGTCACGCTGGGCGCGTTCACGGTCGTGCACCAATTCTGCTGCATCGGCGCGTACGCGTTCTCGGCGATGGGAACGGTGGTGCTCAAGGATGTCCCGCCGTACCTGATGATCTCCGGGAATTCGGCCAGGCCGCACGGACTGAACAGCGAAGGCTTGCGCCGCCACGGTTTCGATCCCGGCGTGATGCGTGCCTTGAAGGAAGCGTACAAGAACCTCTACCTGCGTGCCCTGACGCTGGAGCAGGCCCTCGATGCCATGGACGCGCAGGAGGTGTGCGAGGTGGCGTTGATGACGGCGTTCATCCGCGCTTCCACGCGCGGAGTCGTGCGCTGACGCCGCGCGAGCGCGAGTGTCCGGGGTGCGCATCGCCATCTTCGCAGGAGAGGCGTCAGGGGACCTCCTTGGCGCCGGGCTGATCGCGGCGCTGCGCGAACGTGTGCCCGATGCCAGCTTCGAGGGCATCGCCGGTCCGCTCATGCAGGCGCAGGGGTGCCGCAGCCTGCATGTGATGGAGCGCTTGTCGGTGATGGGGCTGGTCGAGGTGGCAGGACGGTATCTGGAGATCATGCGGCTGCGCAGCCGGCTTGCGCACCGCTACATCCAGAGCCCGCCCGATGTGTGCATAGGCATCGACGCTCCCGATTTCAACCTGCACCTGGAGAGGCGACTTCGCCGCGCCGGGATCCCGACCGTGCACTACGTCAGCCCGTCGGTGTGGGCCTGGCGGCGATACCGCATCCGCAAGATCCGCGCCGGCGTGGACCGCATGCTGGTGCTGTTCCCGTTCGAGCAGGCGTTCTACGCCGCGCATGGTGTAGCGGCGCGTTTCGTCGGCCATCCGCTCGCCGACACCATCGTCGGCGGCGATGACCCTGGTCCTGCCCGTCGCCGCCTGGGTCTTGCCGGGCGCGGTCCCGTGGTCGCGCTCTTGCCGGGCAGCAGGATGATGGAACTCGATGCGCTGGCCGACACGATGGTGGGCGCCGCGCATTGGCTCGCACGGCGCCGTGGCGAGGTGCGCTTTGTGGTACCGTTGATCGACTCCGAGACCCGCGATCGGTTCCAGCAGGCGGTCAACGCAACGCCTGGCCCGGCGGTGTTCAGGTTGCTGGAGCGCGATGCGCACGCCGCGATGGAGGCCGCCGACGTGGTGCTGCTGGCGTCGGGCACGGCGAGCCTGGAAGCCCTGCTGCTCGAGCGTCCGATGGTGATCACCTACCGCACGCATCCGCTGACCTGGGCAATCGGCCGCAGGCTCCTGCGGGTGCCGTACGTGGGACTGCCCAACCTGCTCGCGGGGCGCGCGATCGTGGCGGAGGTGCTGCAGGATGCCGCGACACCGCGTCGTCTTGGCGCCGAGGTGCTCGCGTTGCTGGACGATCCCGCGGCGCGCGATGCCCAGCGCCGGGTCTTTCGCGAGATCGCGCGCACCTTGCGCAACGACGCCAGTGCCCGTGCCGCCGAAGCCGTGCTGGCGTTGCTGGTGCAGCGGGCGTGAACGGCGAGCTGTTCGAACACCCGCCCCCTCCGCCGCTGGTGGCGGGCGTGGACGAGGCGGGCCGTGGACCGCTGGCCGGGCCCGTGGCGGCGGCGGCCGTGATCCTCGATCCCACGCGTGCCATCGCGGGGCTTGCGGACTCCAAGGTCCTGAGCGAGGCGCGCCGCGAGTCGCTGGCGCGCATCATCCGGCAACACGCGCTGGCCTGGTGCGTGTGCTTCGCGGAGGCGGACGAGATCGACCAGTTGAACATCCTGCAGGCGACCCTGGCGGCGATGGGCAGGGCCGTGCGCGCGCTGCGCCCGACCCCCGAACTGGTGCTGGTGGACGGCAACCGCTGTCCTGCGCTGCCCTGCGCCGTGCGCGCGGAGGTGCGTGGCGATGCCCGCATCGCGTGTATCAGCGCGGCCTCGATCCTGGCCAAAGTGGCCCGCGACGCGCGCATGCTCGAACTGCACCTGCGCTATCCGGACTACGGCTTTGCGCGTCACAAGGGTTACCCGACCGCCCAGCATCGCGCGGCACTGGCCCGGCTCGGCCCGACCCCGGAGCATCGCCGCAGCTTCGCGCCTGTGCGTGCCGCGATCAGCGCGGGAGCACGGCCGTGAGCGCACGCTTCGTACACCTGCACGTGCACAGCGAGTACTCGCTGGCCGACGGACTGCTGCGCGTGAAGCCTCTGGTGCGGCGGGTGGCGGAGCTGGGCATGCCGGCGGTGGCCGTCACCGAGCGGGACAACCTGTTCTCGCTGGTGAAGTTCTACCAGGTGGCGCTCGATGCGGGCGTGAAGCCGGTGCTGGGCGTGGAAGCGCTGGTGGATGCCGGAGTGGACGCGGGCGGGCGCGGGCGGGTGCTGCTGCTGTGCCAGGACGCTGGCGGCTATCGCAACCTGTGCCGGCTCATCACGCGCGCGTACACGGCGACCCGCGCCGGTGCGCAGCCCGTGGTGCAGGGCGAGTGGCTCGCCGAGGCAGGGCAAGGGCTCATCGCCGTATCAGCGGGCCGTCACGGCCCCACCGGGCGCGCGCTGCTGGGCGGCAAGCGCCGCGCGGTGGTCCGCGCGACGGACTGGTGGCGGTGCGCCTTCCCCGATCGTTTCTATCTGGAAGTGCTGCGCACGGGCCGCGCGGACGAGGAAGCCTGCATCGACGCGAGCGTGGACGCAGCCATCGCCCACGACCTGCCGGTGGTGGCCGGCAACGAGGTGTGTTTCCTGCTGCCGGAGGATCACGAGGCCCACGAGGCCAGGGTGTGCATCCACGAGGGTCGTGCACTGGCCGATCCGCGCCGCTCGCGCTATCACAGCCCGCAGCAGTACCTGCGCGGGGCCGACGAGATGGCAGCCCTGTTCGAGGACCTTCCCGAGGCACTGGCGAACAGCGTCGAGATCGCGCAGCGCTGCAACGCGCAGCTGATCCTGGGCCGCAGCCACCTGCCGCAGTTCCCGGTGCCTGCCGGCACGGACGTGAACCGGCACTTCGAGCGCGAGAGCCGCGCCGGGCTGGACCTGCGGCTGGAGCAGCGCTTCGGCGCCGCGCCCGATGTGCTGGCTGCCAGGCGCCCGGACTACGAGGCGCGTCTGGCGCGCGAACTCGAGGTCATCTGCGCGATGGGCTTCCCGGGCTACTTCCTGATCGTGGCCGACTTCATTCGCTGGGCGCGCGAGAACGGCGTGCCGGTGGGGCCGGGGCGCGGTTCCGGGGCCGGGTCGCTGGTCGCGTGGAGCCTGCGCATCACGGACCTGGATCCGCTGCAGTACGACCTGCTGTTCGAGCGCTTCCTCAATCCCGAGCGCGTGTCGCTGCCCGACTTCGACGTGGATTTCTGCATGGACGGCCGTGATCGCGTCATCGAATACGTGGCGCGCCGCTACGGCGGCGGCGCCGACGCCGATCCCCGCGTGTCGCAGATCATCACCTTCGGAACCATGGCCGCAAAAGCCGCGGTGCGCGACGTGGGCCGGGTGCTTGGACACCCCTACGGCTTCGTCGACCAGGTCGCGAAGCTGATCCCGTTCGAACTGGGGATGACGCTGGACAAGGCGCTGGAGGACGAGGCGCTGCGGGCGCGCTACGACGCCGACGAGGAGGTGCGCGCAATCATCGATCTGGCGCGCAAGCTCGAGGGCGTCGTGCGCAATGCGGGCCGGCATGCCGGTGGCGTGGTCATCGCGCCGTCGGCGCTTACCGACTTCACGGCGCTGTACTGCGAACCGGGCGGTGGCCTGGTGACGCAGTACGACATGAAGGACGTGGAATGCGTCGGTCTGGTGAAGTTCGACTTCCTGGGCCTGCGCACGTTGACCATCATCGATCGCGCGCTGGTCATCATCAACGCGCAGCGGGCGCGCGAGGGGCTGGCGGCGGTGGACATGCTCGCCCTGGCCACCGAAGACGCCGCGACCTACGAGCTCATCAAGCGCGGCGCGACCACCGCGGTATTCCAGCTCGAATCGCGCGGGATGAAGGAACTGATCCGGCGCCTGCAGCCCGATCGCTTCGACGATGTCATCGCGCTGGTCGCGCTGTTCCGCCCCGGGCCGTTGCAGTCCGGCATGGTGGACGACTACATCGATCGCAAGCATGGCCGTGCCGAGGTGAAGTATCCGCATGCGGATATCGCACCCATCCTGGAGCCCACTTACGGGGTGATCCTGTACCAGGAGCAGGTGATGCAGATCGCGCAGGTGCTGGCCGGCTACAGCCTGGGCAGCGCGGATCTGCTGCGCCGTGCGATGGGCAAGAAACTGCCCGAGGAGATGGCCAAGCAGCGCCAGGGATTCGTCGATGGTGCGGTCGCCCGCGGGGTCGATGCGGCGCTCGCGCAGTACATGTTCGACCTCATCGACAAGTTCGCGGGATACGGCTTCAACAAGTCCCACTCCGCGGCCTACGCGCTCATCGCGTACCAGACCGCGTGGCTCAAGGCGCACCATCCGGCGGCGTTCATGGCGGCCGTCCTCTCGGCGGACATGGACAACACCGACAAGGTGGTGATCTTCATCGACGAGTGCCGCGACATGGGGCTGGTGGTGCAAGCCCCCGCGGTGAACCGCTGCGAGCGCCAGTTCACGGCGCCGGATGCGAACAGCGTGCGCTTCGGGTTGGGGGCCATCAAGGGCCTAGGCGCGTCCGCCATCGATGCCATCGTGCAGGAGCGTGACACGAACGGCGATTTCGCCGATCTGTTCGATTTCTGCCGTCGCGTGGACGCGAGGCGGATCAACCGGCGCGTGGTCGAGGCGTTGATTCGCGCCGGCGCGATGGACGAGCTGGGGCCTTCACGCGCGGCGCTGATGGCCAGTGTGGGCACGGCCTTGCAGGTAGCCGGTCAGCGCGCACGCGACGCCCAGGCCGGGCAGGACGACATGTTCGGCGCGGCGCTGGAAGCCACTCCCGCGGCGCACGAGTTCCAGCAGGTGGGCGAGTGGAGCGACGAGGAGCGTCTGTCCGGGGAGAAGGACACGCTGGGGATGTATTTCTCCGGTCACCCCATCGCGCGCTACGAAGGTGAACTCGCGTACGTGGTGAGTGCCACGCTGGGGCGCCTGCGTCCGGACGCGGAACGCACGCAGCGCGTCGCGGGGCTGGTCACGAGTGTGCGCATGATGAACTCGCGCAACGGACGCATGGCCGTGGTCACGCTGGATGACCGCAGTGGAAGGCTCGACGTGGTGATCTACTCCGAGCTGTTCCAGCGCTGCCGAGCGCTGCTGGCCAAGGAGCGCTTGCTGGTGGTGGGCGGGATCGTCGGTGACGATGACTACAGCGGGGCCTGTTCGATGGTCGCGGAGTCGGTGGAGGAGCTGGTGGACGCCCGGCAGAGCCTCGCGCGCCACCTGCTGATCGAGGTGGAGGCGGCTGCCGCGCGCAACGGCCTGGTGGCCCGCTTGCAGGAGGCGATGGAGCCGTATCTGCCCGGACGCACGCCGGTGTGCGTGCAGTATCGCGGCGAAGGTGCGTGCGGGCGCATACGGTTGGGGACGCGATGGCAGGTGCGTCCCAGCGACGATCTGCTCGCGCGCCTGCGCGAGCTGCTCGGTGGCGAGTCGCGCGTGCGGCTGGAGTATCAGGGGCGGGGTGAGCGGGCATGAATATGAATTTCCTCGACTTCGAGCAGCCGATCGCGGAACTCGAGGCGAAGATCGACGAGCTCAAGCGCGTCGGCAGCGATGCGGAGGTCAATATCGCGGAGGAGGTGACGCGCCTCGATGCCAAGAGCCGTGAGCTGACGACGGCCATCTTCTCGCGCCTGAAGTCCGCGCAGATCGCTCAGCTCGCGCGTCATCCCCAGCGCCCGTACACGCTCGACTACGTGAAGCGCATCTTCACCCACTTCGAGGAACTGCACGGCGATCGCCTGTATGCGGACGACGCCGCCGTGGTCGCGGGGATCTCACGCCTGGATGGACGGGCGGTGGTGGTGATCGGACAGCAGAAAGGGCGCACGACCGGCGAGAAGATCGAGCGCAGCTTCGGCATGCCGAGGCCCGAGGGCTATCGCAAGGCGTTGCGGTTGATGCATATGGCCGAACGCTTCCGGCTCCCGGTGCTGACCTTCATCGACACGCCCGGTGCTTATCCCGGCGTCGGCGCCGAGGAGCGCGGCCAGAGCGAGGCCATCGCCCGCAACCTGTTCGAGATGTCGCGCCTCACCGTTCCGGTCGTGTGCACGGTGATCGGGGAGGGTGGTTCGGGCGGTGCGCTCGCGCTCGGCGTAGGCGACCGGGTCCTCATGCTGCAGTACGCGACGTACTCGGTGATCTCGCCCGAAGGTTGCGCGTCCATCCTGTGGAAGAGCGCCGATCGTGCGGCGGAGGCCGCCGAGGCCATGGGTATCACTGCGGCGCGCTTGCTGGAACTGGACCTCATCGACCGCGTGATTGCCGAGCCGCTGGGCGGCGCGCACCGTGATCCCGATGCGATGGCGCAGACCCTCGAGGACACGCTGCTGGAGGAACTGGCGGCGCTGGACGCGATGGGCGAGGGCCCGCGCGTGCAACGCCGTCAGGCGCGGGTGCGCGGCTTCGGCGTGTTCAAGGAGGGATCAGCGTGACATGCGGTGCAGCAGTTCGCCCGCGAACCGGCTCATCAGAGCGACCAGGGTCTGGTCGTCCTCACCGAACATGCCCCGGTCGCACTTGTTCACGAACTGGAACACGCCCAGCACCCGATCGCGGCCGATGACGGGCACCGCGAGCAGGGAATCCACCGGCACGCCGACCTGCTCTTCCAGGCTGTCGCAATAGCGCTCGTCGTTGCGGGCGTCATTCGCGATGATGGCCTTCGCGTGGCGCAGCACCCAGCCGGCGAAGCCCGCGTCCGCGGGGATGCGGTGCCAGGTGCGCTGCGCCTCATCCTCCAGCCCCTGGACCAGGATCGACACCAGTTCGTGCGAATCCTCATCCAGCACCAGCAGCATCGCGGCGCTGGCGCCGGTGGCAGGCAGCGCCTGTTGCAGGCTGTGCGCCAGCGCGCTGAGCACGTGCTCGTTGTCGCGCTCCTGATCCAGCGCCTCGAGCAGCGCTTGCAAGCTGTCGAGGAAATCTCGCAGTCCCGTCACCCAGGTGCGCAGCTGTTCGTTGCGCTTGCGCAGCGCGGCGATCCGATCGTGCACGCTATCGTTCACGTCGCGGCCCCGGACCTGCACTGGCGGGCGTCGCAAGACGCCACCCGGCGGTTGCTGCTGGAGCAGGAGTTGCACATGATCGAACGCGCCGGATCTCAGGGATGCGTTGCGCCGCGGGTGAGGTCCGTGCGGCTCAGGTCCAGATCCCGCACCATCGCGTAGAGCATCTCGCCGGCGAAGCGGCACATCAGGTTCAGCAGTGTCTTGTTGCCCACGCTGAAGAAGCGTCCGTCGCGCTTGTTCAGCACTTCCACCACGCCCAGCACGCGTCCGGCCCCGATCAGCGGCGCGGCCAGGATGGAATGGGTCTTGTAGTGCAGATCGCGATCCATTCCAGGAAAAAAACGATCGTCGGCCGGCGCGTTGTTGACGATCGCGGCGCGCCGGTTCTCGGCGACCCAGCCGGCGATGCCCTCGCCCTGCGGCAGCCGGCGGCCCACCAGTTCCCGGTGCGGCTCGTCGCCCCTGACGATCACGAACACCAGTTCTCGCGTGCGCCGGTCCGGCACCAGGATCGATCCGTCGCGGGCGTTGACTGCGCGTATCGCGTTGTCCAGCACATGCTCGAGGACCATGTAGACCTCGCTCAGGTCCTGACGCGGGTGCGCGGCATCGATGAGCGTGCGCATGCACGCGATGAACCGCCGCAAGCCGTCGGCCTCGACTAGGAGTTCGCGCTGCTGGGCCTCCAGCGTGGCCAGCAATGCCTGCGGGTCTTCGTCAGCGTGCATGGGTCGCGGCAGTATATCACCGCGCGATTGGCTGCCAGGACGGCCGCCGCGGTAGCATGCGGCCCATGCGGCGCCTGGTCTTCTTCGTCTCCGACAGCACCGGCATCACCGCCGAGACGCTGGGTAACGCACTGCTCTCGCAGTTCGACGACATCGATTTCGACAAGGTCACACTGCCCTTCGTCAGCGACCGCGCACTGGCGCAGGCGGCGGTGCGCAGCATCGATGTGAGCTGCGAGGTCGACGCACCGCGGCCGGTGGTGTTCAGCACACTGTCCAACCCGGATCTGTACGACATCGTGTGCACGAGTCGGGCGCTGGTGCTGGACCTGTTCAAGGCGTTCCTGCCGCGTCTGGAAGAGGAGCTCCAGATGGGCTCCACCCACGCGACCGGCCGTTATCACGGCCTGGTCAATCGCCCGAACTACGAGGGCCGTATCGAGGCCATCGACTTCGCGCTCAGCCACGATGATGGCGCCAGCGTGAAGCACTACGACCGCGCCGACATCATCCTGGTGGGCGTCTCGCGCTCGGGCAAGACGCCGACCTGCATCTACCTCGCGATGCAGTTCGCGATCCGCGCCGCGAACTACCCGCTGACCAACGATGATCTCGAGAAGGGTGGGCTGCCGCGCTTCCTGGACCGCTTCGTCAGGCGCCTTTACGGGCTGACCATCGATCCCGAGCGCCTGCGCCAGATCAGGCATAACCGGCGCCCCGACAGCCGCTACGCGTCGCTGGCCCAGTGCCGCACCGAGGTGGCGGAGGTGGAGGCCTTGTTCCGCTCGCGCGGCATCCCATACCTGGACACCAGCCACTCGTCGGTGGAAGAGATCGCATCGCGCATCCTTCAGGACACCGGGCTGCAGCGTCGCTCGTTCTGAAACGTCCGTGAGCGGCACGAGCGTGTCGGCCGAAGCCCGCCTGCTGGACGCGGTCGCGCGCGCGTTGCGCGGCGCCGCGCCCATTCCCGCGCTCAGCGTGGCCTACAGCGGCGGCGTGGACTCCAGCGTTCTGCTCGAGGCGATGCACCGCCTCGGGTCCCGGTTGGGCCTGCCGCCGCTGCGGGCACTGCACGTGGACCATGGCCTGGAACGCGATAG
>Ga0326597_10007920_pt1 | contig 14387 bp, 9 predicted proteins | sample RVTome_12_FD_203789 | JGI IMG/M metagenome (GOLD analysis project Ga0326597, IMG submission 203789) | Soil microbial communities from uranium-contaminated site in the Upper Colorado River Basin, Wyoming, United States - RVT100D185 | ecosystem: Environmental > Terrestrial > Soil > Contaminated >... | reverse complement strand
TGGCCCACACGTTTCATCACGGCGCCCATATCCGTATCGACTTCGTCTTCAATGCGGTGCCGGCCCGCGCCAAGCCCTGGCTGAACCTGATTCTGCACGTGGTCGGGCTGCTCTTTGCGCTGGCCATGATTCTGGCGGTTTACACGCGCATCGAGAACTTCTGGGTGCGCAACACGCGCAGCTTCACGGATTTGTATACCCCGCTGTACATCCCCGCGCTGCCGCTGATGATCGGCAGCGTGCTGCTGTTTCTGCTGCTGCTGGCGCAGGTGTTGCGCATCCTGGTGCAGATCGGCAGCGGAGACGCGGCGTCGGGGCAGCCTGAATTTCGATCCGAGTGAGCAGACATGACCGGACTGGTATTGGCATCGTTGTTCATGTTCGTGCTGCTCATGAGCGGCCTGTGGGTGGCCATGTCCCTGGGCGTGGCGGGCATGGTGGGGCTGTACCAGGTGCTCGGCTTCGAGCGGGTGATCACCGCCTTCGGCAAGATCGCCTGGGAGATCAACACCAACTTCATCCTGGTGGCGCTGCCCCTGTTCATCTTCATGGGGGAGATTCTGTTTCAGGCCGGGGTCATGACGCGCATCTACAACGCGGCCAATCGTATCGTGAGCGCCCTGCCCGGGGGACTGCTGCAGACCAACGTGGCCGCGAGCACCCTGTTCGCCGCCTGCTCCGGCTCCAGCCTGGCGTCCGCCGCCACCATCGGCTCGGTGGGCTATCCGCAGATCATTCCCAAAGGCTATGACCGCCGGCTGGCCCTGGGCTCCATCGCGGCGGGGGGCACCCTGGGCATTCTGATTCCCCCCAGCGTGATCTTCATCGTGTACGGCAGCCTGGCGGAGGTGAGCATCGGCAAGCTGTTTCTGGCCGGGGTGGTGCCCGGCCTGTTGCTGGCCTCCTTCTACGGCCTGTATATCGTTGCGCGGGCCCTGGCCGATGCGCGCGTGGCACCGCGGGAACATCGCTTCCATTTCCTGGACGCGGCAAAGGCCGTGGCTGAACTGTGGGAACTGGTGCTGCTGGCCGTCGTGATCCTGGGCGGCATCTACGGCGGCGTGGCCAGCCCCACGGAGGTGGCGGGCCTGGGCGCCGTGATGGCGCTGATCATCGCGCTGGTGCGCGGCCGGGTGCGCTGGCCGGCCATTCACCGCGCCGCGCTGACCACGGTGCGCCAGACCACGATGATCGTGTTCATCATCACCACGGCCAAGCTCTTCGCGCTGACCCTGATCTACTACCAGTTGCCCAACAAGCTGGTGGCCTGGGCCGAGGCCACGGGCACCTCACCGCTGAATCTGGTGCTGGGCGTGTGCCTGCTGTATCTGGTGATGGGGATGTTCTTCGACGGACTGTCCATGATGGTCATCACGATCCCGTTTGTGGTGCCCATGATGTCCGCGGTGAATGTGGACCTGATCTGGCTGGGCGTGCTGATCTGCATGATGATCGAGATCGGGCTGCTCACCCCGCCCGTGGGGCTCAACCTGTTCGTGCTGCAGGGGGCGACGGGCGAACCCATCCGGGACATCGTGATGGGCTCCCTGCCCTTCATCGTGCTGCTCTTCGTCACCCTGGCGCTGGTGATGGTCTTTCCGGCCGTTGCGCTGTATCTGCCCTCGCTGATGTAGCCGCCTGTCGTGTCCCGCGCTGTCTGGCGGGGACGACCCGCCCCACCGAGAATGCCATGAGCCGGTCGCAATCACACGGAATCGCCGGGCACTGCGATGCCGCTTTCACCCTGGTGCGCGAGGCCATGGCGGATAATCTGGCCGACCCGCGCAGCGTGGGCGAATCGGTTGCCGTGGTGCTGGACGGGCGGCTGGTGGTGGACCTGTGGGGTGGTGCCCGGGACGCGGTGGGCACGCCCTGGGCGCAGGACACCCTGGTCTGCATGTTCTCCGTGGGCAAGGCCATTGCCGCCCTGGCCGTGTGGCTGCTGGTACAGCGGGGGCGCATCGAGATCGACCGGCCGGTGGCCCACTACTGGCCGGAATATGCCCAGGCGGGCAAGGCAGACACCACCGTCGCCCAACTCCTGGCCCACATGGCCGGAATCCCGGGCGCCTTTGCCGCGGCGCGGGGCGATGCCTACGACTGGGCGGCCATGGTGCGCGCCATCGAGCGGCAAGAGCCCCTGTGGCCGCCCGGCAGCGTGGGCTGCTATCACACCTTCACTTACGGCCATCTGACCGGCGAACTGGTGCGGCGTGTGGACGGCCGCGGCATCGGCCAGTTCGTGCGCGAGGAGATCGCCCGGCCCCTGGGCGTGAGCTACGGCTTCGGGCTGACACCGGCGGAGCAGGCGCGCTGCGCGGACATCGTCTACGCACCGAGCAACCCCAACCTGGGTTGGCTCACCGATCCCGACACGCTGCTGGGCAGGTGCTGGGTGCCCCTGCCCTACGGAGACGAGGAGGACTTCAACACGGCGCGCTGCCGCACCGCGGAAATGCCGGCCTTCAACGGTCACGGCACGGCGCGGGCCGTGGCGGCGATCTATGGTGCGTTGGCCGGTGCGCCCCTGCCGGACGGCACACGGCTGCTGGACGAGGCCTGCCTGGATGCGGCGCTCACCGAGCAATGGGACGCGGTCGACCCCCTGGGGCTGAATTACCGCATGGCGCGGGGCTTCAAGCTGAGCAACAGCGTCACGCCCTTTACGGGGCATCCGCTGTCATTTGGTCAGAACGGGCTGAACGGCGCGGTGGGCTTCGGCGAACGGGAACGGCGGGTGGGCTTCTGCTATGCGCCCAACACGGTGGCGCCCGAGGCGGGTCCGGGCCCGTTCGTGCGGCATGTGTGCGATGCCCTCCAGGCATCCCTGGCGGCGCTGTGAAGGGGCGGATTTCAGACCAAGCCCTGAGCGTACCCAGATACGGCGCGTATCACAACTTGACTCCGCAGCGCTTTTTTACTCAATTACATGGCGTGGGGGAGAGCCTCCCTGGCTTCTCATTGGCAAATCACGGGTGAATATCCGCGGGCGCGTTGCCCGTGGGAAATAACGACAGAGAGGAATGCGATGAAGATCAAGATGCGCTTTATGGCTATCGCTGCCGTACTGAGCGTGGCGATGGTGACCGCGGGTATGGGTTTCGCCGCGACGCTGGATGACGTCAAGGCCCGCGGCGAGCTCAAGTGTGGCGTGGGGCAGCAGTTGCCTGGGTTCGCTTTTGCCGACTCCCAGGGAAATTTCCGGGGTTTTGACGTGGACTTCTGCCGGGCCACGGCCGCGGCGATCGGGGTCAAGGTAAAATTCTTCCCCCTGTCCGCCAAGGAGCGTTTTCCGGCGCTGCAATCGGGCGAGGTGGATGTGCTGTGGCGCAACACCACGTGGACCTTCAGCCGTGACGTGAACCTGGGCTTTGATTTCGCCGGGGTCAACTACTACGACGGTCAGGGCTTCATGGTGCGCAAGTCCCTCGGCGTGAAAAACGCCAAGGAACTGGACGGCGCGACGGTGTGCATGAATGCCGGCACCACCACGGAACTGAACCTAGCGACCTATTTCCGGGCCCACAAAATGAAGTTCGAGCCCGTGCTCTTTGAGAAGTCCGAGGAAGTGCGCCAAGCCTATGAGGCCGGCCGGTGCGACATCTACACCACTGACGCCTCCGGGATGGCCGCGCAACGCTCCGCGATGAAGAATCCCGGCGAGCACGTGATTCTGCCGGAGATCATTTCCAAGGAGCCCCTCGGCCCGGTGACGCGGCAAGGTGACAGCCAGTGGAACGATGTGGTGCGCTGGGTGCTCAATGCGCTGATCATCGCCGAGGAACTGGGTGTCACGCAGTCCAATGCGCAGAGCATGGGGGACAATTCCACCGATCCGACCGTGAGGGGTCTGCTCGGCAAGTCCGGCACCTATGGGGAGGACCTGGGGCTGACCAACGCCTGGGCGTTGAATGCGATCAAGGCCGTGGGGAACTACGGTGAGATCTTCGAGCGCAACATCGGCAAGAACACGCCCCTGGGTCTGGAGCGTGGGCTCAATGCCTTGTGGACGGACGGCGGGCTGCAGTACGCACCGCCGATTCGCTAGGGCCGCTGTGACCGTTTCCCGCCGGGCTGACCGGCGGGAAACGGCCATCTTGCTTCCGCCCGGCGGCTGGCTCCGCGCTCGGGCAATTCGATCCGACGAACCTGTTGGTGACTGGCCGGCCTCGTCCGGCCGCACGCGGCTGCCGGAGACGGCAGGCGCCGTGGGAGGTTTCGCCACATGGCCCAAAATCAGCAGCTACCGGGCGTGGCGCCTGCCGCCCCCGCCATCTGGCGCAATCCGGAATTCCGCGCGGTGGTGTATCAGGTGCTGGTGGTGCTGGCCGTGGTGGCCGCCGGCTACGTCATCTTCCAGAACACGCTCACCAATCTGCGAGAACGTGGCATCAGCACGGGTTTCGCCTTCCTGCGGAACGAGGCCGGCTTCGGCATCAGCGAGACGATGCCCATCCCGCGGCTCGAAGCGGGCTTTCTGCACTTCATCATTTCCCTGCTGATCGGCATCGCCGTGGTGTATGGCATGTCCCGCTGGGCCGCGGCGCGGGGTCGCACCATCGGTGACGACCTGCCGCTGGTGCTGGGGGTGATCCTGTTCATCGTCGTGATTCCCGTGCTGGTGCTTTACATCAACGGGAACAATATCCTCACCGACTCCTACGATCCCACCAAGACCTATGGCCTGGCGCTGAAGACCGGGCTGGTGAACACGGTCAAGGTGTCGCTGCTGGGCTGTGTGCTGGCCACCATCCTGGGCACGATCCTCGGAATTGCCCGGCTCAGCTCCAACTGGCTCGTCGCCAGATTGGCGACGCTGTATGTGGAGATCATCCGCAACATTCCGCCCCTGCTGCAGATCTTCTTCTGGTATTTCGCCGTCCTGCGGGCGCTGCCCAATGTGCGGAACAGCGTGGAATTCTGGGGCTTCGCGGTGCTCAACAACCGGGGGGTGTATCTGCCCGATCCGGTGCCCCAGGGGCCGGCGCCCATGCTCGGGCTGGCATTCGTGGCGGGGCTGATCGGGGCCTATCTGTGGGCGCGCCATTCCCGTTTGCACCAGGAGGCGACGGGCAACCGGCTGCCGGTGTTCTGGCCGGGCCTGGGCATCGTGCTGTTGCCCATGGTGCTCGTGCGGCTGATCCTGGGCGAGCCCTTCGAGCTGACGTATCCGGAACTGCGTGGCTTCAACTACCGCGGCGGGCTGGTGGTGACGCCGGAATTCGCCGCCATGCTGATGGCGCTGGTCATGTACACTGCGGCCTTCATCGCCGAGACAGTGCGCTCCGGAATTCTGGCAATTTCCCGCGGCCAGCGCGAGGCGGCCATGGCCCTGGGCCTGCGGCCGGGACAGGTGCTGTGGCTGGTGGTGCTGCCCCAGGCGCTGCGGGTGATCATTCCGCCCATGACGAGCCAGTACCTGAACCTGACAAAGAACAGTTCCCTGGGCGTCGCCATCGCCTTTCCGGAGTTGGTCAGCGTGGGAGGCACCATCCTCAACCAGAGCGGCCAGGCCATTGAAGTGATCGGGCTGACCATGGCGGTATATCTCACCTTCAGCCTGCTCATCTCGTTGTTCATGAACTGGTACAACGCCAAAATCCGGCTGGTGGAACGATGAGCAGCGATCGTCAGGCACAACCCGAAGCCCATGCCCCCCTGGGCCCACCGCAGTTGAGCGTCGGGGCGCTGGGCTGGATGCGCGCCAACCTGTTCAACTCCTGGTACAACGCGATCCTGACCGTCGCCGCGTCCTGGCTGATTCTCGTGGCCGGCTGGAACTTCTTTCGCTGGTCCTTGCTGGATGCGGCCTTCGGTCTGACCCCGGACACCTGCAAGGGCATCGATGGGGCCTGCTGGTCCTTCATCGCCGACATGTGGCCGCTGTTCATCGTGGGCACCTACCCCTTTGAGGAACGCTGGCGGCCCTACCTGTGCCTGATCGTGCTGGGCATCATGACCTTGGGGCTGTTCTTCGGTGCCGTGCGGGGCAACAAAATCTACCGCTATGCCTGGGCCATCGCGCCGGTCGTGGTGTTCCTGGTCATCCGCGGCGTACCGGTGTTCGGCCTGGAAACGGTGGATACCTCCTTCTGGGGTGGGCTGGTGTTGACCCTGATTCTCTCTATCGTGGGGATCGTGGTCTCCTTTCCCATCGGCATTCTGCTGGCCCTGGGCCGGCGCAGCACCAGCATGCCTATCGTGAAGGCCCTGTGCGTGGGCTACATCGAGCTGATCCGCGGCGTGCCGCTGATTACCGTGCTGTTCATGGCCTCGGTCATGCTGCCCCTGTTCTTCCCTTCCGGATTCGATCTGGACAAGGTGTTGCGGGCACAAATCGGCATCATCATGTTCGCGGCGGCCTATGTGGCGGAAGTGGTGCGAGGCGGGTTGCAGGCCATCCCACGTGGCCAGCAGGAGGCCGCGGCCTCCCTGGGACTCAACTTCTGGCAGCAGATGGTGCTGGTGATCATGCCCCAGGCCCTGCGCATCGTGATTCCACCCCTGGTCAACACGGCCATCGCACTGTTCAAGGACACCTCGCTGGTGACGATCATCGGGCTCTTCGACCTGCTGGCCATTGCCTCATTGGCCTCGGCCAATCCGGATTGGTTGGGCAAGATCATCGAGGCCTACGTATTCACTGCTGCAATCTACTGGATCTTCTGCTTCGGCATGTCGCGCTACAGCATGTATCTGGAACAGCGCTTCAAGTCCGGGCAAACATAGGGGAAGCTATGGCGGCCGAGACCCAACCACAAGCGACGTCCGAGACGATCATCGAGCTGGACCACGTCTATAAGTGGTTCGGCGAGTTTCAGGTGCTCACGGACATCAGCCTGCAGATCAAGCGACAGGAGGTGGTCGTGATCTGTGGCCCCTCCGGCTCGGGCAAATCCACGCTGATCCGCACCATCAACCGGCTCGAGGAGCATCAGCGGGGCCGCATCGTCGTGGACGGCACCGAACTGAACAAGGACGTCAAGAACATCGAACGCATCCGGCGTGAGGTGGGCATGGTGTTCCAGCAGTTCAATCTGTTCCCGCACCTGACCGTGCTGGACAACATTCAGCTCGCGCCCCTCTGGGTGCGCCGCATGCCCAAGGCAGACGCGGAGCAGATTGCCCGGGACCTGCTGACCCGCGTGGGCATTCCCGACCAGGCGGAGAAGTTCCCCGGCCAGCTCTCCGGCGGACAGCAGCAACGGGTGGCCATCGCCCGCTCCCTGGCCATGCAGCCCAAGATCATGCTCTTCGACGAGCCCACCTCCGCCCTGGATCCGGAGATGATCAAGGAAGTGCTCGATGTGATGCGCGAGCTGGCGCAGCAGGGCATGACCATGGTGGTCGTGACCCACGAGATGGGATTTGCCCGTGAAGTGGCTGACCGCATGATCTTCATGGATGGTGGCCTGATCGTGGAGGAGGCGCCGCCCGCCACCTTCTTCAGCAACCCCCGCGAGGAGCGCACCCGCCTGTTCCTCAGCCAGATTCTGCAGCACTAGCCGCGGCGTAGAGTCCGCAAGGGCCGGCGCCATGCCCGGCCGTCGCTCGTCAATGCCCCATTTCTCCCCATCGTAACGGCGCGTTCCGGCGCGCATCGTGATACAAGAAGCGCAAGCGTTGGTATGCCGCGCGAGCCGTTCCGCCGCGGCGCGGTCCTGTAGCCACAGCCGAGGAGAGGGGCATGGTCATGCCACACGGTGACCTGGAAATGCTCTCGCGCCGCCTGGACGACCTGGCGCGGGAGAAGGAGAAATTCCGCAACCTGGTGGAAGGCTCCATTCAGGGATTGCTGATCCATCGGGACTGGCGGCCGATATTCGTCAATCGCCGCTTCGCGGAAATGCTGGGCTACGACGACCCGGCGGAGATTCTGGCGCTCGGCTCGATCGACCCCATACTGGCGCCGCAGGAGCGCGAGCGGCTGCACCGCTTCGCCCAGGAGCGGCTGCAGGCCAAGAGTCCGCCTTCCCACTACGAGTATGAGGGTGTGCGCAAGGACGGGGACACCGTCTGGCTGGAAATCGAGGTGCGCGTGGTGGACTGGGATGGCGGTCCGGCACTGCAGGTCGCGGCGATCGACATCACCGAGCGCCGCCGCGCCCAGCAGCGTGACCTGGCCAGCATGGAGCTCCTGCGCACTGTCTTCGATGCCCTGCCCCACCGCATCGCCGTGAAGGACAGGGATGGCCGCTTCATCATGGTCAACCGCGCCGCCGCCGAGAATCACGACATGGCGGCGGTGGACATGGTGGACATGACCACCGTGGAACTGCCGACGCGCCCCATGGCCGAGCGGGAAGCCATGGTGCAGGAGGACCGCCTGATCCTCGACGGGCATGTGCCCCGGGTCGACGTGGAAAAGACACTGACGGAAACGGACGGGCGGCGGTGCGACGTGCACACGATCAAGGTGCCCTTGCGCAACGAGCGGGGCGAGATTGCCGGTTCGGTGGCCATCGTCAACGACATTACGCAACGCAAGATGGCCGAGCGGGAACTGCGGCAGAGCAAGGTCCTGCTCGATGCGATTCTGGCGCATATTCCCTCCGCCCTCAGTGTGGTCGACCGGGAGCTCAAGGTCCTTGCCGTCAACGACCGCTTCTTCGAGGCCCTGGATTTCCCCAAGGATGCCCGGCCCTGGCGCACCTTCGAGGACTTCACGCGCTACAACGCGGAGCGGGGCGAATATGGCCCCGGCGATGTGGAAGCCCAGGTGCAGGAGCGGGTGGCGCTGGCGCGGCAGTTCATCCCGCACCACTTCGAACGAGAGCGCCCCGATGGCCGGGTGTTGGACATTCGGGGCAATCCCCTGCCCGACGGCGGCTTCATCACCATCTACACGGACGTCACGGAGAGCCGGCAGTCGGCCGAGGCCCTGCGCACGAGCGAGCAGCGCTTCCGCGATATCGCCGAGGCCGCCTCGGACTGGTTCTGGGAAATGGATCAGGACCACCGGTTCACCTATGTTTCGTCGCGCTTCTTCGAGGCGACCGGGCTGCGCGAGGCCGATTTCATAGGCAAGGTCGCCTGGATGGATCGGCCGGTGCTGGTGTCCGATGAGGCATGGCGGCAACACGTGCAGCAACTGGAGACCCACCGTCCGTTCCGCCATTTCCGTTTCCGCACCATGTGCAGCGACGGGCAACTGCACACGTTCGAGACGACCGGCAAGCCCGTGTACGACGGCCACGGAAACTTTCAGGGCTATCGCGGCACGGGCACGGACATCACCGGGGAAATCGAGGCGGAGCAGCGCGCCGGGGCGGCCCATGCCCGCCTGATCGATGGGATCGCCAGCATCTCCGAGGGCTTCTGCCTGTTCGACCGCAACGACCAGCTCGTCCTGTGCAATGACGTGTTTCGGGGGCTCTACCCGGCGATCGACCATGTGCTTGAGCCGGGCGTGAGCTTTGAGCACATCATTCGCGAGTCCGTGCGGTTGGGCGTGATTCCCGAGGCGCATGGGCGCGAGGAGGCCTGGTTGCAGGAGCGCCTCGCCCACCACCACAATCCCGGCGGCACCTACGAACGGGAGGTCTCCGATGGCCGCTGGTTCACCGTGCGCGAGCGCCCCACCAAGGAAGGGGGCATCGTCGCCATCTGGTCCGAGATCACCCAGCGCAAGCAGGCGGAACAGGCCCTGCGGGACAGCGAGGAGCGCTTTCGCAATCTGATCGAGGGCTCCCTGCAAGGGATTGTCGTGCAGACCGTGGATTTTGTACCCCTGTTCGCCAACCAGGCCTATGCGGACATTTACGGCTACGACAGCCCCGAGGAGGTGCTGGAGACCAATGATGTGCTCACCCTGATCGCACCGGAGGAGCACGAACGGCTGGAGGGCTTTGCCAGGGCCCGCATGGCGGGGGAACCCGCACCGACGGTGTACGAATTCCAGGGGGTGCGGCGCGATGGCGGGCGCGTGTGGGTCTATTGCTCGGTGCGGCCGGTGCGCTGGTACGGCGAGCCGGCCATCCAGGCCACCGTATTCGACATCACGGACCGGCGGGCTGCGGAGGACGCGCTGCGCATCAGCGAGACCAGCCTGGTGGCGGCCCAGCGGCTGGCCCATCTGGGCAGCTGGAGCTGGGACCGGCGCGCGGAGCGCACCCATTGGTCCGATGAGCTCTACCGCATCATCGGCTGCGAGCCCCAGAGCTTTGCCGGCTCCTTCGATGCCATTCAGCCGTTCATCCATCCGGATGACCGCGAGTCCTTCGCCGATTCCCTGCGCAGCGCCTTGCGGGGTACGGCGCCCTATGACTTCGAGCATCGCATCGTGCGCGCCGATGGCACGCAGCGCATTGTGCACGAGCTGGCCGATGTGCTGCGCGACGAGCAGGGTGAAGTGACGCAGGTGGTGGGCAGTATTCACGACATCACCGAGCGACGCGAGGCGGAGCTGGCCCTGCGCGAAAGCGAGCTGCGCATCCGCACCCTGGTCTCCAATGTGGCCGTGGTGCTGATCTCCATCGCCCTGGACGGCACCATCACCTTCTGCGAAGGCAAGGGGCTGGAACCGCTCAACATGAAGCCGCGCCAGCTCGTCGGCCGCTCCATCTATGACGTGATCAGCGGCCAGCCCGGCCTTGAGAACGATTTCCGCCGCGCCCTGACCGGGCAGAATGTGGTTTCCGTGCGGCGCCAGGGACGGGTGGTGCTGGAGAGCCGCTTCACTCCCGTACGCGACGGCCAGGGCCGGCTGAACGGGATCATCTGCGTGGCCATCGACATCACCGAGCACAAGCGTATCGAGGAGGAGCTACGCAAGAGCGAAGCGTACTTCCGGGCGCTGATCAACAATACCCTGGAACTGGTCGCTATCGTGGAACGGGACGGCCGCGTGAAATTCACCAGCCCGTCGGTGGATGGGATGCTGGGCTATGGCTCCGGCGAACTGCTGGGCACGAATGCATTCGATCTGGTGCACCCCGAGGACCTGCCCGGGGTGCGCCGTGCCTTTGCCCAGGTGCTGCGCAGCGGTGCGCCGGAACCGGGTGTGGCCTACCGTGTGCGGCACAACGACGGCTCCTGGCGCTACCTGGAGTTCACGGGAACCAATCTCACCGATGTGGCGGTGATCGACGGGCTGGTGATCTACTGCCGTGACGTGACCGAGCAGCATCGCATTGCCGAAGAGCTCGCCGCCGAGCGGGCAAATCTGGAGCGCACGGTGGTGCAACGCACCCAGGAACTGGAGGCATCGCTGCACCGCCTGGAAGTGGCCAATGCCCAACTGCGGGAGGCCGACCAGGCCCGTTCCCGCTTTCTCTCCTCGCTCAGCCATGAGCTGAGGACGCCGTTGAACAGCATTCTCGGATTTTCCGACCTCATGCGCGGGCAGTACTTCGGCCCGCTCAACGAAAAGCAAGTGGGCTATGTGCAACAGATCGAGCACAGCGGCAAGCACCTGCTGTCGCTGATCAACGATCTGCTGGACCTGGCCCGCATCGATGCAGGAGGTATGACCGTGGAAGCCACCGTTATCCCGACGCAAGACCTGTTGCAGTCCACCGTGGCCATGATCAGCACACAGTTCGCGGAGAAGCGGATCATGCTGGAAACGGAGGTCGCGCCCGACACGAGCGATCTGCTGGCCGACCCGCGGCGGGGCAAGCAGGTGCTGCTGAATCTGCTGTCCAACGCTGTCAAGTACACGCCTGAAGGCGGCTGCGTGTGGGTGCATGCCCGTGACGACGGGGAGAGCCACGTGCGCGTGGAGGTGCGGGACAATGGGATCGGTATCGATCCGGCGGAGACGGAGCGCATCTTCGCCGAGTTTCACCAGGCCGACCGTGTGCGCGATGGGCAGTTCGGCGGCACGGGGATCGGCCTTGCCCTTTCCAAGCGCCTCGTGGAAATTCAGGGCGGCCGCATCGGCGTGGAAAGCACCCCCGGCGAAGGCACGACGTTCTGGTTCACCCTGCCCAGCCATGGTGGGGGCGGCGATGGCAGCGACGAGGCGGAAGGGGAACGCCGCCGCAGCCGGCATGCCCTGCGGGGCCGGCGCATCCTGGTGGCCGAGGACAACGAGGTCAACCTGTCCGTCCTGCTGGACATGCTGTCCCTGCAGGAGCATGAGGTCACCGTGGCGCGCAACGGGCAGGAGGCGCTGGAACTGGCGCGCTCCACCAACCCGGAGCTGATCCTGATCGACATCCGCATGCCGGTCATGGATGGGCTGGAGGCCACGCGGCGGCTGCGCGCCATGGGCGAGTTCGCCAGTGTACCCATCGTCGCGCTCACGGCGAGCACCGGCGCTGAGGCGGAACAGGAGCAATTGCGCGCCGGCATCACCGAACATCTGGCCAAGCCCTTCCGGGCAGAGGCCCTTTTCGATGTCTTGCAGCGCCACCTGGGCCGAAGCGGGAGACAGCTCTGACGCAGTGGCAGCAAACGCAGCACCTGGACGTACGCGATGACTGACGCACCGACCATCCTGATCGTTGACGACACCGAGGCCAATCGCGTGTTGCTTCACGATCTGGTCCTGGCTTTGGGCTACCAGCCCCAACTGGCGGACAACGGTCTGTCGGCGCTCGCCTCCCTTCGTACGTCCCCGCCCGATCTGGTGCTGCTGGACATCCTGATGCCCCAGATGGGGGGCTTCGAGGTGCTGGACATCATGCGTCAGGAAGGGAGCCTGCGCGCCATCCCCGTCGTGGTCGTCTCAGCCATGGACGACCAGGCCAGCATCGTGCGCTGCATTCAGGCCGGCGCGGACGACTACCTGATCAAGCCCATCGATCAGGTGCTGCTCCAGGCGCGCCTGGGCGCCTCCCTGGAGCGCAAGCGCCTGCGGGATCAGGAATCCGCCGTGCACCGGCAGATCGAGACCTACAACCTGGCCCTGGAGCAGCGTGTGCGGGAGCAGGTGGCCCAGATCACCGCCACCGAACTGGAGCGGGCCAAGCTGAGCCGCTACCTTTCGCCCAGCGTGGTGGAGCAGGTGCTCGGCGCGGGCCAGGAGCTGGCCCTGGGCGGGCGGCGGCTGGAGGTGACCGTGCTTTTCACGGACATCCGCGGATACACGGCCCTGTCCCGCCAGATCGACGTGGGACACGTGGTGGAACTGCTCAACGAGCATTTCACCGCCGTCTCCGAGATCATCTTTCAGTACGGCGGCACGCTGGACAAGTTCATCGGGGACTCGGTCATGGCCGTGTTCGGCTCGCCTTTTGCCAGCGGTAGCGAGGCGCGCCATGCGGTACTGGCCGCGCAGGACATCCAGACCATGATGGAGCGGCGCAATCAGGTGGCTGCCCAGACGGGGATGCCGGCATTCGAGATCGGCATCGGCATCAACACCGGAGATGTGATCTCCGGCAATATCGGCTCGCCGCAGAAGATGGATTTCACCGTGATCGGCAGCACGGTCAACCTGACGGCGCGCCTCACCGAAATGGCCAGGGGCGGCGAGATCATGCTCGGTGCGGCCACGGTGGCTCAGTTGCACGGTGAGTTTCCCGTGGAGCCTGTGGGAGCCCTTGAGCTGAAGCATCGGCCCGACGTGATGGAATGCTTTCGCCTGCTGCGCACCGACTATCGTGGCGGGACAGCCTCTGTGGGCAAGGGCGGCTAGACGCGGCCTTCGGCCCGTTTGGCGCGGAACAGCACCTGCTCCAGATCCTGTGTGACCTGCTCCAGGGGCGAGGCCAGATGGCCTGCCTCGATGGGCAGCCGCTCCATCACGGCCGCGATGCCCAGGTAGGCGCGCTCCACGGCGGCCAGCAGCTCCGGCGCCGCCGCCACCAGATGGGCGTTGGCCTCTGCGTTGGGACATGCCTCGAAGGCGCGGCAGATCACTTCCTCTTCCCGGGACATGACGCCGATTTCTTCCTGCTCGTCGATGCGATAGGCCAGCCAGGGGCCGGGCGTGGCTTGCATGGGTAACCTCCATGGATGTTCACCGAAGACCGATGGTCATCAAAGACGGATGCAAGAGCGGGGCAAATGTTCCCTGCCGCCCCGCGCGGGGACCCTTTTGCCATGGGCGTGATGATGCTATGCAGGGGAGGCCCGTGTGTGTATGCCGATTGCCGGCAGCCCGGCCTGACCCTGGCGCAACGGGCCACAGCAGCGAATTTCCAACAGGAGCATAGGCAGCATGGACGCGTACGATGTCATTGTCGTGGGGGCAGGGAATGCCGCGATGGCCGCAGCCATGTCGGCGCGGGAGCAGGGCGCCGCGCGCGTCGTGATGCTGGAAAAGGCGCCGCAGGAACTGCGCGGCGGCAACACCCATTACAGCGGCGGCCTGTTCCGCATCGCCTTTGACAAGCCCGAGGACCTGCGGCCCCTGGTGCCGGACGTGGAAAAGCAGGTGCCGGGCTTCTTCGAGAGTGTGCAGCCCTATCCCCGCGACCTGTTCTGGGCCGACCTGA
>Ga0326597_10007919_pt1 | contig 14387 bp, 13 predicted proteins | sample RVTome_12_FD_203789 | JGI IMG/M metagenome (GOLD analysis project Ga0326597, IMG submission 203789) | Soil microbial communities from uranium-contaminated site in the Upper Colorado River Basin, Wyoming, United States - RVT100D185 | ecosystem: Environmental > Terrestrial > Soil > Contaminated >... | reverse complement strand
CGATCGGCATGGGCCATCCGGCTCAAGCCGATTTCCAGGAGGGCGACATGAAATCCATTATCCGTGTTTTCGTCTGCGCTGCCGCACTGGCGTTCGCCGGATCGGCCATGGCGCAGCAGTACCCCAGCAAGCCAGTCAAGGTGATCGTGCCGTTCGGCGCCGGCGGGCCGACCGACGTGGTGGCGCGCATGGTCATGCAACCCCTTTCGGTGCGGCTGAAGCAGCAGTTCTTCATCGAGAACGTCGCCGGCGCCGGCGGCAACATCGGCATGGGCCAGGCAGCACGGGCACCCGGCGACGGCTACACGCTGTTGTTCGCATCATCGAGCATCGTGGTGAACCCGAGTCTCTACACCAAGGTCCCCTACGACTTCGCCAAGGACTTCGCCCCCATCACCAAGGTTGGCGCGGCGCCCAATGCGCTGATCGTGCACCCGTCGCTGAACGTGAAGACGGTGAAAGAACTGGTGGAATTGCTCAAGGCCAATCCCGGCAAGTACACCTTCGCCTCGCCCGGCATGGGCACCACGCCGAGCCTGTCGGTCGAACTGCTCCGTCAGGCTTTCGGTCTCGACTATCAGGTGACGCAGTTCAGGAGCGGCGGGCTCGCCATCCAGTCGGTGCTGGGTGGACACACACCGATGTCGTTCCAGGCGATCCCGCCGGCGACTGCACTGATCAGGGAGGGCAAGGTGCGGGCACTTGCCATCACGGCCAGCAAGCGGCTGGGCGCATTCCCGGATGTGCCGACGCTGGGCGAACTGGGCATCAAGGGCCAGGAGGCCGAGACCATGCAGGGCCTGTTCGCGCCCGCCGGTACGCCGAAGGAGGTTGTCGCCTTGCTGCAACGCGAGGTCGCGGCGATCGTCAACGAGCCCGCGATGCGAGAGAAGCTCCTCGCGCTCGGCGTCGGGCCGGAGGGGATGCCCACGGATGCCTTCGTCAAGTACTGCAACGAAGAGATCGCCAAGTGGAGCAAGGTCATCGCCGACGCCAAGATCCCGAAGATCTGAGGTCGGCGGACATCCATTGATAGTGTCATGCCCCGCGAAGGCGGAGCATCCAGTAACCACCGGCGGGTACTGGATCGTCCGCTTTCGCGGACGATGACGACTGAGGTTGCGATGCGCATTGTCGACATTCGCGAGACCGCGATCCCGCTCAAGTCCGATCTCGCGAATTCGAGCTTCGACTTCTCGGAGATGACGACGTCGGTGGTCGCGGTGATCACCGACGTCAAACGCGATGGCCGGCCGGTGGTGGGCTATGCGTTCAATTCGACCGGGCGCTACGCCTGCGGCGCGGCGATGCGCGAGCGTTTCATTCCGCGCATCCTGCGCGCCAAGCCGGACAGCCTGTTGGACGCGACCGTCGGCAATCTCGACCCGGAGAAAATCCTGAGCTGCATGATGCAGCGGGAGAAGGCCGGCGGCCACAGCGAGCGCTCCATCGCCATCGGCACCATCGAGGTCGCGGTCTGGGACGCGGCCGCCAAGATCGCCGAAAAGCCGCTGCATCGGGTGCTGGCGGAGCGCTACAGCGGCGGCAAGGTTCCCGACAAGATGTTCTGCTATGTCGGCGGCGGCTGGTACGCGCCGGGGCAAACCTTTGCCGACGTGCAGGACGAGATGCGCCGGCATCTCGACGCCGGCTATACCATGGTGAAGATGAAGGTCGGCGGGTTGCCGCTCGCCGACGACTGCCGCCGCGTCGAAGCGGTGAAGACGGTGCTCGGCAACGCCCAGCTCGCCGTCGATGCCAATTGCAAATTCGATCGCCGCGAGGCGCTTGCCTATGCCGAAGCCTTGGCGCCGTTCGGGCTGCGCTGGTACGAGGAGCCGTGCGACCCGCTCGACTTCGCGCTGTTCGCAGAGTTGGCCGGCGCCTACGCCGCACCGCTCGCCACCGGCGAAAATCTCTATTCCACCCAGGACGTGGAAAACCTGGTGCGCTTCGGCGGGTGGCGCCGCAACCACGACGTGATCCAGATTGATCCGCCGCAGGCCTACGGCATCGTGCAATATGGGCGCACCGTGGCGATGCTCGAACGGCATGGCTGGTCGCGCGCCGCGCTGTTCCCGCATGGCGGCAACCAGATGTCGCTCGCGATCGCCGCCGGGTTCGGGCTCGGCGGCGCCGAATCCTACCCCGGCGTGTTCGGCGATTTCGGCGGCTTTGCCGACGACGCGAGGGTGGAAGACGGCGCCCTCACGCTGTCCGACCGCCCCGGCATCGGTTTTGAGGGCCACACGCGGCTCTACCGGATCATGCGGGAACTGGCGGCATAGGACCCCGCCGCGCAGGCCGGTTCACCCGCTCGCCCGCATGTCGTCGATCCTGATCGCCACCTCTTCGCACACCGCCGCCAATTCGAGAAACTCCTGCTTAATGGCAGGCTCGACGGCGGCCTCGGCGAGCCGGCGATAGTGCTCCGCCTGTTCGCGCAAATAATCGGAATAGTGGATCATGCGCCGATGCCCTGGATCGCAATGAGGCACGCCCAGGTGCGAAATCGCTTGGCCCTTCCGCGGTCAGGCACGTTGTGAGCGTGACGCATAGAACCACAAAGGCCGCGCATTCGCTAGTTTAGTCGAGATAGGCCAGCGGGCGCGCCACCTCCTCCAGCGGCTTGCGTTCGGCGGCGACGCCCCAGCGCCATTGCACGCCCGCGGCCGCCAGCATCAGTACGGCGCCGAGCAGGTAGCCGCCGAACACGCTGGCCCGGCTGCCGGTATCGATCAGCACCCCGAACAGCCACGGGCCGACGACCCCGCCGACGCCGGTGCCGACGGCATAGAAACAGGCGATCGCCAATGCGCGGATTTCCAGCGGGAATGTCTCGCTGACCGTCAGATAGGCCGAGCTTGCCGCCGCCGAGGCGAAGAAGAAGATCACCATCCAGCATACGGTCTGCGTTTCCGCCGAGATCAGCTCGGCGACGAACAACCAGCCGGTGCCGGCCAGCAGCATCCCGGAAACCGCGTAGGTGAAGGCGATCATGATGCGGCGCCCAAGCGTATCGAACAATCGCCCGAGCAACAGCGGGCCGGTGAAGTTTCCCAGCGCGAACGGCAACAGATACCAGCCGATGCTGTCGGCGCGGATGCCGTAGAAATCGGTGAGGATCAGCGCGTAGGTGAAGAAGATCGCGTTGTAGAAGAACGCCTGCGACGCCATCAGCGTCAGCCCGACCAGCGAGCGCCGGCGCTGGTGATGCACCAGCGTCCAGGCGACCTCGGCAAGCGGCGTGAACGTGCGTACCCGCAGGCGCACGCGCGGCAAATCCGCCGTGTGATGCGCCGGCGCACCGGCCAGCAGCCGCCGTTCGATGTCCGCCACAATGCGCTCCGCCTCGCCGATCCGCCCGTGGGTCATCAGCCAGCGCGGACTTTCCGGAATCCATAGCCGGATGACGAAGATGATCAGGGCCAGCAGCGCGCCGATCAGGAAGGCCGCGCGCCAGCCGATCTCCGGATCGATGATCGCCGGGTCGAGCAGCACGATCGATCCCAGCGCCCCCATGGCGGCGCCGACCCAGAAGCTGCCGTTGATGGTGAGATCGGTCCAGCCGCGCACGCGTGCCGGGATCAATTCCTGAATGGTGGAATTGATGGCGGTGTACTCGCCGCCGATGCCGGCGCCGGTGACAAAGCGGAACAGCGCGAAGCTCCAGAAGTCCCAGGAAAACGCGGTCGCGCCGGTCGCGACCAGGTAGACCGAGAGCGTGATGAAGAACAGCTTCTTGCGCCCGAGCCGGTCGGTCAGCCAGCCGAAGAACAGTGCGCCGAGCACGGCGCCGACCAGATAGGCGCTGGCGGCCAGCCCAATCTCGGTATTGGAGAACCGCAACACCGGGCTCGCCTTGAGCGCCCCCGACAGCGCGCCCGCGAGCGTGACCTCAAGCCCGTCGAGAATCCAGGTCACGCCGAGCGCAACGACGACACGGGTGTGAAACCGGCCCCAGGGCAGCCGGTCGAGGCGCGCCGGAATGTCGGTTTCGACGATCGCGGTCAAAGATCACCTCGCCAGCGCTCGCGCCTCCCACGATCGATCCTAGCCCATCCCGCGCGGATTGAATCGATTCAAGCGCAATATCCTGTTACTGGCGCGGCCCGTTTCGCAAAGCCTGCTCCCACGCTTGCGGATCATGCGCTAGCGTTCTGGCACTGATTCGCAAATGAGGCAGGGCATGGCGGACGAGCTCAGGCAATCCTTCAGTTCCTGCGTAGGCTCCGAAAACACGACGGAGCACGACAACGAAGCGGATCCGGCGGAGATGCTGCGCGCCCGCCGGGCCGCGTTGCAAGCGTTGGAGCGGGAACTGTCGGAGTTCCTCAACAACACGACGCATTGACCGCAATCGCTTCGCATTGAGGCCGCGGCCGGAACAGCCCATGCCGGTGCCCCCGGCGTGGGAAGATTGTTTGCGCCGCGGGCATCTTCCGGCCCACTCGTCACCGACGGATCGCGCGAGCCGGCGGCCATGATGCGGGCGCAGATGTGCCCGGACATGTTGATCATTGCCGGAACGCTTGCGCTGCGCCAAACCGGCGGTCCGGCCGGCGGTTCAGAACGGCCGGGTGCGGCAGGCGCGACAACGGGCAGGATCGACCCCGCAACGGAAAGTCGTCCATACTGGACACGCTGGCTGTACCATCCGAGCCGATGCCAACGCATCGGCCGTTAGGTCCCACCGCCCACCAAGATGATCGAGACCGAGGTAATCCGACATTGGACAAAAAGGTCGGGGTCGGACGTTGGGGTGGCACGTCAAGGGAGGAAGCAATGACGAAATTCAGCGGACGGCACATCTGGCCGGCGGCCCTGGCGGTGCTTTGCCTCGGGAGCAGCGGCGCCGCGCTTGCCGATATGAAGGCGCTGGAGGACGCGGCTCGTAAGGAAGGCCAGGTGACCTGGTACGTCGCCAGCATCGATGCGCGCAATGCCGAGGCCGCCGGACGCGCCTTTACCGCCAAGTACGGACCCAAGGTCAACGTGGTGCGGGCGCCCTCGCAGGTGATGTTCCAGCGCCTGAGCCAGGACCTCACGCAGAACGCCCGCAACGCCGACGTGTTCAGCTCGGTCGACGTAGGAAATTTCGTCACGCTCAAGGGGCAAGGCGCGCTCATGGCCTACAAGCCGGAGAACGCCGCGCGGCTGCTGCCGGCGTTCCAGAACCTCGACAAGGACGGCATGTTCCAGTCGACGATCGCCAGCGTGATCATCATTGCCTACAACAAGGACAAGGTGAAGGCGAGCGAGGCGCCGCAGAACTGGAGCAACCTGACCGACGCCAAGTGGAGCGGGAAAATCGCGATCGGCCACCCGGCTTTCAGCGTCTTCGCCGGCAACTGGGCGGCACAGATGAACAAGCTGTACGGCAAGCCGTTCTTCTACCAACTGGAGAAGAACAAGCCGCAGGTCGGCCGCTCGCTGTTCGATGCCGTCAATCTGGTGTCCTCCGGGGAACGGCTGATCACCGCGGCCCCGATCGCGCCGATCCTGGAAAATGCCGACAAGGGCAAGCCGCTGGCGGTGCAATACCCAGCCGGCGGGTCGATCCTGGTGGCGACGCCGTCGGCGGTGCTCAAGAACGCGCCGCACCCGAACGCCGCCAAGCTGTTCATGGAATTCCTGCTCGGGCCGGAGTTCGGCGCCATCCTGGTGAAGGCGCGCTATGAGGCGATGCGCGCCGACGTAAAGCCGCTGCCGGGCGCGAAGTCGGTGACCGAGATCAAGACCATCCGGCCGACCATCGAGGAGACCACCAAGGGCATCCCCAAGGTCGCCGAATTGTGGCGCGACGTATTTGGGCAGTAGCGGCTTTACACTGAGCACGAGGTTGTCATCCCGGGCGACCGAGCACTCGGATCGGCGCTTCGCGCCGTCCGAAGCACAGGCTCCGCGCTGGAGACCCGGGACCCATGGATCCCGGTATCAGCGAAAGTCCGTCGGTGCCGGGGTACATGGGTCCCGGTTCTCCCCCGGCTCGAGGCCGGGGTCGGCCGGGATGACAAACTGACATGCGGGGCGAGGCCATCGCGTTTCTGCAACGGTTGCGCCGATTCGGGCCTACCACCGCGATCCGGTCGAACTGTGTCGGCAAATTTACACCGGCCTGCCGATGCCCGAAGATGGCGTCATGACGCTGCCCGAGGCTCCCGGCCTCGGCTTCGAGCTCAACCGCGATGCGGTGCGCGAGCTTGCCAAGCTGCCGCTCTCGCGCGGCGCCGGAAAAGGATGAGTGTATCTCCGCATGTTCCGGTCGTTTAGCCGCAACACTCGCCCGCCCGCCTGCGTCGCCCCCGGGCTTGACCCGGGGGCCCATCGATTTGGTAACAGACTTTTTGCGAAGAGGATGGATTGCCGGGGCAAGCCCGGCAATGACGGAGGTATGCAATGAAGAAGAGCACCGAGCGCATCCTCACCACCCATGTCGGCAGCCTGATCCGCCCGCCGGCGCTGGTGGACTTCATGCGCCCGAAGCAAAGCGGCGAGCCGTTCGACCACGACGCATTCGCCAAGTGCCTGCGCGATTGCGTGGCCGACGTGGTGCGCCAGCAGGCGGAGGTCGGCATCGACGTCGTCAGCGACGGCGAGTTCGGCAAGGGGATCAGCTGGAACCAGTATGTGCTCGACCGCCTGACCGGGTTCGAGCAGCGGCCGCTGCCGCCCGGCTTCAAGCCGCAGATGTCCGGCGCCGACCGCGCGCGCTTCAAGGAATTCTATGCCGAGCTCGATGCGCGCGACCCGCCGGCCAACCCGAAGATGCCCGTGTGCGTCGGCAAGATCACCTATTGCGGACAGGCGGAACTGCAACGCGACATCGACAACTTCAAGGCGGCGCTGCAAGGCGTCAACGTCGCGGAAGCGTTCATGCCGGTGGTGGCGCCGGCGAGCGTGGTCCCCGAGAAGCGCGACGAATACTACAAAAGCAACGACGCGCTGGTCGCCGATCTCGCCGATGCGATGCGGGTCGAGTACAAGATGATCGTCGATGCCGGCTTCATCCTCCAGGTGGACGACGCCCGTACCGCCACCACCTACGACCGCATGGTGCCGCCGGGCAGCCTCGCCGACTACCGCAAGTGGGTGGCGATGCATGCCGAGGCGCTCAACCACGCGCTCGCCGGCATCCCGGAAGACCGCGTGCGCTATCACGTATGCTGGGGAAGCTGGCCCGGCCCGCATGTGACCGATGTGCCGCTCAAGGACATCGTCGACCTCATCCTCACGGTGCGCGCGGGCGCCTATGTGCTGGAAGCCGGCAACCCGCGCCACGCGCACGAATGGAAGGTCTGGCAGGACGTCAAGCTGCCCGAGGGCAAGCTGCTGATCCCCGGCGTCATCAGCCATGTCACCAATGTGGTCGAGCATCCCGAGCTGGTGGCCGAGCGCATCGTGAAATTCGCAGCGCTGGTCGGGCGCGAGAATGTACTCGCCGGCACCGACTGCGGCTTCGCGCAAGGGACGTTCTATCGCCGGGTTCACCCGACCATCCAATGGGCGAAGTTCGAGGCACTGGCGGAAGGGGCAAGACTGGCAAGTAAGCGGTTGTGGCGGTGAACTGACGGACTCTCCTCTCGTCGTTGCCGGGCTTGACCCGGCAATCCATCGCCTTGGATCATGGTGGTTGTCTTTGATGGATGCGCGGGTCAAGCCCGCGCATGACGGAGTCCCAACGCATGCTGCTCACCGGCAAGGAATACCTGGAAAGCATTCGCGACGGCCGCCGGGTTTATCTCGGCGGCGAATTGGTCGACGACGTCACCACGCACCCGGCGTTCCGTAACGCGGCGCAATCGTTCGCCACCATCTACGACCGTAAGCGCGCGCCGGAAAACCGCGACGTGATGACCTTCACCGAGGACGGCGACAGCTACTCGTCCTACTTCCTGCTGCCGAAGACGCGCGAGGATTTGCAGCGCCGGTTCGAAACGCATCGCCGCATCGCCTCCTGGACGCATGGCCTGCTCGGCCGCTCGCCGGACAATTTCCCGAGCTACGTCAGCGGGCTGGTGATGGACCCGGCGATGTTCGACGGCATCCGGCCGGGCTTCGGCGACAACATGCGCAATTACTACAAGCATATGCGCAAGAACGACATCTTCGCCTCGCACACCGTCACCAATCCGCAGGGCTGGCGTAATCTTGGGTCCGCGGACGCGCCGAAGCGCACGCCGGCGACGCTGCGCGCGGTCGCCGAGGACGATGCCGGCGTCACCATCAACGGGCTGAAGATGCTCGGCACGTCCTCGATCTTCTGCCACGAAACCTGGTGCGGCAATCTCCAGCCGGTGGCGCCGGACCAGCCGGCGGAATCGATCACCTGCGTGGTGCCGCTCAACGCGCCCGGCGTCAGCATCTGGTCGCGCAAATCCTACGAGGCCGCGGCGGTGAGCGAGTTCGACAACCCCCTCGCCTACCGCTTCGACGAGAACGACAGTGCCGTGCTGTTCGAGAACGTGAAGGTGCCGTGGGAGCGCGTGTTCTGCCACAACAATGTGGAGATGACGCGGGCGATCTATGTGCGCACGCCCGGTCATGCCATGGCCAATCATCAGGCCAACATCCGCTTTCTCGAAAAGCTCAAGCTGATCGTCGGCATCGCCCGCAAGCTTGCCGACCTCAACGGCGTCACCCAGATTCCCGCCGTGCAGTTCACGCTCGGCCGGCTCGCCGCCATGGAGGCGACGCTGGAAGGCCTGATCATGGGGGCGATCAATTGCGGCGAGGCGCAAGTCGCCGGCTTCCACACCGTCAACCGCCGGTACGTTTACGCGGCGCTGCATTGGTGCACCAATTACCACTCCGAGATTTGCGATACCGTGCGCGAGCTGATGGGCGCCGGCGTGTTCCAGATGCCTGCGGATGCCTCGGTGCTGGAGGATGCGGCGCTGCGCGAGAAATTCGAGACCTACTGGTCGGTGCCGGGCCAGACCGCGCAGGACCGCATGAAGCTGTTCAAGCTGGCCTGGGACCTGCTCGGCTCCGACTTCGCCGGGCGGCACATGCAATACGAGAAGTTCTACGCCGGCCCGAGCTTCGTGATGAACATGTACAGCTACCTGAACGGGCCCTGGAACGAGTGGACCGGACTGGTGGACGAGCTGATGGCGAGCTACGACGCGCCGAAGAGACAATGAACCGTAGGGTGGGTTAGGCGCGAAGCGCCGTAACCCACCGCCTTGCGAAAGAACGCTTGAAAAAGAACGGTGGGTTACGCCCTTCGGGCTAACCCACCATACGAAGAAAGCGATAGGACACACCCATGCGCTACATCGACTCCTTCTGCCATTTCTTTCCGCAAAGCGTCTTCACGATGATGTCGGAGACCGCGGGCGGAACCACCGATGTCGGCAAGCGCATGCAGGGCGTGCGCACGGTCTGGGATCTCGATGCGCGGCTGAAGATGATGGAGCCGTTCCAGGACTATACCCAGGTGATCTCGCTTGGGCTGCCGCCGCTGGAGGGTATGGCCGGCCCGGACAAGACCCCGGACTTCGCCAAGGCGGCCAACGACGGCCTCGCCGAGTTGTGCGCGAAATATCCCGACCGCTTCATCGGCTATGTCGGCGCGCTGCCGATGGACAATCCCGCAGCCGCGGTGAAGGAAGCCGAGCGCATCCTGATCGGCGGCAATGCCAACGGGCTGCAGCTGCACACCAACGTCAACGGCCACTGTCTCGACGAGCCGCAATTCCTGCCGATCTTCGAGCTCGCTGCAAAATCGGGAAAACCGATCTGCCTGCACCCGGCGCGCAAGCCCAATGTCGCGGATTTCCCGGCCGAGCAGAAATCGCGCTTCGAGATCTGGACGATCTTCGGTTGGCCCTACGAGACCAGCGCCACCATGGCGCGGCTGGTGTTCTCCGGCGTCATGACCCGGTTCCCCGATATCAAGATCCTGACGCATCATCTCGGCGCCATGATCCCGTTCTTCGACGCGCGCATGGAAACCGGCTGGGCGACGCTCGGCAGCCGCACCTCGGACGAGGACTACAGCAACGTACTGCCGAGCCTCGGCAAGCCGTTGATGGACTGCTTCCGCCAGTTCTACGGCGATACCGCGCTGTGCGGCTCGCGGGCGGGAACGGTATGCGGGATCGAGTTCTTCGGCGCCGACCACGTGCTGTTCGCCTCCGACGCCCCGTTCGGCCCGCAGGGCGGCGCCGGCTACATCCGCGCCTCGGTCGCGGTGATGGAGTCGCTCGACATTCCCAAGGCCGACAACGAGAAGATCAGCTACCGCAACGCGCTGAGCTTCTTCGGGTTGAAGTGAGTGCCACGCAAAGACCGTCATCCTGAGGTGCCCGCCGAAGGCGGGCCTCGAAGGATGGCCGCGAGTCCGGGCCGTCGCCCTTCGAGGCTCGCTGCGCTCGCACCTCAGGGTGACGGTCAGAGAGTGTGCCGCGTTGCTTTACCCAGCGCGGCGATACGATAAGCTGGCGCCCAATCGTGCAGAAAGGAAAAGAATGTCAAGCACTGCAAATGGCCTGAACCGGAAGACCCTGTCGATCGCCGGCGCGGAGATCGAACTGTTCGAGGGCGGCGAAGGCGCGCCGGTGCTGTTCCTGCACAGCGGCCAAGGCGTGACGGCGGGCGACCCGTTCCTGGCGCTGCTGGCGCAAGAGTGGCGCGTGATCGCGCCGTCGCACCCGGGGTTCGGCAAATCGAGCCTGCCGGACTGGGTCGACAGCGTCGACGACATGGCACACATCTATCTTGAACTGATGGATCGGCTCGGGCTCGACAAGGTCGACCTCATCGGCTGCTCGATCGGCGGATGGATCGCCTCGGACATCGCCACCAAGGTGCCGGACCGGATCAAGCGCCTGATCCTGGTCGGCCCGGTCGGTGTCAAGGTCGGCACGCCCGACAAGCTCGATATCCCCGATGTGTTCGCCATGCCGCAGGAAAAATTCGCCCAGCTGATCTTCCACGATCCCGACAAGTTCCGGCCCGACCTCAAATCGCTGCCGGACGAGGCGATCGCCGTCATGGCGCGCAACCGCGAGACGCTCGCGCTGATCGCCTGGGAGCCGTACATGCACAATCCCAAGCTCAAGCACCGGCTGCACCGGGTGACGGCGCCGGCGCTGTTCCTGCGCGGCGAGAGCGACGGGCTGGTGTCGGCGCAATATCTGGAAAAATACGCGGCGCTGCTGCCGAATGCCCGGACCGAAACGATCGCGCAGGCCGGTCACGCGCCGCAACTCGAACAGCCGCGGGTGCTGTTCGAGAAAGCCCTCGCCTTCCTCAACGCCTGAGCGCAGGCTGCAATACGCCTGGGAGCGATACGAATGAAAGCCTGGCACTTCAGCGAGAACGCCTATCCCTATCTGCCGCCGGCGGACCAGTACGAGTCGATCCGCGTCAATCTGCCGAACAGGAATTACGATCCGGAGAAGGGCGCGAAGCTTTACGACCGCTTCCTCGACGAATGGCTGATCGCCGAGGACGAGGGCGTGGAGATCATGCTCAACGAGCATCACCAGACCGCGACCTGCGTCGATCCGGCCGCCCCGATCGTGCTGGGCGCGCTGGCACGGCTGTCGAAGAAGGCGCGGCTCCTGATCCTCGGCAATCCGGTCGCCAACCGGCGCCAGCCGGTGCGCGTCGCCGAGGAGATGGCGCTGGTCGACGTTCTCTCACGCGGCCGTCTGGAGTGCGGCTTCGTGCGCGGCGTGCCCTACGAGGTGCTGCCCGCCAACAGCAATCCGGTGCGCATGAACGAGCGCCAGTGGGAGGCGATCGATCTCATCATCAAGGCCTGGACCAGCCATGACGGGCCGGTCAGCCACGAGGGGCGCTTCTTCCATCACCGCAATATCAACATCTGGCCGCGGCCGTTTCAGCAGCCGCATCCGCCGATCTGGATCAGCACCACCACCCCGAGCGGCGCCAGGACGGTCGGCGCGCGCGGCTACGTGCAGGCGACCTTCCTCAGCGGCTTCGACGGTACGCGCGCGATCTACAACAACTATCGCCAGGGCTGGCGCGAGGCCGGCCGCGGCAACGACGTGCCGATCAACCGCCTCGCCTATGCGGCACTGGTCTACACCGCCGACAGCGAGAAGCGGGCCTACGAGGGCGCCGACAAGCTGCTCTGGTACATGCGCGCCAACAAGGTGCCGTTCCACTACCAATACCCGCCGGGCTACATGCCGGTGCCGGCGATGGCGCAGGTGATGCGCGGGGCGGCGCTCGACCAGCATGCGGCGCTCAAGGACAAGATGGTGGTCGAGAAGGCGATCGAGGCCGGTATCATGATGGCGGGGACCCCGGATCAGGTCTATGCGCAGATCAAGCGGTTCTACGAACATGTCGGCGGGTTCGGCCATCTCCTGATCATGGGCCAGGCCGGATTCCTCGAGCATGACGACACCGTGCACGGAATCAAGACATTTGCCCGCGAGGTCTATCCGCGGCTCAAGGAGGACTATCCCGACACCGCGATCTCCGGCCACGGGCAGGATCGCAGCGCCGGTGGGCAGCAATCCGAACAGAGCCTGCGTCACGCCGGCCTCGGGGTCGTCAACCCGGTCAGCTCCTGATTGGGAAGCGGTCAACGACAGGTGGAGGAAACGACATGATCACATCACGCTCAGCCCACGTCGCAGCTGCCGCCGCAGCCGTGCTCGCGGTAATCGCTGCCGCGCCCGCGGATGCACAGACCTACGGCGTCGCCACCGGCAAGCAGGGCTTCTTCGCCTATTCGGCCGGCGCCGCGATTTCCAAGATCGCGTCCGACAACGGCCTGCCGCTGCGCGTCCAGCCGTTCGGCGGCGTTAGCTCCTATGTGCCGGCGGTCAATGCCAACGAGGTCGAATTCGGCCTGGTCACCGAGCTGGAGACCAACTACGCGGTCACCGGGCAGGGCATCTACAAAGGCAAGGCGAGCCCCAATATTCGCGCCATTACCATCATCAATCCGTTCTACTCGGTGCTGTTCGTCCGAAAGGATTCCCCGATCAAGACGATCGCGGACCTCAAGGGCAAGACCGTTCCCACCGACTTCGTCAGCCAGCGGATGCTCGACATCCTGATGCAGGGCGGGCTCGCCAATGCCGGCCTGAGCTACAAGGACGTCAGGAAACTCCCGGTGCCGAACGTCATCGGCGGCGCCGACGAATTCGTGCAAGGCAAGACCGACGCCTTCATCTTCGCGCTCGGCGCCGGCAAGGTGGCGGAGGTCGATGCCAGGATCGGCGGCGTGCGCGTGCTCCCGATCGATCCGTCGCCGGAGGCGATGGCGCGCACGCATAAATTCATTCCGGTCGGCTACGCGACCACGCTGGCGCCGGCCAAGGGCCGCGTCGGCATTCTCGCGCCGACCACGGTCTATGCCTACGACCTGATGCTGGTTGCCAATGCCAAGGTGCCGGAGGACGTGGTCTACAAGCTCACCAAGATCATGCACGACAACAAGAAGGGGCTGGCCGCGGGCTTCGGTCCGCTCGCGAGCTTCCAGCCCGACCGGATGGCCAAGGACATGGGCCCGGTCCAATTCCACGCCGGCGCCATCAAGTTCTACAAGGAGATCGGCGCCTGGCCGCCGAAGTCGGGCAGCTGACGCGGCAAAATCATGAGACGATGACACAAGCGTCATCGCGAGGAGCGTAGCGACGAAGCGATCCAGGCCGCGTGTGTTGGCCCCGGATTCGCTTTGCTCGCAATGACGACCGCTCCACTCACGCCGCCGAGGCGACCGCCTGCGCCCGCAGGCTGCACACGATCTCCTGGACCTTCGGCCAGGCCTCGTCGCCGCGCGAGCGCATCAGCGAGAGGTAGTCCGCATTCTCCCAGCGCACGATCGCGTCCTTAAAGCTCGGACGCGCTTTGATGCGCCGGTACCAGTCGGCGACCTGCGGGCGCCCCTCGGTCATCCCCAGGATGTTGAGATGGTCGAGCCGGGCGAGGTAGGGCGTGAAGGCGGCGTCGGCGATGGTGTAATCCGCGCCCACCAGCCACGCGTGCTGCGCGAGCGCTTGTTCCATCTCCGTCAGCAGCAACTCCATGCGGGCGACCGCGATGCGGAAATGCAGCGAATCGAGCCCCTTGTCGATCACATCGCGGCGCCGCTCGCGTTTGATGATGCTGGGAATCTGCTCAAGCATGCGCATACCGGCCTCGCCGCGCGCCAGGTACTGGTGGCGGAACGCGATGCCGAAGCTCAGGATCGCGATGCAGGCATCGTGGATGTCCTCGTCGAGCTGTTTGGTCCAGAGCCGCACCTTGGCGCGTCCGAGCGAATCCTTCGGCATCAGCGGGGAATCGGGAAACCGCTCGTCGAGGTATTCGTTGATGACGTTGGATTCGGGAACGACGATGTCGCCGTCGATCAGGGTCGGCACCACCGCGCGGCGGTTGAGCTTGAGGTACCA
>Ga0326597_10007918_pt1 | contig 14387 bp, 8 predicted proteins | sample RVTome_12_FD_203789 | JGI IMG/M metagenome (GOLD analysis project Ga0326597, IMG submission 203789) | Soil microbial communities from uranium-contaminated site in the Upper Colorado River Basin, Wyoming, United States - RVT100D185 | ecosystem: Environmental > Terrestrial > Soil > Contaminated >... | reverse complement strand
GGGCGCCGCTGACGTGCACGGCGTGCAGGTTGCGCGTGCCGTCCCGGAAGCCGGTCGCGCCGGCACTCTCGGGCGCGAGGAAGGCCGCCGGGTCGTGGCACCCGAAGCACAGCGCGTAGCGCTCGACGCTGAACGCCGCGTAGAAGGTGCGCGGGTAGGGCGCGCGCAGGAGGGGCTGGTGCGCCGAGCCGTGCGGATCGTGGCAGGCCGCGCAATCGCCCTCGCGCAGCGGGCCGTGCAACGCGGCCGAGTCGGAGAGCTTCGCGCCCAGCGCGACGACCGTCGTCCCGTCCTCCCGGCGCAGCTCGCTGCGGTGGCAGGAGAGGCACAGATCCGCGGTCGGCGCGTCGAGCAGCCCCGGCAGGGCCGAGCCGTGGGGGTCGTGACAGTTGAGGCAGCCCCGCTCGGTGCCGAGCGCGCCGTGGACCCGGCGCTTCGGTGGGGAGAACGGACCGGGATGGCAGCGCGCGCAGTCCTGGTCGAGCTCCGGGTGGGCCTCGGCCGGCGCGTGCATCAGCGCGGCCATGTCCTGGTGGCACGAGATGCACGACTCGGGGCCGCCGCGCGTGAGCAGGCTCGGGTGGTCGGAGACGTGCGGATCGTGGCACGCGCCGCACGAGCCGAGGGCGAACGGGCCGTGCAGGACCGCCGCGTCCGGCGCGACCTCGTGGCACAGGCCGCACAGGCGGCCGCCGGCCGGGATGGCCACGAACGCGTGCCGCGGGGGTGCGACCGGCTGGTGGCAGTCCTCGCACATCTCCTCCTCTGCGGGCGGGTGCACCACCGGTCCTCGGGTGAGGTCCAGGTGACAGTCGACGCAGGCCTGACCCGGCTCGAGCACGTCGGGCGGGCGCGGCGGGGGATCCTGGTCCCGGTCCTGATCTGCGGCGCGTTGCGCGGCTCGACCGTGTGGCTGGACCGGCGCAAGCGACGCCGCGGCGCGAATCGCCGCGCCGCCCCAGGGCGGCGCGGCGGCACAGACGAGGACCGCGGCGACGACGGACGTCGACAGGCAGGCGAGTCGTCGGACGCGGACGTCAGGAAGGGCCGGCAACATCGTAGGATCCTCGCGCTGGATCCACATCGGCCGCGCGCGACGCGCGACACCTCCATTCATGGCACGCGGCCCCGCCTCGCGCTCGTTACGAAGCGGTCATCCCGGCCCCCTCCCGGGAGCCCGTCCAGGGACCCCCTACCGCGGCTGGGCGCCTCACGGCTACGCACTCTCGCGTAGCCGAGCGCGCCTCAGTGGTACTCCGCCCCAGGCTCCGGCTGGCGACCACGGCCGTGCGACGCTTGAAGGACCGCTTGCGCGAGATCCTGTGTCGCACCCGGGGCCGGTCGCTCCGGAGGATCGTGGCAGAGCTGACCCAGTACCTGCGGAGCTGGCTCGGCTACTACCGCTTGATCCAGACGCCGAGCGTGCTGACCAAGCTCCAGAGCTGGATCCATCGCAAGCTGCGCTGCACCCTCATCAAGCGGCTCGGCCGGGCGAGCTGGCTATACTGGGAGCTCAAGCGGCTCGGCCTCCCCGTGCGGGACCTCGGCTGGCTCGTCACGACCAGCCGCGGTCCCTGGCGGCTTTCGCGCAACCCGCAAGTCCACTCCGGCTTCAGCGCACGCTTCTTCGCGGCCCTGGGGCTCTTCCAACTCCCTCGAGCATGGCGTACCTTCGCATCAACACGCTGAACCGCCCGGTGCGGACCCGCCTGCCGGGTGGTGTGGGAGGGGGGCGCCCGTGAGGGCCCTCCCTATCCCGATTGAACGGAGAAACTTGCCGTTCAAGTTGGGCTAGGGTGTGAACTGGATCCGCAGGGCGTCGGAGAGGTTGAAGCCGGAGCCGCCGGGGCCCTGGGGGTCGCGGTACCAGTGTTGGAAGCTCCAGGTGCTGCCCGGGGTCACGGCGCCCGGCCCGCTGTCCATGGGAGGGGCGGTGAAGTCGAGCGGGCGCAGGTCGCTGCCGTCGGGTCCGACGGTCTGCGGCGGGCCGAGGCGGAAGGTGGCGCCGCCGACGCAGCGGAACCCGTCGCCGAAGGGGAGCTGGACGGCGTCCTCGCCGTAGAAGAAGAGGCCCAGCTCCCCGGGCACGGCGCCAGTCGCGAGGAGGACGAGCTCGTTGTTCCCTATCCCGATCGGACCGTCGAGGTCGATCGACGCGCCGGGGCCGGTGGAGTTGGGGGCGGTGTCGCAGTAGCGGACGGCGTCGCCGCGCGCGCCGGCGTAGACCGTGACGCGGCCGTTCCAATCGAGGCCGAAGCTGCTCACGTCGCCGATGGCGAAATCCGCGATCCCGTCGAGGTCGGTGTCGTCGAGCAGCGCGAGCCCGGTTCCGAGGCGCATTCCCGTCTCGACTCCCTTCAATCTCCACACGATCATCGCCGTCGAGCCGGAGAAGACGAACGCCTCCCCTTGGATGACGAATCCGCCATTGGGCGCCCCGACGAGGATGTCGGGAGTGCCGTCTCCGTTCACGTCCTTACCTCCCGCGATCCGGTGGCCGAACTGGGCGTAGTAGTGCGTGTAGTCCTCCCCCTCCAGGTGGAGCAGCACGTGGGCGTCGACGCCCGAGTAGACCCGCACGCTGCCCTGGGTGGCCTGGTACCCGTAGTCGATCTCGCCGGGCGCCCCCGCCACGAAGTCCAGCACGCCGTCCCCGTCGAGGTCTCCGGCTGCCGACACCGCCAGGCCCAGGTGGTCGCCGCTCGTGCTGGGACCGTTGGGCGTGGTGCCGTGGACGCGGTGGATCTCCGATCCGTCGCGCCCGGAGAAGACGCTCACGCGCCCGGTCCACTGGCCGTTGGTCGAGTCCTGCGGCCAGCCGATGGCGTAGTCGGGATGGCCGTCCTGGTCCACGTCGCCCACCGCGGCCACCGACGTGCGCGTGCCGGGGCCGGAGTGGGTGCGCAAGAGCGCTCCGTCCGGCCCGAGGTGGATGCGCACGGTGTTGTAGATCCCGACCGCGGCCAGGTCATCGAAACCGTCCTGGTTCACGTCGCCGATCCCGGCCACCCAGCGCCCGAAGCGGTCGTTGGGGCCCCAGCCGGGGAGCGAAACGATCTCCGACCCGTCCCGGCCGCTGTAGACGACGACCTTGCCGTCGCGCTCGCTGGACACCGTGGTCGTGGGGTCGCCGGCCGCGTAGTCCGGGACGTCGTCGCCGTCGAAGTGCCCGAGCCCGGCCAGCGACGTCCCCAAGCCGTCCGGGGGCACCTCACCCGTGTGCTCGTACAGGACGCTGGCATCCTGGCCCGACAGGACCCAGACGAGTCCCGTGGTCCCTGGGCCCGAGGTGCCGGGAGTTCCCACCAGCACTTCGGGATACCCATCGAAGTCGAGATCCCCGCACCCGGCAACGTTGCGGAGGACGCTGAAGTTGTAGGGTCCATCGACCGCGAAGATCACCTCCTGAGCGCCGGCCGGTTCGCCCAGGGCTCCAAGGACCGTCACCCAGAGCATCCACTGCTTCATCGCCACGCCTCCTGCTCCTACTGCCCGTAGCCGTACACGCGCACGCCGGCGAGGGTGTCCCCGACCAGCAGCGTCCTGGTCCCTCCGGTGTCGCGGATGTGCAGGCCGAGACTCTCGCCGGGGGTCTGGATCAGGGGCAGCTCGACCAGCCGCTGCCCGGGTGGGTTCGTGGGCTCGAAGCGCAACGGCTGGATTCCCACGCGAATGACGCCCAGGTACACGTACACCTCGCCGTTCGGTGCCTGGTCCACCGCCAGGCCGTAGACGTTGCAGGGCAGGTCGTCGGTCAGGCTGAGCTTGGGCGTGTAGCGCTCGAAGGCCGTCTGGAGGACGAAGCCGTCGGGTTGATTCAGGAGGCTCGACAGGTCGTAGACGAGCAGCTCGCCGCCGAAGTCGACCACGAAGCCGTAGTGCTCGTCGCCCGGGAGCTCCACCGCCCGCAGGCGGAGCGACGAGCTCTGGGTCTTCGGGCCGATGATGCTGTAGCTACTCCCCGGTGACAGGGGATCTGTGAGGTCGAAGAGGCGGACCAGCAGGTGGTCGAAGTTGTACAGCCAAGGATCCGGGTCAGGGAACCAGCTCTGGTCGACGTTCAGATTCGGATCGAAGCGCACCGTGGTGCTGGGGATTCCCACCATCCAGTGATCCCCGTGGGACGGGACGTGCGGGCAGCTCAGAGGGAAGAGCTCGGCGTTGTACGAGCCCACGCCGGTGATGCCGTTGTCGGCGAGGAAGTTCGTCACCGGGGGGTTGCTGTTCTTCGTCGGGACGTTGACGAACTCCGGGTGCGTGTCGAGGGTCAACAACCACGCGGCCGGGTCGGCATCCGGGTCCTGAATGCTCTGGTCGGGCGTACCCGGGTCGCTCGCATTGGCGTGCAGGATGTCCCTGCGGTACACGTACGCGTCCGGCGAGTCGACCATCGTCAGGACCAGGATCTCCCAGCCCTCGTGACCCGGCAGCGCCTGGACCGCCGCGTCGTAGTCGACGTCCAGCTCGGTTTCCTCGAAGTACTGCCGGCCCGGGGTGTCCCAGCGATCCATGCGCTCGAAGAAGAAGACCTCCTTCCGGAGCTCCGGAGGCGCCGGCGGCATGAACGGGCACAGGTCGCTCATGCCCTCGAACTCCGACCACTTCCAGTCCGCCGCGGACTGGCCCGGCGCACGCCCCGTGCTGAACACGTACTCGCGCGCCCCGCCCAGCCACTGGGCGCCGGTGTTGAAGATGATCCCGTGTTGCGTCGGCCGGGCGGTGGCGATGCTGTGGATCTGGTCGCCGCACTCCAGGAGGTTCCCGTTCATCGGAAACCCCGCGTCGTTGCTCGACGGCTGCAGGACGGCCGGGTTGTCCAGCGAGTACCCGACGTCCTTGCACAGCCGCCCCGGGCGGTCGAGCTCGGTGCGCACGAGCTTGGGCACCTGCGGCAGCATGCCGGGCGGGTCGGGCCAGTCGAACTCGAGCCGCACGGTCGCGTGGTCCCCCTCGTCGGTCGGGGGCGGGTCGTCGTACGGGACAGGCTCGAACAGCCCCGCGGCGACCGGGCCAGTGAAGACGACGATCTCGTCGACGTCGCCCGGGTCCGCTCCCGGTTGGTCCGGCGGCAGGTGTACCCGATCGCCGCCCGAGTGCGACGATCCGACCCAGTTGGGCTCGAGATGCACCAGCGGCTGGCTCAGGTCGTAGACGAACGTGTAGGCCCATCTCCCGTCCAGGTCGGGGTGAACCCCGCCAGTGCCCGCGAAGCTATTGCCATCGTAGCTGAGCGCACGACCCTCGGTCAGCACGGCGGGCTCCATGATCATGGGCAGGTCGTGGGACGCCACCGCCAGCACCGGGCCGTTGGGGGAGTCCACGAAGTCCAGCCCGCGCGCGTAGGTCCGCATCTTGGCCGGGCCGTCGCTGTCCCGGAGCTTGACCTGGTGCTCGCCCTCCGCGTTCACGATCTCGGTGCCCTCGTGGTGGTCGATCGGCATCTCGAAGCCCCAGGCCGGCGCGCCGTCGAGGTCGAAGCGCACCCAGCCCAGGTGGTCGACGGCGCAGTACAAGAAGTGCGCGCCCGAGCCCCGCAGCTGCACGACCACGTCCACGAAGAACGGCGGGTCCTCGCGATGGACGACGCCGCCCTTGATGTACTTGAAGTTGTCGTAGAGCTCGGGATCGCCGAGCGCGTAGCGGCTGCCCGTGCCGAACACGGGGCCGCCGGTCACGGTGGGAGCCAGCATGGAGTCGAAGTGCACGCGCACGACGCCGTGCGTACCCAGCGCCACGTAGACGTCGTCCGCGCCCTCGTCGACGTCGAGGCCGAAGGCGAAGGCCTGCGAGCTCGGCGGCTGCCAGTCCGGGTGTGAATGCAGGGCGACCTCGACGGCCGGCGTCACCTCGTGACCAGTCTCGTCGCCGGGGAAGTCGTTGAAGACGGCGCGCACGTCGTCGATCCGGTAGAGCCGCAGCTTGGACTCGGCCTTCTCCGCAAACGTCACCGCGACGTAGATCGTCGAGCCGACGCGGATGAAGCCGACGTCGTTGCACCAGCGCCGGCTGTCCGCGCTGCCGTCAGCGTCGTCGATGCGTGCGGCGCGGTTGCCGGTGCCCGACACGGTCGCGTCCATGACCCAGTAGCCGAAGCGACCGCCGGCGATGTGCAGCAGGTTGCTGCCCGGCTGCGCGGCCTGCGGGTCGAGCTCCATGCGCACGGCCATCACGCCCATGGAGCTCACGCGCTCGATCTTGATCTCGTGCAGCACGGCGTCGAGGAACGCGACCGCGCCCCCTTCGGCGACGTACAGCGTGTCCCCGTCGGGCGTGGACGCCATGCCGTGCGGCACGGAGTTGGGGTGCACGGCGATCAGCGCGTCGAAGACCTGGTCCCCCTGCGCGAGCAGGGGGGGGGCGCAGCGAGGGCCGTCAGCCCGGCCAGGAGGGAAGGTAGCGAGCGCATCGGTGCCTCCGTGGGTGGGAGAGAGAACGAGTCGAAGGACCACGAGCCCCAGTGCAGGCTATCCGAAGGGAATAGGAACAACAAGCGCCCTCACTAGGAGGCTCTGTCATCGGTTTCTGCTCAGCCTCTCAGCGCGGGCTGAACGCCCGCAACCCAAGGGAAGGACCCGGCCCGCGCTGATCCTGTTGGCGGGGGAGGCGGACCCTCCCCCGCATCGGCCGCGACACGCGGCCTCCCTCTCCTCGCCGCCTGATGGGCGGCGCGGCGCCATTGGCGCCGGATCTACTACTTCGGAATCTGCGCGCTACGCGCGCAAACTCCGGAGTAGTAGATCAGTGGTACTCCGCGTCCACGTGGTCCTCGCCGTGGCACATCAGCGTGCACGAGCCGGCGCGGAAGCCGCGCTCCTCGAAGAAGAGCTGGCCGGTGGTGGGGGAGGGCGAGACCACGCTGATGTCGAAGTTGATCAGGTGCGTGTGGTCTCCGCCGATCATCGCCGAGGACGAGATGCCGTGCGAGTCGTGGCAGACCGAGCAGGGCGTATTCTCGCCCTCGACGTGCTTCTTGTGGCGCTTGAACGAGTCGTCGTCGAGGATCGACTCACGACTGTGGCACTTGTAGCACAGGGCGTAGGCCGCAGGGGACTCCGCGCTGTTGTCGGCCAGTTCGTAGTTCGCGCCGAGCAGCGGCCTGTAGACGGATCCGTGTGGCCCGGCCGGCCCCGACCCGCCGAAGCCTGGCGAGTCGTCACTTGCGTGGCAGTCGGTGCAGGCCAGCATGCTGGACTCGTTCCACGGCGGAAGGAGGCTGGGCACGCTCGGGTTCGCGCCGGGCGCCTCGAGGGGGTGGAAGGACGGATTGCCCGGGTTGAACTCGACGCGCGTGTTGGCCTGCTGCACCTGGCGCGGGACGTGGATCGTGCCGCCGTGGTTGTCGGCGTGGCACTTGTAGCAGAGCTCGTACAGGAAGCGGATCGAGGGCACGGCCTGGCCCGAGCTGTCCAGCCCGCTCACGTCCAGGTTCGGGCCGGGCACCTGCGGCGGCTGCGCGGTCCCGGATCGCGCGGCATGCGGATCGTGGCAGTCCTGACACTCGGAGTGGCGCGCCATGGCGAGCGGGTCCTCGATCGGGTCGTGCACCTCGGAGGTTGCGAAGGGATCATGGCTGTAGGGCTTCGAGAGTTCGGCCTCGACGTCCTTCGCCGCAACGTGCCCGTTGTGGCAGCGCAGGCAGTTGTCCTCCTCGAACTCGAAGACGAACAGGCGCTCGGGATGGCCGGCGTTGTGCGCCATGTGGCAATTCGTGCAGGCGTTCTCCGCAACCGTGTCGTAGCGCGCGTGCGGCCACGGGTCCAGCCCACCCCCGTCCCAGGTGGCGTTCGAGTTCCGGTGCGACGCACTCGGCCAAAGGGAGGGCGCGTGGCACGAGAGACACAGCTCGGAGTAGCGGTCCGTCGCGAGCAGGAAGTTCCCGAAGGCGTTGTTGTGCGGGTCGTGGCACGACGTGCACTGCACGAAGCCCTGCGGGTCGAGATGCACGGGCGGGACGATCGACGAGGGGTCGAGGTAGTCGGCGCGGGAGCGGCCGCCGGAGGCCGGAGTGGAGACGTAGTAGAAGGAGACCGGGTGGTCGTCGAGCAGGTTGGTGCCCAGGAAGGCCGGTCCCTGGTCGAGGAAGCGGTGCCCCGGGCTCATCTCGATCTCCTGGTCGAGGCTGATCACCTTGCCCAGGGCGATGCTGCCGTCGTGGCAGGAGAGGCACAGCTTGGTGGCCCCCATCGGCTGCAGCGCGTCGCCGCCGAAGGTGGAGCTCGTGTACGTCAGGTACGTCTCGCGCGAGTCCTCGCGGTTCCACAGCGGCGCGATGGAGCGCGCGCGGTGCGGCGTGTGGCAGAAGATGCAGATCCTGGACTCCTCGGTCGAGCGGTACGGGCCGGGCCCGGAGATCGACAGGTTGTGCTTCGTGTCGACCACGGAGGTCTGCTGGACCGCCGGGCGCGCGGAGGCGAGTGCGGCCAGGAAGGCCGTCGCGGTCAGCACGGATGCGAGTGCGGATCTCATGGCGTCGCCCTGGGGTGGTACTGGAAGACCTGGATGCGCGCGTTCCCGCCGTCGGAGACGAAGATGCGGTCGCGCTCGTCGATCAGGATGCCGGTCGGCAGGCTCAGGTTGCCGAAGCCCGAGCCGGTCGCCCCGAACGTCAGCAGCAGCGTGCCATCGGGGTCGAAGATCTGGACGTTGTCGAACATTCCGTCCACGACGTACACGTGGCCGTCGGAGTCCAGCGCCACCCCCTTGGGCTTGGCGAAGGTGCCGGGGCCGGTGCCCAGGGTCCCGATCTCGCCCAGGGGCTCGAAGTCGCCGGACAGGATCTGGACGCGGAAGTTGAGCGTGTCCACGACGTACGACCGTCCGGCGGCGTCGACCGCGACGTTGGTCGGGTAGTTGAACTGTCCCGGCCCGCCCCCGCGCTCTCCGCGTGCCTCGAGCAGGTGACCGTCGAGGTCGTAGGACAGGATCCGGCCGCCGGTGGTGTCCACCACGAGCATGCGCCGGCCGACGGGGTCGTAGGCGATCCCGGTCGGACGGCCGGTCTCGGCCGCCGAGCCGAACGCGCCCAGCGGCTCGCCCTGCGGCGAGAAGATGACGACCTGGGATGAGGTGGAGTCGGTCACGAAGAAGCGCCCGTCGGGGGCGAGCGCGACCGCGATCGGCGTGACGAGCTGCGTGTCCCCGTCGCCGGTGTGCAGGCGGTGCTCGCCGCTCTCGAGCGACAGGCGGTGCACGAGCGCCTGGGCGGTGTCGGCCACGAGCAGGTCCCCCGCGGGCGTCAGCGCACAGCCGTAGGGCGAGACGAGGCGCCGCACCTCTTTCCCGGCCAGGAGGTCGCCCAGACGCCCGAACAGGCCGCGCTTGCGCTCTACGTCGTGCGTGTCGTGGTAGACGAACAGCAGCTCGACGCGCGCCTGCGGATCGGTGGCGGGCCAGCCGATGGGCGTGGCCGGGCGCTGGACGAAGCGCCCCGGGCCTGGCGAGCAGGCGCACAGCACGAGCAGCGGGGCCGCCGGGAGGGCGCGCATCAGAAGCTCCTGGTGAGGGAGAGGATGAGCGAGGCGATGCGCCGGTCGTCGGCCAGCTCGAACTGCTCGTCGCTGTAGCGGGCCGTGATCGTCATCTCCACCGAGCGGAACTTGCGGCGCAAGCTGCCCTCCAACAGCATGCCATCGCCCTCGTCCGTGCGGTACTTGATCGCGCGGTACTCCGCGCGCAGCTCGACCAAGAGGCGCGGGCTGATGCGGGCGTTCAGGCTGGTGGAGGCGTTCGTGCCGCGCTCGCGCTGCACGAACTCCTTGAAGCGCGTGCGGAAGGTGCTGGCCGCGATGCGCCAGAAGATGCGTGCCGACAGCGGCCGCTGGTAGGAGGCGAAGGCGCGCGAGCGCTCCAGCGGCGAGATCTCGGCGTCGTAGTTCTCGTACTCGGCTCCGAGGGTGGCGCCGAAGGGGTAGACGCGCGCCCCGGCCCTGGTGCGTCGCGAGTCCTGCAGCGTGCCCGTCTCGAATCCCGAGAGGAGCTCCTGGTCGACGGTGCCGTACCCCAGGCTGAGGTCGGCGTACTCGAACACCGCCAGGCTCAAGTCGTAGGTCTGCGCGTCGTTACGGAAGCGCTCGGCCGGGACCGGGGTGTAGGCGTAGTCCACCGTGAAGGTGTCAGCGGGGGCGATGTCGCTCGTGACCGGGATGTCGACGCGCGTGAAGTCGCCCTCCAGGACCAGGACGTAGTCGTCGCCCTGCTCGAGGCGCAGGCCCGTGTCGTCGAAGACCACCACCGTGGAATGCACGACGAACGGGTTCTGGAGCAGGATCGGCAGGCCCGGCTGGTAGTCGTGCGGCTCGCCGCCGACCGCCACCAGGCCGCCGAGCGCGTCCTGGTCCTGGATGTAGAAGTCGTAGCTGCCGCGCAGGTTGAGGCGGCCGATGGGGGTCTTCTTGCGGTAGTTGACCTGCGCCAACGCCCCGTAGAGGTCGAGCCCGCCCTGGTCGATCTCGGTGGTCGAAGTGCGCGCGGTGAGCGAGCTCGTGAGGCTCTCGTAGAGCTGGTGGGTGAGCCCCGAGCTGGCGCTGAGCGTATCGGTGTCCGCGCCCGACGTGCTGGTCCGACTGAGCTGCGCGGAGTGGTTGGAGGACAGGGAGTCGCTCCAGTACTTCGCGTACGAGCTCGTCGCGCCGAAGTTGCTGGACGAGACCGAGCCGTCCTGCTCGCGCAGGCGCACGTTGTTGTGCCAGCGGTCGCGCTGGTCGTCGCCCAGGAGGCGGGTCATCGAGGCGAAAGCGTCGAAGCTGTGGTAGGCCTGGGTGGTGCCCGTTCCCAGCTCGACGTCGTCGAACTTGAGCGAGTACTGGTACTGGGCCTCGTTCTCCTGGCGGCGGCCCTCCATCTGCACCGTGTCGCGCGACTCCCGGTAGGTGTCCAGGCCCCGGCCGCGGTACTCGTGGTGGTCGACGTGCAGCCGCGTAGGGAGCCACCACTCCTTCGCGTGCAGGTTCGCGCCCGCCTCCCACACGTCGGCCTCGGTCGTGTTGAAGAACGACTGGCGGGTGCGCGTCTCGTTCCGGAAGGCGTACAGATCGGCGGAGTAGGCGTTGTCCTTGAAGAACAGCGCGCGCAGGTCGAACCCCAGGTTGCTCGTGTTGATCGAGCGCGTGGGGATGCCGTCGGAGACGTCGATGTCGCTCTGCTCGAGACCGATGACGCCGCGCAGGTCGAACTCCACCAGCTTCGGGTGGTAGTAGAAGCCGCGCGTGCGCAGCATCAGCTCCTCGCGCACCGTGCGCTCCGTTTCGTCGCGCTTGCGGAAGGCGTTCTCCTGGCTCTCGTCCCAGTACTCGGCGGTCAGGCGCAGGTGGCCGCTGAAGGGGCTGAGCTCGAAGTCCCGGAAACCCTGCGCCGCGGCCGGCGCGGCGCTCCAGGCGGCCGCCGCCAGCAGCGCGGCTCCGGTGCGCCGCCGCCCTCTGCCCCGGCGCGGGGGGACGAGCGGCCGGCAAGCGCAAGGATCCGTCATTCCTCCTCGCCGCCCGGGCCGGCGGGCAGCGTGTGCTCGGGGGCGTCCGGCCGCATGAGGGCCGGGAGCTCGGAGCCGTGTGGATCGTGGCAGGCGAAGCAGTCCGTGTCGCTCCAGACCTGGTGCTGCTGCGCGGTCACGAAGAGCTCCGCCGTGTGGCAACTCGTGCACAGGGGCGCCATCGGCTCCTGCCGGCGCAGCTTCGGATAGCGCGACAGGTGGTGCTCGTGGCAGACGTAGCAGCGGCCGGACCCGGCCGGACCGTGGACGTAGCGCGTCCGCGGCACCTCGTGGCACGTCAGGCACAGGTCCTCGATCGGGGCCACCAGGGTCGGGATGTCGGCCGCCCAGCTCGTGATCGAGCCGGTGTCGCGCGCCCGCGACAGGGCGTGGCACTCGTGGCAGCGCTGCTCCTTGTACGGCGGGTGGTAGTAGACCTCGGCCGCCTTCACCCGGCGGCCGAGCATGGCGGCGCGATCGACCGCGCTCATCGCGGCCCAGTCGACGCTCTCGCCCGGCCGCGCCGGCTCGCTCGGCGGCGCGTTCGGGTCGGGCACCCCGTCGAAGAAGAAGGAGAGCGTCCGGTAGTGGCGCTCGACCGAGCACGAGAGCTCTAGGGCCCCCAGCAGGAAGAGGAGCGGGAGCGCGGACCGCGCCGCGCGTGGCGCGGCTTTGCCCGGCGGGCGTCCGTGCCGCGGGGCGGGCGGCGGCTCGGGCGGCGGGGCGGGCGGCTGGGGGAGGCTCAAGGGGACATGCGCGGGCTGGGGCCGACGCGCGGAGGCAAGGGCCGTGCCAGGAGGCCAGGGCAGTCCCGACCGGACCCGTCCGCGGCCTTGGCCGGGGGCCGCCTTTTCCCGGAATCACGGGCAGATTTCAGCTCGTCCGGCCGCCCGGACGACAACCGTGCACCCGGGTCGGGGGACGCGCAGCACCCGCCCTGGAGCCCCGCCCCGCCGCGCCGCACGGACCGCGCCGGAGCGTCCTCCAGACGCGAGTCGGCTGCCCCCGGGAAGCGCGGGAGAGGCACATCAGGGGGGCAGGATCCATGTGGGGCAGCAATCGCATCGCGCCGCTGGCGCTGGCTGGGGTGATGTTCGCCGCGGGGCTGGCACAGGGGGAGAGCGCGGAGAGCCGCGCGAACGGCGCCGGGCGGCCCCGCTCCGACGAGCCGGGGCAGGACGGCGCGCGCTGCTCGGCCTGTCACGACCTGGCCCCCGAGCGCTCGCACCCGATCGGGATACCGGCCGTCGCGGCCTCCGGCCTCCAGCCCGATCTGCCGCTCGACGCGGGCGGTCGCATGGACTGCCTCACCTGCCACCTGGAGCCGCAGGGCGGGCCGCAGGGACCACATGCCGAGGGCGTCGAGGCGCTCCTGCGCCGCCCGGCCGGAGAGCTCTGCGCGAGTTGCCACGTCGCCGGCGCAGAGACCTCCCAAGCCCTGCGCCACGGCCTGTTCCTCGGCCGCGCGCACCTCGCCGGTGGAGACCGACCCGGCTCCGGCCGGCCCGGGCTGGACGAGCTCAGCCGCTCGTGTCTCGCCTGCCACGACGGCAGCGCGGCGCCTTCCGCCGGCGTCAAGGAGCGCGCGTGGGGCGGATCCCTCGGCCGCGGGACTCTCGACGTGTTCGGGGAGCACCCGGTCGGGGTCGAGTACGACCCCTTCCCGCCGGGAGGCCGCCCGGCCGGCCTGCGGCACGAGGCGAGCCTGCCCTCGGCGGTGCGCCTCTCCGACGGGAAGGTCGGTTGCGGCTCGTGCCACTCGCTCTACTCCGCGCTGCCCGCGCTGATGGCGATGGACAACCGCCGCGGCGCGCTTTGCCTGAGCTGCCACATCAAGTAGCCTCACCTCCAACGGCAGCGGGACGCCGACCGCGGCGCGGCGCACCCCGCGCGCCGGAACGCGGTTTGCGGCTATTGCAGCGCCGCTCGCAGCGCGCGCGGCGCCGCGCATTCCGCCGCGCGCGGGGCTCAGCGCCCCACATCCCGCTCGAGAGGACGAGACGTGCGCCCGAACCCCCCCACCCCGTGGCTGGCCGGCTTGATCGGCTGGGCGTTCCTGCTCCCGGCACCCGCGGCCGCGCTCCAGGAGCCGCCCCCGCCCGCGGCGGAGCCCCCCGCGGCGCGACCTTCCGTGCCGGCGAGGAACGCGCAAGACGGGCTGGCGGCGATCGTCGGGCGGGTCCGGATCACCCTGCTCGACCTGCGAGCCGAGCTGAACCGGCTGATCCCACTCAACTTCTTCCACAACAAGCTCCCAGCGGACCGCGTGGCACAGATGCAGGCTCAGGCGCTCGACCACCTCGTCGAGCGGGCACTGATACTCCAGGACGCGCAGGATCGCAAGCTGACGGCCAGCGAGGAGGAGATCCGGGCCGAGTTCGCCGAGACGTTGAAGAAGGCCGGTCCGCAGTACTCCGGGCTCGCGGGCGAGGAGGTCGACGCGCTGCGCGCGCGCTACCACGACCTGATCGTGCGGCGCATCCTGCTCGACAAGAACGAGGCGCGCTTCGAGGCCGGGCTCGCGGCGGTCGCTCCGGAGCGGGTGCGCGCGCTCTACGATGAACGGGCGGAGCAGCTCCTGGCTCCGCTCGAAGCGCACTTCCTGCACCTCTTGGTGAAGGTCCCGCCCTCCGCCAGCCAGGCGCAGGCCGACGAGATCAGGGCGCGCACCGAGGGCCTCCTGGCGCAGCTCCAGGACGGCGCCTCGTTCGAGCTGCTGGCGCGCGAGAACTCGGAGGACATCTACGCGCTGGTGGGCGGGGACATGGGCTTCGTGACGCTGGAGAGCTTCCTGAACCCCGGGATCGGGGCGGCGGCCTTCGCGCTGCGCGACGGCGAGACGTCGGGCGTCCTGCCCTCGATGTACGGCTGTCACATCGTGCGACGGGTCGAGTCGAAGCCCCGGCGCCGCCTGACCTTCGAG
>Ga0326597_10007917_pt1 | contig 14388 bp, 12 predicted proteins | sample RVTome_12_FD_203789 | JGI IMG/M metagenome (GOLD analysis project Ga0326597, IMG submission 203789) | Soil microbial communities from uranium-contaminated site in the Upper Colorado River Basin, Wyoming, United States - RVT100D185 | ecosystem: Environmental > Terrestrial > Soil > Contaminated >... | reverse complement strand
CGCTTCCCGGGGCTTGGCTTCGCCCGCGGCCCCCACCGAACGGGCCGATGATGACGACGCTCGTGTTCGCGGTGCGGAACGTCCCGGGATCGCTCCATCGCTGTCTCGGAGGGTTCGCGGCGCGCGGGATCAACCTGTCGCGCCTCGAGTCCCGGCCGACGCGCGCGGCGCGCTGGGAGTACGTCTTCTGGGTCGATCTCGATGCGGATGCGGCCGATCCCGGGGCCGCGGCCGCGCTCGACGAGCTCCGTCGCGAGGCGGCGATGGTCCGGATCCTCGGGTCCTATACCCGGCCGCCGGATTAGCCGGCGCGGCTTACAGGTTGCTCGTGCAGGCGCGGCACCTCGTTGCGGCGGCCGGCACCTGCTCGAGGCAGAACGGGCACGACTTGAGCTCCGGCTCCTGCGCCGGAGCCTCTTCGCGGATGAACATCTTCGACAGCCGCCACACGACGAAGACGACGATGACGAACGCGATGAGCGCGTTGATGAACGCGCCGTAGCGGATCGCCACCTCGGTCGCCGGATCGCCGCCGACAGCCTCCCGCAGGACGAGACGGAGGGACGCGAAGTCCACGCCCCCGAGGAGGAGGCCGACCGGCGGCATGATGATGTCGTTGACGAGCGACGTCACGACCGTGCCGAGAGCGGCGCCGATGATCACGCCGATCGCGAGGGCGAGGGCGTTCGTCTTCACGAGGAACGCGCGGAACTCCGAGAGCATCGAGTCCTCCCTTCTCCCTCCGTCCGGGCCGATGGTACGCTGGCCCGCCCCCAGCCGAGCGAGTTTTCGACCAGGAGGCGGCATGGTTCCGGCGCTCCGGCGGGCGCGACCCGACGACGCCGCAGCGGCGGCTGAGGTCTGGCTCGCATCGTTCCGGGCCGCCCTGCCGACCGTACAGCTCGCCCACACGGACGACGAAGTCCGCGACTGGATCGCCCGCGTCGTCGTCGGGCAGTACGAGACGTGGGTCGCGGAGGTCGACAGCGCGATCGTCGGGTTCATGGCGCTGCACGACGACTGGATCGAGCAGCTCTACCTTCGGCCCGACTGGCGCGGCCGCGGACTCGGCCGCCGGTTCGTGGCGCTGGCAAAGGAGCGGTCGCCCGGCTTTCTCCAGCTGTGGTGCTTCCAGGTCAACGAGCCCGCCCGCCGTTTCTACGAGCGGAACGGCTTTGTCGCTGCCGAGCTGACCGACGGAGCCGGCAACGAGGAGCGCGAGCCGGACATTCGCTACGAGTGGCGACCTCCGGAGCGACCGGGCATCGGGGCTCCCTCGGGGCGCGGCGAGGGCGATGCGTAGAATGGCATCTCCGCAAACGAGGCATCCAGGATGGCCACCGCGACGGGCGCCAAGCCGCATCCGATCTTTCTCGCCGGACGGTGGGTCGAGTCGCCCGACCCGCTCGTCGTCGCCAACCCCGCCGACCCCGGCAAGCCCGCCGGCTCGACATTCAACGCCACGCCCGAGCAGTACGAGGAGGCCGTCGAGGCGGCCGTCGCCGCCTTTGAGACGACGCGGACCCTGCCGGCCTTCGAGCGCGGGGCGATCCTGCGGAACATCAGCGCCGGGATCAAGGCGCGCCGCGAAGAGCTCGGCCGCCTGATGGCCCTCGAAGCCGGCAAGCCGATCCGCGACGCCCTCGTCGAGGTCGACCGTGCGGTCCTGACGTTTCGTCTCGGGGCGGAAGAGGCGGAGCGGATGTTCGGCGAGGTCATTCCGCTCGACCTGATGCCCGCATCCAAGGGCCGGGTCGGTCTCACCCGGCGCTTCCCGATCGGCCCGATCGCCGGGATCAGCCCGTTCAACTTCCCGCTCAACCTCGCCGCCCACAAGCTCTCGCCGGCGATCGCGTCGGGCAATCCGATCGTCCTCAAGCCGCCGTCGAAGGATCCGCTGACGATGCTCACCGTCGCGGAGATCGTCGAGGGGGCCGGCGCGCCGGCGGGGTCCGTCAGCATCCTGCCGATGACCCGCGAGCTCGGCGACCGGATGGTGGCCGACGAGCGGTTCAAGCTCCTGACCTTCACCGGCTCGCCGTCGGTCGGCTGGCGGATGAAGGAGCGGGCCGGCAAGAAGAAGGTCGTGCTCGAGCTCGGCGGCAACGCCGGCGTCATCATCGACAAGTCCGCCGACCTCGACTGGGCGGTTCGCAGGAACCTCGTCGGCGGATTCGCGTATGCCGGGCAGGTCTGCATCAGCGTCCAGAGGATGTTCATCCACGAGGACGTGTGGGACGAGTTCATGGCCCGTTTCGTCGAGGGCGCCAGGGGGTTGAAGGTGGGTGACCCACTCGATCCACAGACGGACGTCGGGCCGATGGTCGACGAGCACGCGGCCGGCCGGACGCAGGGCTGGGTCGACGAGGCGATCGCGCTTGGCGGCAAGGTCCTGCTCGGCGGCAAGGTAAAGGGGAATTTCTACCCGCCGACCATCCTCACGGATGTGCCGCCGACCGCCCAGGTCTGCTCGAACGAGGCCTTCGCACCGCTGGTCGTGGCCTTCCGGTTCCGCGACTTCGGCGACGCGATCCGGGGGGTCAACGACTCGTCCTTCGGGCTCCAGACGGGCGTCTTCACGAACGACCTGGCGCATGCCTGGCAGGCCTTCGGGGAGCTGGAGGTGGGTGGGGTCATCGTCAACGACGTCCCCACGTACCGGATCGACCACATGCCGTACGGCGGGGTGAAGGACAGCGGCCAGGGCCGGGAGGGGCTGCGCTGGTCGATCGAGGACATGACCGAGCTCCGGATCATGGTCCTCGCCTGGCCGGGATGACGCGGTGCCGGAACGGCCCAGGCCAGGCCCGGATCCTGTCATATGCCCGCCTGGCGGGCATTAAGCGTGGAGATCCGGCCTGCGGAGTCGAATTCGGGCAAGAGTTAGCCGATGACGGATACGTCTCGACTCCGAACGTCCCTCTGCTGGCTCTAACGCCCGTGTAGTGGGCATTTGACAGGAAACGCGTCGGCGAGCGCGTCCCGTCGCCCGCGACGCCGCCTTCGGCTCCAGTGTCGGGGGCGGCACACTGCCGCTCATGGACTTCGCCCTGACGCCGGCACTGCTCCAACTGCAGGAGCGCGCGCGGCTCTTCGTTCGCGAGGAGCTCCAGCCGCGCGAGGTCGAGTTCGAGCGGGCCAGCGGGCGGCTGCCGCGGGAGTGGGGCAACGAGATCCGTCGGGCAGCGGTCGCGGCCAGCCTCCAGGGCGGGAGCTTCCCGAAGAATCTCGGCGGCCAGGGCTGGACGGCGATGGAGCAGGTGGTCGTCCACGAGCAGCTCGGCCAGTCGACGGGCGGGCTCTGGTCGTTCGTCCCGGGCGCCTACAACGCGCTCATCCACTGCACGCCGGAGCAGCGCAAGCGGTATCTCGACCCGAGCCTCCGCGGCGAACGGTCCGGCAGCTACGCGATCACCGAGCCGAATGCCGGCAGCGACGTGCGAACGCTCGAGGCTACCGCGACCCGCGACGCGAAGACCGGCGACTGGATCCTCAACGGCGAGAAGTGGTTCGTCACCGGACCCGACGACACCGACTTCATGATCTTCCACGCGATCGCCCTCGACGGCGACCAGCCCCGGCCCACGCTCTTCCTCGTCGACTACGACACGCCGGGTGTGAAGATGACGAACGACCCCGACTACACCCACACGTTCGCCGACCGGCATCCCCAGTTCGTGCTCGACGACGTGCGCGTCACAGAGGACGCGGTGCTCGGCGGGGTGGGTGTGGCGGACGAGCTGACCAACGAGTGGTTCGTGGAGGAGCGGATCCACATCGGCGCCCGCTGCACCGGCGCGATGGAGCGCCTGCTGCGCGAGGCGGTCGAGTGGGCGACCGGCCGGGTCCAGTTCGGTCAGCGGATCTACGACTTCCAGGGCGTCTCGTTCCCGCTTGCCGATTCGGCGGCTGACGCATCGGCCGCCCGGCTGCTCACCCGCGAGGCGGCCTGGCTGGCCGACGAAAAGGCGGACCCGAAGATCGTCCACGCGAAGGCGGCGATCGCCAAGCTGTTCGCGTCCGAGGCCGCGTTCACGTGCGCCGACCGTGTCGTCCAGGTGTTCGGCGGGCGAGGCTACATGCGCGACACCGCGGCCGAGCGGTTCTTCCGCGAGCTGCGGGTCGACCGGATCTGGGAGGGGACCTCGGAGATCCAGCGGCTGATCATCGCCCGGGCGCTCGAGAAGCGCGGCGTTGACCGGGTCGTGGGCCAGGCATGACCGCCGAACCGAGGGCCCGGACCGCGATCGACCTCCGTCCGCTGTTCGCCCCGGTCTCTGTCGCGGTTGTCGGCGCGTCGCCGCGGAGCTGGATCGCGGGGACGGTCCGCGACAACCTCCGGACCACCGGCAGCTCCACTCGCTGCCATTTCGTCAACCCGCGCTACGAGGAACTGCACGGCCAGCCGTGCTTCCCGTCACTCGATGCCCTGCCGGAGGTCCCGGACGTCGTCATCGTCGCGGTGAACCCGTTGCGTGCCGGCGCCGTCACCGCGGATGCCGCGAAGGCCGGAGTCCGGGCCGTCGTCGTGCCTGGCGGCGGCGTCGTCGAGGGCGGTGAGGCCGCGGCGGCGATGCAGGACGAGGTCGCGGGGATTGCCCGCGAACACGGCATCGCGCTCGTCGGGCCGAACTGCATGGGAGTCTGGGACCTGACGACGAACACCTCCGCCTACATCGGTGACGTGTCGCCGTACCTGCCGCGGGGCGGAGTCGCCGGAATCGCCCAGTCCGGCTCGGTCACGGACGCGTTCATCCACTCCGGGTCACGAATCGGGTTCAGCCGGGTGATCGGCAGCGGGTCGGAGGTGACGCTCGACCTGTGCGACTTCCTCGCCTACTGCCTCGACGACCCGGAGACGACGGCCGTCATCCTGTTCGTCGAGGGGTTCAAGCGGCCCGAACGATTCCTCGCCCTGGCCGACCACGCCCTCGAGATCGGAAAGCCGATCCTGGCGGTCAAGGTGGGCCGCTCGACGCAGGCCCAGGCCGCGGCCATCGCCCACTCCGGGTCGCTCGCCGGCGAGACGCGGGCGACCGATGCGGCACTCGACGCCGCCGGCGTCATCCGCTGCGTCGATCTCGACGAGCTGCTCGAGGCGGCCACGCTCGTCGACGGCTGCCGGCGCACGGGCCGTCGGGTGGGGCGGGGGAGGACCGGCGTCGTGACGGTGTCGACCGGCGAGGCGTCGCTCATCGCCGACCTCGCTCCGCGGACGGGGATCGACCTGCCGCCGATCCCCGACGGCGCGCGGGCCGCCATCCTCGCCGGGCTGCCGACGATGGGGTATGTCGGGAACCCACTCGATCCGTGGGGAGCGGCGGACGCCGCGACCGCGTACGAGGTGGCGTTCGAGGCCCTCGCCGCATCCGGCGCGTACGACGTCCTGGTGCTCGTCCACGACTTCCCGTACCGGTCGCTGCCGTCCGAGGTCACGACCGCGAACGAGGTCACCCGCCGGCTCCTGGCCGCGACCGCGACCCGCCCCGAGATCCTGCCCGTCTACGTGTCTCTCACATCCGGGGAGCCCCCGGCGGAGACGAAGCACCTCCTCGACGACGAGGGCGGCGGCGCGCCGATGCTCCGCGGGACGGTCGAGGCGTTCACGGCCATCGCGTCGGTCGCGGGGTGGGAGCGCCGGCGCGAGCGCCGTCTCGCCGATGGCCCGTGGCGGCCGTCGTGGCCGGCGCTCGCGCGGGAGCGGACGCCGTGGGCCTTCGATGTACCGAACAGCTTCCTCGCGCCGGCAACTTCGACGGTACTCAGCGACATCGACAGCATTCGCGAGCTCGGGGCGCTGGGGCTCCCGGTCGCGCTGCTGACCCCCGCGGCCGATCCCGCCTCGGCCGTCGGTGCCGCCGAGGCGATCGGCTACCCGGTCGTCCTCAAGGTCGCCGCCGCTGGCCTGCCCCACAAGTGGGACGCGGGCGCCGTCCGCCTCGGGCTGGCCGATGCCGGCGCGGTCGGGGAGGCCGCCACGGAGCTCCTCGCGCTGCCGCTGCCGGGTGCCGCCAGCCGTCTCGGCCTCACCGTCCAGCGCCAGGCCCCGCCCGGCGTCGAGCTGATCATCGGCGTGAGGCGCGACCCGCAGTTCGGGCCGGTCGTGCTCGTCGGCTTCGGCGGGGTCCTCGCCGAGGCGCTCAACGACGTCGCGATCCGCCTGGCCCCGGTGCGACCCGCGGACGCGCTCGAGATGCTCGGCTCCCTCCGGGCGGCCCGGCTGCTGGCCGGGTTCCGGGGCGCCCCCCCGGTCGACAAGGCCGCCGTCGCCAGCCTCGTCGTCCGTCTCGCCCGGGCCGCGGTCGATCGGCCGGACTGGCTCGAAGTCGACCTCAACCCGGTGATCGTCGGGCCCACGGGGCCGATCATCGTGGACGCGCTGATCGTCCGGGAGGTGCCACATGCCTGACGCCGAACCGCTCGTCCTCCGCCAGGCCGCGAGCTGGGGCGTCCGGCTGACGCTCAACCGGCCGGCCAAGCTCAACGCGATCAGCCGCGAGCTGCGCGAGGCGCTGACCGTCGCGATCGACGAGGCTGCCGACGACCCCGAGCTTCGGGTCATCGTCATCGCCGGAGCCGGCCGGGCCTTCTGTGCCGGGTACGACCTGTCCGAGGAGCAGCCAGACGATGCCTGGGGCTGGCGCGAGATCCTCGCCGAGGACGTCGCCGCGACGCTCGCGATCTGGCGTTGCCCGAAACCGGTCATTGCCCAGGTCCACGGCTACGCCCTCGCCGGCGGCCTCGAGCTGGCGATGGCCTGCGACCTCGTGGTCGCGGCAGAGGACGCCCAGCTCGGCGAGCCGGAGATCCGCTTCGGATCCGCCCCGGTCACGCTCCTCATGCCCTACCTCGTCGGCCAGAAGAAGACCCGCGAGCTGCTGTTCACCGGGGATCTCATCGACGGCGTCGAGGCCGCCCGGCTCGGGCTCGTCAACCGGGCCGTTCCGGCCGATCGCCTCGTCGCCGAGGTGGATGCCCTCGCCGACCGCCTTGCCCGCGTGCCACCGGACGTCATGGCGCCGACGAAGCTCATGCTGAACCGGGCGATGGAGGCGGCCGGCTTCCTCGTCGCGGTCGAATCGGGCCTCGATCTCCAGTCCTTCGTCAACGTCAGCGCCACCTCCCGGGAGTTCGACGCGATCGTCCGGCGGGACGGCCTGAAGGCGGCTCTCGCGTGGCGCGACGCCCGGTACGAGGAGCGCCTGGCAGAGGCGGCACGCCGGGCCCCGGAGAAGCCGAAGGACGGCTGAGGCGCGGGCTACACTCCGGGCGAGTGACCGTCCGATCCCGGCCCGCCAGAACCGCCGCCGACCTCCTCGTCGCGTGCCTCGAGGCGGAGGGCTGCGAGTACGTCTTCTCCGTCCCCGGCGAGGAGACGCTGGACGTCCTCGACGCCCTCAGCCGGAGCAAGCAGATCCGGCACGTGACGACCCGCCACGAGCAGGGCGCCGCGTTCATGGCGGACGTCTACGGCCGGCTGACGGGCCGGGCGGCGGTCGCGATGGCGACCCTTGGGCCCGGCGCGACCAACCTCATCACCGGCGTCGCCGACGCCTTCCTCGATCACGCCCCGATGGTCGCGCTCACCGGCCAGGCGAGCTCCGACAAGCTCCACAAGGAGGCCCACCAGGTTGTCGACGTCGTCCGGATGCTCGAGCCCGTCACGAAGTGGAACGCCCGGGCCGCGCGGGCCGGCGCGATCCCCGAGATCGTCACCAAGGCGTTCCGGGTCGCCCAGCTCGAGAAGCCCGGGCCCACCCACATCGAGCTGCCGGAGAACATCGCCGCGCTGGAACTCGACCCGAAGACCGGGCTCGCCCCGCTCCCCCGGACGAAAGCGTACTTCCCCGAGCCGACCCAGGAGGCGATCGACCACGCCGCCCGGCTCATCGCCGGCTCCGAGCGCCCGATCATCCTGGCCGGCAACGGAGTCCTCCGGCGCCATGCCGCGGACGAGCTCCGCGCCCTCGCCCGGGGCCTCCACGTCCCCGTCGCCGTGACGTTCATGGGCAAGGGCGCGATCGACGACCGGAGCCACCTGTCGCTGATGGCCGTTGGCCTCCAGGCCCGCGACCACGTGCTGTCCGGGTTCGATCGGGCTGACCTCGTCGTCTCGGTCGGGTACGACATCGTGGAGTACGCGCCGTCGCAGTGGAACCCTGAGCGGCGCACCCGGATCGTCCACATCGATACCCAGCCGGCCGAGGTCGACGCGGCCTACCGGCCGGAGATCGAGCTGATCGGCGACATCGAGGGGACCCTCGCCCGGCTGCTCGCGGCGCTCCTGCCGCTCGGAATCGGAGGCCGCGACGCGGATGCCCGCCACCGCTCGAAGGAGATCCTCGTCCACGCCGACCTCCGCACGGCGCTGCTGGCCGAGCTGGCCGCCCACGAGGCCGACGAGGGCGCGCCGATCGCCCCGCAGCGCGCGATTGCCGAGCTGCGCCGGGCCCTCGATCCATCGGACATCGTCGTATCGGACGTGGGCGCCCACAAGGTCTGGGTCGCCCGGCTCTTCCAGGCGTACGAGCCGAACACCGTGATCATCTCGAACGGCTTCGCCGCGATGGGCATCGCGCTCCCCGGCGCGATCGCCGCCAAGCTCGTCCACCCCGACCGGAAGGTCGTCGCCCTGTGCGGCGACGGTGGGTTCCTCATGAACAGCCAGGAGCTCGAGACGGCCAAACGGATCGGGGCCAACATCACGGTCGTCATCTGGCGGGACGACGGCTACGGGCTCATCGACTGGAAGCAGCGCAACGAGTTCGGCCGGCCGTTCGCGGTCGAGTTCGGGAACCCGGACTTCGTCGCCTACGCCCGCTCGTTCGGCCTCGCCGGCTTCCGGGCGGAGAGCGCGCAGGAGCTCGGTGGGGTCCTTCGCCGCGCCCTCGACCACGACGGTACGTCCGTCGTCGACATCCCGATCGACTACCGCGAGAACCTCCGTCTCACCGAGCGCCTCGGGGAGCTGACCGCCAGCGACGGCTGACCGAGGCGGCGACGCCCGTCACACGCCCGCAACCCGGGCGGCCGGGGGAGTGGACAACTTGCAACACCCGGCGGGAGACTCTGGACGATGCGCGGGCTCGACCCGTCCGGTCCGGGGCGCCCCCGGGGGAGGATCTCCACCGTGGCAATGAACGAAGGCAACGACGTCCAGTTCCGGGACTGGCTCACCCTGCAGCTCCGCGCTCGCCGGATGTCGCTCCGCCAGCTCGCCCATCGCTCCGGGGTCAACGTGTCGACGGTCTCCCGGATCGTGCGCGGGGAGCGCCGGCCCACGCTCCGAACGGCCGTCCGCCTCGCCAAGGTCGTGCGGGAGAACGCGGACGAGTCGAGCGCGACGAGGTTCTTCGGGGCGCTGACCCCCGAGAGCCTGGACCCGGTGCGCGAGGTCGAGCGGGCGCTCCGCGGCGACGGCCTGCTCGACGACGACGACGTCCGAACGGTGATGGAGGTCTACCTCAGCACCCGCCGCCCGAGCGAAGGGGAGGACGCTCCCCGGCCGCGGCCGGACTGACCGCCCCCAACCGCCCCTGACCAACCTCCCCGCGAGGCTCGGGGTGTGCACGGGGAGCGCGGCGGGACGCTCGGGTCCCGCGAGCGGGCACATTCGTACCATAGCCTCCCGAACGCACGGCTCCTAACGTGTTGCCTGCGCGCACCTCGTGCGCGTGCGTCCGTCACCCGGCGGCGCCGCTGCCGAGGTCCAAGAGGTGCCCCAAACCCCGTCGAGCTGGCCCACCTGGTACGTGGCGATCATGGTCACGTACGCGGTCTTCCTCCTCGCCATCGCGGTCTACGACGCCCGCTGGCAGCGGATCCCCAATCGGGCCGTCTACCCGGCCGCGGCTGCGGCGTTTGTGCTCGCCTTCTTCCAGCCTGTGGGCCCCTGGTGGAGCTTCATCCTCGCCGGCGTCTTCGCCGGCTCGCTGCTCCTCGGGATCTCGATCGTCAGTCGGGGCGGGCTGGGCACCGGAGACGCCAAGCTCGCGGTCCTGATCGGGCTCATGAGCGGGTGGCCGTCCGTCATCGCCGCGCTCTTCGTCGCGTTCGCCGGTGGCACCGTCGTGGGCCTGGCCCTCGTGGCTTCGGGGCGAATCGGGCGCCGCGACCCGATGCCGTTCGGCCCGGCCCTGGCCGCCGGCGCCATCGTCGGGATCCTCGCGGGGCCCCAGCTCGTGCGGGCCCTCTGGCCGGTCTTCGGATAGCGGCCTGAGCACGTGATGAACACCCAGCTCGGGGCACCCGATCCGCAGGGGGCCGTGACGACCCCGGACGAGACCGAGCCCGCGGTGACCGTCAAGCCCACGCGGCGGATCGGCGACCTGCTCCTCGAGGCACGCCTCATCAGCCAGCGCCAGCTCGAGGAGGCGCTCAGCGCCCAGGTCGTCCGGCGCAAGCGACTGGGCGAGATCCTCGTCGAGGACCGGATCCTCGACGACGTCGCCGTTGCCGCGGTCCTCTCCGTCCAGCTCGACGCGCCGCTCGTCGACCTGCGCGAGCGGCCCAGCGAGGAAGCCGCGATCAGGCTCGTGTCGGAGCGGGACGCACGCCGGCTGTCGATCATGCCCCTCCGGATCTCCGGCCAGATTCTCGTCATCGCGACCGGGGACCCGGCCAATGTCGACGTCCTCGAGGAGGTCATGAAGCTGACGGGCCGGCCGGTCGACCCGCTCCTGGCCCTGCCGTCCGAGATCGACTGGGCGATCCGCCAGCGGTATCGCGTCGGCGACCTGGAGGCCCAGGTGTCGGCCTTCTCCAGCCGCCGCGCTGCCGCGACGCCGCAGGTCGCGCCGAACGCACGAGTGCGGGCGCGCGAGCTGGAGAACCTGCGCAACACCCCGGTCGTCCAGATCGTTAACCTGCTCGTGGCCCAGGGCCTGCGCGACCGGGCGAGCGACATTCACATCGAGCCCCAGGCAGCCAGGCTCCGCGTCAGGGCGCGCATCGACGGCGTCCTGCGCGACGTGGCCGAGCTCCCGAGCGAGATGGCGGCCGGGCTCGTCAGCCGGATCAAGATCCTGGCCGAGCTCAACATCGTCGAGAAGCAGCGCGCCCAGGACGGCCAGTTCTCGACGGCGGTCGAGGGCCGGACGGTCGACGTCCGCGTCGCGACGATGCGGACGAACTGGGGCGAGAAGGTCGTCATGCGGCTGCTCGACCGCGAGCGATCGGTGCTCCAGCTGAGCGAGCTCGGCTTCCCGCCGGCGGTCGAACGGCCGTACCACGAGCTGCTCCACGCGCCGTTCGGGATGGTCATCGTGTCCGGTCCCACCGGGACGGGCAAGACCACGACCCTCTACGCGTCGATCAACGAGCTCGACCGGGCGGCACTGAACGTGACGACCATCGAGGACCCGATGGAGTACACGTTCGAGAACGTCAACCAGACGCAGGTCAACGCGGCGGCCGGCATCACGTTCGCTTCGGGCCTGCGGGCGATCCTGCGCCAGGACCCCGACGTCATCCTTGTCGGCGAGATGCGTGACCGGGAGACCGCCGAAATCGCCGTCCAGGCCTCCATGACCGGGCATCTCGTGCTGTCCTCGATGCACGCCACCGACGCCACGAGCGCCGTCTTCCGGCTCCTCGAGATGGGCATCGAGCCGTTCCTCGTCGCCGGCAGCGTGACCGGCGTCGTGGCCCAGCGGCTGATCCGCCGGATTTGCCGCCTGTGCCGGATCGAGATCCAGCCCACGGTAGAAGAGGGCCAGGTTTACACCGCGGCCGGGCTCGCGGCTCCGGCGACGGCTTACCTTGGTCGCGGCTGCACGTACTGCGGCGGGACGGGCTTCCTCGACCGGATCGGCACCTACGAGCTGTTGCGCGTCACGCCGGAGATGCGGCGGCTGATCAGCACGAGCGCCCACTACGAGGAGATCCGCAGCCAGGCCATCGCCGACGGCATGGTGCCGCTCCGCGTCGACGCCCTGACGAAGGCCGCCGCCGGCGTCACGACCGTCACCGAGGCGCTCCGCAGCGTGATTGCCTGATGTCGCTGTTCCGGCGCAAGGGTTCCGCGCCGCCCGAAGACGGAGCCGAGGCCGACCTCGCCACGAACGGCTCCTCGAAGGACGGCCCGGCCGAGGCCGTCACGGTCGGCGCCCAGGCCGCCTACGACGAGCTCGTCGCCAAGCTCCGAGGCGGCCCGATTCACGAGGTCCCGCCCCCGCCGCCCGCGAGCCGCTGGCCGTGGCGACGCCGAAAGTCAGCCGCGCAGCGGAAGGAGGCCAAGCTCACGGCAAGGGCCGCGAAGGAAGAGGCCAGGCTCGCGGCACAGGCCGCGAAGGCAGAGGCCAAGCGGGCCAGGGCCGACGCGCGCGCCGCCGCCGAAGAGGCAAAGCAGGCGAAGCGCGCCGCGCGGGAGGAAGAGAAGCGGGCCCGCCGGGCGGCGGGCTCGGGAGGGCGCCTCGGTCGCTTCCTGCGGCTCCCGTCGCGCCGCCGGCGCGTCAAGCGCGACGTGGCGGGCGGCGGAAGCTGGATGGAGCGCAACTTCTCCAGCCTCCAGAAGGTCAAGCGGATCGACCTGATCATCTTCAGCCGTCAGATGGCGACGTTTATCCGGGCCGGCATCCCGATCATCGACGGGATCCACGTCGTGCGCGAGCAGACGCGCTCGAGCCTCTTCCGCCGGACCCTCGACGAGGTCAACGCGCTGCTCGAGAGCGGCGAGCCGCTGTCCGGTGCGCTGGCGCAACACCCCCGGGTGTTCTCCGAGCTCTACATCGACATGGTCGTGGCGGCCGAGGCGACCGGCGAGCTGGACGCGATCCTCGACCAGCTGGCGGGGTACCTCGAGCGGTCCGAGGCGACCTCGCGCCAGATGCGCCAGGCGATGCTCTATCCGTCCCTCGTGCTTGGCCTGGCCTGCATCGTCGTATTCATCCTGATGACGCTGGTGCTGCCGTCGTTCGTCGCGCTGTTCGCGGACTTCGATGCCGTGCTGCCGCTGCCCACTCAGATCCTGCTCACTCTGGGGGAGTTCGGGGCAACGTACGGCGTGGCCACCGGCGGCGTGATCCTGATGCTTCTCACGCTCCTCTACCTCGTCCGAAACATGGGCCCCGTGAAGCGGCTGCGGCAGCGCATCATGCTCCGCTTGCCGGTCGTGGGAACCCTGGTCAAGCTGGGCATCGAGACTCGCTTCGCCCGGACCCTGTCGATCCTTCACAAGGCCGGCGTGCCGATCTCGCAGTCGTTCGAGATCGCCGCCACGGGCACGGGCAACCACGTCTACCAGCGCCGCCTGCGGCCCGTCCGCGAGGCCCTCATCGCCGGAGAGGGCATCAGCGCCCCCCTCCAGGGGTCGCGGCTGTTCGGCCCGCTCCTGGTCCAGATGGTCAAGGTCGGCGAGGAGACCGGCACCCTCGACCGCTATCTCGACGAGGCGGCGAACTTTCTCGACGAGGAGCTCGGCTACCGGACCAAGCAGATGGTGACGATCATCGAGCCGCTCATGATCCTGGGCGTGGCCGGCGTTGTGGGCTTCGTGGCACTGTCGGTGATCACCCCCATGTACAGCATTCTCCAGCAGATCCACTAGGGACTTTCGGACCCTCGCCGAGCAGGACCCCACCGCGATCGTTGTTCGGTCGCGTGGGGCGAGTACCAGCGGATCGGGACGATCAGCCTATTCACGGCCTAGGCCCATCCCGCCACGATTGGGCAGATCGCCTGGCGCGGACCGCGCCGGCGCCGCTAGCGAGCCAACCACGCCATGTCGTTCCTCCGCCGCCTCGGCAAAAGTGATGCGGGCGCGGCCATCGTCGAGAGCCTCATCGCGACGACGCTGCTCGGGCTTGCGCTCGTGTATCTCATGGGCAGCTACTCGACGCTGGCCATCTCCAGCCGGACCGCCGAGCAGGTCGCGCGCGGGCAAGCCACGGCGCGAGCGCAGGCGGCCCGAATCGTCGCGGCGCCATACCAGGCCACCGGCGACTACAGCGCGTACTACGAGGCGCTCCCGACGGGCCTTACGCGGTCCGTGACCGTGACCTGGTGGGACGGGACCTCCGCATGGGTGGGAACACAGAACGCAAATGGCCTCCAGAAGCTCGTCGTGACCATCACCTACGACTCAAAGCCCGTGGCGGCGATCGAGCTGGTCAAGGCCGACCGATGAAGCTCGGCTGGGCCAATGAGCGCCTCTGGAGCGCCGTCGGTGTCCGGCTCCAGGACGAGCGGGGTTTCAGCCTGCCGGAGCTCCTGGTCGGCGTGACGCTGAGCGGCCTGATGTCCGTGGCGCTCGTGTCCGCCGTCTTCACCACGAACGACCTTCAGCGCCGAGCGGACGATCGAAACACGATTGCCAGCGCCTACTCGATCATCACCCTCGTTTTCGACCGGGACGGCGCCATGGCGCTGGGCACCGCTCCCGCCAAGAGT
>Ga0326597_10007916_pt1 | contig 14388 bp, 14 predicted proteins | sample RVTome_12_FD_203789 | JGI IMG/M metagenome (GOLD analysis project Ga0326597, IMG submission 203789) | Soil microbial communities from uranium-contaminated site in the Upper Colorado River Basin, Wyoming, United States - RVT100D185 | ecosystem: Environmental > Terrestrial > Soil > Contaminated >... | reverse complement strand
AGCGGACCCGCGACTTTTTGCATCAAGCCGCCGAGGTGCTTCGACTTGCTGCGCGCGATCGGCGTGGTTTCGCTGGGCTACTGCGTGCCCGTGCTCTCACACAAGCGCAAAATCTTCTCAACCTCACTCGATCCTGTCGCTTTGAGTTTCCGCAAGCCGTCTTTGACGATCCATCGCGTATGTGGATTCGATGATCGCACCCACGCGCCGCACAACTTCAGGACAAAATCCTTCTGCTTGACGCTTGCGTTGCGCAGCACATTCGCGACCGACTTCTTCACGTAGAGGTCCGAATCTTCGCGCAGCAAGGTCATCACCTTCCCAACGCCTTCCGGATCGCTCTTCACGACCCCGCGCAGTCCCTCGCTGGCGGCGCGCCGCACATTCGGATCGCGATCCTTGGCCCAGCGCAGCGCGTTCTTAATCACCGCGTCCGGGTGCTTCTCAGCGATCCGCACGAGCACGGTGGCCGCGACCTCTCTCGTCTGCCACTCATCGCTGGCAGCCAGCCGCTTGAGGTCGCCAAAGACAGATTCCGGATCGGAACGCCCGCGCTTCACGAGGTCGGCGACATCTGAAATCTTGGTCAGCATTGTTCGCGCCATCATAACCTCACGCGGCCTTGAGCAACGGAGTCTGCTGCAACGTCCATGGCGCGGCCTCACTTCGCGCGAGATACGGGCAGGTATGGCCGCCCGGCGATTGGTTGTGCGGCCCGCACGGGCCAGCGAAGCGCTTGCCCATGGCACCCGACAGTTGAGACGTGTTCGCGAGATGGTGCGTTCCGTTTCACTCTTCGCGAAGTACGTATGGACATGTCGTGCGCGAGCTGGCGAGAAGAGTGCGCGAGCTGCGCGGGGCAGTCAGTGCATGCACATGTTCGAAGCGGGGCCCTGCGGTGACGGCGGCGGCGCGAGTGAGGTCGTGCGTTCCGCTTGCGAAATGAGCGCGCCAAACGTCAGAACCACTTGTCCAACTCGTCTCCGGACCCCCGGAAGTCGCGAAGGGAAGCGTTCATTTCGCGAAGGGAGGGAGGGAACTCGCGAAGGGAAGCGGGGAATTCGCGAAGGGAAGCGGGGAACTCGCGAAATGGAGCGTTCATTTCGCGAAGGGAAACGTTCCCTTCGCGAAATGGGCGACTGGTTCCGACGTTTTGCGCGGTTTCTTCGCGAAATCGAGGGTGTTGCCCGAAATGGCCCAGAGGCCTGCAGCGGGCATGTTCATCGGGGCGGGGTGGAGGGGCGGAGGAGGGGCTTCCCCTCCTCCGCGCTTGCATCGCACCACACTTCCATTCATGAAGGCACGATCGCATTTCGCACGCGCAAACTCGGAGTTTGCCCATGGCACACGGAGGAAACCGCTTACTGATGGGCGCGGCTCGTGCCTTCGATCGCTTCGCTCTCGCTCTCCGCGAAATCGCGGATCGAGCTTTCCGCATCGGGCGCGGGGAGGCCGGGCATGGCCGGCGCGACCATGGCGGCGTCGTGCTTCAACTGCTCGTGCTCGGCGCGGGCTGTCTCTGCCGCAGTCATTACCTCCGCCTCGCGCGGTTTCACGAGCTCGATCTTCTTCCACGCCCCGCTCTCGAAGCGGTACCAGAGCGCCAGACCAAGCACGATGATGTACACCGCAGCCCCGATCCACGGCCCGACGGATTCCAGCTCCGGCCACTGCATGGTCATCCACCAGCCGCCGCCCACGATCAGCACCCAGGAAAGCACGATCGTCGCCACGCCGGGCCAAACGGTGTCACCCGCGCCGCGCAGGCCGCCCATGTACACGATGCCCAGGGCATCGAAGGTCTGAAACACCGCTGCGCAGATCATGAGCTTGCCGCCGATCTCGATGATCCGTCGGGCTTCTTCCGGCGACACATTCTGAGTCGAAACGAAGAACCCGATGAGTGGCTCGCGGAAAAAGAAGAAAAGGAGCGCACAGATGGTCATCCACGACATCGCGAGGGCGAGGCCGAGGTGGACGCGCCGGGCTGCCAGATCGCGCCGGCCCGCGCCGATGTACCTGCCAGCGAGGGAACTCACCGCCACCGAGAACCCCACCGCGGGCATGAACGACAGGTGCATGTAGCGCAGCGTGGCCCAGCCGGCCGTCATGTGCTCCTCGCCGAACTTGCCGACCAGGATCGTCATGAAGATCGACCACGCGACGATCTCGTTGCCCCACTGAGTCGCGGCGGGCCAGCCGATCTTGAGGATGTCCCGGATGGGGGCGAGGTGCGGCCGCCACGCAGAGCGCGTCCGGTACTCGCGGTTCATCTTCGGCCCGAGGAAGATCGCCGCGGGAATGAGCAACTCAACGACCGTGCCGATCACGGTGCCCCAGGCCGCGCCATAGATGCCCATGCGCGGAAAGCCGAAGGCGCCGAAGATCAGCAGGTAGTTGAAGAGACCGTTGCACAGGTTGCCGACGATCGCCGCAACCGTGATGATCTTCGGCCGGTGCATGCCGAAGAAATAGTGGTGCATGCTGCGGCCGAGGAGCATGAAGATTGAGCCGACGAGGAGAATCTGCGCGTAGCCGGTTTCCTGAGCGCGCAGCTTGTCGCCGTGGCCGAGCAGTGAGAAGAACCACGGCAGCGCGAGAGCCCAGGGAAGAAGCAGCAAAACCCAGACCGTCAGAGACAGCCACGCGCCGGCCCAGGCGTATTTCGGCCCTTCCTGCGGCCGGCCCGCGCCCAGGTTCTGCGCGACGTAGGTGTTGATGACGGTCAGAACGCCCAGCGCGAAGGCGACGAGGTTGAATGACCAGATCCCGCCGTTGCCCTGGGCAGCGACTTCCGTGGGCCCGACCCATGACACCATCAGGCCGTCCACGAACTGCATGACCGTGTACGAGGCCATGGTGAGGACGGTGGGCCACGCCAGCGACCACACCTCGGCGATGGGGCGCCGCGGCGTCCGGGCGCACTCTTGCAAATCTGACGATGTCATTCCCTCCGCCGACACGGTTCTCGCCTCTCTCTCCAAAAAAGTGGAAGCGGGATCGTAGCCGCCTGTCCCGCGAAGTCGCGGCGTTGGTCATGGGCGCCATGGACCGCGATGGAAGGAAGCCGGCGATGGGAAGGGTGGCTGCAGCGAAGTGCAATCAGTGGCCGTGGTATTCCGCGCTTTCCACAATCCCGCCGCTCACCACGACTTCCCACGGCACCTGAATGTTCCATCGCGTGCCGCGCGGCAGATCGACACGCATTCCCGCCGGCACTTCATCCTTTACATAGATGGGGAGGTTGGGCGGGGCGGGGATGCGGATAAGGACGAAGGTGGGCGGCGAGAGGAGCATGGCCTTGTCGCTCAGCAGGTCGCGGCAGTGGGGGCACGTGTCCATGTAGAAGATCAGCGTCGCATCGGCGGGGAACTTTGAGACATCGGCCCATGTCGCAAGATCGGTCTGTGCGAGAGATTGCCCGATCCAGCGATTCGGCTGAAGCACAACGAACCGGGGCATGCGCTCAGGCAGGCGCCACGTGCCTTCTGTGGGCGGCGCAGATTGAGTTCCCGAATTGCCGGGCAGCGCGGAATTGCCGTCGGAAGTCGTGCCCCCGCCCGGTATCGAAGGACTCTCATCCTCCACACCGTTGTCTCGCGGGACAATCTCGATGGGTGTGTTCGACGCAGCACGATCGCTCGCACCGTTGGGCGTCGCGTCGGCCGGCGTGAAGGACGATTCCTCGCCGATGACGAGCAGTGCGACCACGAAGCCGCCCAGCGCCGGCCCGACGCTCCAGATTCGCCATGGCGCGCTCTTCAGCAACTGCCACGGTTGCACGGCCATCACCCCCGCAAGAAAAACCAAATCAAGCATGGCCACGAGCCAGGGTGGAACTGCAACGGCGCCGCCAAAGCAGCCGCACGCTTCCGCGCCGCGCACCGTCTCAATGCCCGCGATGATGGTGAAGACCGCCAGCAGGCCGGCGACACACCACCAGCCCAGCCGGGGAGAGGCGAGCGCCAGAGTGGCGACAAACAGCTCGATTCCGATCACGAGTGCCAGAAACCCCGCGGGATTACTCGACATGAGTCCGTGCAGAACCTCCGGCAAATCGAACGGCGAACCCCAGAAGAGCTTCATCACACCGCCCAGCGCGATCCAGCCCGCCCCCGCGCGCACCACGGCCGTGGCCACTTGGGGCGTGAGGGTCCGGCTCAAGATGGTTCGCGTGGTTTCCGCCATTACACAATCCGCGATCTAGAATGGTGTTGGAATTCGCGGCCCAATGCAAGCGCCATTCGGCTGATTTGCACAGGGCCCGGATGTCCATCATCAGGAGCCCCACCTGTGTTTCACCATCATCGGACGTATCGACATGCGGCATTCGTCTCCGCGATTGCGGCAGCCGCCCTGGCCCTCGCTGCTGCGACGCGCGTTCAGGATCCGATCGATGAGAAGACCATCGAGAGTCCGGCTGTCAATCCGAAGTGGCTCGAGCGGATGGAAAGGCTTGATCGGGCCCTGCTCGACGCCAACATCGGGTTCGCACCGCCCGCCATCACGGACACCATCGCGAAGGATCTCATTTTCGTTGGTGCGGAGAATCTTTCGTGGGATTCGCTGCGCGGCAAGGTGGTTGTCATTCAGTCGTGGACCAGCCGGACCGAAGCGGGGCGATCCGCGCCCGCGCGAGCCCAGAAAGCGCTCGAGACGCTCAATGTGGGTGATTTTCAGATCATCGCCGTGCACACGCCCGAGGGCAGCGACACCGCCGAGGTATTCCTGGAGAGGCGGCCGCTCGAGATGCCTGTGGTCATCGACCGTGGCGGGATGTTGCTCGACGAGCTGGGCATGTATCGTCGGCCCGCCAACGCCGTGATTGATCGCAATGGAATGGTCCGGTTCGCGGGGCTCAACGCGCAGGGGCTGGCCGAGGCGGCCGCTCTGCTCGCCGCTGAGCCCTTTGAACCCGAGAAACAACCGCAGCCGCGCGAAGCGCCCGCGACCGACAGCGCCGCGGAAGTCGTCTTCCCGGCCGACACCGGCACGGGCGGCAGCGCGCGAAACATCCGCGGCCAGCGCGGACCCGATTTCTTCGTGCAGCAATGGCTGAACGGCCGGCCTGATGCGAACAACAAGGTCGTCATCGTCGATTTCTGGGCCACGTGGTGCGGGCCGTGTGTCGCCAGCATTCCGCACATGAACGAACTTGCCGCCCGCCATCCGCGTGACCTTCTCATGGTCGGGCTGTCTGATGAGCCCTCCGGCACCGTCATGAACTTCATGCGGCAGACGCGGATGGAATACGCGGTGGCCACTGATCCGACGGGGCGCATGAAGAACGCGATCGCTGTGTCCGGGATTCCACATGCGATTGTGATGAGCAGCGACTGGATTGTGCGCTGGCAGGGTCATCCCGCCACCCTCACGGCCGCGACGCTCGATGCCATCGTCAGAGCCAACAGCCAACTGGCGTCCTCCAGTGGGAACGCGGAGCGCTACCGGTGGTCACGCGGCGACGAGGATTGATTGAGCCGCCCTAAGACTAAGAGCGGCCATCAGAATGGAGTCCGGGGAGCGCGGACGTTCCGTCCGCAGCGGGCCTCGTGCGGACAGGATGTCCGCACTCCCCATTCTGTTCGGCGCTCTCAGCCCAACGCGGCGGCACGATGTGGCCTCTTCACGCGGCGTCGCGATGGGCTGTGATCGGAGTCACGAACGACTCGATCTTCTGGCGCATTTCAAAGCGCACGCCGATGTCGTGAACGTGTCCCCTGACCATCCGGCATCGCACGACCTTCCCCGCCGCGGTGAGCAGCGTGCCGTCGTCCGCTTTGAGCGAGATGGCGCAGCGCGTGCCCGGATAGAGGAACGAACCGTGCAGGAATCCGATCCCTGAATCACTGAGATCGATCGGCGCCACGATGAATGCTGAAATCCCAGGCCGGTCAGACCGTTCGACCTGCAGCAGGGCGCGGCGAATGGTCAACCGGACGCGCTCCGATCGCCTGTGGTGCCGGCCTTTGCCTTCCCCATCTTCCGAATCAACCCATCGCAGCACTTCGCGCAGCTCCACATTGGTGAGCCGCAGAAGCTGCTTGACCTGTCGGCTGAATCGAGTCATCACGGTGGCATCCCCCTGGGCTTCGCAGAACGTGGCGCGCCCAACACCAAGATGCCTCGTCGGCTTGATCCGCCGTGTGGTTCGGTCCATCCCCGGCAAGCTCGCCTCCTTGGCACGCCTGCCGCCGAACAACCGGTTTCATCGCGCCCCGGAGGACCCCGGCGTGGGCCGATGGCACACTCCCACGCCCGATAAACCGGCTGTTCACTTGCCCCCCCGGACCCCGGGAAATGTCTATATACTGGCCGCACTCGTATTCTCCCTGGTCACCAAAATCCTGCAACCGGAGTGGTCAACATGCCTGGCGGCACTTTGTACTACGTGATCGTCGTTCTTCTCCTCCTTGCGGCGATTGGAGGGCTGGTGTACCTGAAGAAGCGCGGCGGGTGATTCCGCCGACGACCCGATGCGGCCGCGCATCCTGCTCAATGCAAAACCCGGGGACAGGTGTCCCCGGGTCGAAGCGCGTTCGTTCCAGCCAAATTATTCCGCGCGCTTGTAGGTCACGCGCAGGGTGAGGAAGTCCTTGCCCGGCTGAGTCGGGTCGGAACCGTACATCTCCATCACGAAGTTGTCGCTGTCGATCTCCTTCTCGACCATGCGAAGCGTCACCACGCCGCCGCTGAAGGGGTCGGAGCTGGTGCCGACGAACTCGACGACCTTGCCAGCCGCATCCTTGGCCTGTCCTTCGGAGAACATGATGCCAGTGCCCATGCTGTCGATCCAGATATTGACATACTTCTTCTGGACGCGGTCGTACCCGGTGCAGCCAGCGCCCTCGAAGGGCTGATCCATCATGGTGCCGTTGTGGTGGCCGAGCAGGTATCTGCCGCCCATGGCCATTTCATAATTCGCGGTGCCCGTCGAGGAGACGGGCTCGGTATCGGGCGCCATCCAGAACTCGGTCGTGACGTTCCAGTTGCCGGCGCGGCGGGCCAGTTGCTCGTGCTCCGGTCCGGGGTTGATGAAGTTCTCGAACAGTTGCTGCATCTGCTCATCCGACATCTCCGGCGGATCCTGCGCATTGATCGCCGCGGCGGCGAGCAGAACCGTGGCGCAGCCGGCCGCGAAGCCGGCGACAAAACGAACGTGTCTCATTGGTGCTTCCCTTTCTCAAAAAAACTGGTGGGCATGTACGTTGGTGCTGCGATCTTCGCAGCGATCAATACGCTACCGCGCCGTGCCTCACACGGTGCAGGGCGGCTGTTTGCCCAAACGAATCTCGCGGGGCACTCGACAGCGAGACCTCCGGAAGTGCCTGCCCGACAAGGAGATGCGCGCAACGGCCGGGCAGCCATTTCACGAGCGATCATCGATCGTGACGATATTCAACACCGAGCAGTCCCATGAAGACCTTTGCCCTGCCCATCCTCATCATCGCGCTTGGAGTCGGTTGGCTCCTGACGACGATGAATGTCCTGCCCGGTGTCAACTGGGTTTGGATTTCGGCGCTGGGAGCCGCCGGCTTGCTGGCGCTGGCCTTGGGAGGCCTCGATCGGGTCACGATCGTGGTCGGGCCCATCCTGCTGGTCGCCTCGTTCTTTTCGCTCCTGCGCCAGACCGGGCGGCTGAGCGCTGAGATCGAGGTGCCCTGTCTCGTCATCGCCATCGGCGTTCTTCTGCTCCTGTCGCGCGTGCTGCCGCTGCGCGAGCCGGCATGGTTGCAGCCGCCGGCGAGAGAGCCCTGAGATCGTCACGCCTGTCAAGGTGGATTCCTGGGCAGAGTGACACGATGTCCAGAAAAAAGCCCACACCGCGCTTCCGCGCCGTGTGGGTCTCGTTGTCATCCGGTGGTGAAACCGGAGAGAAATCTGTTGCAGGTCACGGCAGCCGCGCCCCGCCGCCGCCCTGCCGTTCCACAAGCTGCTGCAGAAGGGCTTCAAGCTTCTCCAGCCGCTCCTCGAGGCGTCGCAGCCGCTCGGACGCGTCGCCGCCCGCGCCGGGGACGCCTGGTACCGCCTCAACCTTGATGTCTGCCGGCTGCATCATGCGGAAGCGCCCGCCTTCGGGCAGCACCATGATGTGATCGCCCTCGCCCTTCTCCATCAGGTCGAAGAGTACCGGCGCATCCGTTTCGTGGAGCTGCACATCGACATTGTGCAGGTTACTCATGGCGTTTTCAAGAGCCTTCGTCACAGCTTCATGAATGCGGACCCGTGTTTCGTCATCGAGGTTGAGCTGTGCGTTCTTCAGCGCCTCGAGGACCTTTTCTCGAACCGCTTCGCTGTGCGGGCCGGCGTGCTCCAGCCACTGCTGCCGGCCGTGGATGAACGGCTGCACGTGGAGTTCGAGGAACTGCTGGCCTTCGCCGAATTTCTCGTGCAGCTTCTGGAGCATCTCTGGATTGAACTGCTGGAGATGATCGAGGTGCTCCCGCCAGGCGTCGTCCGGCGCGAGCTCGAGCAGGTGCTTCTGCACATCGCCGATGCGCCCGTGCAGGTCGTCCAGCTCAATCGTGAACTCGTGACCCGTCATTCCCGGCTCGACCTGCATGCCCTCAAACGTCTGATCGAACTGCACTTCCTCGGAGGCGCCCACTCTGACCTTCACATCCCTGGGCTCTCCACCGCGCACAATGCGCAGGGTGACTACGTGGCCGGGCTCGGTTTCGCCGATGATGGATCGCAGCGAATCTTCGGACGCGGTCTGGCCGTTGATGCGGACGACGATGTCGTTGGCCTGAAGCCCTGCCTCTTCCGCGGGGCTGCCTTCGATCGTTCCGTTGATGGTCACGGCGCTTTCGTTCTCGATGCCGTATTCGGAGCGGAGCGATTCATTGGTCGGCCCCAGATACACGCCGATGCGCCCGCGGGCGGGCGCGGCTGTGCTGTACAGGGTGTCTCCATCCCATCCCACAGCCCGCCACAGTCCGCCTTCGCCCACCCGGATCACTCCGCCAGGACTCGGGCGCGCGATGTGAAACTCGTACAGCGTCCCGCCATCCTTGCCAAGGATGCGCACAACGCCGCCCTCGCGCTGAATGCGATCAGGCGGTATCGCCTGGCCGTTGTGCGTGGCGGTGATCGTGCCGTTCTCATCCGCGTATTCGAGTTCGCCGTTGTCGTTCTTGATGACGACCTTCACGACCGAGACCGTGTCCTGGCCACCATCGGCGGCCGCGAAGACGAGTCGCGGCGCCAGCGCGGTGGCCGGCGCATCGGCCCTGAGAAGTTGCCGCGCCACCGTGATATTCGCAGGCAACTCCGACAACTCCTGAATGCGCACCCCGACCGCCCCGCTCTCGGCCTCGGGCGGGCAGGCGCTGCACGGCGCTGCGCTGCACAGCGCCGCCGCCGAAATCTGCAGGGCATTGACAAGATTGATCATCGTTGGTTCTCCATGGGAAGGATTGTGTGAGCGTGGAAATTGTTTCTCAAAGCCGTCACAGCGGCTTGTCCGTTCGCAGAATTGTGAGATCGATCGGCACCGGCTCCGGCCGTCCCAGCGCATCTTCCGTCAGCTCGAACGCGGATTGCACCGTGGCACGCTCAAGAAGCTGTCGGACATAGACAACCTCCACGCGACCCTGATCGCGATCGAAGCGGCTTTCGATCATCATCATGGGCAATTCCTGAAGCACGCGGCCTTCCTGCGCGCCCAGCGTGAGATAGTCGTTGAAGGCCTCATCCGCGGAATGTCTCACCGGCACGATCACGCCGCCCAGCCCCGCTTCGTGTGACTGTGAAACCGGTGGATTGAAGAACGAAACTCCCCACGCCAGCGCGATGACGGCCGCAAGCGCCCAGCCCGGCCAGGCCTGAATCGCAGCCAGCCGATTCGTGGCGCGCAGCGTCTGCTCCGGTAGGGGTACTGATTCCGCAGGCTCGGCGATCTCGTCGAATGCCCCACGGATCACGAGCTCGTCGCGAAGCGCCCGGGCCATGCGCTCCCACACAACAGGCTGCGCCACCGCGATCGACTCGAACCGCTGCCAATCCAGCTCGCGGGCATCGTTGGCGGAGACGCGCCCAATGAGCGTCTCGGCTTCATCGACGGCGTCATTCGGGCTCTCAATGTTGATATCAGTCATGACAACACCTCGTTCATCTGGTCGCCCCGCACTTCCTGGGACTGCACTTCCTCGCGTTCGAGTTCATCGCGCACCATTCTGCGAGCGCGGATGAGCCGGGTCTCGACCGTCGTGACGGGAAGGTCCATCACCTGCGCGATCTGCCGTTGCGAAAGCCCGCGCAAGCTCAGCAGCAGCGGCTCCCGATAGGTTGGCGGCAGGGTCATGGCCACCTCAAGGGCTCGCCGCCCCCGCGCTCGCGATGTCTCGCCGGCGCGGTGCCTCTCGATTCCTGCATCGCGGCTTCGAATGGCCGCGTGGTATTCGAGAACCGGCAACGCGCCGGTGCGCGTGCGCGATCTGCGGCCAGCGCTTCGGGCAACGTTGATCGCGACCGTTCGCAACCATGGCCGAACTGCCGCGGGATCGCGCGGGTCGGCCAGTTCGTGACGGTGCTGCACCAGTCTTGTCGCCACATCCTGCATCAGATCCTCGAGGTCAACATCACGCGGCTTGTGCGCGTACAGGATCGCCGCCAGCCATCGCCGGCTCTGGCGCCACAGCTCGATCAGGGGTGCATCACCCGGCCGGCCGGGTCCCCAGGGTCCGGGGGGCGGCTGAGATTCCATTTCGCGGCCATCCATGCATCTCTCCACAACGCGATGGGGCGGGCCAGCCGTCAGAAAATCGTCGCCGGCCGCCTCGTTCATATGGCCGAGAGCCGATTCCGGTTCACCAGGCCGATCTTCACAATTCGACCTGCGCCCCCACCTCGATCACCCGCTCGGGCGGAATCCGGTAATACGCGGTGGCCCCGAGTGCGTTGCGAGCCAGAATGGCGAAAAGTTTCTCCCGCCAGATCGCCATGCCCGGGTTCTTGGTGGCGAGAATGGTCTCCCGGCCGAGGAAGAAGGTCGTGCGGTTCATCTCGAAGTGCAGGCCCTTCGATGAGCACTTCTTGAGCAGGCGCGGGACATCGGGCTCCTCCATGAATCCATGGTGCGAAATGACGCGGTGGAATCCCTCGCGCAATGCCTGGTACTCCAACGATTGTTCCGACGGGACGTAGGCCGTCTCATCGCTCTGCATGGTGAGAAAGACGACACGCTCGTGCAGCACCTGGTTGTGTTTGAGGTTGTGCAGCAGCGCGATGGGAACGCTTTCAGGATTGCCCGTCATGAAGATCGCAGTCCCCTTCACCCGGCTGGGGGGATCGCGCATCAGATTTTCGAGGAATGACTCCAGTGGTTGCAGCCGCTCGCGGACGCGCTCAGAAAGGATTTCGCGGCCGCGCTTCCAGGTGAGAGCGATCATGAAGATCACGGCCGCCATCGCCAGCGGGAACCACCCGCCGTGGGGAATCTTGAGACTGTTGGCGCCGAGAAACGCGGCTTCAATCACGATGAATACGCTGCACACGAACATCGCGAGCGCCGCGTTCCACCGCCACACGCGGATCGAAACCATCAAAAACAGAGTGGTGGTCAGGATCATCTCCATCGATACCGCGACGCCATAGGCACCGGCAAGATTGCTCGAAGTTTGAAAGCCGAGCACCAGCCCTATGGTCGCGGCGCAAAGCGCCCAGTTCATGAAACTGATATAGATCTGGCCGGAGTGGCGGGCGGATGTGTGGTCAATCTGAACTCTCGGCAGATATCCGAGCTGCACCGCCTGCATGGTGACGGAGAAAACGCCTGATATCACCGCCTGCGAAGCGATCACGGTCGCCAGCGTTGCCACCACCACCAGGGGATACAGGAACCAATCCGGGGAGAGCGAGTAGAACGTGTTCGCCGTTTCGGTTGGGTGCTCGAGCAGCCATGCTCCCTGGCCAAAATAGTTGAGCAGCAGCGCCGGCAGCACAAAGGAATACCATGTAATCCGAATGGGTCGCGGTCCGAAGTGCCCCACATCCGCGTACAACGCCTCGCCGCCCGTCACCACGAGAAAAACTGACCCAAGCACGACGTACCCGGTCCAGCCGTTATTGATGAAGAAATCGGCCGCGTGCGCCGGACTGACCGCCGTGAGAATCTGCGGCGAGCGAATGATCCAGGAAACGCCCAGGATTGCGATCGCCAGAAACCAGACCGTGGTCACGGGTCCGAACAACGTGCCCACCATGCCCGTGCCCCGCCGCTGCAGCGAAAAGAGAACCAGCAGGACTCCGATTGTGATGATAATGATGTAGTGCCGCTCGATGCTCGGCGTGGCGACTTCGAGGCCTTCGATGGCGCTGAGCACGGAAATGGCGGGCGTGATCATCCCGTCCCCATACATCAGCGCGGCTCCGAAGATGCCGAGATAGACGATCATGAGGGGCACGCGCTTGGCCCGTCGCAGCGACCCCGGGTGCAGCAGGGCCATAAGGGCGAGGATGCCTCCCTCGCCCCGATTGTCCGCACGCAGAATGAAGATCAGGTACTTGATCGAGATCACGATCACCAGCGACCAGAAGATCAGCGAAAGCACTCCCAGGACGTTGCTTTCGGAGGCGGGCACGGCGTGCTGGCCGTGAAAGCACTCGCGCAGCGCGTACAGCGGGCTGGTGCCGATATCGCCGAACACCACACCCAGCGCCAGCAGCGATAGCCGCGCAAGATCGCGACCGACAGCCTGTTTCTCGCTGCTCGAACCCGCTTCGCCCGCTTCGGCCATCTCAATCCTCCCGCGCTTCTGTCGTCCCCGCTTCCGAAGAATGGAAGCGCCCGCCTCACCCCCGAGTCGAGGCGGATCGATTGCGTGTGCAGTCCGGGAGAGCCGGGAGAACGCCGAAAGTGGCGCCCCAAGTTCGCCCTTCCAAAACGCCTACGGAGTTAGCTGACGGGCTCGGCCTTGGAAGTGGCCTTGACGCGCAGTTGCCTGACGCCGTGCGCCCCATCCACGGCGAATGGTCGCCGTGGAGTCTGGGTCCTCCGCACCCGCCTCTCAGGAAGGGGAGACAGGTTTAGGCATGCACAAAGATGCTATCGGTGCGCCCGCGGCTGTCAAACGAGTGATAAAACCACAAGAAAAGCCCATGCCGTGCACGGCATGGGCTTTGGACGCTTGACTTTCCATACGGGCGTCTCTTACCGATCCGGCTCGATCGTCACGGTCAGGAGCTTCGACTCAAACTGCTCCAGCAGCAATTCCGCATGCTCGCGGTGCGTGGTGATCAGAAGGGCCAGCCCCTGATGATGCGCCTCCAGCGTGCGCTGCAGCGCCTGAATGTGGTTGAGTTTGCAAAGGTCCTGAATCGCTCGGACGACGTCCTCCAGCAGGTTGACGTCATCGTTGTGCAGGAGCACTTTCCAGGGAGGAAGCCGATCGAGCGGCGGCCGAATCGGCGCTGTCTTCTCGTCAACCGCCACCGACGTCGATCCGCCGGCGACCGGTGGAGGAGAACTCGGCGATTCACTTGCCGAATTGTTGACCTGCGAACAATGGCGCTGCATCATGCTTCTTGCCCTCGGAACCACCGGCGAGTCCCCATTCCAGATTGATTCATAGGCGCACGCCGAGGTGAAGGCTAGTCAAGGCAAGGAGCTGGTCGGGGCGCCGGCGCAAGCGATCAGACGGTCGCAACGACTTTGAGCTCGACCGCGATGGGTGTGGGGAGCGAGCCGATTTCGATAGTGGTGCGCGTGGGGTTGGGATTTCCCGGGCCGGCGAAGTACTCCCCGTAGACCCGGTTGTACACCGCAAAATCCCGCTTCATGTTGGTCAGAAATGCCAGGACATCGACGATGTTCTCCCACCGCGAGCCGGCATCTTCGAGAATGGCTCGAACGTTGTCGAAGCATGAGCGGCATTGGATTTCGATGTCGTAGCCGACGATGCCCCCATCCGCGCCCAGCGTGACGCCCGGAATCTCGCGCGCTCCGCGGCGGCGGGGGCCGACCCCGGAGAGAAACAGCAGGTTGCCAACGCGCTTGGCGTGCGGATACGCGCCGACCGGTTCGGGCGCACGCGCGGAATCGAAATCGGTCTGGTCACGATGAACCTCAGCCATCATGTCAGTGTACCGCCGGGCCACTCCGGCTGTGCGATCGGTTCGATCACGGTGAGGATTTCCATACAATGCGGGCGCATCTGTGACGTTGCGAGTCAATGATCTCAAATGACGACGGCCAATCGATCATTATCAGATTCCGTCCGCACCGCTGCATCCACGCCCGCAGCGCAGCGCGGCGCCGCACTGACAATGGCATTTGCGACCGCGGTTGCAATGTGGGCGGCAGGATATTTCGGCCGCATCCCTCCACCCGAAGGCTGGCTTCCGCCCGCGGGACTCATGATCGCGCTGATCGCGATTCAATTGCTT
>Ga0326597_10007915_pt1 | contig 14390 bp, 14 predicted proteins | sample RVTome_12_FD_203789 | JGI IMG/M metagenome (GOLD analysis project Ga0326597, IMG submission 203789) | Soil microbial communities from uranium-contaminated site in the Upper Colorado River Basin, Wyoming, United States - RVT100D185 | ecosystem: Environmental > Terrestrial > Soil > Contaminated >... | reverse complement strand
AGGAAAGAAGCAGGCTTCTTCAGAAAGCTGGTCACAACGGACTGCTTGACCAATTGTCTGCGTGGGTAGCCAAGCGAAATCCACGCGAGACACCGCTCGATCCATCGTTGCCGCGCAAGGGCTTTCCCCGGGATCCACGATGGAAGGTGATTCAGAACGCTGACGTCGAGGGCGAGCTCTGATCCCCCGCGCGCATATCATCGAGTGGCGCTCGTCGGCACCGTGGATATCGGATGCTCAGGTTGAACAAGACTTGATCATCTGTCGAGCGTTGGTTGCGTTGTACTCACACGGCGTGCTCAAGGACTCTCTGGCATTTCGCGGAGGGACCGCTTTGCACAAGTTGTACTTGGCTCCGGCAACCCGTTATTCGGAAGACATTGACATGGTTCAAATCGACGCGGACGCAAAGCAGAATCGCTGGCAAACCGGACTGTCAGTCGAATCAAATTCCCCGAGCCAGAGGTTCTCTTGGGGAAGATGGACTTGAACGTGAACTTCTATGACCTCACATGGGAGGACTTCAAGAATCAGCAGTTCCTCGATGAGCTTGCCAAGAAAGAAGTGTTCTCAAAAGGAGATTTGAAAGAGATCGTGTCGATGCGAGATGTATTCGAGATAAAGAAGTAGGTAACAGAACTCATGGAAAGACAAAAGCCTCGTCAATGATCGCCCCATTGCCTCTTGCCCCAGATACTCTTCCCGTTTTGGCAGACCTTGTTAGCGCGTCAAAACAAAGAACAAAAATACTAGAGGCCGAACTGTCTGACTCGGCCAAGGAACTGCAGACCTGGGTGGATCTTACGCTCTACATCCAAAAAGGGTGGGTGTTGCACATCATAATGTTAACGGAGAGAGAGAGCCTTCGCCTGAAACAACTAAGGTCACAAGGGCATCGCGCTATTCCCCATCTTGAAGTGACATACAAGTTGGCAAAAGAACAGGCAGACAGGCTTCACAAGAGGTTTCCAGCGTTGATCGAGCAGGCGTTTTCAGGAATGCAGCCTGTTCTTGATCGCACAAGCCAACACCCTCGCTACAACTTTGCCGATGGATTCTTCCAGCTTGCTGTGGATGACCAGAAGCGGACAGCCCGTTTGTCGGATAACGAAGGAGTCCTTGGAGAAATACCGGCTGATGTCGGTGCCGTTGTCGATCTAGTGCAAAGAGAACATAGGCGTGTGTTCGAGCGTTCATTCGACGCGAAAAGATTCCTCGAAAGGCTCAGACATCAATATCTGGCAGTTCTTCGCAAGAAGCAGGAACAAGACGGTGCTGTTATCCCCATCCGTTCCATTACCCAACGACTCGGCAAGAACGAGAAGGGTTTCAGAACGGACGAATTCCTGATTGACCTCTCCCGGATTGTTACTGAAGGTCCCACTGAAATCAATGGGTGGAGGCTCGACTTGCAGCAGACGAAAGATACCAGCCAAGGCATGTTGCTGCACGGACTTGCCGGGCGGGGCTACATCGGTTTCATCACTTTCAAGAAGGCATGACAATGAGTGATCGTTCCCTTGCAACAAAAGTCATTGACTCACTGCGGACTGGAATCCCACCTCAAAAAGGGGTTCGCTTGTTTTCTGTCGGTCACGAAAAACTGATCGAAGGCATCGACAAATACCACCTCTCCGGTATTGAAGAGAGGGGCATCATCCGTTTCACGAGCGGCTCTTGGGGTGCCGGCAAGACCCACTTCTTTCGACTGTTGAGGGAAGTTGCATTCCAGCATGGATGTCTTGTGGCGAATGTCGAGCTGAATGTGAATAACGCAGCTCTCAATAAGTTCGAAAGCATCTTTCGGGCCATCATTCGGAGCGTCCTCACTCCGTCAGTAGGTTCTCCCGAAGGTGAAGTCGTGCCGTTTCAAACTGTTCTCCGTGAGTCTCTTGCATATTTGGCGACCGGTGGGCGATCTCTTCCTGATGACCTCTCACACGAGCACTACTCTAAGGCAAAGACGGCTTTGATGTCGGACCACAACATTGACATCGACTTCAAGAAAATGGCGGTCAAGTTCTGGGAAACATTCCTGCCGGAATCAGCAGATCCAGCTCTCGTCGAGCAAAGCCGTGGAGAGATTCTCCAATGGTTCGGGGGAGAAGCACCACTCGGAATGTACCGCAAAACGTTTGGGGTCAATAAGATCATCACGAAGGACAATGCCAAGCTCATGCTGCAATCATTGGCAGGGTTTACTCAGTTGTCGGGTTACAAAGGTCTTGTCATCCTTTTTGATGAGGCCGAGCAGTCATACTCCGTCATGCGAAGGTCCGCACTGCGGGATGCACAAAACAATCTCCTCTCGCTCATCAATAACATTGAGTCCTTATCCGGTCTCTTCCTCATTTATGCCACCACGCCTGACTTCTACACGGATCCCAAACACGGAATTGTGACCTACGGAGCGCTCTCTGGGAGAATTGGAAAGCCAGAGGAGAGAAGCCCGCGCGCACTTGACAATATTTGGAATTTGGATGCAGTAGTGACAAATCTTGCCGACTACCAGACTGCAGCCAGAAAGATTCGAGATATCTACAAAATGGCATATTCAGTTGGAGACACGAAACTGCCAACCGACGATCAGCTCAATACTTTCGTCGCAGAGCTATTCCGCGTCCACCCCTCCTTAAGCTCCGTACGGTTCTGGAGGGTTCTAGTCTCGACCGTAGTTACTCACTTGGATGACCATCTTGAGGGCGAAGTACGTTCAACGGAGAAGTTGTATGATGATGTGATGGATCGCTTGCGAGAGGACTGATCCATGAACTCAGCGCAAGCGCAACGACTTGTTGAGTCGCTCCGCAAAGGCATTCCCCCGGATGGCTTCGTCAGGCACTTTACAGTCGGGAGAGAGGGCGAGATCAATAACCTTCTTTCACGGCTAGAGCAAAGGAAGAAGGGTGCGCTCCTCATCAAAGCCAACTACGGGTCAGGGAAGACTCACCTTCTTCGTTTTGTCAGAGAATCTGCTCTCGAAAGAGGGTTTGCTGTAAGCTTCGTCACTCTCGATTCCAAGTCTGCTGTTCGTTTCAACCGAATGGACCAGATTCTCGGCGCAATCTGGAGAGGCCTTGAGATTCCTGGCGAGACTGGACAAAAGGGCGTAAGGCCGTTCTTCAATTATTTGCACAACCAAATCCAGCAAGCTCGAACTGACAGTAACGGATCGAATGGGTTTTGGAGTCAGCTCTCGAACAACTGGAAGTGGGACTATTCTGATCATCTCGACTCACCCTCAATGTACATTGCGCTCAGAGCTTGGGGAGCTGACGATGGTGAGGCTCAAGATCTAATTGATGATTGGTTTCGCCAACCATGGCAATACCAAGCAAGGCGCACCCTACTATACCAAAGTCTGGTAGGTGGATTGCGAACCCACTTCAGGGATCCCCGCCCCGAACAACAATTCTATTCGTTTGATGCGGGGATATTTAACTTTAGATTTCAGAACTACTCTCAAAGTTGGGCCTGTATTAGGGATATTCAAACCTTGGCCTTTGAATCGGGCCTTAAGGGCTTAATCCTGATCTTTGATGAGTTTGAGGACGTAGTGAGCAATCTCAAGAATATTAAGTATCAGGAGGATGCGTTCTGGAACCTGTTCGAATTCTACTCCGGCAAACAATACCCTGGTATGAGTTTTTACGCGGTGACTCCTGACTTCGCTCAAAAGTGCAAGGATCTACTCTTGGATAAGGATAGATGGGACTTTGACTACTCTCGTTTTGAGAAACTCCCAACCTTCCAAATGAGCCCCCTTGATGTGGAGGAACTCACGGACTTGGCTATGAAGATTCTTGAGACACACGGGATAGCCTATTCATGGGAACCGGACCTCGAGATGAAGTCATCAGAGCTCAAGTCAATCGTAAAGAAGGCCGCCTCGGTTCAGGTTCAGGACAGGGCCCGCCACACAATCACGGCAGTGGTAAAATCGCTCGACCGCCTTTTTGAGGACCATGAGGACAATTGACACTGACTTGCTAAATCCCAGAGTTGCAACCGCATTCTATGGTGGCTTCTCGAACCTGAGGCCCGCACAAGAGGCAGCCATAGGACCAATCATGAACGGAGAAAATGTCGTTCTCTGTTCCGGTACTGGCTCTGGAAAAACGGAAGCCATACTTGCGCCGATGCTCTCTCGATTGTGGGATTCCGCCTTCATTCAGGACTCTCCGATTATTCTCTACATAGCTCCAACAAAAGCTCTCATCAACGATTTGGAGAAGCGGCTTACATCAAAGCTATCTGTACTAAACCTGAAGGTCGGGATACGACACGGTGACCGTGATGACACCGTCTCTGGAAAATTGCCAAACGTTCTAGTTACGACCCCGGAGTCTCTTGACGTAATGCTGTTCCGCCAAGACAAAGCCCTTTCTCAGATCAAGGGCGTTGTGCTTGATGAGGTGCATCTCCTCTACAACACCCAACGTGGGTTGCACCTTTCCATTCTTTTGAAACGCCTCAAACACGCGATTGGGTCAAATTACCAATGGGCAGCTTTGTCTGCCACAATTGGACGTCTGTCCGACATAAGGGATTCTCTTTTCGGACCCGCTGAACCAGCCACATTCATCGAGTATCCCTCCTCACGACCCATCGATGCCCACGTGAGACACGTGGGACAAGAGAAAGAATTCCTAAAGCTTGTAAGCTGGCTCACTGAGGGCCGAGATGCAAAGCTGCTGATCTTTGCAAATACCAGACGAGAATGCGAGAGGTTGGCTGGCATTCTAAATTCGGATGAACGACTTCGGCCCCATGTTTTCGCGCATTATTCTTCTCTCTCGCCCGAGGTAAGAATTGAAACTGAAATGAAGTTCGCTCTCTCCAACATTGCAGTGTGCGTCGCAACGAGTACTTTGGAACTTGGTATTGACATTGGCGATATCGATGTCGTGCTCCTTTGGGGTGTACCCGGGGGCGTTGAGTCATTCCTTCAACGCATCGGCAGGGGGAATCGACGTGCCAATAAGTCAAATGTCGTTTGCTTGATCCCGGATAGTTCTCAAAGCGTGGTACAGGATGCTCTCAGATTTCTTACACTCATCGATGCAGCATCAAAAGGGGAGATGCCTTCAAGGTACCCTTATGACTTGTACGGAGCTGCCGCTCAACAATGCTTGAACACTATCGTAGCGAACGGTGGGGATTACACGCGAGTCGCAGACCTCGTGAATATGTTTGACCATAAAGGGTATCTGGGGCGGCCGATCATTGAAGCCATCCTAGGTGAGCTAGCAAGCAAAGAATACCTGCAGCGTCATGGCTTCAAAAACCGTTACGGTGCTGATCAAGAACTCTATCGTCTTGTCGACTACAAGCTTATCTACGGCAACTTCAGCCTCGGTTCTCAAACAATTGAGGTTCGATTCAAAAGCAAAGCGCTCGGAACGGTACCCGCCATCAATCTCTTGAGGATTCGAAGCGGTGCGACGGTTCGCTTTGCTGGACAGGTGTGGCATGTTCGTAGCGCTTCTACGGACGGTATTATTGTTGAACCTTCACGGTCGCGCGACAACGCTATAGACTTCATGTATCTTGGAGGAGCCCCACGCTTCGACAGTTTCCTTTCGAATCGAATGTGGAGCCTCATTCACTCTTCAGATCCTCCTCTCCACTTATTATCTCCCCAGCTCAGACAACTTGTTGAGCCTTCCTTAATGGAGTTGCGAGAAGCTTGTAGCCTGAATACCATTCCAACGTTATACTTACACGGCCCAGTGCAGTACCTGACATTCGCTGGGCAGTTGGTGAACACAGCAATCGCTCTCATCGCGGGTCAGACAGAATTCAAGGCTGATGACATCTCGTTGAGTGTGCCGCAACCTATCAGGTGGGCCACCGTTCCACAGGAACCCAAGCAGTATGAGTCAATATTCCATTTGCTCTTAGAAGCAGACTCCGATCAGTCCATTTATCAGACCCTACTGCCAAAGGATCTCCAGTTAACGGAGTTTCTTCAGGGATGGCTTAAGGACGATACTATACCGGTTGTTCTGAACCGCCTTGCAAACTCTTTAGAACGGGAAGTTGACAGGAAGATCTATGAAGCTTTTGAGATTGTCCCTTGTTCCTAAGTGGAGATCTATTAAGCCTTTGCAGGGTCATGTCGGCTCTGACATTCTCAATGCTGTTACCATTTGGTGTTTATTGTTGTGAGTAGGTGCACCGATATCAAAAATGAGACTCAAGGATGACTCTCAATCAAACAGAGGGGTCAGCAGACATTGCCGAGCGTCTGTTCAACCAATTTGGTGAACGCATGTTTGCCTTTGCGGTCAATGCATGGAAGTTTTCAGAAGATGACGCGTGGGACGTAATCTATGAAACCCTGTTCTATCTGGCAAAGGTGTTTCATCGATACGATGTATCCGACGAGAAACGCCTGAAGAACCTTGTCATCACTTCCTTCAATAACCGTCTTCGCAACAGATATAGAGACAATCAACGCAAGCCGGCAATCATACTGTTCGACAACCTTGACGAGTTCGAGGCCATCGAGGTTGAAGCATTTGAGGGGACTGCCACCGAAGCCGTGACAGCGGCGCTGAACAGGCTCGAGGACTGGGAACGAATGCTGCTAATACAGCGCGCAACTAATGTTCCCTACGCTTCTATCGCTCAACTAACTGGCAAGCCCGAGTCTCAGCTCAAAGTCTATCATAAACGGGTTTTGCAAAAGCTGGAAAATATAGTCAAAGAGATTCTCAAGGAGACACAAAATGCTTCAGGAAAGAAAGTTGACAATTGAGGACTTGATCCGACTGGACCTGCTTTCTCGTGGAGAGGAACACCGGACGGTTGAACAGATCTTTGACGAGGTCCAACCGGTCGCTTCCTGGGACAGTAGTAAGGCACAGCTTCTTTTGAAGCTCAAGACAGGCCTTTCGAACGGGGAAACATTTGGGGAACTCCTCAAACGGGAGATTGAATCGAAGAGAGCGTCTGTTGAGGCTCTTACCAGGGATAGTGGGATGCCGGAGAAAACCCTGTCGTCTCTAGTGAACGATTCTCTATTCCCCTTCAGTGTGCCTGTCATGGTGTTTAGAAGCCTCATCGTGAGACTGGGGCTTGATGCAAACAGGGCGCTTCAAGCCATCAGACTCACTGGTGAAATTCTGGCTGAACTAATCGACGACGTGGGCGCTACTTCCCACTCTGCATCCATCACTGCCCGCAGAGAACAAATGAGTGCCGAACTCCGAAAGTCGGCTCGGGGCGTGACAACTCGCCGGTCCGCACTCGATTCTAATGCGGTTTATCTGGAGAGACTGCGTGAGGCATTAGGGGAGAGTAAATAGAGGCCATGGACTTCGATTGGTCATATTCCACACATAAGCTGTACAGGTTCTGCCCTCGGAAGTTCTTCTTTAGCAAGATTGCTGCTGCATGGAATTCCCATGATCCCATGAGGAGGAGAGCGTACGAGTTGAAGCAGCTGCAGACACTGCAACTCCTGACCGGCGATGTTGCGCACCGGACGCTTAACGATTATGTCCAACACTTCAAGTCCGGGAAGTCGGTCCTCGAAGAATCAGTGATGGTTGCAGATGCTTTGAGATCGTTTGACGCACGATTCCAGTTTTCCGAGCAACGAAGGTACGCCACGACAAGCAAATCTCAAGCTGGTGATGTATTCTGTGCTTTGGTTGACCACGAGTATGGTGTTCCTGTTTCTGCCGAAGATATTCAGTCTTGGAGAGACACAATCCAGAAAGCGATAACAAATTTTTTCACCGTTGTAGTTGACACCAGAAATGGCCCACGAAACGTAGGTGATTTACTGAGAAGTGCATCCTTCGTCGAATCTGAATACGATGGTTTCAACTTCCATTTAGAAGGAGTTCTCGTTCGTCTCAAGATTGACCTCGCTCTTCTGTTTTGTTCCGGCAACCAAAAGCAAGCCGTACTCATAGACTGGAAACTTGAAAAGAACGAACATGCAAACAATGAGACCCAACTCTTGATATATGGGTACGGATGTCTCAAGCATTGGGGTCTGGCAGGGGCACTGAAACCAGAGGATATTGTTCTTCTGGAGGTGAACCTTCTCAATCGCAGTACGAAGCGCTATCAGTTTACCGAAAAACACGTGGCCGTAATCGACGATCTCATGTTTGAAAGCATTCGTGAATTGAAACATGTCATGAATGGACGGCCCTATGAGGATTTCAGACTGACGGAGTTCCCGCTGACACAGAACGGCAATTCATGTCGCATCTGCAACTTGAAGGAAGTGTGTTTACAACATCTGCAATCGGAGGAGGAGGAACATGGAAAACTGGTACTCGAACTCTTTTCGAATTAAGACCCCAAACGGTCTGAGCTTTCCATACAAGCTCTTTCAAATAGAAAACCTTCCGAAGGCTCTTGAAGACTATGACAAAGCCCTTGGTATTCTACGAACTCAAGTTGCGTCCGATGTGCGGGACTCGGTTGTCCTCACAGAATACGAAGGTAAAGACTGTCTCGCAGTTCCTCTGCCGGCGACATCCGTGAAGAATGTGTATCATTGCGCACCCCATTGCATTGAATTGGTTGATGTTAGGAAGGAGTTTGTCGTCAGCACGGGCGATAAGACGACAAGCGCGCTGGTACTCATACAGGAGTTTCTTACCGCTGCCATTAAGAGAACACTGAACAGCAAAAAACTGTCACTGTGGTCGGGTACAGGCAAGACATTCTTCGAGAAAACCCCTTCAAATCATAATGAAGCAGGTCGAGACATTGATGTGTATCGGGGTTTCATGTTTGATGTGATCATTGTCGGCCCGGGGGAATTTGCCATCACTCTTGACGTCCTGCACAAGTATGTGTCGAAACACTCTCTAAGAGAACTGATTTTAAATGGCCACAAACTGAACCCTTCTCCTAACAAACCGATTCATTGTCTCTACGAGATGTGCCAGGATTGGTTTGCGATAGATGTAACGGCGATTCTGAACACAACAGTATCGCAACAACGATTCACAAAGGCTGATCGGGAACATGATGTATTCTCGTACACCCTTGCACACGCTCTGCCGCAGGTAAGACGCGAGTATGAACAAAGGCTCCGGCCGGATGATCAGGTTGTACTCTACCGGTATCCGTACAAGAAAGGGCTAAGCCTGCATGCCGCCGCCTCCCTGGCGCGTCCACGGTACAGGAATGAAGACGAGGCCGTGTCCCAATTCCATCGGAGGTCCATACTCGCTCCTGATGTGAGATTACGTGCGTCGCAAAATCAAATCGGGAGATTCTTCAGAAACATTTCTGTAGGGGGTTTGAGTCTTGAAGTCGACACGAACCCAATGATCGTTGAACCAATCATCTTTCCGGTTCCGAACATCCGCTACGGCAACGGACACGTTATCCGAGTTCGCCGAAGCAACCAAGATTCAGGAAAACCCCTGGAAAGCCTTGGGAGGGAACGCCTCAACGCTGCATTGCAGTACGGGGTAATTGACCAATCAACACCCCTGCGTGAGACGTACCTTCTTGTCCCGAGCTCTTTAATACCGAAGACCGATATTCTGGACGGTTTCAGGAACGAGGTTTCCCGCATCATGAAGCAAATGACCAACCAAGAAGCGCGATTGAAGGTTGTGTCGTATTCCGTGAAAGGCTCTCAAACGTTACGAGACCAGTTTGATGCGATCAGGTCGGCAATTTCCGATCAGGGTTTGACGGCCGGTGCAATGCTTGTTGTTCTTCCGACCGAAGCTCATAAACATCTGCACCATCAAATCAAACGAGAATACTACAAGAACTTCATGATTCAATGTGTTGCCGAAGAGAAACTCATGTCTTTCTTTGACAAGTCTTTGAATCAGCACGGCACTCAAGTGTTCAAATTGAGTTCGAAATCAAACTGGAAATTCAATTCCTATATACGCAATGTGGCGTTCGGCCTCCTTCAAGTTCATCAACGGTGGCTGTCGCAACTTGAAACCCCGTTGCACCACGACGCACATATCGGAGTGGACGTGTTGAATGGGTTCGTAGGCATCACCTTCATCTACCAGGGCGGACGCCATTGCTATTTCTGCGCTGAACCAATGCCAACAAGTCAACGGGGTTTTCACGAGAAGGTTGAGTCAAAGCTCATTGAGAACACGATCCTGACGCAGATGCGCACACACATCCGGGACCTTAAACTCACCATCCGTTCTGTTCTCCTCCACAGGGATGGCAAGAGCTTTAGCAGCGAGAATCGAGCTTTCGAGAAGTCTATCAAGAAACTCATTGCTGAGGCATTGCTTCAAGAAGTCCGGTACGGAGTTGTGGAGATTCACAAAGGGAGTGCAGCGAAGGTTCGACTCTATGTACAGCCGGACGGCGCTAGTAACTATTTCAATCCGAGAATTGGTGCGAGTTGGTGTCTTGGCAAGGATGGCAATGACGCTGTTGTGTGTACTACGGGCTACCCGTTCACCAAATGGGAAAACAACAAAGGGGGCTTCGAAGGTACGGCAGACCCGCTCCATGTTCGATTAGTCTTTGGCAATCTCAAAATTCTTGAGGTTGCACAGGATATCTTCTCTCTTTCCGTGTTGTGTTGGTCTTCTCCTGATAAATCGAACAGACTACATCTTCCAATTAAGCTGGCAGACGACTTCTTGGAACCCATCGCCGCCCGGATAGACGAGCGCGAGGATTTTGCTGAATCCGAAGAAGTGACCGCCGAACAGCAAGTCAATCTTAACTGAGGTGCCCATGAGTTCACCTGGAATTCTATCAACCGAATACAATCGTATCTCGAAGCTGCTCCTGGATTTCAATGATGCGATCATGTTTCTCAAGGACGTGTTCCTGGGAAAGAACATATACGAAAACGATGTTGTTCTTTCGTGGATGAACACCGTCCGGCTTGTTCTGGCAGACTTGCTGTATCCGGACAAGTCAAAGGATGATTTGAACATTCCTCGTTCAGCTCTCGATGAAGTTGGAAAATTACTCAAGAGTGATCAGCGACTCCGCCATGACCTTGAGGTGCTCTACGAAAGACTGACCCCCGAAGGCATCAAGCGTGGACTAACCGACAAGGATTTTGCAATCCTCGATCGAGTGGCGTCATCTCTTTCTGAGAGCGCCGCCCAAACCTTCAGGAAAATCTGGAGGGCGGGTTGAACGGTTTCTTGAGGGGGCTCATCCTCGATCTTCGCAACAAGTGTCACCTTCTCGGCGACATGCTGCAAGGATCATCGCCTTCTGCGGATGTTTCAACACTCAGTAGCCAGACGTTGCTTCGAATCTCTCAGATCGAAGCTGCCCTGGCGCGACAGTTGGATCGATTGGATTCCCCGGCAGCAAGCTATAGTACGCCAAATATCTTCATTGAGTACAAGGAGCGTTCAAACGAGATTACTTTTTATGAGCAAGTCTGCGTCCCCACAATTGTTCGCTTCAATGATGACGATAAGCTGTTCAATAGAATGGTTCGACTGGCCTGTACTCAGATCGGCTATCCTATTGTGTATCCCACGGGATCGGTTCTTGGGAATCAATACTACCACTGCTACCCTCAAATCGACCTCATTGTAGGACCACTGCTGCAAGCTCATTCATTGTTGAGCCTGCCAGACTTGTTTCATGAACTTGGACATTGTCTCTATCTCAGGTATGAGAGCTACTTTCGAGATCCATTTCTTGATCAGACCAAAACCTATTTCGAGCAAATGGCCAATCAACTCACAAGACAGGGAAGTGCTACGAGTCTCATTGGCATTCTCAAAAGCGTGCGCGAGAAGTGGGAAACAGATTGGTTGATTGAATTCTGTTGCGATATGATCGCGACGTATCTTGTAGGAAATGCGTACGGATGGGCAAATCTGCATCTGTGTGCAAACGCTCACCCCGATTCAAACATCTATCTTCCCACGGCAGAACAGTTACAGACCAATAGACACCCCTCTGATGAGGCAAGGATGAGGGGTATTTGTTCCATGCTGATCCTGCTGGATGATCAACGCGGGGTCGAGACTCTTTTGAAGGATTGGCGCTCTTATGAAACCATCGTAATAGCACCAAAGCCTGATCACTACGACTTTTTCTATCCGGGAGAGTTGATTGATGGACTTGCAAGACTCGTCAATCAACAATGTCAGAATATTGGTCTAATGCCGTACACGCTGCAAAAACCTGTTGCTGGTAACATAAACCTAATCGTGATCATAAGAACTGCTTGGGGTGAGTTTCTCAAAGATCCACAAATCTTTGTTGATTGGGAAAAGTCTCGCCTTGCCGAGCTGAAAAGGATTGTGTTGACCTGAAGGTTGAAAATGGCTGGATATTCCGGCCCTTCGGGGCTGATTGTTTCCCTCTAACGTACTAAGTAGCGCCACATGAAGATACTTTTGGTCGTTTTGTTGACAACATACTCGGCGTTTGCACAGGACCCCGACCCCTGCAACTGCAAATCCACCGACCCGGTCCTCCAGTATCGTACAGTTACCAAACACCGAAAATCTTTTTCCCACTACCCAAAGGCAACCAAGGAGATCACCCCTGAAACTATGTGGTCGAAGATCGGCATGAGTGATGGTACTTGGATTCAACGGGTCGTTGGAACTTACACCGACGGGGATGGAAGGATCAACGACAGCCGCTTCTTGCTCTCTGAAAAGGAGGTCGCAAGTGACGTCAAGACAGTCATGGATCTCGAAGAAGAATGCAAGAACCGTGGCGACTACAAAACCGCCGAGTGGGCAAAACGCAGAGCGGATACCATTAGGGGCGAGAACGTACTCTCCTTCCTCTCGCGCAAGGCTGTCATACCAAAGTATGGCTTTCCTGTCGATGTAGTGGAATTAGATACGCAGCGAATCCAGCGCACTCATGACTCTTCCGCTGTCTTGCTTCAGCGAGACCTGACCATCGCAATATCTGAGTTTGCCCCATCGGGTCAGATTATTGCAAACAAGAGAACTTGGACTTCCTACGGGCTGAAGAAGGTTGCGGCGAAAGAATGGCCACAAATGCTCTACAAGCGTTGTGCAAAGCATAATGTGTTTCTCGAATGGGAAAAGGGGAAGCCGGAACCGGAAACGACATGCGATGATAAGTTGCCTGTGAGCAAGTATGTAATTCCCCAGTTCGGCTTTGTGACGGATCGAGACAAACCCAAAGAGCCGACAGGACGACCGGGAAGAGTGTTTTCAACTCGTCCGTACTTTGCACATTCGCTGACCAACAATCCCGGCGTTCTTGCCTTCGGGAAACATGGGAAGCTTATTACGCTCAAGAAGGCTTCGCCGGGCATGATGGTTGTTCTCTGTGAGGGAAGACGAGGGCAGGGATTCTACATTTGCCAACAATGCGGTGCTGGCTTTGCAAGACGACCCAGAGAACATCGTTCTCCATTTGGTCGTGAATGCAAGGGAATGCTCGAGCATGTGGCACTTGGCCACCAGTTTGTCACTGACGTACTGAAGGTCCAGTTTCACCCGAAGCAACCTGATGGAATCGGACCGCTCTGGTTTTCATACTCACTCTCATGCGCTCTTGTCGAAGGTGCAGCGGAGATTCTTGAAGTTCCTGCCAATGATCTGAACTCAACGGTTGCACATGCAGAAGGTCTTCTTGTACCTGAAATTGTCATTTACGACAATGTACCCGGAGGTGCCGGGTTAGTTGCCCGACTTGAAGAAGAAACCATCCTCAAAGCGTGTTTGTCGATGGCGCTCAAACGTGTCAGCGGAAAGTGTGGCTGCGATACAAGCTGCTATGGCTGCCTGCGGGGGTTCAGGAATCAGTTCGCGCACCAGAATCTGCGGCGAATCCCGGTAATGCAATATCTGGATCAGCTTCTCACCCAGTGGCAATAATCAGAATATCGAACAAGAAACAATGCCCAAATTCTCACTCGCCAAACTCGAACGTCATCTCTACTCAGCTGCCGACCGCCTGCGTCAGGAAGGGCTCGATGCTGCAACGTACAAGGACTACATCTTTGGCATGCTCTTTCTCAAGCGTTGCTCGGATGAATTCAATAGAGCGCGGAAGATTGTAAGCCGGAAGGTGCAGGAGGGGACGGTGCACGATGTGGCAGTCGCTCGGTACGGCGAAAACCCTAACTTCCACGATGGTTTCTTTGTCCCTGAGCGAGCGCGGCGACAAGAATTGCCAAGTGCCACCTGCGAAAACCCCCAAGGATATCAGCCACCCAGCACTCGATATCCTCAGAACACAGGTTTTGCGTGTGCCCCCAACCGGATTCGAACCGGTGTTACAAGCTTGAAAAGCTCGTGTCCTAGGCCTCTAGACGATGGGGGCAAACCATTGCGGATTGTGGATTGGAGATTGCGGACTGGTTTGCTCTTAGTTCTTCAGGTGTTCTTTCGCTGTTTTCCCTGATGCGGCAAGGATCGCTGTCAACTGATCCGTCTCATCGACCA
>Ga0326597_10007914_pt1 | contig 14390 bp, 9 predicted proteins | sample RVTome_12_FD_203789 | JGI IMG/M metagenome (GOLD analysis project Ga0326597, IMG submission 203789) | Soil microbial communities from uranium-contaminated site in the Upper Colorado River Basin, Wyoming, United States - RVT100D185 | ecosystem: Environmental > Terrestrial > Soil > Contaminated >... | reverse complement strand
CAGATGGTGAGATTCGGATCGGAGATCGCATTGTCAACGATGTGGCTCCGAAAGATCGGGACATCGCGATGGTGTTCCAGAACTATGCCTTGTACCCGCACATGTCGGTGTACAAGAACATGGCTTTTGGATTGGAATTGCGTTACGGAGGGAATAGCTTTCATAGAACTTGGAAACGGTTGACGAGCCCAACCGAAGCAGCCAATTTGGCGGTGAAGCGTCGCGGAATACGTGACGCGGTTCGACAAACGGCGCAGGCATTAAGGATCGAGCATTTGCTTGATCGGATGCCTCGGCAGCTGTCTGGAGGCGAGCGGCAACGCGTCGCGCTAGGCAGAGCCATCGTCCGCCAACCGGCGGTTTTTTTATTTGATGAACCGTTGTCGAACTTAGATGCCAAGCTTCGTGTGGAGACCCGGCGCGAGCTGAACCAATTACATCAGCGACTACGCACGACCATGATTTACGTCACCCATGACCAAACCGAAGCGATGACCTTAGGAGAACGCATCGTCGTCATGAACCGCGGCGAGATACAACAGATGGGAAGCCCAATGGAGGTCTATGACCAACCGGAAACGCGATTTGTCGCGGGATTCATTGGTTCACCACCGATGAACTTTGTCTCCGGCAGTTTGGCCGCGGACGATGACAAACTCTCATTTGTTGCCGCTGGATTGAAGGTCGTATTTGACGAGACAATAGGACAAGCACTTGCGGCTCTTAACGGGAAATGGAAAGCCGTGGAATTGGGGGTGCGTCCTGAAGATATAGTTTTGGAGAAATGTGAGACGGACGACGGCGTGAATTGTGGAAGTGTGTCGTTGGTCGAGCCGCTGGGTGACTGCAAACTGCTGCACATCACTATCGGTTCGGGTCAGAGTTCCGAGGTTTTGAAAACTTCGGAACTCTCGCGCCAAGAAGCCGCCAAACTGGTTTGCAAAGTCGAACCGCGTGCGAAATTCGCAAATGGCGATCGTGTTCGGTTGCGATTCAATTCCGAGAACTTGCATTTGTTTGATCCAGCCGGCGGCGACAATTTGACATTGGACAGAGGATAGTCCTTTGCGACTCAAAGCGAGTCGCGACAGGGTACAACAGGAAAACAAAAGAGGGTCCCAATGAGTTGGAATCCCGGTGAAGTTTTGCGACTCGTCGATTCATTGCATCGAGACAAGAACATCGATTCGGAGTACGTCTTCCAGGCGATCGAGGCAGCACTTGTCTCGGCGGCTCGAAAGCAATACGGCGAAGAATCGGAAGTCGTGATCACGATCGACCGCGCCGCAGGTACGTTGCAAGGGACTTGTGACGGCGAAGTGATTGATCCCGAGGTGATCGGGCGGATTGGCGCTCAAACGGCAAAACAAGTGATCATCCAAAAGATCCGCGAAGCCGAGCGCGACGCGCTGGTGGACGAATTCGAGGAACAGATCGGCCAAATGGTTTCCGGTGTCGTTCAGCGCGCCGAAGGTGGTGCCACGACGGTGGCCTTAGGTCCGATCGAAGCCATCTTGCCTCGTAGCGAGCAGATCCCCGGTGAATCACATCATGCCAATGAGCGCGTGCGCGCGATCGTTTACGAGGTCAGGCCGCAGGGAAATCGTGTCAAAGTCGTTCTGAGCCGCAATCATCCGAGCTTGGTCGCCCGACTGTTCGAGCAAGAGATTCCAGAAATCGCGGACGGCGTGATTACCGTCAATGCCATGGCGCGCGAACCGGGCTATCGCAGCAAGGTCGCCGTCAGCAGTTCGGATTCGCGAGTTGACTGTGTCGGTGCCTGCGTCGGCGTTCGCGGCAACCGCATTAAGAACATCGTCGACGAGCTGTCCGGCGAACGAATTGACATTGTTCGATGGAGTGACGACCCAGAAGTCCTCATCCCGAACTCGCTGCAACCGGCGGAAGTAGAACAGGTGTTGCTGTGCGATATGATCGGTCGTGCGATCGTTTTGGTCCGCGAAGACCAATTATCGCTGGCCATCGGACGCCGCGGACAGAACGTTCGGCTCGCCAGCAAGCTGTCCGGTTGGGACATCGAGATAATGACTGCCGACGAGTTAGAAGAGCAGATCGCACGCGCTGTCGCCGGCTTCTGCGAATTAGAAGGAATGACTGAGGAATTGGCTCAGAGCTTGGTCGAGCAGGGCTACCTATCGTACGACGATCTCGAAGTCATCGAGCCAGATGCATTGCAGGAGATGGGCGGCTTGACAGAAGCCCAGGTGGAGCTAATCGTTAATCAAGCGGAAGTTCGCGCCCGAAAAGCCGAAGTCGTAGCCGCGGAAGAACGCCGGCAACGCAAACTCGACAAGATCGAAGCGGAGACGCAAGCGGCCGCGGAAGCTGACGCACAATATGCTTCAGAACCGCCGGAATCGTCAGAGCCGCCAGTGCTGGAAGCTTCTGAACCGCCGGGAGCCACGACGGAAGAGGCTTCCGCCACGAACGAGGCGGATGCCACCGTGAACGAGAAAACTGATCAGGATGGAGACGCCATCGCCACCTAGTCAAGGACTTAGGGAGAGGCTGACCATGTAGCACCCAACTTGTTTGAACCTGGGGACGCCGCTCGATTAGGGAGTGTATTGCGTCCCCGAAAGGAATGCCGAGAGTGCCAATTCGCATTTACGCGTTAGCCAAAGAACTAAAGCTCGACAGCAAAGAGCTGGTCGACATCTGCACCAAGGCTGGGATTTCCGGCAAGGGGTCCGCGTTGGCCAGTCTTGAAGACGCGGAAGTCGATAAGCTTAAGTCGTACCTCGCTGGCGGCGACAAGAAGGGTGACAAGAAGATCGCTCCGGCTGCCCCGCCAGCAGGTGTGAAGGCCAGCCCGCTAGCTGCACGACGATCCATCTCGAAGGCGGCACCCGCGGTATCTTCAACACCGGAAGCTTACACGCGCAGCGACTATATCGCTCCGGTGCCCACAGGGAAGATTAAGGTCTTTGGTGCGGCGACGGGTGAAGGTAAGAAGAAGGAGACACGGCCGGACGAGCCCAAACCGCAAAAGAAACGCGAGCCCGTGATTCGGCTTGCTGAAATGCCGGATGCTCAACAGCCAGTTCCACAAGCCGCGCCGAACGAGCCCGCCGCCCAAAAACCAGAGATCCGCCTACCAAAAGATGCAATTGCCGGGCATAAGAAGGGAACCGCCGCACCGCTCGAACAAATCGCCTCGAAGGCTACCGAGAAGCCAACCAAATCACCGCTGTCGGGCAAGGGAGGCCTAGGCCGCAAGCCCGCCCCCGCAACTGCGGCTGGTGACGGTGACGCACCTCTGAGCACGGCGAGAGGTAGACGCGGGAAGGGAACGAAAGCTGTTGCGAGCGAGGGCGAGGAAGCGGGACGTGGTCTTGCCGGTTTGGCCAATGCTCGGGCCGATCGGCAGAAGGCAAGGAAGACGCGCCCGGTGCAGCGCGCCCGAGGGTTCGGCAAGGATGACGACACCTATCGGTCGCGCCGACGTCGAACACTCACGCGAAAAGGGAATAACACCGCCGCACCGCGAAAGGGGAAGGCGTCGCTCGAGCTTCCATGCACCGTCCGCACATTTTCAGAAGCGGCTGGTATCCCTTCGGCTCAGGTACAGCGTACATTGATGGACCTCGGAATGAATGCCACCATCAACGCGCAGATCGAGGACGAGTATCTCGATCTGCTGATCGCGGAACTCGGCGTCGATGTCGAGATCAAAGCCAAGGAAACGCTCGAAGAGTCGATCATCACAAAGCTCCGCGAGCAGGAAAACGACCTGGATCGTCTGCGACCGCGGCCACCGATCGTCACCTTCCTTGGACACGTTGACCACGGCAAGACTTCACTGCTGGATCGAATACTGGGCATCGATGTCGTATCCGGTGAAGCAGGTGGGATCACACAGCATATTCGGGCCTACAAAGTCGATAACAACGGCCGCCCAGTCTCGTTTGTCGATACGCCTGGCCACGAAGCCTTTACCGAAATGCGAGCGCGCGGGGCGAACGTAACGGACATCGCGGTCTTAGTGGTTGCCGCGGACGACGGCGTGATGCCTCAGACCGAAGAAGCAATCAGCCACGCCAAAGCAGCCGGTGTCCCGATTGTTGTTGCTCTCAACAAGATGGATCTCCCCGGTGCCGATGCCAATCGTGCGATGCAAGAGCTATCGACCAGAGACCTCCTTCCCAGCGAATGGGGCGGCGACGTCGAGGTGATTCAAACCAGCGCCATTACCGGCGCGGGGATCGATGAATTGCTCGAGACGTTATTGGCAATCGCGGAACTCAACGAATATGTCGCCGATCCCGATCGTGCTGCTCTGGGCGTCTGTCTCGAAGCCCAACAAGAGCCGGGACGCGGAGTCATCGCCAAAGTGATCGTCCAAAAGGGGACCATGCGAGTGGGCGACGTGATTGTCTGCGGCCCGTCCCACGGTCGCGTGAAAGCGATGTACGACACCCTGAATCCAAGTCAGTCGCTTCGGGAAGCAGGCCCTTCGACGCCGGTCAACATTACCGGTCTGGGCATTGCTCCTGGCGCGGGAGACGCATTCTACGTACTGGACGACGTTTCGGAGGCTCGCCAGATCGCGGAAACGCGGGCGACCAGCAGCCACGCACGCGGCTTAAGCGGCCAGGGCACGACGAAGATTTCGTTCGAACGATTCCAAGAGCTACTCGCCGATGGGCGGCTGGGCCAGACGGACGAAGCAGTCGTATTGAATGTCATCATCCGCGCGGACGTGCAAGGCTCGATCGAAGCGATCAACAAGGAGTTCGAAAAGCTCGAACACCCCGAGGTTCAGATCAAGATCCTGCAACAATCGGTTGGCGGGATTACGATCGGCGACGTTCATCTGGCCGACGCGTCGAATGCGGTCATTCTCGGCTTCAATGTGATCCCCGACGAATCCGCGCGCGGTTTGGCGGATGAGCGAAACATCGAGATTCGCCGCTATGACATCATCTACAAGATGACCGAAGACCTGAAGGCGATGCTCGAAGGCAAGTTGAAGCCGGAAAGACGTGTCATCGAACTGGGCCGAGCGCTGGTCAAGCAAGTTTTCGCCGTGAGCAAGGCGGGTACGATCGCCGGATGTTACGTGATTCAAGGAACGATCGAACGCGGGTGCCGCATCCGCGTCAACCGCGACGGTCGCACGATCGGCGACTATCCGCTGGACTCCTTGCGACGCATCAAGGACGACGTCAAGGAAGTCGCCCGCGGCCTGGAATGCGGCATGAGGCTCTCCGGATTCAACGACATCAAACAGGACGATGTGCTCGAAGCCTATAAGATTGAGGAGTTCGCACGGACTTTATAAGAAGGCCGATGCGCGAACCGTCCGCGGCGCGCTGCATCGTGCTGTATCCCATGTCAGAATTCGCGGTCCGTTACTCGTCCAACCAAATCCCCATGAACTCACGCCGACTCCTGAAAGCTGCTGAAGCCATTCGCGAAGTCGTCAGCATGGCGATCCTTGTCGAGCTGACTGATCCGCGTATCAGCGACGTGACCGTAACCTACGTCGAAGTAGCTCCCGACATGCGCCTTGCACGCGTGCATGTATCGGTGATGGGGGATGAGAAGAAACAGAATTTGTGCCTGCGCGGACTCGAGAGCGCAAGCGGCTTCCTGCAAAGCAAAGTCGGGAATCGCATCGACACTCGCTATACGCCCAAGCTCAAGTTTGTACTCGATCAAGGCGTCAAACACTCGCTCGCAGTGGCCCGCATTCTGAACGAGGTCCTTCCGGATCGCGACGACTCGAACGTGACGCAGACCGACACCGAAAGCACCACGCCAAACGATCAAACCAACAATCCGTCAAATATCGTCGATGATGACGATGCGGCGGATTCCTCGACAACTTCTGTTACCTAGTTCTTCCCAGGCGACACACCACACCATGAGTGCTTCGAACCGCGCGGACATCCTGACCAAGACAGCCAAGATTCTCAAAAAGCATTATAAACCCGCGGCACCACCCAGCGACCGTTCGGTGCTGGAACATTTGCTTTACGCGTGCTGTCTGGAGAATTCGAAACACGACGTAACCGACGACGTATTCGCAAAGCTTCAGGCGAGCTACTACGACTGGAACGAGGTGCGCGTCACGACGATCGCGGAGCTGTCGGAGGTGATGGCACCGTTGAGTGACCCACCGCAAGCCGCAAATCGGCTGAAGCGGGCGTTGCAAGGCGTGTTCGAAAAGTACTACTCGTTTGAAATTGATATTCTCCGGAAAGGGAATCTCGGTAAGGCAATCAAGGAGTTCGAGAGCATCAACGGAATCACGCCGTTTGGGGTTTCGTACGTCGCGCAAAATGCGCTTTCGGGTCATTCGCTCCCGGTGAACGGGGGTGCGTTCAAACTCTTCATCGTCCTGGATGTAGTCACGGATGCCGAAGCAGAAAAGGGCCGCATCCCGGGACTCGAGCGAACAATCCCAAAGACCAAGGGTGTCGAATTTGGATCGCTTTTGCACCAACTCGCCGTCGACTACGCCACGTCGCCGCTTTCGCCAAAGATCCGATCCATCATCCTCGAGATTGATCCGACGGCCAAAAATCGCCTGCCGAAGCGAGCGCCGAAAAAGGCCGGAAAGAAGGCCCCTCCGAAAAAGTCCGCCACGGCCGAGCCGCCCCTAAAGTCCAGCACAACCAAGAAGACGAAAAGTGCAGAGACCAGCAAAACCGCCAAGAAGTCATCGACAAAGCGGCTCGCGAAGAAGAAGCCGCGATAGCCTTTAAGGCGTCGGACAGCGATCACGCGTCACACTCGCGCGAATAGTTACACGGAGATCGAGAAGGAAGTATGGCTGGACATTCGCATTGGGCCGGAATCAAGCACAAGAAGGCCGTGATCGACAATAAGCGTGGCAAGCTTTGGAGCAAATGCTCCAAAGCGATCATTGTCGCGGCTAAATTGGGGGGTGGCGATCCGGATCTGAATCCGCGGCTTCGCCTCGCGGTTGCCGATGCCAAAGCCGCGAACATGCCGAACGATACAATTGCCCGTGCCATTAAGAAAGGAACGGGCGAACTCGACGGCGGTAACGTCGACGAGATCCTCTACGAGGGTTACGGGCCAGGTGGAGTTGCCGTCCTGTGCGATATTCTGACGGACAATCGCAACCGGACGGCACCGGAGATTCGGAAGGTCTTCGAGGTCAACGGAGGAAAGCTTGGAGCGACCAACTGTGTCGCCTACCTCTTCGAACGAAAGGGCTTGTTCATTTTTTCGGCCGATTCGGCCAGTGAAGAGAAACTCATCGAGATCGCTCTCGAAGCTGGTGCGGAGGACATCCAACACGCAGGCGACAACCTCGAAGTACTCTGCCAACCCGACGTGTTTTCGGCCGTTTCGGATGCCTTTGACGCTGCCGAGTTGACTCCTGAATCCAAGGAGATCGCTCGAATTCCAACGAACACGATCGAATTGGACTTGGACGGAGCCCGCAAAGTCTTGCGGTTGCTGGAACTCCTCGACGATCACGACGACGTTCAAAGCGTGTCTGCCAACTTTGATATCCCCGACGAGGTCATGGCTGAGCTGGGTGACGGCTGAGTTGCGAATGGACTCCGAGGCGCGGGCATGGTAGCTTGGTCTCGTATCGTAATCGACTATCACTCTCACACTGAAGGAGCTGACGATGAAGAAACTATTGAGCTGGGTCGCCGGCCTTGCTCTGGCGACCGGTGTGTTCGCCAACTCGGCACAAGCAGAACTCAAGGTGGGCGATCCGGCCCCAGACTTCGAGCTGCAGGGAAGTGATGGCAAGACGTACAAGCTGTCGGACCTGAAAGGGACGGCCGTCGTACTGGCCTGGTTCCCAAAAGCGTTTACCGGTGGCTGAACGGCTCAGTGCAATTCGCTGCGTGCCAGCGAAATCGACAAGGCGTTCACGGTCATCCAAGGCGACAAGAAGTTCGAACTGGAAGCGTCAGCCGGATCTGGCTTGGACAAGTTCCAAGTCGCGTATTTCACAGCCAGCTGCGACGATCCAGCGACTAACAAGAAGTTTGCGGAGTCGCTGAAACTGGATTATCCGATTCTCAGCGACCCTGGCAAGAAGGTCGCCGAAGCGTACGGCGTCGTCCACGATTTACGACAGTTTCCGGAACGGTGGACTTTCTACATCGACGCCAATGGCAAATTGGCTTTCATCGACACGAAGGTGAGTGCAAAGACCCATGGATCCGACGTTGCCAAGAAGCTCGTCGAACTGGGCGTGCCGAAGAAGTAAGAACAGTTGCTTCCACAGAACTCGCAGGGAGCCGACAGCAGTTCACGCTGGCTGCTCCTTGCATTTCTTGCAGCGCGGAACTTATACCGCGAGTGGATGGCGTTGACGCTTTTGTACGATGGCATTCCAAGGCCGTCGAACAGGCTCTAGGAAAGTGCCACTTTCAGCCGCGAGCTGGCGCACTACTGAGTCGCCGCGCGAAAGGCAAAGTTGCCGACACTATCAAGTGCGATTTGCATCGTGCCGCTTTCCAACCGGACGCGCATTGTCTCCGGGGCGTCATCGGGCCATTCGATCAGCACATAACCCGTCGTCCCTTGCACCGACGTGACTCTCCAACGCCCTTCACTCAGCTGGTTTCCAAGTGCCATCTGCAATTGACCATCGCTGTGGAAAGCAAAGTCCCAACGTTCCCATCGTGACTGCCCCGGCACAAGCTCCCAATTCCCGATCATCTGTCGTTCGAATTGTTTTCGTGCCGTTTCGGCTCGTTGCGCGAGATACGATACGCTGCCGACGATGATGAGAACGATGACCATGACGACCGTGAAGACAATCACCCACGGATTCGACCGCTTTCGCAGCCGATCGGTGACGCTGGCTGCCGCGTCTCGCCTGGGCCGCTTTGCCCGAACGATCGGTCCAGGTATCGGCGAGGCGGAGCCCGCATCCGGCCCGATTCGAGCTGGCAACGACTGTTCGATCGTTGGTGGCAAGGCAGCTGGTATCGGCAACTGCGGTACCATCGCAGGCCCCGACAAAGGCGGCATCTGCAATTGGGTTTGACATTGCGGACAAGCAACAACCTGTCCCGCGATGCCCGCGCTGTTCCGCAGATTCGTCCCGCACTGAGGACAAGCAACAACGTCAGCCGACATGTGTACCTTTCACCATTGAAAACAACCTTTGTGCTGACGCGAACGCATTCTATACACTTGACGGGTTGCCCTGAAGGGCAACGCCGTGATGGGCGCTGTCTGGTTTGCCCCTTCAGCAGTGGTGGAATTTGAGCCAGCGGTTTGAGAACGCTGGCATTCGGCGGCGAGTCGCCAGCTACGTTGCATACGATCTCAACAGTCGCTGCACGATGACAGATCTTACGCCACGGGAAACTCGGCTTGGAATCAATTTTGCGTGCGTCTTATCGACCCCAAAGGGAACAATCGGGAGACTGGAAGCGCGCCCCTCCCTCTTTCTTACCAGCGGCGAAAAGCCATCGCAGTTTCCCTCATTACCCCACTCGCCGACCTTGGACGAGAGTCCAATTTTCTCGTGCCATTTCGTAGCGTCGGATCGCAATTGGGCTTAAAATGTCGATGACCTGGGTCAGACGTGGCGTTTGTGCTGGATGCTTGCTTGTCTACGCAACGCCGAACCAAAACGAACATGGTAACGACCGTTGACCGACCGGCGACGGCTTCAGGAGGAGAATGCCCTGTTATGAGAAAGCCCAATCCGAGAGGGCACCTTCGCCGCGGAACTTCGCGGTATGCACAAGTTCGATCCTTCCGCCGCCGACGATCATTGCGGGTTGAATCGCTCGAGGAACGAGCCCTGTTGGCCGGTGATCTCGGGCTGTCCGGTTTCGCCGAGGGAGAAGGCCTCGATCCTTTGATGGCTGTCCGATTGAATGCCGTGGACCCGCACACGTTTCAACCGCTCGACGCGGTCCATCAAGGTGAAGAGTTCGTCTTGCTCGCGTCAGTGGAAGATCTACGACCGGATGCGTCGGGGGTGTTCGGTGCCTACCTCGATCTTCTCTATCCGTCCAGCTTCTTTGCGGTGCCAGACGACCCGACACGGGCTGTGCTAGTCTATGCGCGCGGATTTGGAAATGGAACTTCGGGGGAGGTTTCGCTGGGACTGGTCGATGAACTTGGGGCATTCGCCGCGAGTACCAGCTCGCCGGGTCGGGGCGAGCAACCGTTGGCCGGCATCCGGCTGGTGGCAACGCAGATGGGCGAAGTTCGATTCTCCTCGAACGCCGCCGAAGATTTTCCCAAACATGACATCTTGCTCTTCGATCGCGATGATCCAGTCCCGACCGAACGCGTCACGTACGGTGAATTGACGCTGCAGATTTTGGCTCCGTTGCCAAACCAACCGGTCGATGCAATCGACGATATCGAGGTCGCGGGCGAAAACAGCACCGAGAACCACGATCGTATCGCTTTCGACTTGAAAATCACGGATCGGGCGGGAACACCAGTTTCCGCCGTCACCGTTGGCAGCGATTTCGTATTGCATATTACCGCCGAAGACCTGCGAGATGTTCCGTCGGGTGTGTTTGCGGCGTTCTTGGATGTGCGCTATACGGTTGGCGCGGCTGACGTGGCGGGGCCGATCACGTATGGTCTTTCGTACACGAACGGGCATGATGGGGACGCGTCCATCCCGGGCGAGATTGACGAGGCCGGAGCGTTCTCGGGTTCAGATCCTCTCGGCGGTGGTGCGTTCGAAGTGTTTCAGATTCCGTTCCGCGCAACCGCGCCTGGCCGCGTCGTCTTTGAAGCCGATCCCGCCGACGACGTTCCCGACAGTCAAACGTTGTTGTACGACGTCGACCAGGTGGTCGCCAGCGAGGAGATTCGCTTTGGTCGAGTCGCCCTGACAGTCGTGCCCGCGATTGTAGCTATCGACGACACCTATGAAGTGCAAGTCAATAGCGCAACGCAGGCGTTCGCCGTTCTGGAGAATGACGTTAATTTCGGTAGTGGCACGTTGAGCGTCGCTTCGGTTCATGCAGCGGGCGTTCTTGGTGCGGTGGCGGTCGCCCCAAATGGTCGCGGTGTGACGTACACGCCGGCGGCCGGATTCGGTGGGAGCGAGCAGTTCACTTACACCATCTCAGGCCCCGCAGGGACGAGTTTGGCGGAAGTGACCGTACACGTGCAACCGGTGGCGGCGCTCGACGACCAGCTGGAGATTCGCTTGGCGACGACCGATCTGGAAGGGCATGTGATCTCGTTGGTCGGCGCGGGACAAGACTTTCTCGTGCAGGCATTTGTCCAGGATTTGCGTGGCCCAGGCGTCGATCGCGGCGTGTATGCCGCCTACTTCGATCTGCTGTACGAACGCGTCGGCGCTTATCCTGTTCAATCGCAAGTCGGACCCATCGCTCCCGCGATCCACTTCGGATCTGAGTATCACAACGGCGTTCGCGGCGACGCATCCGTGCCCGGAATCTTCAACGATATCGGTGCCTTTCAAACCGGCACGACACCGCTCGGAACGGGAGAATCGTTGCTGTTCGCTGCCCGCTTTCGAGCCGCGCCATCGCGGGGCGAAGCGGATTCCTTCCAGGTCCTTGAGGACGCGGAAGCCGCCCTGTCGGTACTCGAAAACGATCTGCCAAATCTCGGGATGACGAAGTTCCAGGCCGATCCTGCTGACGCCGTTCCGTTATCCGATGCGATGTTCTACGACCCAGTTGAACCAGTTTCGTACAACCGAATTCGATACGGCAACGCGACGATCGAGATCACGACCGGCAGCGGCGGTTCGATTGCCTCGGTCAGTGCCGGGAGCGCGGGCGGATCGATCTCGATTGGAAACCACGGGGCGGCGCTGCTTTACGCCCCCGCCCCAAACTTTAACGGCGTCGAGACGTTCACGTACTCGCTCGATGGGCAGTCGCAAATCGAAGTGTCGGTCACCGTTTTGCCGGTCAACGACGCGCCCGTTGCGAGGGGTGATTCGTACCGGGTGCGCGAGAATCGTGTTTTAACCGTGGCAGCGAACGTCGGTGTTGCCGCCAACGACGGCGATCACGACGGCGATGCCCTCGAGGTGTTGCTCGGCGATCGTCCGTCGCAAGGGACTTTGCAACTCGAAGCCGATGGTTCTTTCACCTATGTCCCAGACGAAAACTACCTCGGTCGCGACAGCTTTACCTATAAGGTGACCGACGGACAGGCTGAGTCGGCTTTCACGACGGTTGTGATTGATGTTGTGGCTCGTCCGGTCGGCATTCGCTTGGAAGCTGTCGATTCGAACAGCCGGCCAGTGACCGAAGCGGTGGCCGACGAATCGATTGTCGTTCGTACGGTGGTCCAGGATCTGCGGTCCACGAGCGAGGCGGAATTAGGTATCGGTGCCGCGTACTTGGATATTGCCTACGACATCGACGCTATCGCTCCGGCGGCGACATCGGACGGTCCGCTTGGGCTTGCCGTTCGATTCGGTTCGGCGTACTCGAACGGAATCGCCGGCGAGGTGCTGGCTGAAGGTCGCTTGAACGACATAGGTGGCTTTCAGTCTGGTTTTCAAGCACTCGGTGGCGACGAAATCGAACTGTTCAGGATCGCCTTCGATTTGCAAGGCCCTCGCGCGGTGGACGATGCCTACCATGTCGCGAAAGGGGCATCGGTCAATCGGCTGGACGTATTGAAGAACGAAAGCGACATCCGGTGGGACGTCACGCTCGACGCCCAGCATGCGGCAAACAGTCCCAGGGCGGACGTCTTGTATTTAGATCCGGTAGAACCCGTTCCTGAAGACGATATTCGCTACGGAGATATTACCCTCGCCGTTCGAAATGGTGAGTTGACGATCAAGTCGGTTAGCGACACGGCCAGCGGCGCTGCGATTTCGATTGATTCCGATGGAGCCATTAGCTACGAGCCGGTTGACGGCTTTACGGGCCAAGACTCGTTCACGTACACGGTTGTCGATGGCCGGGGTCGTACCGCAATCGCTACGGTGACGCTCGAAGTCGCCGATTCTTGGCAGAATTCCACGCGACCAACGGACGTCAATGGAGACGGAATAGACTCGCCGCTCGACGCGCTAGTCATCATCAACGAGTTGAACAACGTCGGTGCGCATGACCTGGGCGAAGGTGTCATCACCGCATTTCTTGATGTGAATGGGGATCGTGTTGTTTCTCCAATTGATGCTTTGTTAGTCATCAATCGATTGATCGAGAAAGTGTTTTCTGGGGAAGGTGAGCTTGTCGCGGCCGAGACGGATTCGCAACATCCGATTCGCAACTTCGCGCCGACTTCACCGCTTGTTGCAATGGGTGCCGTCGCACGCAATGTTATCCCCGCGTCGAAAGCGATGCTGCCGTTGGCCTCCACCCAGGCTGTTGAAGCTGTCGATGGGGCCGTGCCGTCGGTTCCGCGCTCGAAGTACGAGAGCGATCACGGACTCGCCGCTGAGCTGGAATTCGATGAATTGTCGGATTTACTCGACGCCATTGCGGATGACGTAGCAACGCTATGGGCGACTTTTCCGTAATTGTACCCGGCAATCAGCAAAATCGGTACATTCGGCAAAGTCGACTCGGACCGAATCCGGTTAGGTTCGGTCAAGATCATCATTTTACTAGAACGGACATCGCGTTCTATTGAATATAATGGGTGTTGTGGGTATTCTGGGGTGACATTTAGTAGTCGCAGGTCTGATCGCCGCGTAGCGAATTCAGTGGGTTACATAGGGTATTTGAGAAGGATTTTGTTCGCTAAGCGCAAATTATTTGCAAACGCCAGAATTCGTGACTAATCTGGACTTTAACTCTGCGGGAACTAGTTTTACGTCCGACTTCGAGCCCCCTTCTGATCAAAGGTCACTACACACCTGGACTTAGTAGTCTTTTAGCGTTCGAGGAGTTCGTCTGCGAAGGCTGCGTGTCCAAGTTTTCCTTCTCAACTTCCAAAGCGACAGGGTTACTTGTAGGAAAAATGAGCAAACACATGAACAAGTTAAGTCGCCGTTTTCGCCAATTATTCACGAAATCCACAGGTCGATCGCGGCAGCGCCGTTTGAGCCGTCGGCTGCACGCCGAACCGCTTGAGGGTCGCGTGTTGCTTGCCGCCGACCTCCTGCACAACGACCTGAACGACGCGGACGTCAACAACGACGGGTTCGTAGCTCCCATCGACGCTCTGCTTGTCATCAACGCCATCAGCGACGCTAACGCTGGCGTCGCGACCGAAGGAGGCAGTGATTCGCCTGTCTATTTGGATACGAACGATGATGGTCAGCTCTCGCCGATCGACGTTCTGATTACGGTAAATGCGATGGCCGAGGCCGAGGGGCCGAACGGCGAATTAGTCTCCTATCAGCCGATTGCGTTGTCCACTGCATTTGTTTCTGCGCCGCCCTTCGGCGGCTTCAGCTTCGTTGACAATGGATCGAACGATCAAATCGTCATTCA
>Ga0326597_10007913_pt1 | contig 14391 bp, 12 predicted proteins | sample RVTome_12_FD_203789 | JGI IMG/M metagenome (GOLD analysis project Ga0326597, IMG submission 203789) | Soil microbial communities from uranium-contaminated site in the Upper Colorado River Basin, Wyoming, United States - RVT100D185 | ecosystem: Environmental > Terrestrial > Soil > Contaminated >... | reverse complement strand
GCAGTCCAAGCTTTGCCGCGCGACTCTAGCCGCACGGCCCGGTCAAGACAACGGAACCCTTGCCCGGAAATCAGTTCTTGCCAATCGCCCGCAGCACCCGGTCAAGGCTTTCGCCCTGCACCGAGGTCAGCGGTGCGTTGCGAACGGCGTTGTAATAGGCGGCGGGGTCATAGATCGGAACCCCGAGGTTCAGGCGTTCTGCCGTCAACAGACCCATAGAGGACAAAAGTGAATAGATTGCTACCTGCAGACTGGCCTCGGCGTCGATCCGGTCGGCCTGTGCGCTCAGCAGTTCCTGCTCGGCGTCAAGCACGTCCAGCGTGGTGCGCGCGCCCAGCGTCGCTTCCTCGCGGATGCCGTTATAGGCCACGGTCGCGGCGCTGACCTGCTGTTCGATAGCGCGGATCTGGGCGCGGGCAACCTCGATGCTGGCCCAGGAATTGGCAGCGTTCTGGCCAATTGTGGTGGTGGTCTGCAACAGCCCCGCCCGCGCCCGGTCGCGCCCGGCCAGCGCCTTGCGGTGCGCCGATGAAAGCCGGCCGCCGGAATAGATGGTCTGCGACATCGACAGCCCCAGCGTCGAGGTGTCGCCGCCGGTATCGCTGCGCGAGATCGACGCGGTGCCGCTGAGCGTGGGCATCCGTTCGGTCGCTGCCGCGGTCACCTGCAGTTCGGCCAGCGTCACCTGGCGCTGCGCCTGGCGGATCGAGGGGTGCGTGCGCTGCGCCGTGGCGATTGCCTCGGCCAGCGTCGCCGGCAGCCGCGGGCCCGCCGGCAGCGGCGCAAGCGAACCGGGGTAGGCGCCGGTCGATGCCTTGTAAGCCTCGCGCGCCGAGGCCAGCGCGCCCTGCGCGGCGGCCAGCCCGGCCCGCGCGGCGGCCAACCGCGCCTCGGCCAGCGCCACATCGGTGCGTGTCACTTCGCCGACCGAGAAACGGTCGTTGGCGGCACGCAGTTCCTCGCCGATCACGCGCACCGAATTCTGGTTGATGGCGACGTTTTCCGAGGTGCTTTTCACATTGGTATAGGCCCGGATCGCCGCCAGCAGCACATCTTGTTCTACCGCAAGCAGTGACTCACGCGTGGCCAGCACCGCCTCTTTCGCTGCCTCGACGGCGATCTTGTTGCGGCCGAAATCCAGCAGCGTCATCTGCGCGTTCAGGCTGAGCGTCGCCGAGTCGCTTTCAATGCCGTCGGCATTGCGGTAACTGGCCGCGGCCGCCCAGCTCAGCACCGGGCGCAGCGCCGCAACGGCGCCGGCCACGTCTTCGTCGGCGGCGCGCAGCGTGGCGCGGTTTTGTTCAAGCAGGTTGGAGGTGCGGTAGGCCGCGACCAGCGCATCGGCAAGCGTTTCGGCCTGCGCCGCGGGTGCTGCGACAACTGCCACTGCGGCGATGGCGGCCAGCACCAGCGTTCGGAATGGTCTTTGCATCTTGCTCCGTCCCTCTCGTTTGGTGCCGCGGGCAAGCCAGCGGCGGCCGATCCCATCGCGGCGCCGGTTGAACGCGCCGGCAGCCGGTTTCCGTCGCGCCTAAAGCGCGAATTCCTGCGCCTGCGCAAAGCCCGGCAGCACTGGCGCGCTGGCGTTGAAGGCGAAGCGCCAGGTGATGACGCCGTCGATCTTGCGGCCGATCCGGGCGACACCAGACCCGCCGTCGGTGAACAGGCCGCATATGCGCCCGCCCTCTTTCAGCTGCGCCTCGATTTCGGCCGGCAGCGCGTCGATCGCGCCTTCAATGAGTATCGCATCATAGGGGCCGTGCTTGGCGGCACCGGCGGTCAGCTGCCCGGCCAGCACTGCGGCATTGTCGGCGCCGGTGGTTGACAGTGCGGCCTGTGCCGTGTCGGCAAATTCCGCGTCTTCGACCGCCACCACGGCCTCGGCCATGCGCGCGATCAGCGCCGCCGCATAGCCCAGCCCGCAGCCGATATCGAGCACCAGATCATTCGGCTGAATGTCCAGCGCCTCCAGCATTTTGGCGATCGTGCGGGGCTCAAGGATCACGCGGCCGGGCGCCAGTCCGATGTTTTCGCCGACATAGGCGGTGGCGCGGCGCGCGGCTGGCACGAAATCTTCGCGCGGCACGGAAAGCATCGCCTCGATGACCGGAAATTTGGTCACGTCGTTGGGGCGGACCTGGCTGTCAACCATCCGGGTGCGGAACATCGCGAAGTCTTGCATGTTGAAAACTCTTGCGTCTGGAGTGCGACTTGCGTTGTCTTGCCACAGAACGCGGCCCCCCGCAACCGCGCCGCGACTTCGCCCGAACGGGCGCGGCGAATTGCCCGCAACGGGCCGCGCCGCGGCCGCACCGCGCCCGGCCACACCGCGTCGCGCATCAGCTTTCGTCGCGCCAGCGGTTGACGATGGGATAGCGGCGGTCAAGCCAGAAGGCGCGGGTCGAAAGCCGTGGGCCGGGGGCAGACTGAAAGCGCTTCCATTCGGATGTGTAAAGCAGACGTTCGACCTGCTTCACCGTGGCGCGATCAAACCCCGCCGCGGCCACCTCGGCCACCGACTGGTCGCCCTCGACCAGCCGTTCAAGGATCGCGTCGAGCACCTCGTAAGGGGGCAGGCTGTCCTGATCGGTTTGCCCGGCGCGCAGTTCAGCGCTTGGCGGCTTGTCGATCACGCGGGGCGGGATCACCTCGCCCGCTGGCCCCGCCATCCAGTCGCGGTGGTTCGCGTTGCGCCAGCGGCAGGTTTCGAACACGCGGGTTTTATATAGGTCTTTCAGCGGGTTGTAGCCCCCCGCCATGTCGCCGTAGATGGTGCAGTAGCCCACCGCCACTTCGGATTTGTTGCCGGTGGTCAACAGCATTTCGCCGAACTTGTTGGAAATCGCCATCAGCATCAGGCCGCGCAGCCGCGACTGGATGTTTTCTTCGGTGACGTCGGGCTTCGTGCCTGCCATCACGCCCGCCAGCGCCTCGGCCACTGCCGCCCGCGCGCCCTCGATCGGCACGGTATCCAGCCGGCAGCCCAGGCGGCGTGCCAGCTCGGCCGCGTCTGCAAGCGAGCCTTGCTCGGTAAACTCCGAAGGCAGCATTACGCAACGCACATTCTGCGGCCCCAGCGCATCGGCGGCGATCACCGCCACCAGCGCTGAATCGATGCCGCCCGAAAGCCCCAGCAGCACCTGGAAAAACCCGGATTTGCGCAGATAGTCCTGCAGCCCCAGCACCATGGCGCGGTAATCCTGCTCCCAGTCGTCGGGCTGCGGCGCCATGCGGGCCGGCAGCACGCGCCAGCCTTCCGGGCCGCGCGCCAGATCGACATGTTCGATCACCTCCTCGAACGGCGGCAATTGCAGCGCCAGCGTGCCGCCGGGGTTCAGCACAAAGCTGGCACCGTCGAACAGCTGGTCGTCCTGGCCGCCGACCGCGTTCAGATAGATCAGCGGCAGCCCGGTTTCGACCACCCGCGCCACGGCGATGTTCATGCGCAGGTCAAGCTTGTGGCGCCGGTAAGGCGAGCCGTTCGGCACCAGCAGGATCTCGGCCCCTGTTTCGGCCAGCGTCTCGGCCACATCCTCATACCAGGCGTCTTCGCACACCGGGCTGCCGATGCGCAGCGGGCCGATCCGGTAAGGGCCCGAAATCGGCCCTTCATCGAACACCCGCACCTCGTCGAACACATCGTCATTGGGGCGGTGATGCTTGAGCATGCGCGCCTTGACCTTGCCGCCTTCCAGAACCCACCAGGCATTGTAAAGCCCGCTTGCATCGGCGAACGGGCCGCCGATGCCAAGCGCCGGACCTTCGGCACAATCGGCGGCAAGCCGCGCCATCTGCGCCATCGCATCGGCGACGAAAGCCGGTTTCATCACCAGATCCTGGGTCTGGTAACCGGTCAGGAACATTTCCGGCAGCGCCACCATGTCGGCCCCCGCATCGCGCCCGGCGGCCCAGGCGGCGCGCGCCTTGGCGGCGTTCTCGGCCAGCGCGCCCAGGGTCGGGTTCAACTGGGCCAGGGTCAGACGAAAGCGGTCGGCCACGGGCAGTCTCCATCAGCTGTTGGCACCGGGTTTAGCAGACCTGCGGGCAAGCGAAAGCCCGCGCGTGCGCGCGCCTTGCGGCACCGGCGCGGCCGATCCTGACGCGCGCCGCCTTGTCACCCGGGAACAGGGGCTTTAGGTTCCGGTATGGTGCAGGGGCTTGCGCGCCCGGCTGCGGCGGATCTGGAGGGTGCAGGATGACACGCGGATTCATGGCGGGGCTTGGGCTGGCACTGGCGCTTGCGGCGACCCCCGCGGCAGTCGCAGCGCAGGAAGTTGCCTCCAAGCAATACGAGGATGGCGGCTTTTACGAAGGCAGCTTCAAGGATGGGCGGCAGCACGGGCAGGGCACCTACCGGCTGCCCAACGGCTATGAATACAGCGGCGACTGGTTCGAAGGCGTGATTCAGGGTCAAGGCCGGGCGCGCTATCCCAACGGCTCGGTCTATGATGGCGCCTTCGTCGCCGGCAAACCCGAGGGCAAGGGCCGCATCGTCTTTGCCGATGGCGGCAGCTATGAGGGCGACTGGGTGGCGGGTGAAATCACCGGCCAGGGCGAGGCGCGCTATGCCAACGGCACCAGCTATGTCGGCGGCTTTCTGAACGCGGTGCACCACGGCAAGGGCGAAATGCGCAGCGCCGAGGGCTATGTTTACAATGGCGACTGGGTGAGCGGCATCAAGTCCGGGCAGGGCACCATCACCTATCCTGATGGCGCGGTTTATGAGGGCCAGATGCAGGCCGGCCAGCGCCACGGCAGCGGGCGGCTGACCACCGCCGACGGCATGGTCTATCAGGGCGCATGGCAAAACGGGCAGATGAGCGGCACCGGCACGCTGACGCAGGCCAGTGGCGATGTCTATGAAGGCCCGATGCTCGACGGCAAGCGGCACGGCGAAGGCAAGGTCAGCTATGCCAACGGCGACACTTACGAAGGCAGCTTCGTCGCCGACCGCCGCCAGGGCAAAGGCGTGTTCCGCGGCATTGACGGCTACGTTTACGATGGCGACTGGATCGATGGCCGCATCGAAGGCACCGGCCGCGTGCAATACCCCGATGGCTCGGTTTATGAAGGCACATTCATCGCCGATCTGCCCGAGGGCAAGGGCACGATCACCTATCCCGACGGCGCCAGTTATGAGGGCGACTGGGTGGCGGGCGTGATCGAGGGCCAGGGCATCGCGCGCTATGCCAACGGGCTGGTCTATGAGGGCGGCTTTCGCAATGCCCGCAGCCATGGGCAGGGCCGCATGAGCTATCCCGACGGCTACAGCTACGAGGGCGGCTGGGAAGATGGCCAGCGCAGCGGCCAGGGCCGCGCCGTCTATGCCGACGGCACGGTTTACGAGGGCAGTTTTGCCAACGGCCAGCGCGAAGGCCAGGGCGTGCTGACGCGCCCCGACGGCTTCAGCTATACCGGCGAATGGAAGGCCGGGCAGATCGACGGCCGCGGCATCGCCACCTATGCCACCGGCGATGTCTATGAAGGCAGCTTCGTCGCCGGCAAACGCCAGGGCGACGGCATCATGCGCTACGCGACGGGCGCCGTGCAGCAAGGCGAATGGCGCGAAGATGCCCCGCTCGCCACCACCCCAGCCACGCCCGAAGCCGCCCCGGCACCTCAGCCGGACGAGGCCCCCGCCGAGGTGGACTGACGGGCTCCGGCGGCGCAAGGCAGCGGCATCGCAAGACGCCGGCAACATGCGCTGCGCCTCTGGGCGTGCCGCGTGGTGCGACGAAGCCCCTTTTGGACCGCCCGCCCCGGCGCCGGGCGGGGCGACCGGTCAGGGGCACCGACCGGCCCGCAAAGGGGTTCATGCGCCACGCCCAAGAACGGCGCCCCAAGACGACCGGGACAGCGACGCCCGCGACCACCCCGCCGCGGTCGAAGCAATGCCCGCCCGGCACCGGATCAGACACCAGCCAAGGAAAACCGACAGTTCGTCGCCATAGCCCCGCCGCGGGAAACCGAAAGGCAGACCGCGGCGCCGGGGCGCTTTCGCCCCGCGCCTCGGGCGGCCGCAGTGCAATGCCCCTCTGCAGCCTTCGTTGCCCGAACGGGCCTCCGATACCGGGGCCTTGCTCCACAGGCGGCAGCCGAAAGGCACAGGGCGGGCGGGCGTCAGGTGCCCCGCCACGGGCATCGCGCGACAAGGCAAGCGGCACAAACGCCTCGCGACCACCGCCGCAAGGCCAGGGGCAACCCGCCGCCGCCATCGTGACGCTGTCTTGCGCAAACCCTTGTCGCTTGAGGACATTTCCCGCCTACCCCGCCCAAGTGCGTCGCGCCCTGCCCCGCGGCAACCGCAATTACGCATTGCTACTGACTGTCCGGTCAGTTATACTTCCTTCATGCGCAACCCGCCCGCCAAGCCGACCGACGCCGATCCCGCCCGCAGCGGGCCGAAGTTTCGCCGCCGTGCCGAGGCCCGGCCTGACGAAGTGCTTGATGCCGCGCTGGCGCTGTTCGAGGCGCAGGGCTACGCGCATACCACGGTGGAACAGATCGCCCGCCGCGCCGGGCTGTCGAAGGGCGCAGTCTATCTTTACTTCCCCTCGAAAAAGGCGCTGCTCGAGGGGCTGGTGCGCCGCGCCATCGGCCCGGTGGCGCAATTCGCGCAAAGCATGGGCAACGGCTTTCGCGGCGATCCGCGGCCGATGCTGGCGCGGTTCCTGCAGATGATCGCTGTGGCCATGGCCAACCCGCGGCATCTGGCGGTGCCCAAGCTGGTGATCCGCGAAGCGATGGCAGCCCCCGAAATCGCCGAGATTTACCGCAGCGAAGTGCTTGACCGCGCCATGCCGCCGCTGCGCGCGCTGATCGCGCAGGGCGTGGCGGCGGGGCATATTCGCGCGGTTGACCCCGACCTGGCGCTGCGCAGCATCATCGGCCCGGTGATCGCGCATCTGATGCTTGCCGAAATCTTCGGCGTCGTCCCGCCCGGCGGGCTGGCGCTGGAACGGATGATCGAAACCCACACCGCGATCCTGTTCGCCGGGCTGGAACCGCCCAGGGAGAACACGCCATGAACGCCCTGCCCGGCTGGATCACGGTTGTGATCGCGCTGCTGATCCCCGGTTTCGGTGCCGCGCCCGAAGCCGGTTACAACGGCTACATCGAGGCGAATTACCTTTATGTCGCGGCTGCGGGCACTGGCCGGATCACCGAGATCGCGGTGGCCGAGGGCGCACAGGTCGCCGCGGGCCAGTTGCTGTTCCGGCTGGAAGACAGCGCGCAACAGGCGGCATTGCGCGCGGCGCAGGCGCAGGTGGCGGTGGCCGGCGCCAACCTGGAAAACCTGCGCACCGGTGGAAGGGTGCAGGAAATCGCGGTCATCCGCGCGGCGCTGCAGCGCGCGAGCGCCGAACAGCAGCTGGCGCAAAGCTCGCTCGACCGCGCGCTGGCGCTGATGGAAACGGGCAACGCCACGCAGGCGCAGATCGACACGCGCCGGGCGGCGCTGGATACCGCTTCGGCACAGATGGCGCAATTGCAGGCGGAACTGGCGGTGGCCGAACTGCCCGCCCGCGACGCCCAGCAACTGGCCGCCGAGGCCACGCTTGATGCCGCCCGCGCCGAGGCTGACCGCGCCGCGGTGGCTCTGACCGACCGCCGCGTCACCGCCGCCGCTGCCGGGGTGGTCGAGCGCATCTTCTTCGACCCCGGCGAGGTCGCCGCAACCGGCGCCCCGGTGCTGTCGCTGCTGGTCGAGGGGCGGCTGACCGTGCTGTTCTTCGTGCCTGAGGCGGAACGCGCGCGCTTTCGCATCGGCGAGGCCTTCCGCGTCGGCTGCGACAGCTGCGCCACCGACCTGACCGCCCGGCTGACCCGGCTGGCCGACTCGCCGCAATACACGCCGCCGATCATCTACAGCCGCGACGAACGCAGCCGGCTGGTCTACCGCGCCGAGGCGGTGCTTGACCCGGGCACCGGGCTCATGCCGGGCCAGCCGGTGACAGTGCGGCGCAACCAATGAGCGACGCCTTCGCCATCACCGTGCGCGGCATCACCAAGCGCTTCGGCGCCCGCACCGTGGTGGACCATTTCGACATGGATGTGCCGAAAGGCGCGATCTACGGTTTTCTGGGGCCGAACGGATCGGGCAAGACCACCACGATCCGCATTCTGTGCGGGCTGTTGACGGCCGATGAAGGCGACGGCACCTGCCTGGGTTTCGACATTCGCCGCGAGCCGCTGAAGATCAAGGAAAACGTCGGCTACATGACGCAGCGGTTCTCGCTTTACGAGGATCTGACGATCCGCGAAAACCTCGATTTCGTCGCGCGCATGTATCGCATGCCGGGGCGCCGCGCCGCGGTTGACGCCGCGCTTGCGGACCTCGGGCTAAGCGACCGCGCCGGCCAGCTTGCCGGCACGCTTTCGGGCGGCTGGAAACAGCGCCTCGCACTTGCCGCCTGCATGCTGCACAAGCCCGCGCTGTTGTTGCTTGACGAACCCACCGCCGGGGTGGACCCCAAGGCGCGGCGCGATTTCTGGGACGAGATTCGCAGGCTTTCGGCGGCGGGCGTGACCGTGCTGGTTTCGACGCATTACATGGACGAGGCGGTGCAGTGCGATTTCATCGCCTATATCGCCTATGGCAAGAAACTGATTTCCGGCGCCGCGCAGGACATCCCGGCGATGATCGGGCTGCACACATGGCGCGTGCAGGGCCCCGAGATCGGCGCATTGGAAGAGGAACTGCGCGCAAATCCCGGCGTCGGGCAGGTGGCGCGCTTTGGCGCCGTGCTGCATGTGTCGGGCACCGATGCCGGGGCGCTGGAGGCGGTGGCGCGCGCGGGCATGGCGCGCGGTCTGCACCGCTGGCAAAAGAAAGAGGCCGAGCTTGAGGAGGCCTTCATTTACCTGATGGCGGGCGCCAGCGACAATTTCGCCGGGGCCGCACCATGAGCTTTTCGCCCGCCCGTTTCATCGCCGTGCTGATCAAGGAATTCGTGCAGATGCGGCGCGACAGGGTCACCTTTGCGCTGATGATCGGGGTGCCGATCATGCAACTGATGATCTTTGGCTTTGCGATCAACACCGACCCGCGCCACATGCCGACGCTGGTGGAAATGGCCGATGACGGGCCGATGGCGCGGGCGGTGCTGATGGGCATGGACAGTTCGGGCTATTTCGACATTCAGGGCATCGTCACCAGCCAGGCCGAGGGCGACCGCGCCTTGCGCGACGGCGGCGCCAATTTCGTGCTGGTGATCCCGCAGGGGTTCGAGCGCGACGTGGTGCGCGGTCGCGCGCCCGAACTGCTGCTGTCGGTCGATGCCTCGGACCCCACCGCCGCCGCTGCCGCCGTCGCCGCCATGCCGCGCATCGCCGCCACTGCGATCGAGCAGACACTTGCCGGACCGCTGGCCTATGCCGCCGGCGCGCCCGAAGCCTTCAGCGTGACCGTGCACCGCCAGTTCAATGCCGAGGGCCGCACCAGCACCAATATCGTGCCGGGGCTGCTGGCGATCATCCTTTCGATGACCATGGTGATGATCACCGCCGTCGCCATCGTGCGCGAAAGCGAAAAGGGCACCATGGAGGCGCTTATCGCCACCCCGGTGCGTCCGGCCGAGGTGATGCTGGGCAAGATCATCCCCTATGTGCTGGTCGGCTACGTGCAGACGCTGGTGTTCCTGATCGCCGCGGGCGCGCTGTTCGACGTGCCCTTCATCGGCAGCCGGTTCGCCTTCTTTCTGGGCTTCAATCTTTACATCGTGGTCAATCTGGCGTTGGGATTTCTGGTCTCGACGCTGGCGCGTTCACAGATGCAGGCCATGCAAATCTCGTTCTTCACGCTGTTGCCGTCGATTCTGCTTTCGGGTTTCATGTTTCCCTTTGCCGGCATGCCCGGCTGGGCGCAGGTGATTGGCAGCGCGATTCCGGCCACGCATTTTCTGCGGTTGACCCGCAAGGTGATGCTCAAGGGGGCCAGTATCGCCGACATCGGCGCCGACATGGCGGCGATCGGCGCGATCATGGCGGTGATCGTGGTGCTGGCGCTGATGCGTTACCGGCAGACGCTGGACTGAGCCCCGATTTTGGACTTTTCTTTTCGCTCGCGCCGCCTATAGTCCGCGCATGACCCGCGAACGGCACCCTTTTGCTGCCTGCCCTGCCACGCCCGGCGCCCCGCCCTGCGTGCTGTCCGGCCGTGGTCTGCTGCTTCTTGGATGCTTCTGAGCGTGCCCCCGGGTGCGACCGCTCGGAGGTGACCAGCACCCAAGCCAAAGCACGCACAACTGAAGAGACCCCGACATGACCCAAAAATCGCCCGACGCTGACCGCGTATTGATTTTCGACACCACCCTGCGCGATGGCGAACAATCGCCCGGCGCCACCATGAGCCAGTCCGAAAAGCTGGAAATCGCCCTGCTGCTGGACGAAATGGGCGTGGATATCATCGAAGCCGGCTTCCCGATCGCCTCGGAAGGCGATTTCGAGGCGGTCAGCGCCATTGCCAAGGTCGCGCAGAATGCCGTGATCTGCGGTCTTGCGCGCGCCAACGCCAAGGATATCGACCGTTGCTGGGAGGCGGTGCGCCATTCGCCCCGCCCGCGTATCCACACCTTCATCGGCACCTCGCCGCTGCACCGCGACATCACCAAGCTGGATCAGGAAGCGATGCTTGCGGTCATCCAGGATTCGGTGACCCGCGCCCGCAACCTGTGCGACAACGTGCAGTGGTCGCCGATGGATGCCACCCGCACCGAGCATGATTACCTGTGCCGCGTGGTCGAGACCGCCATCAGGGCGGGCGCCAGCACGATCAACATACCCGATACGGTGGGCTACACAGCGCCCGCCGAAAGCGCCGCGCTGATCCGCATGCTGCTGGAACGGGTGCCGGGTGCCGACGGCGTGGTGTTTGCCACGCATTGCCACAACGATCTGGGCATGGCCACGGCGAACGCGCTGGCCGCAGTTTCCGCAGGCGCGCGGCAGATCGAATGCACCATCAACGGCTTGGGCGAGCGCGCCGGCAACACCGCGCTGGAAGAGGTGGTGATGGCGCTGAAGGTGCGCCACGACATCATGCCCTTCCACACCGGCATCGACACCACCAAAATCATGAACCTGTCGCGCCGCGTCAGCCAGGTTTCGGGCTTTCCGGTGCAGTTCAACAAGGCGGTGGTGGGCAAGAATGCCTTTTTGCACGAGTCGGGCATTCATCAGGACGGCGTGCTGAAGAACGTCGAGACGTTCGAAATCATGCGCCCCGCCGATATCGGCATTACCGAAACCAATATCGCCATGGGCAAGCATTCGGGCCGCGCCGCGCTGCGCGCCAAGCTTTCCGACCTCGGTTTCGATCTGGCCGACAACCAGCTTGGCGATGTGTTTGTGCGCTTCAAGGCGCTCGCCGACCGCAAGAAAGAGGTTTACGACGACGATCTGATCGCGCTGATGGCCGACAGCGCCGCCAATACCGAACACGATTACCTGCAGGTGAAATGGCTGCGCGTGATCTGCGGCACCGAAGGCCAGTCGGCGGAACTCAAGCTGCTGGTCGATGGCGTGGAACATTACGCCGACACCTCGGGCGACGGCCCGGTGGACGCCGCCTTCCGCGCCGTGGACCAGCTTTATCCGCACAAGGCACGCCTGCAGCTTTATCAGGTGCATGCCGTGACCGAGGGCACCGACGCGCAGGCCACGGTCAGCGTGCGGATGGAGGAAGAGGGCCGCATCGTCACCGGCCAGGCGGCCGATACCGACACCATCCTGGCCTCGGTCAAGGCCTATGTCGGCGCGCTGAACCGGCTGCGGCTGCGGCGCGAACGCAGCGCGCCCGACGCCGACCGCAAGACGGTGTTCATGACCACCCCGTCGTGACCGGCGCGCCCGGCGGCAAACCGCCGGGCGGCCCCGTCGCGCGTCGCCATTTTTCCTTCCGCCGCCGCCCGCAGCACCGTATATGAGGCGTCAACCAAGGCTCGGACCCCGAGTCGGGGGCTATCAGAATTTTGGGAACGGGACAGGTTATGGCAGGCTTTGGTGGGTTGTTCTCGTCCGACATGGCAATTGACCTGGGGACGGCGAACACGCTGGTATATGTCAAGGGCAAGGGCATCGTGCTGAACGAGCCTTCGGTCGTTGCCTACCATGTCAAGGACGGCAAAAAGGTGGTGCTGGCCGTCGGCGAAGACGCCAAGCTGATGCTGGGGCGCACGCCCGGCAGCATTCAGGCGGTGCGGCCGATGCGCGATGGCGTCATTGCCGATTTCGATTCTGCCGAGGAAATGATCAAGCATTTCATCCGCAAGGTTGCCAAGCGCACGACGTTCTCGAAACCCAAGATCATCGTCTGCGTGCCGCATGGCGCCACGCCGGTCGAAAAACGCGCCATCCGCCAGTCGGTGCTGTCGGCGGGCGCGCGCCGCGCCGGGTTGATCGCCGAACCGATCGCGGCGGCAATCGGCGCCGGCATGCCGATCACCGACCCCACCGGCAGCATGGTGGTCGATGTCGGCGGCGGCACCACCGAGGTCGCGGTGCTCAGCCTGGGCGACATCGTCTATGCCCGCTCGGTCCGCGTCGGCGGCGACCGCATGGATGAGGCGATCATTTCCTATCTGCGCCGCCAGCAAAACCTGCTGGTCGGCGAAAGCACCGCCGAGCGCATCAAGCTGGCCATCGGCACCGCGCGCATGCCCGACGACGGGCGCGGCACCGGCATGCTGGTGCGCGGCCGCGACCTGTTGAACGGCGTGCCCAAGGAAATCGAGATCAACCAGGCGCATATCGTCGAAGCGATCGCCGAGACGGTGCAGCAAATCTGCGAAGCGGTGATGATCGCGCTTGAGGCCACGCCGCCTGACCTTGCCGCAGATATCGTTGACCGCGGCGTCATGCTGACGGGTGGCGGCTCGCTTCTGGGCGATCTGGATCTGGCGCTGCGCGAACAGACCGGGCTTTCCATCTCGATCGCCGAGGCGCCGCTGAACTGCGTGGCACTGGGCACCGGCAAGGCCCTTGAATACGAAAAACAGCTTCGCCACGTGATCGACTACGACAGCTAACGGCCCCAGCCGCGCCGGATGGGGCCGCCCCGAGACGAGGCCGCTTTGGCACGAAACCGCGACGAGATTGATTATGCCGGGCCGGTGCGCCGCATTCTGATTGCGACGCTGGCGGTGGCGCTGACGCTGACCTTTCTGGTCTGGCGCATCGACAGCCCGCGCGTCGAACGCTTTCGCGCCGCCTTCATCGACCGTTTCGTGCCCACCTTCGACTGGGCGATGGTGCCAGTGACGAAATTCATGGGCATGGTCGAAGGCTTCCAGTCCTATTCGCGCATCTTTGAGCAGAACCAGCAGCTGCGACGCGAATTGCAGCAGATGACCGCGTGGAAAGAGGCGGCGGTGCAGCTGGAACAGCAAAATGCCAAACTGCTGGCGCTGAACAATGTGCGGCTTGACCCCAAGCTGACTTCGGTTTCCGGCGTCGTGCTGGCCGACAGCGGCTCACCGTTCCGCCAGTCGGTGCTGCTGAACGTCGGGTCACGCGACGGGCTGGTGGATGGCTGGGCGACGATGGACGGCATCGGCCTTGTCGGCCGCATTTCCGGGGTCGGGCGCATCACCAGCCGCGTCGTGCTGCTGACCGATGCCTCAAGCCGGGTGCCGGTGACGATTCAGCCCTCGGGCCAGACCGCGCTGCTGATGGGCGACAACTCGCCCTTGCCTCTGGTCGAGTTTCTGGAAAGCCCCGAACAGGTGCGCCCCGGCGACCGGGTGGTCAGTTCAGGCGACGGGGGCGTGTTTCCCGCCGGCATTCTGGTCGGCCAGGTCGCGCAGGGCGCCGACCGCAGGCTGCGGGTGCGGCTTGCCGCCGATTATGAGCGGCTCGATTTTCTGCGCGTGCTGCGCTCGCACCCGGCGGAACAGTTGCAGGACATCGGCGCGCTGGTGCCGCCGCCACCTGAGACCGCGCCCAGGCCCGCGCCCGAAGGCAGCGATCCAGCGCCGGCGGCAGTGACGGGGACAGGCGGCGATGGTTGACACGCTGACCCGGCAGCTTTTGTGGCACCGCGCGCTTTATCTGGGGCTGGCGCTGCTGGTGGTGTTCTTGCGGCTGTTGCCACTGTCGCAGGGCGGCTCGGACTGGCCCGGCCCCGATATCACGCTGGCGGTCACCCTGGCCTGGCTGCTGCGCCGACCGGAATACGTGCCGGCGCTGCTGATCGTGGTGGTGGTCGTGCTGGAGGATCTGATGTTTCAGCGCCCGCTTGGGCTTTGGGCGCTGATCGTGCTGGGGGCCACCGAATTCCTGCGCGCGCGCGAGGTCGGGCTGCGCGATCTGTCGTTCCTGCTCGAATGGCTGACGGTGGGGCTTTTGATGCTGGCGATGGTGCTGGCCAATCGCGTCGTGCTGGGGCTGCTG
>Ga0326597_10007912_pt1 | contig 14391 bp, 13 predicted proteins | sample RVTome_12_FD_203789 | JGI IMG/M metagenome (GOLD analysis project Ga0326597, IMG submission 203789) | Soil microbial communities from uranium-contaminated site in the Upper Colorado River Basin, Wyoming, United States - RVT100D185 | ecosystem: Environmental > Terrestrial > Soil > Contaminated >... | reverse complement strand
TGGTGGACGACGCCATCGTCGTGCTGGAGAACGTCGAGCGCATCATGCACGAGGAGGGCCTCGCGCCGCGCGAGGCGGCGATCAAGGCGATGCGCGAGGTGACCAGCCCGATCATCGCCATCGTGCTGGTGCTGTGCGCCGTGTTCATCCCCATCGCCTTTCTCGGCGGGCTGGCGGGGGAGCTCTACCGGCAGTTCGCGGTCACCATCTCCATCGCGGTGGTGATCTCGGGCATCGTCGCGCTGACCCTCACCCCGTCGCTCTGCGTCACCGTGCTCAGGCCGGGCAAGCGCGCCGGGCGGGGCCCCTTCGCCTGGTTCAACCGCTTGTTCGGCGCGGTCACCGACCGCTACGAGAACGGCGTCGCCTGGATGATCCGCCGCGGCGCCATCGGGGTGCTGCTCTTCGCCGGCATGGTGGCGCTCGCCGCGGGGCTGTGGCGCATCACTCCGGGAAGCCTCGTGCCCGACGAGGACCAGGGCTTCTACATCAGCGCCGTGATCCTGCCCGACGGCGCGACCCTCGAGCGCACCGACCAGGCGGTCGGCGAGGTGCTGAAGGCGATCCAGTCCAATCCGAACAACGAGGATGTGGTCGCCTTCACCGGCTTCGACTTTCTCGGCGGGGGCTTCCGTAACAACGCCGCCACCATTTTCGTCACGCAGAAGCACTGGGACGAGCGCAGCGTGAGCACGCCGGCGCTGGTGGGCGACCTGTTCGCCAAGACCGGCCACATCAAGGAGGCACTGGTGCTCGCCTTCGGCCCGCCGCCGATCTTCGGCCTGGGCACCGCGGGCGGCTTCGAGTTCTACATCCAGAACCGCGGCGAGGGCGGGCCCGGGCGCACCGGGCAGGTGGCGGGGCAGTTCATCGGCGCGGCGGCGAAGGAGCCGCGGCTCGCCTTCGCGCAGACGCTGTGGCGCGCGCAGGTGCCGCAGCTCTACGTCGACGTCGACCGCGACAAGGCCAAGGCGCTCGGCGTGCCGCTCGACGAGCTCTACGGCTCGCTCGCGGCGACGCTCGGCACGTACTACGTGAACGACTTCAACCGCTTCGGCCGCACCTGGCAGGTGCTCATGTCCGCCGAGCCCGCCTACCGCAACCGCCCGGACGACATCGGCCGCGTCTGGGTGCGCGCCGAAAAGGGGGCCATGGTGCCGCTCGCTTCGCTCGCGCACGTGCGCTTCTCGAGCGGCCCGGACTCGCTCGATCGCTTCAACAACCTGCCGGCGGTGAAAATTTTCGGCCAGGCCGCGCCCGGCGTTTCCTCCGGCCAGGCGATCGAAGTGGTGGAGAGCCTCGCCGCGAAGACGCTGCCGCCCGACTTCAGCTACGACTGGGGCGGCGCCTCCTACCAGGAGAAGCGCTCCGCGGGCACCTCGGGCCTCGCCCTCGGGCTCGCCGTGGTGATGGTGTTCCTGATCCTCGCCGCGCAGTACGAGCGCTGGTCGCTGCCGCTCTCGGTGCTGCTGGCGATGCCCTTCGGCACCTTCGGCGCGCTCGCCACGGTCTGGCTGCGCGATCTCACCAACGACGTGTACTTCCAGATCGGCCTGGTGACGCTGCTCGGCCTCGCGGCGAAGAACGCGATCCTGATCGTCGAGTACGCCTCGCTCAAGTACCACGAGGGCCTCACGGCCTCGGCCGCCGCGGTGGAAGCCGCGCGCCTCAGGTTCCGGCCCATCCTCATGACCTCGCTCGCCTTCATCTTCGGCGTGCTGCCGCTCGCCCTCTCCACGGGCGCCGGGGCCGGCGCGCGCCACTCGGTGGGCACCGGGGTGGTGGGCGGCATGCTCGCGGCCACTTTTCTCGCGATCTTCTTCGTGCCGATGTTCTTCAAGCTGTTCAGCGACCGCCGCCTGAGCGAGCGCCGCTCCACCGCCGAGATCAAGAACGAGGCCGCGCTCGCGCGCAGCATCGCGCACAAGGCGACGCCGGCGCCGCACCATGCGCCGCGCCGGGGCGGCGAAGATACTTAGGCGGGTGGCGCTGCTCGCCTAGCGCGCGCTAAGCCGGCGCGTGTAGCAGATAGGCGTCCATCGCCAGCACGCCGCCCTCGACATGCTCGACGAAGCGCTCGCCGCGCGCTTTGTCGCCCGCCGCGCCCAGCGCGACGAACAGCGGCAGGAAATGCTCTTCGCTCGGATGCGCGCGCACGCCCGCCGCCGACAGCCTGCGGTAATCGGCGAGCCGGTCGTAGTCGTGCGCCTCGATGCACTGGCGCACCCAATCCTGGAATTCCCTGACGTAGGGCTCGGCGCGCCCGACGCCCGTGTCGCGCACGCTGCGCAGCTCGCGCAGGTTGTGCGTCAGGTGCCCGGAGCCGACGATCAGCACGCCCTCGCGCGCGAGCGGCGCGAGCGCGGCGCCGAGCGCGAGGTGGTGGCGCGGCCCGAGCGCCGGTTGCACGGAGACCTGCACCACCGGCACTTCAGCCTCCGGGTACGCGTACAGGAGGGGCGTCCACGCGCCGTGGTCGAGGCCGCGCCGCGGATCGAGCGAGGTCTCGAAGCCAGCGGCGGTCAGCAGCTGCTGCGCGCGCTGCGCGACGTCGGGCGCGCCCGGGGCGGGATAGCGGATCTCGTATAGAGGCTGCGGGAAGCCGCGGAAATCGTGCATCGTCTCGGGGCGTGCAGTACCGGTCAGCGCCGGCCGCTCGGTTTCCCAGTGCGCCGAGGCGATGAGCAGCGCGCGCGGTCGCGGCAGGCGAGCGCCGAGCGCCTTCCAGGCGCGGCCGGTCGCGCTGGCGCCGGCTTCCAGCGCATGCATCGGCGAGCCGTGCGAGATGAAGACCGTGGGCAGCGGTGCGCTAGACTCCGTCATCCGCGCCCATTCTCCCAGAAACCTTGAGACTCCCGCTTGCTCTGATATGTGCGCTTAGCGCGCTGCCCGCGGCGGCAAAGGACGAGCCGGCGTCCGGGCCGCTGCAAAGCTTCACCGTGAACCAGGCGCAGGGCGGCATCGAGCCGCCGCTCACCGAAAACGAGCCGGTGTACTTCGTGCTCGGCACGCGCGGCAGCACCAACGCCCGCTTCCAGCTTTCCTTCAAGTACCGGATGTTCGACCGCAGCCTGGGATGGGGCCGCGAGCAGCCCTGGCTGTCGCGCCTTTACTTCGGCTACACGCAGAGCACGATCTGGAACCTGCAGGGGGATTCCAAGCCGTTCCGCGGCACGAGCTTCCGGCCGTCGCTGTTCTGGGCCTGGGAGCGCACCGACGACAAGACCTGGATCGACGCGCTGCGCGCCGGCATCGAGCATGAGTCGAATGGTCGCGACGGCGCGCTGTCGCGCTCGATCGACATCCTGTTCGTGCGGCCCGAGTGGCATTGGGCGCTCGACAACGGCAAGCGGATCGAATTCACGCCGAAGATCTACGGCTACCTCGACAAGGAGCAAAACCCGGACATCCAGCGCTTCCGCGGTTACGCCGACTGGCGCCTGCGCTATGGCGACGAATCGCGCAGCTGGGTGGCGATGGCGCGCCTCGGCACGGCCGGCAAGGGCAGCCTCACGCTCGACTGGTTCGAGCGCACGCGCGTGCTCGGCTTCGGTCCGGTCTCGGGGTACTTTCACGTGCAGTTCTTCGCCGGCTACGGCGAGGACATCCTTGACTACAACCGCCGCTTCAAGTCGCAGCTGCGCCTGGGGTTCGCCGTCGTGCCCTAGCGCGGCGCGCTCAGGTGGTCGACGGCCGCCAGGTGTAGGGCACGGGGCTGGTCGAGCGCAGCACGCGGATCATGCGCAGCGCCGCTTCGCGCCCCCGGTAGTAGCCCGGGACGACGATGGTCTCGTCGAAGCCCATGGCGCGGTAGAAGCCGCGCGCCGCCTCGTTGCCGGCGCGCAGCTCCAGGTGCAGGCTGGCGATGCCGGCGGTGCGCGCCGATTCCACCAGCCACTCCACGAGGCGCCGCCCGATGCCCATGCGCCGCTGCGCGGCCCGCACGGCGAGCAGCACGAGATGGGCGCGCTCATCGCCGAACTCCATGATGGCGAAGCCGGCGATGCGGCCGCGGTCGCAGGCGACCGGCGTCAGCGTCTCGGGGTCGCGGATCGCCTTCAGCACGCGCGCCGCGTCGTACTTCCAGCCCAGCCCCGCTTCCACCAGGTCGCGCGACATGAGCGCGATCGCCTGTGCGTCGCGCTGCCCGGCGAGCCTGACCGAAATGGCGTGCGCGGTCATGCGGGAAGTCTAATCGCAATCGCGCCGGATTGTCATCGGTCGGCCGCGCCCGCGAAGCGTTCGCGGATGCGAACCGCGCGCTCCAGCCCGTCGGCGGCTTCGAGCACCTTCAGCCGCAGGTCCGGATCGAGGTCGCGGCGCAGAAAACGCTGCACCGCGGCGAGCGCCTCCGGGTCCGTCTGGCCGCCCAGGAAGTCGCGCAGCCAGTGCTCGACGAAGAAGATCTTGCGCCGGCGCTTGAGCTCGGGCAGCCGCGCCAGGGCGGCGCCGAGCAGGGGCGCGGTGTACGCCGCCTGCTCCGGCGCGTTGAACGCAGCGAGCGCTTCCTCGATCCAGCTCTCGGGCAGCTCGGCGTCGCGCGTGAAGCGCCGGAACATGGCGCGCTTGGCCTCGGCGTCGGCCAGCGCGGCCGAGGCGGCGAAGGCATAGCGGCGCGCGTTGTCGCCGCGCTCTGCGGCGGCGGCCTCGGCGAGCAGGCGCGGGCCGTCGGCATCGGCGCGCACCAGCAGCCGCGCGATGAGGCGGAAGCGGTCGCGCTCGCCCAGCTCGAGGCCGGGCGCGGCGAGCGAGCCTTCGAGCAGGCGCTTCAGGTCGGCAAGCGCGGCCGCCGACCAGGCGCTCGCCACGAAGGCGCGCAGCATCAGCCGGCGGCGGCTCTCCGGCCCCTCGCCCAGCGCCACGTCGAGCAGGGTGCGCTCGAGCCGCGGGGCGAGCCGGTCGCGCTGCGCGTCCGACAGATAGCGCCGGAACGCGCCTTCCACGCGCGACAGCAGCCCGGCGAGGATCACGTCGTCGCCTTCGTCTGCGACCAGCGCCAGCGCGAAGTCGATGAAGACCGAGGGATCGAGCTCGGCGTCGCGCACGCTTTCCCACAGCGCCTCGACAAGCTGCGCGCGCAGCAGGCCGTCGGGCAGGGCGCGCGGTTCCGCGAGCAGCGCGTCGCGGCTCGCGGCGTCGAGGAGGAACCGCCCGTAGCCAAAGTCGCCCGCGTTGGGGTAGCGCCAGCGCACTACGCGCTCGCCCGCGGGCCCGGTGACCGCCGCGGCCGCCTGCTCGAGCCGCACTTCAGAAGTAACGACGCTGCCGTCGGCCGTCGCCGCCGCCACCACCAGCTTCTGCGGCCACACGCCGCCCGCGCCCGACGTGTCTTCCTGCACCAGCTGCACGCCGGCCGCGGTTTCGCGCAGCGTCACGGTGGGCAGTCCGCGCCGTTGCACCCAGGCCGCCGCCCAGGCCTGCAGGTCGCGCTGCTCGACCCGTTCGAAGGCGCGCACCAGATCGCTCCAGTCCGCCACGCCGTAGGCATGCCGCCGCAGGAATTCGCGCATCGCGCGCCGGAAGACGTGGTCACCGAGGTAGAACTCGGCCTGGCGCAGCACGGCCGGCCCTTTCGAGTACACGATCGAGCCGTAGGCGGACTTGGCCGCGGAGAGATTGGCAAGCGGCTGGCGCAGCGCGGTGGTGCCGGGCGTGGCGTCGGTGCGGTAGGCGCCGGTCTTCAGCGCGTGAAACGCGCTCCAGGGCTCGAGCTCCGGTACGATCGCGGCGGCCGCCTTCGCCGCCATGAAGTTGGCGAAGCCTTCCTTCAGCCACAGGTCGTCGAACCAGCGCATGGTGACGAGGTTGCCGAACCACTGGTGCGAGGCCTCGTGGAAAATGAGCTGGGCGCGCCGCAGCAGGTCGGGCCGGCTCGGCGGGTCGGGAAACAGGATCGACTGCTCGTTGAGGAACGTGGCGCCCGCGTGCTCCATGCCGCCGTAGGCGAGCTCGGGCACGAGCACCAGGTCGTACTTGGCGAACGGGAAGCGGCGCGCGAACTCCGCCTCGAAGAACGCGAGCGCCAGGCGATTGAGCCGCAGCACCTCGTCGGCGTGCTCGCGCGCGCGCTCGAGCTGCGAGCGGCGCACGAACAGGCGCACCGGCTCGCCCTCCTGCGTCAGGACTTCGAACGGCCCGGCGGCGAACGCGAACAGGTAGGTCGAGATCGGCTCGGTTTCGGCGAAGCGCACGCGGCCCGGGGCTTCCTCGATCGCCGGCGCGTTCGATATCGCGCGCCAGCCCTGCGGCAGGCGCAGGGCGAGGCGAAAGCGCGCCTTCAGGTCGGGCTGGTCGATGCAGGGAAACACGCTGCTCGCGTCCGCGGGCACGAACAGCGAATACACGTAGCTCGCGCCGTCCTCGCGGTCGCGGTAGAGCGTGAGCGCGCGGCCCGAGACGGCGATCGGCGCGCTGAACGCGAGCTCGACGCGGTTGCGGCCGCGCTTGAGCGCCGCGCGCGGCACCACGAGATGCTGCTTGTGCAGCCGCGCCCGCACCGGCTTGCCGTTCACGCGCAGGCCGCGCACCGGCGCGCCGCGCCAGTCGAGCACCAGGTCGACGCGGCGCTGGAGCGTCACCTGCAGCTCCAGAGCGCCGCTCGCGCGCCCGCGGCGCGGGTCGAGGCGCAGTTCCAGCGCATACGCCGGATCGCGGTAATGCTGCGCGCGCCAGCGCGCGAGCTCCAGCGACACGCCGGGCTCGAGCCGGGGAAGCGACTGGCCCGAGGCGGCGGGAACGTGGGCAGCGAGCAGCGACAGCAGGGCGGCAGCGGCTCGCATGCCAGGTAGTATAGGGGTGCGCCGAAGCAGTCCGGCCCGGCGCGCGGCCGCCCCGCTCAGCGATCCAGGCGCGCGAACAGCGCAGGCGCCAGCACGAGCAGCGCCACGAGCGGCAGCACCAGAACGGGCGCCCGCAAGCCGAGCAGCGCGAGCGGCGCGGCGACGAACAGCGCGCCCAGCAGCCACGGCATGCGCGGCGCGCTTCCGAGGTCCGCGCCGAGCTTGCGCTTTATCCAGCGCGCCAGCTTGCCCGGCGCCGGTCCGGTGCGACGCCCGAGCGCCTTGGCGAGCGAGCGTTCCTCCAGCCACGAGAACAGCACCAGGCTCAGCACGAACAGGCTGCCGATCAGCGTCACGGGCGCGAGCAGCAGGCCGACGAGCGCCGCCACCGGGTTCGTTCCGAGAAACACCACGATGGGCGTCAGCCCGCAGGCGACCGCCGTCACCACGACCAGCAGGAGGGCCGGGGCCACCAGCCGCAGCCGCGCCGCGAGGTAGTCCCGAAAGGCGTCCAGCTCGCGGTAGCGCCGCACCAGGCGCGCGGCGTCGTCCAGCGGCCCGAGGAGCTGCTGGCCGAGCCATTGCGGCCCGAAGACCCGCGGTTGCGTCGTTGCCATGCCCCGCCTCCCTTCCGTGTCAGGAACTGCAAGGGAGCATACGGAACTCCGGGCGGAAAAGCCGGGAAAAAATACGCACTTGCGGCCCCTCCCTTAGACTTGCGGTGGCCCATGAAGCTCGACCTGGTCGCTGACGCGGCCGGCGTGTAGCCGCGATAACAAGGGAGGCTGTCTTGGAATCGATCGATCGCGCCACCATCCAGCGTTCGGCCATCGACCTCGCCGACGACGTCAAGCTGCGCGCGCCGCAGGGCGCGGCCGAGAAGCTGGCGCACTACGGCGGCGCCGAGGTGGCCGCGGCGCTGCTCAAGCTCTCGCCCGGCTTCGCGCAGGACGTGCTCACCTACCTGCCGGCCGAGACGCGCGAGCGCGCGCTCGCCGCCGCGCCGCTCGAGAGCTCGCGGCAGTGGCAGCGCAACGCCCTGTACGAGGAAGGCACCATCGGCCGCATGATGGAGCCGCTGTACGCGGCGTTCCCGCCGCAGGCCAGCGTGGGCCAGGCGATCGAGGCACTGCACGAGCTGGTGAAGCATGCATTCATCACCTACATCTACGTCGTCGACGGTGAAGAACGGCTCCTTGGCATCGTCACCATGCGCGACCTGCTGTTCAACGACCATGCCCGGGCGTTGCGCGACGTGATGCTCACCGACGTCTTCGCGCTGCATGCGCCGACGCCGCTCGATGAAGCGATGAAGCAGGTGCTCGACCGGCACTATCCGGTGTACCCGGTGGTCGACGCCGAAAACCGCATTCGCGGCCTGGTGCGCGGCCAGAGTATGTTCGAGGCGCGCGCCTTCGACATCGCGGCGCAGCCCGGCAGCATGGTCGGCGTGGAGAAGGAGGAGCGCATGGGCACGCCCTGGCAGAGGAGCCTCATCATGCGCCACCCGTGGCTGCAGCTGAACCTGCTCACGGCTTTTCTCGCCGCGGCGGTGGTCGGCATCTTCCAGGACACCATCGACCGCCTGGTGATCCTGGCCCTGTTCCTGCCGGTGCTCGCCGGCCAGTCCGGCAACACCGGCTGCCAGGCGCTCGCGGTGACGCTGCGCGGCATGACCATCGGCGAGCTCAAGCCCGGCGCCGAACGTACTCTGATCACCAAGGAGGCGGGCCTCGGCATGCTGAACGGTGCGGGCGTCGGCCTGGTGGCGGCGATCGGCATGTACGTCACGGCGAGCAGCCAGGACTCGGCGCACCCGTTCCTGCTCGCCTTCGTCGTCTTCATCGCCATGGTCGGCTCGTGCGTGGCGAGCGGGGTGTCCGGGGCCATGGTGCCGCTCACCCTGAAGCGCCTCGGTTTCGACCCCGCCACCGCCTCCAGCATCTTCCTCACCACCGCCACCGACGTGGTGAGCATGGGGATGCTGCTCGGCCTGGCGGCGCTGCTCGTCTGAAAGGGGGGTCAGGGCAGGATTTTCCGCGCTGCGGGGTGCCGCAGTGCCTCCGTTTGCCGTTCGATGGTCTCGTGACTTTGCCGGGAGATTCATCCGGCAAAGTCACGAGATATATGAAGATCCAAACCCGCGCCGCCTTCGACCTTGGAAAATGGGGTCTGTCCCTATTTTTTCCTTTGGACTACCATCTTGACGGGCGGCGCGACCGGGGAGGTCGACATGCAAGTCAAAGAGATCCTGAGGGTCAAAGGCAACCGGCTGCTGACCATCGAGCCGTCGGGCCGCGCGGTGGACGCGGTGAAGACCATGTCGGAGCAGAACCTGGGCTCGCTCATCGTGCTCGACCAGGGGCGCATGGTCGGGGTGCTGACGTTCCGCGAAATCCTGCAGGCGCTGGCGCAGCGCAGCGGCACCCTCGGCGACGTGCGCGTCGCCGAGGTGATGGTGCGCGATCCGGTGACCGCGACCCCCGACATGGAAGTGAACGACCTGCGGCGCACGATGCTCGAGTCGGGCGCGCGCTACCTGCCGGTGGTGCAGGAGGGCAAGCTCCTCGGCGTGATCTCGTTCCGCGATGTCGCGAAGGCGGTGCTCGAGGAGCAGGACTTCGAGAACAAGATGCTCAAGGGGTACATCAAGAATTGGCCCGCGTAGGAAGTTCCCCGTCGGCGCTGCATCGCTAGCCCTCACCGCGGCGCTGCTACGAGGGCGGCTGTAGAATCGTCGGCATGTCCGGCAACAGCTTCGGCACGCTGTACTGCGTGACCTCGTTCGGCGAATCGCATGGCGCGGCCTACGGCGGCGTCGTCGACGGCTGCCCGCCGGGACTGGAGCTCTCGGCGGCCGACCTGCAGCGCGAGCTCGACCGCAGAAAGCCCGGCAGCTCGCGCCACGTCACGCAGCGGCGCGAAAGCGACGCGGTGGAGATCCTGTCCGGGCTGTACGAGGGCAGGACCACCGGCACGCCGATCGGCTTTCTGGTGAGGAACGAAGACGCGCGCTCGAAGGATTACGCGGCGATCGCGGACAAGTTCCGCCCGGGTCACGCCGACTACACCTACTGGCAGAAATACGGCGTGCGCGACCCGTGCGGCGGCGGGCGCGCGTCGGCGCGCGAGACCGTGGTGCGCGTCGCGGCCGGCGCCATCGCCAGGAAATGGCTGGCCCTGCGCTATGGCGTCGAGGTGCGCGGCTACCTCGCGCAGCTCGGGCCGCACCGCATCGCGTTTCGCGGCTGGGACGCGGTGCGCGCCAATCCGTTCTTCGCGCCCGACGCGGGCGTCGTTGCCGAGCTCGAGCGATTCATGGACCGGCTGCGCGACAGCGGCGATTCCTGCGGCGCACGCGTCAACGTCGTGGCGCACAAGGTGCCGGTGGGCTGGGGCGAGCCGGTGTACGGGCGGCTCGATGCCGACATCGCCGCGGCCATGATGTCGATCAACGCGGTGAAGGGCGTCGAGATCGGCGCCGGCTTCGCCGCGGTGGAGCACAAGGGCAGCGAGCACGGCGACGAGATGACGCCGCAGGGCTTCCTCGGCAACAACAACGGCGGCGTGCTGGGCGGCATTTCCACCGGCCAGGACGTCCTCGTCTCGATCGCGCTCAAGCCCACCTCGAGCATCCGCCTGCCGCGACGCACGATCGATGTGCGCGGCGCGGCGACCACGGTGTCGAGCGGCGGCCGCCACGATCCCTGCGTCGGCATCCGCGCCACGCCGATCGCCGAGGCGATGCTCGCGTGCGTGCTGATGGATCACGCGCTCCGGCATCGCGCGCAGTGCGGCGACGTGACGCCGCCGACGCGCCCGGTATAGAAAAGCCGATTGGAATCCATTACAGTATCGCTCCACCCCACGCGAGTGAGGCAATAACATGAGCAACAAGGGGCAGCTGCTACAAGACCCGTTCCTGAACACCCTGCGCAAGGAACACGTTCCCGTCTCGATCTATCTGGTGAACGGCATCAAGCTCCAGGGGCAGATCGAATCGTTCGACCAGTACGTGGTGCTGCTGCGCAACTCCGTGACGCAGATGGTCTACAAGCACGCCATCTCCACGGTCGTGCCCGCGCGCGCCGTCAGCCTCGGCGCCGAGCCCGAAAAGGACGCTTGATCCCCGCGGTCGCGCCCGACAACCAGGCCGCGGTGCTCGTGAGCCTGGACCTCGGCGGGGTGGCCCCCGAGGACGCTGCCGAAGAGCTGCTGCGGCTGGCCGAGAGCGCCGGCATCCGGCGCCACGCCGAGGTGCGCGGCCGGCGCCAGCGCCCCGACCCCAAGTTCTTCGTCGGCAGCGGCAAGGTGGAGGAAATCTCGCGGGCGGCGCAGGACCTGAACGCCGCGACGGTGATCTTCAACCACGCGCTGTCGCCTGCGCAGCAGCGCAACCTCGAGCAGGCGCTCGAGCGGGAGGTGCTCGACCGCACCGAGCTGATCCTGACGATCTTCGCGCAGCGCGCGCAGACCCACGAGGGCAAGCTGCAGGTCGAGCTGGCGCGGCTGCAGCACCTGTCGACGCGCCTGGTGCGCGGCTGGACGCACCTGGAGCGCCAGCGCGGCGGTCTCGGCAAGACCGGCGGGCCCGGCGAGAAGCAGATCGAGCTCGACCGGCGCATGATCGCGGACCGCGTGCGCATGCTCAAGGGCAAGCTGGAGCAGTTCCGCGACCGCCGCGCCGTCCAGCGCCGCGCGCGCGCGCGCGGCGATGTGCTCTCGGTATCGCTGGTGGGCTACACCAACGCCGGCAAGTCGACGCTGTTCAACGCGCTGGCGCACGCCAGGGCGCGCGAGGCGGACCAGCTGTTCGCGACGCTGGACACCACCACGCGCCGCGTCTGGCTGCCCGCTGCGGGCACGGTCGTCATCTCGGACACGGTCGGCTTCATCCGCGACCTGCCGCACGGCCTGGTGGCGGCGTTCCGCGCGACGCTTGAAGAAACGGTGCGCGCCGACCTGCTGCTGCACGTGGTGGACAGCGCATCGCCCGCTCGCGGGCAGCAGGCCGCCGCAGTGAACAAGGTGCTGGCCGAGATCAACGCCGGCGAGATCCCGCAGATTCAGGTGTGGAACAAGACGGACCTGTCCGGGCTGCAGCCGGGCGTCGAGCGCGACGAGTGTGGTAGGATTGCCCGCGTATTCGTGAGCGCGCGCAGCGGCGCCGGCCTCGCCGATCTGCGGGGCGCGATCGCCGAGGCCGCCAGAGCACGGCAGCCCCGCACCCCTTCTCCGGAACCGATCTCACTGTAATGTCATTGAACGACCCGAACTGGGGGCGTGGCTCCCGCGGCCCCGGCGGCAATCAGGGCCCGCCCGACCTCGACGAGCTCTGGCGCAACTTCAACCGCAAGCTGAACGACCTGTTCGGCGGCCGGCGCGGCGGCGGCGGCGACATTCCGCCGGCCTCGCCGTCCGGGCGCATGCTGGGCGGCGGCGCCGGCGTGCTGCTGGCGCTGGTGCTCGCGATCTGGCTGGCGAGCGGCTTCTACGTGGTGGACGCCGCCTCGAAAGGCGTGGTGCTCACCTTCGGCAGGTACACCGAGCAGACCGAGCCCGGCCTGCGCTGGCGCATGCCGTTCCCGATCCAGTCGCACGAGATCGTCAACCTGTCGCAGGTGCGCACCATCGAGGTCGGCTACCGCAACAACGTCAAGACCAAGGTGCTGAAAGAGGCGCTCATGCTGACCGACGACGAGAACATCGTCGACCTGCAGTTCGCGGTGCAATACGTGGTCACCGACCCGCGGGCGTGGCTGTTCAACAACCGGCGGCCGGAGGAAGTGGCGATGCAGACCGCCGAGGCCTCCATGCGCGAGGTCATCGGCAAGAGCAAGATGGATTCCATCCTGTACGAGGGCCAGGACAACATCGCCAACCAGGCGCAGGTGTTGATGCAGCAGATCCTCGACGGCTACAAGACCGGGATCGACCTCAGCCGCGTGACCATCCAGAACGCGCAGCCGCCCGAGCAGGTGCAGGCGGCGTTCGACGACGCGGTGAAGGCCGGCCAGGACCGCGAGCGCCAGAAGAACGAGGGCCAGGCCTACGCCAACGACGTCATCCCGCGGGCGCGCGGCGCGGCCGCGCGGCTCAGCGAGGAGGCCGAGGGCTACAAGGCGCGCGTCGTCGCCAGCGCCGTGGGCGAGACGTCGCGCTTCAGCCAGGTGCTCGCCGAGTACGCCAAGGCGCCGGCCATCACTCGCGAGCGCATCTACATCGAGACCCTGCAGAGCGTGCTGTCGTCGACCTCCAAGATCCTGATCGACGCCCGCGCCAGCGGCAACCTGCTGTACCTGCCGCTCGACAAGCTGATGCAGCAGGCGGGCGTCGCCGGGCTCACCGAGTCCCAGGCCTCGCAGCGCACGCCGGATACGGCGCTGCCGATGGATCCCGGCCCGCGCTCGCGCGACACCCTGCGCAACCGCGAGCGGGGAGAGCGCTGACATGAGAGCCTTCGGTCCGATCCTCGCCGTCCTGGTCGCGCTGGTGCTCGTGGCCTCCAGCGTGATGTTCACGGTCGACCAGCGCCAGAACGCGATCGTGTTCCAGTTCGGCGAAGTGAAAGAAGTGATCAGGGAGCCGGGCCTGAAGTTCAAATGGCCCATGATCCAGAACGTGCGCCTGTTCGACATGCGCATCCTCGCCTACGACGACGCCGAGCCGCTGCGCTTCCTCACCCAGGGCAACAAGCCGGTGCTGGTGGACTCCTTCATCCGCTGGCGCATCATCGACGTGCGCCAGTATTTCGTTTCCGTGCAGGGCAACGAGAGCGAGGCGACGCGGCGCCTGCGCCAGACCATCTCGGGCGCGCTGCGCGACGAGTTCGGCGCGCGCACCGTGCACGAAGTGGTGTCGGGCGAGCGCGATTCCGTCATGGGCCGCGTGCGCGAGAAGGCCGACCGGGACCTGCGCCGCATCGGCGTCGAGATCGTGGACGTGCGCTTGAAGCGCGTCGACCTGCCGCAGGAAGTGAGCGAGTCGGTATACCGGCGCATGGAGGCCGAAAGAAAGCGGATCGCCAACGAGCAGCGCTCCACGGGCGCGGCGGAGTCCGAGCGCATCCGCGCGGACGCCGACCGCCAGCGCGAGGTGATCCTGGCCGAAGCCTATCGCGACGCGCAGCGCGTGAAGGGCGAAGGCGACGCGCGCGCCGCCGCGACCTACGCGCAGGCCTTCCGCCGGGACGCGGAGTTCTATTCCTTCTACCGCAGCATGGAAGCCTACCGCTCGACGTTCCAGGGCCGCAGCGACCTGCTGCTGCTGGAACCGAGCTCGGACTTCTTCCGCTACCTCAAGGATCCCGGCGGCAGGGCCGGCGGCAAGAAATGACGCGCCATGGCGACCACGTTCCTCCTCGCCTTCGCCCTGATGCTGATCATCGAAGGGGTGCTCCCCTTCCTCGCGCCTAGCCTCTGGCGCGACACGTTCCGGCGCGTCACGCAGCTCACCGACGGGCAGATCCGCTTCTTCGGACTCACCTCGATGCTGATCGGGCTGCTGCTCCTCGCCCTCGCCCTGTGATGCGCTGGCTCCTGCCCGAGTACATCGAGGACATCCTGCCCGCCGAGGCGGCGAGGATCGAGCGGCTGCGCCGCGCGATCCTGGA
>Ga0326597_10007911_pt1 | contig 14393 bp, 9 predicted proteins | sample RVTome_12_FD_203789 | JGI IMG/M metagenome (GOLD analysis project Ga0326597, IMG submission 203789) | Soil microbial communities from uranium-contaminated site in the Upper Colorado River Basin, Wyoming, United States - RVT100D185 | ecosystem: Environmental > Terrestrial > Soil > Contaminated >... | reverse complement strand
TCATCAGGCTCCGCTCGACCGAATGCCAGGCCGGCGAACGCGGCAAAGCCCGCCTCTGTCCTCTCGGTCTGCGCCGCGATGGCCTCGCGCAGCGCCTCCGGCCATTCGCCATGGAAGAAATCGTCCCGATCGTAAAGCAGCAGCAATCGAGCTTCATCGAGGTGCTCGCGCGCCCAGGCCGGGATGTGCAGCGCAGCCCGCAGCGGGTCGCCGACGTCGAGCGCCGCGCCGATTCCGCGCTGAAAATCCGCCACGATGCGCAGCCGTAGCTGGGCGAGCAGCAGGTCGCGCGAGGCAAAGCGGTGATAGAAGGAGCCCGTCGGCGCTTTCAGCCGCGACGTGACCGATCCGACCGTGACCGAAGACGGCCCCCGCTCGGCGGCAATCGCCAAGGCAGCGCATAAGAAATCGTCCGCCGAGAATCTGGCGCGGCTCATTAGCCTAGAATATTGATTCTAGACGTCGCAAGGACAAAACGGCACTGGCATTGACAGGCTCCCCACGCGCCTCAAAAAAGCGGCGGCAAGAGGTTCCCACGCTACACGACTTTCCGCAGCTTGAGCACGATGATCCCGGGGCGAGGCCGCGGGTCATCGTGATCGAAATACGTCTTCGCACGCATTACATCGATGTAACTTGTTGATGATTTCTCATAATGCCGTTCGAATTCCGCTTCGAATTCGGGGCTGAACTTCTTGCTAATGTTCCAATCAATGGCAACCGGCTCGGCAATCGTTGGGCTATGATTGGTATCGACGCCGAGCAAGAACAATCCTGATTTCGCCACGACGCGCTTAATCTCAGCAACGGTCCGGTCAAGGTCATCTACATGGTCAAGGGCGTTGAAGCATGAGACAATGTCAAAATAACAGTCTGGATAGGGAATCTTCTCGGAAACGGCTTGCATGTAGGTCATCTTATGCCGGTCAATTCCAAGCAGCCGATAAGTATTCACTAGCGGGTCTAGACCCACGCGTTCTGCCGTCATGCCGGCCCATTCCAGCGTGCCCAATGGTCCACAACCAATGTCAAGCAATTTCTTGCCGGAATAATCCGCCAAAGTAAGTTCTACCAATGCTGTAAAACATGGCTCGTAAACACCACCCAAGGCTTTGCCTGGGGTTCGAAGTTGCTGGATAATGTATTGTTTCATCCAGAATGATGCCTCAAAACCATGTTTAGCCGCGACATCCGCCTTAACTGCCTTTAGCGTGGGCAAGAGTACGTCAAGCAGGCGTGCGATCATTTCCGATCCTTTCCATTTTGGAAGCGTCCGCCAAAACGGGCCACATCCGACATCCCGAAATCTACTTACGTCGCGCTTCACTCCTGGTACTAACAAGATGCCGAAATACCCGAGGGCCGCAGCGGGCCGTGAGATGCAAATGTTACAATCGCGCTGGCGATCGCGTCCTCTTCTCAAAGGGATTACCGCCTTTACTAGTCAAGTAGCGGCATAGAGGGCGCTGGAGACTGCAGCTGCATCGTGTGGTGGCCCTGATCATAAAAGCCAGAGGCATCGCCTTCCGGCAGTTGAGCGGGTCTTACCCGCCGGTGCGGGTCTCGCCCACAATCGCGCGATTCGGGGCCGCGATCGGCTCGCCGATGATCGGTGGTGGTGGCTGCCTCGGCGCAGATGTGGGTCACCGCGGCAATCGGCACTTGCGTTCGCAGGGATTGCGCCCGCCGCAGGTCGTCCGGCTCTGCTCGACCGTATAGGTCGGCAAACGCGGCAAAGCCCGCCTGCATCCGCTCGGTCTGCGCCGCCACCGTGTCGCGCAGCGGCTCTGGCCATTCGCCCTAGAAAAAATCGTCCCGGTAATAGATGCAGCAGTAAGCGGGCTTCGTCGCGATGCTCGGCGCACCGAACCCAGGATGCACAGCGCAGCCCGCAGCGGGGCGCTGGCATCGAGGGGCGGTTCCGATTCGCCGCTGAGGGTCGGGCGCGAGACGCAGCCGCAGCTGCCCGAGCAGCAGATCGCGAGACGTAAAGGGGTGGCGGAAAGAGTCTATCGCCGCCGTCAGCCGCGACATAACCGATCCGACCGTAACCGAAGACGGGCTGCGATCGTCAGCAATCGCCGGGGCGGCTTGTAAGAAATTATCGCCCGTGAATGCTGCCTGCCCATTATTCTAGAATATTTGTTCTAGAGAGCTCGGCCTAGTCCCATCGTTTTCGAATATTGACAGCTTCCCCGCTCGCGTCTAAAGGAGCTTTAGAGGTAATCATTTTGGGGGAGATGAGGGATGGCGCTGTCGCCGCCTGTGGGATATTCGACATCTCAGCTGATCTTTGAAGACGAATTTGACGCCGCAACATTGGACACCAGCAAGTGGAACCCGTGGATGGGGGAGGACGTCTACGGTCGCTGGGGTAATCGGGGGACCTTGCCCTCGCCCTATTCCGGCGAGAACGCCGGAGGCTACCCGGTTCAGTATAATGACCCATATCCTTATGGTTACAGCGTCAACACAACCGGTGACCATCTTACGGGCGGCGATGGCACCCTGGAGCTGATTGCTACGCCGAGCGACTATTTTTCCGATCTCGGTTACAGCTGGGCCTCGAGCGCGATTTCGAGCTATGACAAGGCCTACCTTCCGGCCGAAGGCGGATACCTGCAGATCACCGCCAAAATGCCGGACAGCCGCTACGGCATGTGGGCCGGGCTGTGGCTGATGCCGACGGCGGGTTCTGACGGCAGCGAGTTCGACCTGCAGGAAAGCGGCACTTACGGGACCACCGGATCAGATACCGCGAACCGAATGCTCTCCTCGAATTGGTGGGGCAACGGCGCCGATCAGCAACACGCCGATACCGGCGTCGATCTCTCGGCCGACTACCATACGTACGGCGTCGAATATCGGCCGGGCGAGTCCTGGAAGGTCTATCTCGACGGTGAGCTGATGTTCACCTGGACCGAGGGGGTATCGCAGAACGCGGCCTACGAGGTCATCATCGAATTGTTGGTGGCCGGGGATGACACCGCCGGGTGGCACACGGTGGCGGATCCGGAAAACAATCCGGGCCCATTCGTGCTCAGCATCGACGCCGTCCAGATCTACTCGCTGGCCGATTCCCCGGTGACAATCCCATCGGCGCCATCCGCTCTGACGCTGGATCCGGCGTCGGACAGCGGGACTGTGGGCGACAGGATCACGAATGTGACGCGGCCGACGATTACCGGCAAGGGCGTTGCCGGCAACAGCATCAAGCTGTTCGACGGCACGACCCAGGTGGGCAGCGCTACCGTCCAATCGAACGGCGCCTGGTCGGTTACGGCGAGCACCCTGAGCTCGGCTGCGCACAACCTTACCGCCACTGCGACCGATGCGGCGGGAACCGTCAGCGCAGCTTCCGCGACGCTTGTCGTGACGATCGACACCACGGCGCCGACGGTCACCGCAACCCTGGTGTCCGATACCGGCAGCTCGTCATCGGACAAGATCACCTCGAACCCCGCCGTGACCGGAGTCGCCGTTGCCAATTCCGCCGTAACGATCTCCGAAGGCGGCACCGTTCTCGGGACCGTCACGGCGAGCAGCTCCGGCGCCTGGAGCTTCACCCCGGTCCTCTCGGACGGAACCCATACGCTGGTTGCGAACGCGACCGACGCCGCTGGCAACGCCGGCACCGCGTCGCTGACGTTCACGCTCGACACCACGGCGACTGGCACGATAGATGTAGTCGACACCGACAAGACGCCGCGCGGCAATCGGGACAATAGGGGCAATAAAAAGATCATCTCGAAGCCCATCGTGACCGGCACGGCCGATACCGACGCCACCGTAACGATCGCCGAGGGCGACACCCCCCTCGGGACCGCAACGGCGGACAACTCCGGCGTCTGGACCTATGAACCGGTGCTTTCCGATGGAACCCATACGCTGGTCGCGGATCAAACCGATCTCGCTGGAAACACCGGCACGGCCTCGCTGACCTTCACCCTCGAAACTTATGCGGTTTCCGATCCGTTGGTGACCAACGCGGCTGGAACACTTGCGGTTGGTCGTGCGCTATCCGGACAGATCACCGCTCAGGAGATCGGCGGCCTCGGCCCCGAGTGGGAGTTCGGCGGCGCCGGCTATCTGCTGGGGGCAAGCAGCGCCGGGTTTCTGCTGCGCAACACCAGCGACGATCTGGCCGGGTGGTTGGTCGTCGGCGAAGTAGACGGGGGTGAAGTCTCGTATACGACGATCGGCACAATCGGGCTGGATTGGCAGCTCGTGGGGAATGCCGATTTTGTCGGCGACGGCCAATCGGAAATCCTGATCTGGGATGCCAACGCCCCAGATACCGGCACGCTGCAACTCGGCCAGGTGGTCAACGGGACCGTCTCTTTCGAGGCAGTTGGTGGGGTCGGCGTGGAATGGGAATTCGCCGGCAACGGCGACTTCCTCGGAAATGGACGCGACGGCTTTCTGATTTATAATAACGGCGACGTAATCGACGGAGCGCTCACGGTGGGCGAGGTGATCGACGGGGAGCTGATTTTTACGGAGCTCGGCAGCCTCGGCCCCGAGTGGGAGTTCAAGGGAGTAGGCGATTTTCTTGGGCACGGACGCGACGGCTTCCTGATCTACAACACCGGCGACATAATCGGCGGTTCTCTGGTGATCGGAGAGATGATCGACAATACGCTGACGTTCACCGATATCGGCGCGGTCGGCGAGGAATGGGAGTTTGTCGGGACCGGCGACTATATCGGCGATGCAAGAACCGATTTCCTGATGTTCAACACCGGTTCGGGTGCGCTGGTCGCTGGGTCCGTCGACGGCGCGGCAAGCTTTACCGAGATCGGCAATTTCGGCTCGGAATGGAGCTTCCACAGCGGCAACGCCGCGCTTCTGCCGCGCCCGGCGTAAATATCGACCGGGCGGCGGATGCGGTGTTCTTTGCCAACTTTCTCCGGGCAAGTCGTTGTGCATGATGTCGCCGCGAACCTTGCGACAACGCCGTCGGATGTAGAAGAGATGTCGGCCGCGACCCTAATGCCAGCCAGGCAGGCCCTTACCCAAGTCCAAGGCGGCTGATCCAGCTAAGCGAGGCCCATCGAGTTGATCAGCGAGGCGCATCTGATCAGGTCCGATGGGCCGCGTACATCCAGCTTGCGGATGATGTGCGCCCGGTGCGCCTCGACCGTGCGAAAGCTGATGCCGAGTTGACGGGCGATTACCTTGCTCGGCTCGCCCATCGCTACCAGCCGGAGTACCTCGCGCTCGCGCGGGCTGAGATAGGCAGCGCGGGCCTCCAGTTGCGCGCGCAGAAGGCGATCGGCGCGAGCCGCCTCGGTTTCGTCGAGGGCCCGACGCAAGCAATCGAGCAGCACCTCTTCGCGCAGGGGTTTTTCGAGGAGATCGAAAGCCCCGGCCTTTGTCGCCGTGACCGCCATCGGGATCGTACCGTGCCCCGTGATCAGGATCACCGGGACGCGCCACCCGCGAAGATTGATCTCCCGTTGCAGGTCGAGCCCCGACATGGATGGCATTTGCACGTCGACCAACAGGCAACCGCCCGATTCCAGATCGTACGCGTCGAGAAACGATTGAGCCGACGGGAAGACATGAGCGGCGTATCCAGCGGCGGACAACAGGAATTTAAGCGCATCGCGCACCGCGGCATCGTCATCGATCACGAAAACGGTGTTATCCGGCATCGTTGTTCATTTCTGCTGGAGTCGTCGGTAAATCGAACACAAAGCTCGCGCCGGCACCCCGGCTCGGGACTAATCGCAAGTGCCCGCCATGTGCTTCAACGAACGCTTGGCTGATCGCCAGGCCGATGCCCATCCCCCGCGCCTTGGTCGTCACAAACGGCTCGAAAATTCTCTCTTGCATCTCCGCGGCAATGCCCGGACCGTTGTCCGTGATCGAAATTCGGACATCAGCGGCGCCCTGGCGCCGCGCCTCAACGACAATCCGCTTGTGCTCTACCCCGGCGGCGGCCATTGAATCGATGGCATTGCGGAACAGGTTCAAGATGACCTGTTCGATCTGTATGTTGTCGACAAACGCCAGCGGCAGATCGGGGTCGGCAGTCACGGCGATCTCCACCTGAGCGGGCGCCGCTTCGTGAGTGGCGAGGGCGACGGCGGCATCGATCAGCTCGCTCACGGCGACGAACTGTCGTCGGGATGCTCCCTGGTCGACGAAATCGCGCAGACGAACGAGCACGTCGCTGGCGCGTTCCGCCTGCCGTACGATTTCCCGTACACCCGCTTTGAGCAGCTTGGGATCGGCTGCGTTGTTGGCCAACAACCTGAGACAGCCGCGGCTATAGGCGATGATCGCGGTCAGCGGTTGGCTTAACTCGTGGGCCATTCCGGCCGCCATCTCGCCGGCCAGCGACACGCGCAAGACGTGCGCCAGCTTCGCCTGATGGCCGCGCACCCGCTTTTCCGCCCGATCGAGTGCGAGCGTCCGCTCCTCTAGGAGCCGTCCGGCTTTGGCGAGGATACGGCCGAGCTCATCCACTTCCCTGATTTCAACCGACGGGATGACGACCGGCGCATCCGATGCGAGGGCCAGCGTCGGGGCGCTCAGCGCTCGGATCGATCGGGCGATGCGCAGACCGATGCGCCATGCCAGGATCAAACCGAGCGAGAAAATGGCGCTTGCCGCGGCAAGGCTCAACCACAATCCGCGGCGCAGGCTCGCGCCCAACTCCGCAGTCGGAATGCTGACCGCCGCCGTCCACCCGGACAGCTCGGAGCGGCTGAAGTTTGCCAGCACCGGGATGCCTTCCAATGTCCTGGCCTCTATGGCGCCCCGTTTATCCGCCGTTGGCCGGTCCACCCCCGCTGGCGTGCCGTTCTGGCCAACCAAACGGTCGGAAGTCCGCGTGCCAGCGACAATCTTGCCCTCTTGATCGAACACCGAGACCACCCATTCGAGCGGCAGATCGTGGTCGCGCAAAACGTTAGAAACGCGTTGCGAAGAGATTATCATTGTAACGATATATGAAACCTTATGATCGCGCATGACGGGAACACCGATCACGATCCGGGAATTCCCGACGCCGCCATCAACATATAAGCTTGAGACCGTCGGCCTGGCGGTTTCCAGGATCTTGCGCACCACGTCCGGATCGCGACTGCGGGGCGTCGTTTCACCATCTGCGATCGAGCTGACGATCTCCTGGCCCGCAGCATCGAAAAGCGCGACGGCAATGGCCGAATGTGCGGACAGCACCTCGCGCAGCTGAGCGCGAAGAGCTGCGCTGTCGCCCGAAGCGAAATGAGGCGAAGCGGCGAGCGTCTGCAAGGCCGCCGCGACGCTGCCGAGATCGCGGTCGACGGTGTCCATAACGGCGCGGGCGGCTGCGACCGCACTCTTCTGCAGCGCGGACAGCTGGCGTTCGTAGGAAGCCCCGATCGTCAGCGCCGTCGCCGCCCATGCCGGGACGACGGCGATGATCACGAGCAGCCGGAGCCAGAACAGGACGGGCCGCGAGCCTGCGGAGCGACGCATATCAAGCAGGGTCGGGTACGCATCGGGCCGCGGTGCCGCCGAGCCCGCCGGCCCTGGACCCGAGCGCGCAAACAGCTATCGGCCAGATCATGTGTCGGAGCCCGGGTTGCCGGCCGCGGGACCCCGCGGGCTTGGCGGTCCACAACCGCGTTACGTGCCGAACCGTATTACCTCTGAACAGATGCGGAATGTATCAACGAAAGTCGATGTCGGCTACAACATGGGTCATTCATTAGACCGCAAGAGGTAGCGGTCAGTCGAAATTTCAACTGATAGGCGAAAGTGTCTGCAAGAGAGGTAATCCGGCAAATTTCGACGTCTGGGCGGCATACCCCGTCGGGGTAAACATTGCCATCCTGCGGCGGTTCCGCGCCTCGCAAGAAACTTGCAAGTTGCAGTCCAACCGCCTCGGTTTAATGCATCTTAAAACCGATACGTGATGGCACGGATTTCATTTGCGAAGCCTTCAGGCGAATAATACGGGCTACAACAGGCGAGACGCCAGAAATAGAACATTCCCAATTGACTCAACCATTGCGATTAAGCGGGAAATACCCATGACGAATAATGCCGCTGCGCCGACCGGCGAACTCTTGCAGTTCGACCCCGAGAAATCGGCCGACCAGGGGGCCGGTGGTCATAGACCGATCAGCCATGAACCGGTACGTCCGGCACGATCCGAGACGGCGATTTCCAGATTGCGCGGCCCAGCCGAAGGGCATCGCCCCGTGCCGACCGTGATTGTCCACAAAAGCCCGCTGTTCCGCGCCGGGTTGATCCACATGCTCGCCGACACGCGGTTCCTGGTCGTGGTGGACTGCCCCGAGCTGAGCATGCTCGAGGAAACGGTCCTGAGCGACGGCCCGGCTTTGCTGCTGGTGGACCCCGACACGGAAGCGGATGCCGTCCTGGCAGAAGTTTCGCGCTTGAAGGAGAGCCACAGCCTCTTGCGCGTTGTCCTGCTCCGCAACCGCTTCTCTTCACGAGAGATCCTGATGGCGATCGGGTCGGGAGCCGATTGCTGCTTGGTGAATGACGAGATCAGCGCCGACCTGCTCTTGAAATCTTTGGAACTGGCGTTGCTTGGAGCGGTGATCGTGCCGCGCGGACTATGTCAAGCCCTGGCGGACGGCTGCCCCTCGATGGCGATGGAAGGGGGAGCTCATACGGATCGCGATGCACCCGCGGCCGAGCTTGCCGCACAGCTGCCGGCTGACCGGCTGCAGATGCCGGCAGGTTTATCGGGGAGGGAGCTGACGATCTTGTCGTACCTGATGCAAGGCGCTTCCAATAAGCATATCGCGCGCGACCTCGGCATCGCCGAGGCGACCGTAAAGGTTCACGTCAAGAGCCTGCTTCGCAAGATCCGCGTCAGAAACCGCACACAGGCGGCCATGTGGGGCACCAATCATATCGAGGCGACGCGGCCTTGCCGGAACGGCGAGGATCCGGGTCCCCAGCCGCCCGGGCGGTAGTCGCGCCGGCGGAACCGCGTCGCCTTTTCTCTTCAAGAAATGCGGTTCCGCAGCTGACGAAACCCGGACGCAAAAGAGCCGCCATCCGCACCTGAGTACAACCCATGGCGGCGGATCTGGGCCAAGGCCGGCGGCAAGTCCCGGTTGCGGAACGGGTCGCCGTTCCCGAGCGCGCCAGGCTTTCGCGCCAGCGCCGGCAGGCAATGCGAAGGCTCGTAGGCGGTCTGGCGGCAACCGAAGCGGCGCGGCGCCGGGCTACTTACCCACCGCTCCTACACCAGGCGGCGGGACACGGCCATGTGGATTCTCGACGTCAGTAAAGATGACACGCGACGCTGTGGCCGGGGGCGACCTCCTGGCGCAGCGGCTCCTCGACCGAGCAGCGCGGCATCGCCTTCGGGCAACGCGTGTGGAAGCGGCAGCCCGGCGGCGGCGACAGCGCGCTCGGCACCTCGCCCGATATCGTCAGCCGCTCGTGCTTCTCGTCGGGGTGCGCCGGCAAGGCCGCGGTGAACAGCGCCTGCGTGTACGGATGCAGCGGCTCGCGGCACAATTCGAGCGCCTCGGCCAGTTCGACGATCTTGCCGAGATACATGACCGCGATGCGGTGGCTGATATGCGCCACCGTCGCCAGGTCGTGGCCGATGAACAGATACGAGACGCCGAGGCGCTCCTGCAGCTCCTCGAGCTGGTTCATGATCTGGGCGCGGATCGACACGTCGAGCGCCGAGACCGGCTCGTCGAGCACGATCAGCCGCGTGTTGGTGACGAGCGCGCGGGCGATCGCGACGCGCTGGCGCTGCCCGCCCGAGAATTCGTGCGGAAACAGCATCGCCACTTCCGGGCGCAGCCCGACCAGTTCGAGCACCTCGGCGACGCGCTCGCGCTGCTGCTGGCGCGTCATGTCGGTGTGAATCTGCAGCGGTTCGGCGATGATCTCGCTGACCCGCATGCGCGGGCTGAGCGAGCTGTACGGATCCTGGAAGACGACCTGCACCTCGCGGCGGTAGCGCATCAGCCCCGGCCCGGCGAGCTCGGTGACGTCCTGCCCGTCGAAGCGGATCGAACCGGCGGTCGGGCTCTCCTGCAGCAGGATCAGCTTCGAGGTCGTCGTCTTTCCGCAGCCCGACTCGCCGATGACCCCCACCGTCTCGCCCGTCTCGATCGAAAAATCGATGCCGTCGACCGCCTTCACCCAGCCGATCTGGCGGCGCGGGAAGATCGCCGTCGTGACCGCGAAGTGCTTTGTCAGTCCCTCAATTTCCAGCAGCGGCGGCGACATGTTGATCCTCTGGAGCATCTCCTGGGAATTGCTTCCCGGAGTCGGTTGCGTGGCGTTCGGCGAGCCAGCACCGCGCCGACCACGAACCGGCGATGCGAAATTCGGGCGGCTGTTCCGCGGAGCAGTGCGGCAACGCTTCGGGGCAGCGCGGGTGGAAGGCGCAGCCCGGCGGCAACGTCGCGAGATCGGGCGGCTGCCCCGGTATGGCGAGCAGCTTGTCCTTGCTGCCGAGCTTCGGCATCGAGCCGAGCAACGCCTTCGTGTAGGGGTGCTGGGCGCCGTTGAACAGCTCCCGCACGCTGCCGGCCTCGACGATTCTGCCGGCATACATGACCGCGAGCTTGTCGCACATCCGCGCGACGATGCCGAGATTGTGCGTCACGAAGATGATCGCGACCCCGGTCTGTTCCTGCAACTCCCGCAGCAGGTCGAGGTATTGCGCCTGGATCGTCACGTCGAGGTTGGTGGTCGGCTCGTCGGCGATGATCAGCTTCGGCCCGCCGGCCAGCGCAATCGCGCCGACGATGCGCTGGCGCATGCCGCCCGACATCTGATGCGGGTATTCGCGCATGCGCATCGCCGGCGAGGGGATGCGCACCGCATTGAGCAGGTCTCGCACCCGCTCGCGCAGCGCGCGGCCGCGCAGCGCCCGATGGTAATAGGCCGGTTCCATGACCTGGCGGTAGATGCTGAACAGCGGGTTCAGCGACGCCATCGGGTCCTGCAGGATCATCGCGATCTGCGCACCGCGGATATGGCGCATCTCGCCCTGAGTCTTTGTCGTCAGCTCCTCGCCCTTGAACGCGATCGAGCCGCCGACGATCCGAGCCGCGGGCGGCAGCAGGTTGACGATCGCCTGGCAGGTCGTTGTCTTGCCGCAGCCGGATTCGCCGACGATGCCGAGCGTCTCGCCTTCCTCCAACGTGAAGCTGACGCCTTCGACGGCCTTGACGACGCGCTCGCCGCCAAACGTGACGTAGTGGGTCTGCAGATCGCTGACCTGGAGCAAGGGGGTCATGGGGTGCCCGTCCACTACATGTTGCGCAATTGCGGGTCGAGCCGGATGCGCAGCCAATCGCCCATCAGCTGCGTCGCCAGCACCACCATCATGATGCACAGGCCGGGCAGGACGGTCAGCCACCAATCGCCGACCATCAGCATCGAGCGGCCGTCGGCCAGCATCGATCCCCAGGCCGGTTCCGGCGGCGGCACCCCGACCCCAAGGAACGACAGCGACGCCTCGGCAATGATCACGACGCCGATCGTGAGGCTGGCCAGCACCATCGCGGAATTCACCACGTTCGGCACGACATGGCGCAGGATCACCCGGGCGCTTGACGCCCCGGCGATCTCGGACAGCTTGACGAACTCGCGCTCGCGCAGGCTCAGCACCTCGCCGCGGATCACCCGGGCGTAGCGCGTCCAATATACCGCGCCGAGAATGATGATGATGTTCCACATGCTGGGACCCACCATCGTCGCCAGAAAGATCGCGAAGACGAGCGCCGGCAGGGCAAGCCAAGCGTCGGTCACGCGCATGATCGCCTGGTCGACCCAGCCGCCGAGATAGCCGGACAGAACCCCGAGCGTCGTGCCGATGCCGCCGGCGACGATCGTCCCCATCACGCCGACGATCAGCGACACGCGCGCGCCGTAAATCAGCCGGCTCAGGATGTCCCGGCTCTGGAAGTCGGTCCCGAGCAGGGCCGCCGGGTTGGCGCCCTCTGCCCAGAAGGGCGGCTCGAAAATCTTGGCGCCCGGGATCGGCTCGGTCGGGTCGTAGGGCGCGATCACATCGGCGAACGCCGCGACCAGAAGGAACGGGATCAGGATCGCCAGCGGCAGGACCGGCAGCTGGCCGGCGACGCGCATCCAGTGTCGCCGCAGGCCCGCGAGGGCCGGTGCGGTGCCGGCGAAAAGCGAGCGGGTCTGTTCACTTACGAACGCCATGGTTCACCTTACTTATCGGGCCAGCCGGATGCGGGGGTCGATATAGGCGTAGAGAATGTCGATGATCAGATTGATCAGCACGATCATGATGCCGGCGAGAATGACGACCCCCTGCACCAGCGGGAAGTCGCGCTGGAAGATGCCCTCGTAGAGCAGCCGGCCGATGCCGGGCCAGGCAAAGATCACCTCGATGATGACCCCGGCGTTGATCATCACGACGAGATTGATGCCCGCCAGGGTCATCACCGGGATCAGCGCGTTCTTGAACGCGTGCACGGCGATCACGACGTAGCCCGGCAGACCTTTGAGCCGGGCCAGCTTGATGTACTCGCTGCGCAGCACTTCGAGCATGCTGGAGCGGGTCAGGCGCAGCAGCGAGGCGGCGAAATACCAGCCGAGCGCCACGGAAGGCATGATCAGATGCAGAATGCCGCCCGTGCCGCTCGTCGGCAGCCAGCGCAGCCACACGGAGAACACCAGGATCAGCACCAGCCCGAGCCAGAACCCGGGCACGGCAAGCCCGAATAACGCCACCACCTTGCCGACACTGTCCCAGCCGGTATTGACCTTGACTGCGGATATGAGCCCCGCCGGGATGCCGATAATGAAGGAGATCAGGGTTGCCGCCAACGCCAGTTCCAACGACGCCGGCAGCCGCTGAAAATACAGCGTGCTGACCGACATCTGGTAGTTGAACGATTTGCCCAATTCGCCGGTAATGATGTTCTTGGCGAAGGCGAGATACTGCACCGGCCAGGAGCGGTCGAGGCCCCATTCGGCGCGGAGCCGTTCGAGGTCCTCGGCGCGTGCGCCGGGCTCGGCCAACAGGGTCACCGGATCGCCGGTCAGCCTGACGATCGCGAAAATGGTCAGGCTGAGGATGAACAGGCTGATCAGCGCGTAAAAAGTCCGCCTGATGATGAACTGGCCCATCGCCGCTACTCTCCCGGCCCGCGCTTAGCTGGATGCCTTGAGCTCGATATCCTCCCACGGATAGGCGTAGCCGGTCGTGAGTGCCGTCGGGAACACGTCCTGCCATTTCGCCGCCTTGATCCGCGGCCCGATCGCGTTGAGGAAGGCGTGCCGAAATACCGGCACGAAGTAATGTTCCTCGAGGATCGTCTTTTGGATCTCCTCGGCGAGCTTCTTGCGCTCCGCGGGGTTGAACGAGGCGGCGTACTGGGTGAATTTATCGTCGAGCGCCTTGACGCAGAACATGTCCTGGCCCTGGAAGCCGCCGCATTTGAACATGCCCTCGTACCAGTTGGCCCAGCTGCCGCCGATCCGGGTGGCGTTCATGATGATCTGGACACCCGGCCATTCCTTCAATCCGCCTGCCTTGCGCTTGAGGTAAACACCGCGCTCCATCGATTGCAGGCGGGTCTGGATGCCGATCGCCTTGAGCTGCGAGATCACACGCTCGCCGCGCGAGAAATAGTTCGGCACCACGGTCAGCCAGTCGACGTTGAACCCGTCGGGGTGCCCGGCCTGCTTCATCAGCTCCTTGGCCTTCGGGATGTTGGTTTCCCATTGCGGCCAGTCGAGCGCGTATTCGACATCGTCGTTGATCCAGTTGCCGCTGATCCGTCCCATCCCGCCGCTCTCGGCGTCGTTGATCGCCTTGCGGTCGACGGTCAGGCTCACCGCCTCGCGGACGCGCTTGTCGTGGAACGGGTTCTTCGGGTCGTTGAAGTTCGGGAACTCGAGCCACCAGGAGCCTGAAACCACCGGCGCAAGCATTATCTTTGGGTTGTCCTTGACCCGGTCGATCAGCTCGCCCGGCACCAGATAGATGATGTCAGCTTCGCCGCGTTCGAGCATCGCCACCCGGGTCGCCGCCTCGGGCACGCTGATGATCGTGAAGTTCTTGACGCGCACCGGGCGGTAATAGTGTTCGAAGGCTTCGTACTCGATCTTGGTCCCGGGCTGCTGCGAGACCATCTTGTAGGGGCCGGCGCCGATCGGTTTCTGGACAAACCCGTCCTTGCCGACCTTCTGGTAATATTTTGCCGGCACGACCCAGCCGGCGCCGCAGACATTTCCGGTGCCCATCAGGATCGGAAAATCGAGAAACGGCTCCTTGAACGAGAACTTCACGGTACGGTCATTGACGATGTCGATGGCGTGGGTCTTTTCGTGGAGCACCGTGCCCGAGGCGCCGCGATAGTTCTCGTAGCTCCATCTGACGTCCTCGGGGGTAATCGGCGAGCCGTCGT
>Ga0326597_10007910_pt1 | contig 14393 bp, 14 predicted proteins | sample RVTome_12_FD_203789 | JGI IMG/M metagenome (GOLD analysis project Ga0326597, IMG submission 203789) | Soil microbial communities from uranium-contaminated site in the Upper Colorado River Basin, Wyoming, United States - RVT100D185 | ecosystem: Environmental > Terrestrial > Soil > Contaminated >... | reverse complement strand
CGCATTCCCTTACAGAACAGTTTTGGGAGCAGCACTATCCCGGCGGCGACCTGACGGAAGTCGGTTCCGACTATGAGTTGTTGCGCCAACAGGCTGGTGAGATGATCGCCTTGATTCTCGCCTCGGTGCCGCCTCCCGACAAACCGGGAGGCAAGGAGTGAGCGCGCGGCGAATCGGAGTTCTGGTTAAAGACTTACTCCATGCTCCCTGCTCCTAGCACTTTGCCCTTAGCCTTTTACTCAGCGAACTCAGCGCCTCGGCGGTGAATAAATCCGCAATTCGAAATGTTTTTCTGACTTCTGACTTCTGACCTCTGATCTCTGATCTTCTGGTTCGCCCAATTCGCAATTCGAAATTCGAAATCCGAAATTCCTGAGGGGCTCCGCGCTCCAGGCTCCCTGCGCTTTGACCTTAGCCCTTGGCGTCTTGTGATCCGAATTCCACAATTGAATCGCTCTTTGCCCTTAGCTCTTAGCAGTTCGGCAAATCCGCAATCCGTAATTTGGGTGTTAGGTGTCGGGTGTTTGGTTTCTTAGGTGCTGGGTTTCGGGTTCTGGGTGTTGGGTCGATCTGAAACCGAAAACCGAAAACCCAATACCCAAAACCCAAGCCCCGCTCTTTGCTCTTAGCGCGTAGCTCTTAGCGATCAACCTGCCCTCAACGCAACAAACGCAATCACGCGATAACTCAATAAGATTGCGATTTGCTCACGTAGGAATGGTTTGGTAAAGTTTACGGAATCGAGGGTTTGTCATGGAAACAGTAAATATCGATGAGTTGCATCGCGATTTTTCCCGTGTCCTTGAAAGGGTAGCTCGCGGTGAGGAATTGGTGATTATCAGAGCGGGCAATCCTATCGCGAAATTGATTCCCTTCCCTCGGCCTTCCGCGCTGCGCGTGCCGGGGTGTTGGAAAGGCAAAGTGCGCATCGCTCCTGATTTTGATGTCCTGCCGCCAGAATTGGCTGCGGCCTTTCGTGGCGACACCCTGTGAATCTACTTTTGGATACCCATGTCCTGCTGTGGTGGCTAGCGGACGATTTGTCTTTGCAGTCTGCCGCTCGCGATGCGATTCGAGACCAATCCAACATAGTTCATGTGAGTGCCGCGACGGCCTGGGAAATCAGTATCAAAAAGGCTTTAGGAAAGCTCGATGCACCGGATGATCTCGCCAACGCTCTTGGAGTTAACAATTTCTGCTCCCTGGATATAACCGTTGCCCACGCGACGAAAGCGGGAGCCCTCCCGCGCCACCATGACGATCCGTTCGACAGACTGCTCATCGCACAGGCGCAAACCGATCAACTCACCGTAATTACGCATGAGCCTTTTTGAAATTCGCAATCCGCAATCCCACGAGCTGATGGCTTATAGCCGATAGCGTAGGGTCGGCTCGCTGCTGATCGCCGACCTCTGACTGCTGACCCCTGGTTCGATCAATCCGCAATCCGAAATCCGAAATTGAGTTGCTCTTAGCCTTTACTCAGCGAACAAAACGCCTCTGCGGTAAAGCTTCCGATGGCTCGGCAAATCCGCAATTCGAAATCCGAAATTCATAAGGTGTGGCTCCGCGCTCCATGCTCTTTGCTCTTAGCGCTTCACCCCTAACCCCTAACGGCATTAGTTGACCTCTGACTTCCGATCTCTGACCTCTGATGTCTGTTGTCTGACTTCTGGTTCAACAAATTCGCAATCCGAAATTCGACATCCGAAATTGAGCCGCGCTTAGCGGCTGGCTCCCTGCTCCAAGCTCCCTGCTCCCTGCAATCTTATGAGTGACTACATCATCAAAGTCGAAAACCTCGGCAAGAAATACAGCATCCAGCATCGGGGCGAAGGCGAGCGGTATGTTGCCCTGCGCGATGTCCTGGCAAGGAAGGCGACGGCGCCGCTTCGCTGGCTGCGGCGACAGCATGGAGCAGAGAGCAATGGGAACGGAACAAATCCGCAATCCGCTCCGAGTGTTGGCTCCTCGCTCCCCGCTCCAGGCTCCCTGCTCCCTGCTTGTGAAGATTTCTGGGCTCTGCGCGACGTAAACTTCGAAGTGAAACAGGGTGAAGTGGTCGGCATCATCGGACGCAACGGCGCGGGCAAGTCGACGCTGCTAAAGATCCTCAGCCGCATCACCGAGCCGACCGAAGGGCGCGTGCGTATCCGCGGGCGAGTCGCGAGTTTGTTGGAAGTTGGGACAGGCTTTCATCCAGAGCTTACGGGGCGTGAGAACATATTTCTTAACGGCGCGATCCTGGGAATGACGAGAGCCGAGATTGCCAAAAAGTTCGACGAGATCGTAGCGTTCGCGGAAATAAAAAAATTCCTCGACACACCGGTGAAGCGTTACAGTAGTGGAATGTACGTTCGTCTTGCATTTGCTGTCGCAGCGCATCTGGAACCGGAGATACTTATCGTAGACGAAGTACTAGCCGTGGGCGATGCCGAGTTCCAAAAGAAGTGCTTGGGCAAAATGGGCGAGGTCGCCAAGGGTGGACGGACGGTGCTCTTTGTGACTCACAACATGGCAGCGATCCAGCGACTCTGTTCTCGCGGTCTCTTTCTCGACAAGGGATTCGTCAACGAAGATGGTCCAAGTGACCTCGTGGTTCAACACTACTTAGCCAATGGAAATCAGAATGAATTGGGAAAGTTCGAAACCGCCGATCGAAGTGGGCGCGGTTGGGCTCGCATCACGGATTTAAAACTGCTCGACGAAAATTCACGGCCTACTGGCACTCGGGCTTCAGACCAGGACTTGGTCTTCGAAATTGGTATTCAAGTTCAAGATGAGGCAAGACAAAGCGGCGGTGTCCAGGGACTGGTTTTGGAGTTTATGTTCTTCGATTCGGAAGGAACACCGATTACGAGCGTAATGAATGTGGACGATCCTCCAGTCAGCCTGCCAGTAGCCCGCGCTTGTCGGCTGCAAATGCGCCTTCCTGGCCCAACATTTGTTCCGGGACTTTATTCGATCAATCTATTCCTCGGCGTACCTTTTGTTCAGCATGTCGATGAAATCCGAAATGCTTTGTCTTTTGAGATTACTCCACCTGTTGTTTCCTGGCGGCCTTACGAACTGCGTGCGAAGCGCGGGGTGACGTGCCGTAAGGCAGTTTGGGGCCATATACATTAGCAGCAAAGTTGATTGGCACTCGACAATAGCCCAACTGTTCTCCAGCTCAAAGAGATATGAGATCCATATTGAAAAAGATCCGCGGGCGGCTTCGAAAGCAAACAACGAATGCGGCAGTTTTGGCCTGCGTGGAGCAAAACACGTTTACGAGTCCGGCAGGCCAGTGGTACCTGCCCGCTTTGGCGGGACCAGGCACTTTCTGGAATGAAATCACTAGGCCGGTCACAATTCGCGGAGCCCTCGAGATCATGCAACGTTTAGCCAATGATAGTTACACAAAATACGTAATTGATTTTTATAATGCTGGACTCGCCCGGTTCGGGGATCAGTGGGTTTACGCCGACATAAATACGGTGCTGTTTGGGATATCAAGAATTTTGCAACCGCAGAGCTACTTGGAAATTGGGGTCCGGCGCGGTCGGAGTATGGCCATGGTGGTATCACAAGCTCCGACGTGTTCGGTCGTTGGCTTTGATTTATGGATAAAGGATTATGCAGGGATGGAGAATCCTGGGGAAGAATTCGTCCGTTTGGAGTTGAATAAAATTGGTCACAAGGGAAATGCTGAGTTTGTTTCCGGCGACTCAAAAGTAACCGTGCCACTTTATTTCCAGGCCCGAAGCAATCCTGCGTTCGACCTCATCACCGTTGATGGCGATCATTCGGAAAAGGGCGCTCGACTTGATCTAGAGAATGTCATCCCGCATCTGAAAGTGGGTGGAGTGCTGGTTTTTGACGACACATGCAATCAAAGTCACCGAGGATTGACCCAGCTATGGACAGAAGTGGTTGTGAATAATCCTAGCTTCGCTTCGCATACGTTCAATGAAGTAGGTTTTGGTGTTGGTTTCGCGGTTAAAAAAGCTAATGACTCACTTGCCTGAATGAACGCATGAATAAGCCTACCGTTTTTGTGACTGGCGTTTGCGGCTTTCTCGGGCGGCACATCGCCCGGGCTGCCCATAATCAGGGAAGGACAGTGTATGGCGTGGACGTTCTGGCGCCCGAGAATGCGCCGCCTTTGCAAAAATATTTTCAGTTGTCGCTGCCAAATTCGCATTTGGACTCTGTCATAAGCGACTTACAACCGGATTTGTGCGTTCACTGTGCCGGCCGCGCCTCGGTAATTGGCTCAATCGACGATCCACAAAATGATTTTGAGACGGGTCCTGCTTTGACTTTCCATTTGCTCAATAGTCTACGGCAGCATGCACCTAGCTGTCGTTTCGTGTTTTTGTCCAGCGCGGCGGTTTATGGTAATCCAGCCCACCTTCCGGTTGAAGAAACACAGCTGGCGGCACCCATCTCGCCTTACGGATTCCATAAATGGCAATGCGAGCTTCTATGTCAGGAGTTCGCTCACGTATATGGATTGCGCACCGCATCGGTGCGGATCTTTTCAGCCTACGGTCCGGGGCTGCGAAGACAGGTACTGTGGGATATTTGCCTACAGGTTTTGCAGAATCAGGAATTAAACCTCCGCGGTACGGGAAACGAGACGCGGGACTTTGTGCATGCCCATGATATTGCGCGGGCCATTTTGACGGTTGCGCAGGCCGCGCCGATGACGGGTGAAGTTTACAACGTCGGAACCGGTTTTCAGACTGCGATACGTCAACTGGCGGAAATCGCATCCACTGCAGTTGGCGTCCGCAGGGAGCCGGTGTTTGATGGAAGAGTTCCGCCAGGAGACCCGTTGCGCTGGCAGGCGAATATCATGAAATTAAGCGCATTGGGGTTCGCTCCCGAAATAGGCCTTGAGAACGGTGTGTTGGGTTATGCGCAATGGTGCAAAGCTGAACTCGGGATAACAGCCTCGTGAGTTCAATCGTTTACGTCGTGGCTGACAAGCTTGGAGGCATTGCCAGCTTGAATTCAAACCTAATTCGCCACGCACCAAGCGGCCGCGTTCGCCAGATCGCAGTTGTACTGCGTGATCGCTATGATGCCGCTGTAATCATGCAGGAGAGGCTCGGGGCAGACGATGAATTCCGCTTCGAATACTCAAGTCGCGAGAACGTTTACTCTGTCCTGCGCCGATTGCACCAGCTGATTCCTCCGGGACCGGGCGCTCTGGTTTCAAATAACGGAACCGAACTCGCAGTTTATAGTGTGCATCGGGCCATGCGCACGATTTTTCAGATCGTCCACGACGAGTACAATTTTCGGCTAGCAAAAACATACGAACCGATTGTGGACGTCATGATCGCACACAGCCGCTTCTATTATGAAAAACTGTGCCGAGAGTTTCCGGAGCGGTCCGGCAGTATTTTTTATTTGCCGTATGGAATCCGCTTGGCTTCCCGCACGCGCATAAGCGATAAGGGGGCACTGAAATTGGTTTTTCTAGGCCGATTATGCGAGGCAAAGGGAATTTTTGACTTGCCGCAGATCGACCGTTTATTGCAGCAAGCAAGCGTGGATGTGTGTTGGACCGTTATCGGAGACGGCCCTGATAAAATTCATCTCCAAAAAAAATGGCCATCCAATTCACGAGTGCATTACGCCAGTCCTGCGACCAATGAGCAAGTCCTCGAGTTGTGTACTGAGGGCGATGTGTTTGTCTTGCCGTCCAGATTTGAGGGATTCCCTGTTGCTCTGCTAGAAGCCATGAGTGCGGGACTTGTTCCCGTCGTGTCGAATCTTCCCAGCGGTATTCCGGAGGTGGTGGTCGAGGGAGTAGGTTTTCGACCTCCCGTTGGGGATTGCGAAAAATTTGCGTCGGCAATCATTCGGTTAGCGAATGACAGCGGCGAATTGGAAGCCATGAGCAAGGCAGCTCGAAAGCAAGCTGAGCGGTTTGACGTCCGGGAACGTGCGGCCGCCTACCACGCTCTATTTTCCAGATGGAAAGAATTCGAGCGCCCGTGGTCCGGCCCGCTCGCGTTTAAGCACGGAAGCCGCTTGGATCAACGATGGCTGCCCAATCCGGCGACGCGGTTTTTACGGTTATTGGTCCAGCTAAGTATTTTTCGGAAAGAGCGTCCCTGATGCGCCGCAGAGTTCTGCTTCGATGCTCAACCGATGCGTTTCGCCCTTTTGATTATCGAATGCCTTACGACAAGGCGATGAGGGTACTCGGGCATAACTCCGGAAATCTACTCTTTCTCAGCGCGATACAACGTTATTTAACACACGATGAGGTCGAGCTTGCCGTGGAATTTTTTGAGTCAAATTCTGGCTTTTCCCCAATAGATGAGAGTTATGATTCATGCATAATCAACTGCGCGAATTGGATCGGAGCTCAAACTCGAGAACTATTGAAATTGCTGGCAGACGGTCTCGAACACGTCAAGGTCCCAGTTTATCTCATAGGGCTTGGCGTCCAATCTCCTTCAATAGGAAACTATGCCTTTCTGGAGACCATTCGGGACGAGGCAAAGGCAATGATACGCGCTGTGCTGAACACTGGCGGCGGCTTCGGACTACGAGGTCAATTTACTGCCGATGTTTTCGAGAGGCTTGGATTTCGTGACTATAGTGTAATCGGATGTCCGTCCATGTACCAGCAAAGCCCCGAGTTGAAAATCTCCAACGAAAAGGTCACGAGGGCAGACTTCAATCCGCTTATCAACGGCGAACTCTATTCGATGGATCGAGGCTTTGCGCGCATGTACCACAAATATCCGCAAAGCGGTTTTGTGTGTCAAAATCAGTTCTACAAGATTCTGTATTGCGCATCCGAGTTGACGGAATCCGATATGCGGAATTTGCTGAAATATCCAGATGAGGTGCTAAGGTTATTGAGAAATGGAAAAGTGAAATTGTACGCCGACATGTTTACATGGTTTCGAACAATCAAATCCGATGGCTTCAATTTCTCGTTTGGTAGCAGAGTTCACGGAAACTTTGCAGCGGCTCTCGTTGGAATACCAGCTTTCATTCATACTACTGACTCGCGGACGGAAGAATTAGCCGACTTTTTTTCCATTCCGCATCAACAAACAATGGGGACTGTTGATTTGTATGATTTGTATCTTCAAACAGATTATTCGGACTTTAATCGCTTGTTTCCGCGAAGATATGACGAGTTCTGCCAGTTTTTGCGAAAGCACGATTTGCCGTTCAAGCTTGGGAGAAACGAGGCCTATGACAAAATCTATTCTCAGGTACCCGAGAATATACCTCCGGGCATTGCGGACGAGGTGAAACGAGTGATTGATGAATATCTGAGCTATAAGCCGCCAGGCCTGCTGTCCCTATTTTGGCGGGATAAACGGTTTTGGTATCTCTTGGGCAAGAAGAAGATGAGGCGTTTGTCACTACTTGAAGGCAAAAAAGGGCTGGGCTAATTGGATCCTCTAGTGCGCACTCCGCTGGTGAGCGTTCTCATGACGGCTTACAACCGCGAGAAATACATCGCCGAGGCCATTGAGAGCGTCATTGCTTCGACTTTCAAGAACTTCGAACTGATCATTGTGGACGACTGCTCGAGTGACCGTACGGTGGAGATTGCCAAAGGGTACGTAGCACGCGACTCGCGCGTGAGCGTTCACGTGAACGAGAAGAAACTCGGCGATTATCCAAACCGAAATCGGGTGGCTTCCTTGGCGCGCGGGGAATTCATAAAGTACTTGGATTCCGACGACACTATCTATCCGTACGGACTGCAGATGATGGTGGACTGTATGCGGGCGTTTCCCGACGCTGGCCTCGGGCTGTCGCAACCCGCATCGGGTCGAATGCGCTACCCGGTTTGCCTCAGTCCCCATGAGGCTTACGAACGACATTTCCTAGGGGGAGGATTATTCAACAACGGGCCGCTGTCGGCCATCATCCGCCGGGAATGTTTCGAGGAAGTCGGTAGATTCTCGGGCAAACGTTTTGTCGGAGATTTCGAGTTATGGCTCAACCTGGCCCGCTACCGGGGCGTCGTTCTCATGCCGATGGGCCTGACGTGGTGGAGAAGTCACGGCGAGCAGGAGATGACGCACGAAGTCAGCTCACGCGCGGCCATCGGCCCGCGAGTCAAGCTTATCCGAGCCGCGCTCGATCATTCCGACTGTCCACTCACTCGAGACCAGGTACATGCGGCGTTGCGAGCCGCCAGGACCGGCCACGCACAGCAAGTACTCTCGATCATGCGCCGTGGTCACCTCCGGGAAGCGGTTGGACTCATCAAAGCCTCCCGACTGGAATTTCTGGATCTTTGCCGGGGATTGGTCGCAAGCGCGCTGAAACGATGACATACTCGGCAGCCTTTTATTCCGACCGTCGAAACACCGCCTTGGCCTCGGCAGCGGAGATCGTTCCCTGGGTGCTGGATAGGATCAAGGTCAAGTCGGTCGTCGATGTGGGTTGCGGCACGGGAAGTTGGTTGACTACGTTCATGGAGCGCGGAGTGACCGACGTCGTAGGTCTGGATGGGCCATGGGTGCCGATAAGTGATCTAGAGGTCTCGCCCGAAAAATTTGTGGCTGTCGACTTTACTAGGCTTGACACGCTGAGGCTGAACCGGCGCTTCGATCTTGTTGTATGCCTCGAAGTGGCAGAACACCTGGGTCCAGAGCATGCTGCCGAATTCATTGATCGACTAGTCGCGATGGGTTCATGTATTTTGTTTTCGGCGGCTGTTCCTCGTCAAGGAGGGGTCGGCCACTTCAACGAGCAGTGGCCGTCCTACTGGATCGAGATTTTTCACCGGCACGAATTTATATGCTTCGATAGCGTGCGAGGAGCGTTCTGGGACAATCCGTCTGTCGCCGCCTGGTACCCTCAGAATGCCTTTTTCTTCGTTTCAAAAGACGCTACTTCGAAATACTCTCGCTTAGAAGCCCACGCCGAAAATTCTCTCGCGGGCAAGTCAGTGATTCATCCTCGTCTGTACCAGCAAAAGCTAGAAGAGTTGTCAGACCCCCGTGGATATTCGCTACACGCGATCGCCAAGATTCTGCCTTATCTGCTGAAGCAGGCATTGCGACGAAAGCTAGGTTCACGTTTGTGAATTTTTTCGGGGTGGCCGGCATATTGGAATGCGCCGCCAGGAGCTGTCCGGGCCGGTGCAACTAATGAGCCTTTTAGGCAAGATTATCAAGGCGCCACTCGCGGTTTCGCTTCGCACAATCGCCCGTATATACCCGCAAGGTGAAAGTCTCACGAGGTTCTTCTATTACCGGCATCTCATCGAAACTCTTGGACGCGTTCCGAAGCCCACGAGCGCTGAAAGCGTCTTATCAGTAAGCGGTTCGTCCCATCTGTGTGGACTGCTTGGGATCCCGGCACATTCGGTTGTGGAGGCAAACTACCCGGAGCATAACGTACTCAGTCTGCGATTCGAGTCCGAGCGCTTTGAGATGGTGTTCTTCGATCAAGTACTGGAACATGTCGAGGGAAATCCTCAGGACGCAATCGACGAGTTGTATCGCATCTTGAAGCCGGGCGGACTGCTGGTATGCGGGACCGTGTTGGTCTATCCGATCCACGGCTATCCGTCGGACTATTGGAGATTCACCCCGGAGGGGCTTAAGCTGCTGTGCCGTCGTTTCTCCAAGATTGTCGAATGCGGCGGCTGGGGAAACATGTATGTCTGGATGTTGGCATGGCTGGGTCTGTACCAGGACTCGGTTCCCCTGTGCAATTGGCATCCGCTGTACCGGATCGCTACACTCAATGACCCTAACTGGAAGATTGTCACGTGGATCGTGGCGGAAAAATAGGCCCACGGGGGGTGAGGTCAGTGTATCAACCAGCTCTTACGGAAAATCGCTCCGGATAGACCGGACACTTTGTCTACCCATCGGTACTCAGTACGGAAGCCAGTACTGACCGGCTTCAAAATTTTGCCGTGACCATCGACCGAATCTTTATCGCCTGCTATGTCGGTGACGTGCGTTTGACCCGCGCCTGCGTGGCGAGCATCCGGCGTTGGTATCCGAAGATCCGGATCACGCTGATCAAGGACTACTCGCAAGGAAGTTTTTCCACTCGCGACTTGTGTCGCCGATGGGAAGTCGATGAACTCGTCACCGGGCGCACGAATTATGGCTGGAGCCTTTCAAAGCTGGAGCCGCTCTTCCTCAAGGAGCAGGCGCGGTGCTTCATCATGGACTCGGACATTGTCTTTCTGGGGCCTGTCCTGGACGCGCTGGGGCGCTGCGACGCCGATTTCATCGTATCTGGTTACCCAGCGCATGAAGTTTCCTCGGAGGAGATTCTCAAGCATTACCTGGACATCGAGAAGCTGAAGGTACTGGACCCAGAGTTTCAACCTCCACCTTTTTATTTTAACGCGGGGCATCTGGTGGCCACTACCGGAGTGTTCTCAAGAAGCGATCTGAGCCACATAATAGATTGGAGTGGCGTTATTCCTTACGTACGTGACCCAAAGACGTACTGCTGTGCTGACCAGGGAGTGCTTAATTATTTTCTCCACCAACAGGCAGGCAAAGGCAGGATCACGCTCGAATCAATTGATTTTGCCCAGTGGCCCAAGACGCCTCGGGCGCGCGGGCTGAGATTCGCTGAATCGCTCAGTCATGGTGGTATTCCGTTTATGCTGCATTGGGCCGGTCTACGAAAGCCATTCCTTCGGGATATGATTCGGCACGACATCATCGAGTTCTTTGAAAACGAATACTACCGGGGCGTGCGCTTCGGCGGCGCAATCAAATTGGCGCGGGCGGCGTCATATGCGTGGACGAGCTACAGAATCAAACTCGTGGTTGGTACAAAGATCAAGCTAGGCCAGTCGATCGGTCCCAGGTGGGTGGCGCAATTAAAGCGTTTTTTTCGGGCTGCGACTGGAGAGTAGGTCGACGCTTTCATGCTGCATGGGGGTGTATCGATCATCATTCCCTGTTTTAACGGCGCGCGGTATCTTGCCGGGCTGGCAACATGCCTGGCCACCGTGAAGCTTGAAGCGCGTGAAATAATCTTCGTCGATGACGGCAGTACCGATTCGAGCGGTGATCTTTTTGTTGATCTAGTACCCAAGGCACGGGTCGTTAGGCAAATCAATTGCGGCGTCGCGTCCGCGCGAAACGCGGGTGCTGCGGCGGCACAAGGTGAATTCCTGCAATTTCTGGATGCCGATGATGTAATCCTGCCCGGCAAGCTTGATGCTCAGGCATCATACGCCTCGCGGTGCGGCATGGATGTACTCTATTCGGGCTGGCAGATGGTGGTGGTGGACGGACAACGGGTTAACCGCGAGCTGGTCTGTGACCAGCTCATGCCCTGCGAGCCGGTAGCCGCGCTGCTGTCGGGTTGGTGGGTTCCGCCGCACGCATACCTGATCCGAAGGAGTGCTTACGTGGCGGTCGGGGGCAGCGACGCTTCGCTGGTCAATGCCCAGGACTACGATCTGCTCGTGCGCATGGCGATCGCGGGTTGCACGTTCGGACATATGCCGGGACACTATTGCGACTATTACCGTTATCTAGAAGCAACCAGCCTGGCGCGTGGTCCGCGCCGGCAGTACTGGTCGGATTACGAGAAGGCGGTGGAAAATGCAATCGCTTTGCTCGAGAGGTCCGACGGATTTGATGACGCCCGAAGGATGGCGGCGGCGCAGAAGCTTCATTCCATCGCCCGAAGCGTTTACTCGATCGACAGGGTTTGGTTCGATCGAGTGGTCCAGCGAATTCACGAGATTGCGCCGGGTTTCGTTCCCGTCGGTACATTGAGTTACAAAACGGCGGTACGTGTGCTGGGAATGTCCAACGCCGAGAGAACTGCTGCCATTGTCCGCCGCTGTAAGGCCCTTCTTTCTACGCGCGTCTGAATGACCGAGATGTCCGTAGACGTGCTTGCCGTAATTTATGCTCCTTTGGAAAAATATCCGCCGACTATTAACCAGGTCGCACTTCTGGCCGAATCCGGCCTCAGGGTAGCGGTCGTCGACTGCTATTATCCTGGCGCCGCCTGCGTTGCTTTTGGTGGGAATCATCCCGTACAACGCATCAGGGCCGGGCGCTACACGGAACAATTTCGCGAACCGCTTCCGAACGGCGCCGTGCGATTGTTGCGCCTTCTGAGGTTCAAGTCGAGGCTGTATCACTATATCCGGCGGGCGCGGCCAAAAGTTGTCATTGCCTACGACACCTATGCGTTCTACCTCGTGGGCACGCTCGAGAATGTCGTGCCACGTCCTCGACTGGTATGGCATTTCCATGAATTGCCGGGTTTCATGAGTCTGATGCACATGGGTGGAATGGTCGGTCAGGCTGAAAAGTTCATCCGGCGTGCGGCGCATAGAGCGGACATGTGGATCGTGCCTGATAGCGATCGGGCTGCCCTGCTTTCAAAGGCCGTGCGGCCGCCGCGCGAATCCTTTGTTGTGATGAACTGCCCACGGCGTTTAGGAACACTGCCGGGCGGCAATCTCAAGGAGCGTCTGCGCCAAACGGGGTTCAGGCCACGGAAGATCGTATTGTTTCAAGGTTCGATAGACGGCAGCCGTTGTCTGGAAACACTCCTGGCATCGATGAGCAGATGGCCGGCCGATGCGGGCCTGGTGCTCCTGGGTCCGGTTGAAAGCGGTTATAAAGCAAGGCTTCTCCGGCAGGCGATGGAATCAGGCATGTCAGACAGAGTCTTATTCCTGGACCCGGTGCCCTACAGGGACGTGTTCTCGTACACGGTCGACGCCGACGTATGCTGCTGCCTAGTGCAGCAGGTGGACAACATGAACTGGGATTATTCCGCTGGCGCGATCAACAAGAGGTTCGAGTATATGGCGGTCGGCGTACCACAGGTTACAAATCGTGGAACGGGAATGGCCGGAATCGTGTCGGAACCGAACGCGGGCCTTCTCGTCGATCCGCGCGACTCGGGCGAAGTGGGCGATGCCGTTAGGAAGTTGCTCATCGATGAATCGATGCACGCGACAATGGCCCGCGACGCACGAAAGGCGCATCTGTCCATTTTTAATTACGAAGCCCAGTTTCGAGCTCCGCTGGAGCTTTTCACAAAGTGGGTCCGTGCGGTGGCAGAGTGACTTTCAGAGCCGAAGTGCAGTACCCACGCTTTCTTCCCTGATCCATCTCAGTGTGGTTTTATCCCATTCACGCGTCATCAGGGGAAAAGTGAAAACATTGTTTGAACCGCTTCAGACGGCATGGCGCGTAGCCGGCGATGGCCAGTCGTTTCTGAATCTGGCCTTTGTCATGCTGCTTGCCCATGTGAACCGGCATAAGAACAAATTGCGCAAGTTTCTGTTTTGCTTCATAGCAGGCTTCTTCCTGGACGCTGCTCGAACCAGCCCGTTCAGTGTTCGCTTGCGAGTTAACGGTGCGCTCGTCGACGTTCTGTTCCCCTTTGGGGCCGAGACGGAGTTCTGGAGTATTCGCTCAATCATCACAGAGGTGTTGATAAAGGAAGTATACCGGCCCGATCCTTCCGTGCCCCTGCATCTGGTTATCGATGCCGGTGCCAACTTCGGGCTGGCCACCCTCTACCTTCACACGCTCGCTCCCGAAACCGAATTCGTCTGCTACGAGCCCTCTTCGGAAACTTACCGTGCGCTCGTCCGGAATCTCGAGGTCAACCATGTTAAGTTTCGCGCCCTTCAGAAGGCGCTCACGAATTTCGACGGATTGACTCGGTTCGAACTAGGGCGAAGCAGCATGGAGCGCGGAATTGCCAAGAATAACATTAACGCGGATACGGAAGAGGTGCCTTGCGCAGCTTTGGGTCTTGAATTAGACCGCCTCGGTATTCAAAGGGTAGACCTGTTGAAGTTTGATGTCGAGCGGGAGGAGGTCCGGCTGTTGGAGGGTTTGGGTGATGGTCTGTCGCGCGTACAGCAAGTAATCGGAGAGACGCACAGTCCCGTTCTGGAGGCGGAGGTTGGGCAACGGTTGACATCCGCCGGATTCGTGGTGAAGCATCACGACGGTCACACGAAGGCTGTGAGAATCGATAGTATTAGCGGTTGACCGACTATGCGGATTGCCATTCTCGCGCCGGGGTTGGCCTATGAGGCGGGTGCTATTCCCATTCGCGCACGGCTCGCCGGGAACCTACTCCTAAAAAGAGGACATCAGGTCATCGGGCTAGGCCTTACATCGACTCGTTTTCGAAAAGTGGAGGCGGACTTTCCGATCGAAACTGTTCGCGCGGTGCAACTTCCTTGGCCGTTCGCCTCGCTCAGTTGCTGGCTTGCTTACGAGTTGGCTGTAGCTCTTCGGTTGCTCAAAATGAATAGAGAGGCTGGGCTGGATTTGGTAGTGTCCCACTGGCAGACGTACGGCATTACAAGCGCGTTGGTTTGTCGCTGGACTAACGCCAAATGGGTGTCAATGGTGCAAAGGACTATTTACGATATG
>Ga0326597_10007909_pt1 | contig 14393 bp, 14 predicted proteins | sample RVTome_12_FD_203789 | JGI IMG/M metagenome (GOLD analysis project Ga0326597, IMG submission 203789) | Soil microbial communities from uranium-contaminated site in the Upper Colorado River Basin, Wyoming, United States - RVT100D185 | ecosystem: Environmental > Terrestrial > Soil > Contaminated >... | reverse complement strand
GCCGTGATGTACAGGCCGAGCTCGGCCTTCCTCGGCGTGATCGACTCCTTGAAGAACAGCTTCAGGCCGTCGGCGACCGTCTGCAGGATGCCCCATGGCCCTGCCCGATTGGGACCGATCCTGCTCTGCATGTCGGCTACGACCTTTCGCTCCGCCCACACGTTGATGACGGTGGCCACGACGAGGAGGGCGAATACGAGAACCGCCCTGAGCAGCACGATCCCGGCCTCGGCCCAGCGCATCAGGACACCACCTTCACTCGGACCACTGGATCGGTGCCGAGCGGGGCACCGCCCACCTGGTTGAAGGGGATGTAGACGACCCCCGGGGGCGTCCTCTCGTCGAGCACGACGGTGTACCGACCCTCTCCATGAGTGGTGACCACGTTGGCCACCACTCCCCCCTTGACCCCGAGACCGGGGGCATCGGCGTGATTGATGTGGACCACGGGGCCGGGAGCCAGAGCGTGGAGCGACGGGCTGTGCCTCAGGCGAACGCCATCGTCGTACATGACTCTCGCACTGTGCAGGGTGAGGCCGGCTCCAGGAGCCTTGGGGCCTTTCAGGGCAACCGGGATGTGATCGAAGGGCTGTGCCCCGCCACTGGGCACGACGACGCCGTCACGGTGCTCCCACTCGAGGAGGTCGTGGGTCACCCCTTCGTAGACCTGGGCGACGTCGGCGATCTCCTTGGCGATCGTCTCGGAGGAGTGGAGCCCGAGCGGTGCACCCATGCATCCGGCGATGTCGTCGAGTATCGACCAGTCGGGACGGGCCGAGCCCGGAGCCGGACGCGTGCGGTTGACCTTCTGGACCCTGCCCTCCAGGTTGGTAATGGTGCCCTCCTTCTCTGCGAACCCGGCTGCAGGGAGTATCACGTCGGCGTCACGGTTGGAGTCATTGACGAAGAGGTCGATCGAGATCACGTACTCGGCGGCTTCGAGCCCATCGACGGCGGGGCGCGGGTCGGGCATGTCACGAATTGGATCGGCCCCGACCAGGACGAGCCCTCGGATCTCGCCTGAGGAGAGCCCCTCCATGATCTGACGGGTCCCCTTGCCGGGTTTGGGGGCGTTCAGCCGACCGATCAGGAGATCGGGAGCCAGGCCCATATCGAGTGCACCGTATGTGTTCGACCTGGAGGCAAGGGGGAGGATCCGGGTAGTCCCCGCCTTCTGTCTCACCAATGCGGCGACCGACTCCGCAAGCAGCGGGCCATCGCCATGTCCGGGCATGCCCACGATGGCGACGACCTTGTCGACGGCGAGGGCTCGGGTGATCTCGGGGTGTCGGTCCCGCGCGATCTCATCGAGTAGCGCGAACCCGCCCCCGGGGCGATACATGAGCTTGTGGGTTGCCCGGTCGTCCAACCCCGTTGCCCTCGGATGGACCACGACCAGGGTCTTGCCCAGCTCTTGTGCCGCACGACGGGCCCTCAGATAGAGCGTGGGATGGGTCTCTTTGAGGTCGGGGCCCCATACGACGATGGTGTCCGCATCGTCGAGGTCGGAGATGGTGGCCCGGTCGACGGTCGCGGCGAGGAAGTGAGAGGCCAACGAATCGTCCATGCGGCAGTCGATATTCGGCGTCTCCAACCCCTCACGGGCGAACCTGGAGAGCGCGTAGGCGTCCTCATTGGTTCCGTTGGCGCCCCCCACCACCGCGAGAGCCTTCCCGCCATCCTCGTCCTTGATCAGCTCGAGGCGGGTGGCGACGATTTCAAGCGCCTCGGCCCATTCCACCTCGATCAGCCCACCGTCGCGGCGCAACAAGGGCGTGGTGACACGCTCATCGGAGCGGAGATACTCGAAACCGAATCGGTCCTTGTCGGAAAGCCATCCGTGATTGGTGGCGTCGTTGTCCACCCCGGAGTAACGGAGGATCTCGTTCTGACTGGCGTGGATCTCGATGCGGGGATGGGCGGTGTCGAACGTCGATGAGCTCTCGATCTTCTGCAGGTCCCACGGTCGGGCCCGAAAACGATATGACTTGGCGGTGAGAGCGCCCACCGGGCATATCTGGACGGTGTTCCCCGAGAAATAGGAGGAGAAGGGATGGTCGGGGAAGGTGTTGATCTCGGTGGTGTTGCCCCTCTCCTTGAACTCGATGAGGGGATCACCCGAGATCTCGTCGGAGAATCGAGTGCATCGGGCACAGAGGATGCACCGCTCCCGATCCAACAGGACCAGGTCGGAGATCGCTATCGGCTTGGGGTAGTTGCGCTTGATCTCGACAAAGCGGCTCTCCCCGGGACCGTAGGCGAGGGCCTGGTCCTGCAGAGGGCACTCACCGCCCTTGTCACAGACAGGGCAGTCGAGAGGGTGGTTGGCGAGAAGGAACTCGAGGATGGCCTCCTGGGCCTTCTTGACCGCTTCGCTCTGGGTGTCGACGATCATCTGCTCGGCGACCGGCGTGGTACAGGCGGTGACCATCATCGGCCCGCGCGGGGTATCGATCTCGGCGAGGCACATCCTGCACATGCCCACCGGGGTCATCCGCTCATGCCAGCAGAAACGGGGGATGTATGTGCCGCCGTCCTGGGCGGCTTTGATCAACAGCTCTCCGGCTGGGACCTGGTGCGAGGTCCCGTTGATGGTGATATGGACGAGCTCAGTCAAAGGGACACCCACCATTCGTCACGTGCGCATCGACCTCGTCACGGAAGAAGTCTCTGAGGGCGATGATCGGGGACACCGCCGATGGGCCAAGCGGGCAGATCGTCGTCATCCTGGGCGGCCAGGCCAAATCGATGCTTATCCCGTCGGACACGTCGACCATGAGATCGAGGTCCACCGCCCTCCCCTGGCCTTCCTCGATGCGACGCAGGATCATCTCGAGCCATGTCGTGCCCTCCCGACATGGGGTGCACTGGCCACAGGACTCGTGGGAGAAGAAGCGGACCACACGCTCTGCCGCCCGGACCATGCAGGTGTCCTCATCCATGACGATGACCGCACCTGATCCGAGCATCGAGCCAGCGGCACCGGTGGCCTCCTTGGTGATCTCCAGATCGAGGTGCTTGGAGGGGATGAACCACGGGGCCGAGGCACCACCGGGGATCCAGCCCTTCAACTCTCTGCCGTCTCTGATGCCACCGCCGATGTCGTAGATGAGATGACGCCAGGTGATCCCGTGCGGGAGCTCGAAGTTCCCCGGCTTTCTCACGTGCCCGGACAGCGACATCATGAAGGTCCCGGTGTCGGCGCTCGCAGTGAGCCCGGCGAACTTACCCGCACCCATCGCCAGGATGTGAGGGATGTTCGAGATGGTCTCGACGTTGTTGACGATGGTCGGCATCATGTAGAGGCCCTTGGCGGCGGGGAAGTATGGGGGCTTGAGCCGTGGCTCTCCCCTGAGACCCTCGAGGGAGTTGATGAGGGCGGTCTCCTCGCCACAGATGTAGGCGCCCGCACCGAGGTGGATGATCACCTCCAGGTCATAGCCCGACCCGAATATCCCCTTGCCCAGGTAACCATTGGCGTACGCCTCATCGAGAGCCGTCTGGACCCGGCGGGCCGGTTTCGGGTACTCGCCACGGATGTACACGAAGGCGTCGTGCACCTCGTTGGCGACGGCGGTGATGATGATCCCTTCGATCATCTGATGTGGGTCTCGCTCGAGCAGTTGACGATCCTTGAACGTGCCCGGCTCCGACTCGTCACCGTTGACCACCAGATATGAGGGTCGGGCGGGAGCGAGAAAGCTCCATTTCAGCCCGGCCGAGAATGCGGCCCCGCCACGTCCGAGGAGGCCGGACGCCTTGACCTCATCCACCAGGTCGTCCCGGGTCATCTCGAGTGCCCTCTTTGCCTGTCTGTACCCACCGGTGGACTCATACCGGCGGATGGTGTGCGAGTCGGCAGGGTGCTCGGTCATCCGCTTGGTGATGAGCAACGGGGCGGTCAAGTGCTCGCCTCGCTCTGGAACGTTCCCAACGGCTGGAACGCCGGGTAGGGCCCGACAGCGCCGCCATCCTCGACGATCGCCCAATCGAAGCTGCGCCTGCCCCCAAAGAGCTGCTGCATCTCATCGGTGTTGACCACTTCGGGCCGGGCGGCTCTGAGCCAGTTGACCAACTCGCGGGCCTTCACCGGTGTGACCCCCTCGATCAGCTCGTAGTTCACCTGGACCGCAGGTGCCCCCCCACATGCGCCGATGCACTCCACATGCTCGACCGACAGCAAGGCTTCGTCATCGGTCTCACCGTGGGGAACACCGGACTCGTCCTCGACGGCGGCCAGGACTTCGTCACCGCCGAGGAGCATGCATGAGATCGATGTGCAGCAGGAGATGAGGTATTGGCCCGTCTTCTCCCGCTTGTACATGGTGTAGAAGCTGGCCACCGACTGGACCTGGGCCGGGGTGATGGCGCACCACTCGGCCACCTCTTCCATCCCCCCGTCGGTGAGATGACCGTCCTCGGCCATGGCCAGATAGAGGAGGGGCATGACAGCGGACCGCTTCTTGGGGTATCGGGAGATGATCTGACGGGCACGGTCCTGCGTGGCCTCCGGCCAATGACTCATCGGTCCACGTCCCCCATGACCGGGTCCATCGAGGCAATGGTCGCGATGGTGTCGGCCACCAGGCTGTCGCCCATGGCGACAGGCAAAGCCTGGAGGTTGTAGAACGAGGGAGCCCGGGTGTGCATCCGATACGGCTTGGCGCCGCCGTCGGAGACCAGATAGCAACCCAACTCACCTCTCGGCGACTCGACGGCCACGTAGGTCTCCCCGGCGGTCACCTTGAATCCCTCGGTGAAGAGCTTGAAGTGATGGATCAGGGCCTCCATCGACTCGTCGATGCGGGCCCGGGGTGGCGGGGTGATCTTGGCATCGTCGACGCGGTAGTCACCCCTTGGCATGGTTTCCATCACCTGGGTCACGATCTTGAGCGACTCCCGGATCTCCCCGATCTTCACCTGATAGCGGTCGTAGACATCGCCACGGGTGCCGACCACGACGTCGAACTCGTACTGATCGATGCCCGAGTAGGGGAATGCCTTGCGGATGTCCCAGTCGATCCCGGTCGCCCGGAGTGCGGGGCCGGTGATCGAGAGGGCAATCGCCTCTTCGGGCTCGATGACGCCCACGCCCTGAGTGCGGGCAATCCAGATCGGGTTTTCCTTCAGAAGGTCGTCGTACAGCCGGAGACGTCGAGGTATGTCCTCCAGGATGGCGGCCACATCGTCCTTCCAACCGGGGGGCATGTCGGCGGCCACCCCGCCTGGGCGGATGTAGTTGTGGTTCATCCGCAGACCGGTCACCTTCTCGAAGAAGGCAAGGATCGATTCCCGCTCCCGGAAGCCGTAGATCATCATCGACACCGCACCGATGTCCATGCCATTGGTGGCGAGGGCAACGAGATGAGATGCCACCCGGTTCAATTCGGTCATCAAGACCCGGATGGCCGACGCCCGCGGCGGGACCTCCACTCCAGCCAGGCGCTCCACTGCCAGCGAATAGGCCAGCTCGCAGTGGAGCGGGGCGAGATAGTCCATTCGGGTGACGTTGGTCGGGCCCTGGGAGAAGGTGAGCTGCTCGGCGGTCTTCTCCATCCCGGTGTGCAGGTACCCGATGATCGGCTTGCTCCGGCGAATCACCTCTCCCTCCAGCTCCAGCTGCAACCGAAGCACCCCGTGGGTCGACGGATGCTGCGGCCCCATGTTGATGATCATGCGCTCTTCGTCGACCACTTCGTCGTCGAACACGTAGTCGTCGTCCACGGCCCGGCCGTACTGGTCGGCGAGACGGGCATCCGACTCGGTGAGCCCGAGCTCTTGAGCGCCCTCGTCGGTCGGTTGGAACTGTGGCTCCTCGGTGCCGGCTACCCAGACGTCGACTGTCTTCTCGTCGGTCATCTCAGCTCACCTGGTGTGAGGCCTTGAACTGGACGGGGACCGATCCGACCCCGAAGTCCTTGCGCAATGGATGGCCCTCCCAATCATCGGGCATCAGGATGCGGGTCAGGTCGGGGTGGCCGGCGAAGTGGATGCCGAACATGTCGTACACCTCACGCTCGGCGTAGTTGGCGCCGGGCCAGATGGGCGTGAGCGAGTCGATAGTGGGTTCCCCGCGGCCGACCGTGGTGATCAGTCGGAGCCTTGTCCGGCCGCTCATGGACAACAGGTTGGCGACCACCTCGTAACGCTCAGGACGTTGACGCATCCAGTCCACGGCGGTGACATCGACGCAAACTTCGAAACCGGCGTCCTTGGCGGCCTGGGCGAACGCAAGCCAGTCGTTCGACGGTACGCGGGCGACATCCTGACCGTGGGACTCCTCCCAGATGACCGACCCGAACGCGGCGGCGAGGGTCGCCAGGACAGGGCTCAATGGTCGATCTCCCCGGACATGATCTTGTCGTGGAGGCTCAGGATCCCGTGCATGAGGCTCTGCGGCCCCGGAGGGCACCCGGGCACGTAGATGTCCACCGGCACCACCTGATCAACACCCTGGACCAGGGCGTAGTTGTTGAACATCCCCCCTGTGCTGGCGCAGGCGCCCATGGATACGACCCATTTGGGGTCCGGCATCTGGTCGTAGACCTGACGGAGCACCGGGGCCATCTTCTGGCTGACCCGCCCCGCCACGATCATGAGATCGGCCTGCCGGGGTGAAGCGCGAAATACCTCCATGCCGAACCGGGCCAGGTCGTAGTGGGCGGCTCCCGTTGCCATCATCTCGATGGCACAACAGGCCAGGCCGAAGGTGGCGGGAAACATCGACCGGGTGCGCGCCCACCTGGCGGCTCTCTCGACCGTTGTCATCAACAGGTTTCCGGGAGCTGTCGTGGCCACGGTCTATGCCGCCTCTCGATCCTCATCCGGGATGTAACGGGCACGGCTCTTCACGTTCCAGTCCAGCGCACCGCGTTTCCAGACGTACAAAAGGGTCTCGATCACGAAGAATGTGAAGATGAGGACTGCCCCGACGCCGTACCAGCCGAGGGAGTCCCAGATGGTCGCCCAGGCGAACAAGAAGATGATCTCGACGTCGAACACGACAAAGAGCATGGCCACCAGATAGAACTTGACCGGGAAGCGCTGGCTGGGCTCGACCTCGGGGATGATGCCGCATTCGTAGGGCTCGAGCTTCTCGGGTGTGGGCCGGTTCGGCGAGACCATCCGGGAGACGAGCAGCGACACCGCCACGAAACCTCCCGCCAGCACGAGCATCACGAAAATCGGTGCGTAATCGGCCAGGGTCACTGCGGGTTGAGAATAGGGCGCCCTCCGCTTGTGAGGTAATTTACAAGGGGTGATGCAGCGTTCTGTGAGTGTTTGTCACGACCGTGTCGGGACGGATCCGCACGGAACGGTCTGTCAGACTCCCAACAGATCGGCCAGCTCTTCCAGATCGCCGACCACCACCTCGGGTGGGTCTGACGGCAATCCCCATCTCACACCCGGACGTTGGACCAGGACCGCCTGTGCCCCGGCCGCCATCGCCCCGGCGCAGTCCCAGTCGTGGGCGGCCACGAGGGCCATCTCCCCGATTCGCACCCCCGTCCTGCGCGCGGCGTGCTGATAGACGGCGGAGTCGGGCTTGAAACGGCCCACCTCGTCAACCGAGATCACCGGCCCAACATGCTCAGCCAACCCGGCATTGGTGATCTGAGCCTCAGCCACGAGCGAGCCCCCGTTGGTCAGGGCGATCATCCGGATGCCGGCTGTGGCCAGACGCTCGACCGCGAGCACCACATCGGGATGTGGGGGCAGCTCGGCCATCAACGCCAGGGCGGATCGGGCCTCGTCGGGTGAGAGCTCGACTCCTCGACGGATCGAGAGGTTGACCAAGGCTTCCGCTCCGATCTCCCCGAAGGGACGGTGCTGATCGAGGGCGTTGGCGATGAGCGATCCGTGGAGAAGGCGGGCGAACCACTCGCCCAACGGAGGGTCGGCACCAAAGATCTCCTCGAAGCGTTGCCGGAGCGGATCGAGACTGAGCAGGGTCTCGTTGACGTCGAAGGCGAGGAGGGCGGGGCGTCTCAACCTGGCTACCTGGTGGGGAGGGTGCGGACGATGGCGGCGAGGGCGTCGTACGTGCGCTCGCCCATACCCTTCTCGTCCTCGTCCAACAGATTGGCCATCACCTTCAGTGTCCACTCCATCAGAGGCCGGTTGCGGAGACCGGTGTGGGCCAGGGTCCGCATCACCGACGGATGTCCGATGAGCTTCACGAATATGCGGGCCATCTTGTAGTACAAGCCGTATTCGTCCTGGAGACGTTGCGGATAGCGTCGCAGCAGGCTCGGGTCGTTGGCAACGAGCGCCTCACCCACGTACTCGGCGGCGAACCTCCCCGTCTCGTATGCATACGAGATCCCCTCCCCATTCCACGGATTGATCGCCCCGGCGGCGTCACCGATGGTGATCCAGTTGCTCCCCACCAGCGGGCTCTTCGAATAGCTCATGGTGAGCTTGCCTCCCATCGGCTTGCTCAGCCGGGAAGCTTCGGAGAGGCCCCAATAGTCGGGAGCGATGGCAACGTAGTCGTTCATCATCTGAGTGGTGTTGACGTCTTTCCACCTCTTGAACGTCGACAACAGCCCGACCCCGACATTGACCGTCCCGTCACCGAGGGGGAAAACCCATCCGTACCCGGGCATCGTTGCGCCGGAGGCGTCGCGAAGGTCGAGCTGACTCTCGAGGAAAGGGTCTTGCGACTTGGGGGAGGAGTAGTAGCCGCGTGCCGCCATGCCCATCGGGTAGTCCCGCCGGCGCGTTGTGCCGAGATCACGTCCAAAGCGGTTCATCGACCCGTCGGCGATGATCGTGATGTCAGGGGCGATGATCTCCGAGACGGCGCCATTGGCCAGCGTCACCGACCTGAGTTGCCCCTCCTCGATGGACGGTGTGGCGGTGGTCTTCTCCCTGATCCGGACCCCCTCCTTCTCGGCGAGCCGGGCCACCTGCTGGTCGAGGTCACGGCGACGGATCACGCCGCCCCAACTGGGAAAACGGCTGTGGTCGGGCCAAGGCATCTCGATCATCAGGTCGTCGCCCGCGTATGACCTCAGCCCGCTGATCCGGTGAAACTCGGGAACCTCGAAGTCGAAGCCCATGTCCTGGAGCTGGAGCACCGCCCTGGGGGTGAGGCCGTCACCACATGTCTTCTCCCGGGGGTACTCCTTCATCTCGACCAGGGTGACGTCGTGGCCGTCGCGCGCCAGCCAATACGCCGCGGCGGACCCGGCAGGGCCACCACCGACGACGAGGACCGATCGTGAGGACATCTCGATGTGATCGTAAAGGGTCGAATGGGGAACCAAGAAGCGCAGTTGTATCGTCCGCCGGGTATGAGGGTGCTTTCACGCGCCACCGTGTCCCGGATGCCGAGGTATCTGCGGTTGCTCGACGACATCCGAGAGGCACAGGCCACCGTCAGCTCCGACGAGCTGGCGGAGGCCGCAGGGGTCAACCCGGCAAACGTGCGCCGTGACCTGTCCGATCTCGGGTTCCATGGGACACGCGGCGTCGGCTATGCGGTCGGGGACCTCCGCTCGCGCATCCAAAGGGAGCTGGGCATCGACCATCGGCGCAAGGTCGCCATAGTGGGAGCAGGGAACCTGGGCACGGCCCTCGCCGGCTACAGCGGGTTCAGACAGCGCGGGTTCGACGTGGCGGCCATCTATGACATCTCCTCCGAGCGTGTCGGCCGTCTGGTTGGCGATGTCATCGTCACCGACGCAGGCCGCATTGGCCACGACTGTGCGACGGGCTTGTTCGACATGGCAATCCTGGCGGTCCCGGCGACATCGGCCCAGAGGGTCGCGGAGGAGCTGGTCAGTGCGGGGGTGTCATCGATCCTCAACTTCGCACCGGTGCGGGTCATCGTCCCCAACGACGTCCCGGTCCGTCATGTGGATCTGTCGACAGAGCTCCAGATACTGAGCTATTACGGATAGCCGCTCCCTGTCGTCCTCCGACGACTATCCGCCGGCCTCTTTGGTCTCCTCGTATTGATGGAGGGCAACCAGAAAGACCAGAAACAGGACCAACGAGACCAGCAGATAGGTGATGGGGATGACACGGATCTCGAAGGCGTTGAGCCCCTCGATGTTCTCCGGTTTCGGGCCACGGGGCGCATAGATGACAAAGAGCAGAGAGGTGATGCTCATCCACCCGAAGACGGCAGCGCCGGTGACCAGCAGCGCCAGGCGCTTGCCCAGGTTGGTGTGGTTGAACAGATAGATCGACCCATAGAACAACCCAACCGCGGCAACGGTGAGGATGATCCCCGTGACGAACAGGTTGGCGGAGAACAACGATCTGAACAGCTCACGAAAGAACATGGCTACTCCAACCCTGCCAGGTTTCCACTACGAAGATACCTGGCCAACAGCTGGATGTCGTCGAGGGAGAGAATCTCGCCGAACGCAGGCATGCGCCCCGTTCCAAACCCGTTCAACCCATACGGCCTCTGTGACTCGGATCCCTTGGTGAGGAAGTCGATGAGGAGATCCGTCACCTCGGGGTCGGCGGGCGCCTCGCCAAACTGGACCACCGGCCGCCCATCCCACAGGGCCGGGCCGAAGCCGCCTGAGCCGGCCTCCTGGGTGTAGGGGACACCTGCGGAGAATCCAGCGGTGTGACAACGGGCGCAATTGACGTTGAATAAGGCGACGGCCCGCTCCGCCTCGTCGAGGTCGGCCCCCATGCTCTCGGCCACCGACGAGATATCGATCTCCCATGCGGCAGCCTCCCTGGCGGCGAGGAGGAAGTCGAGTCCTCCCAGCTCTTTTTCTCGAATGGCGTCCTCGTTGTCGACGGTCACCCCGATGTTGATGGCGGTCGTCTCCAGACCGCCGACCATGTTGGAAGCGGTGGTCGCGTCCGGCACACCACTCACCGACTCCGGCTTGGTGGGGTCGAGGGCGATCCGGGTGACACTGTTGGGGATGGTGGCCGCGCTGGCCTCGGAGAAAAGGCCTGTGATCGTGGTCTCGGTGGCGTCCGAGATTCCGTCGCCGTCGGTGTCCGGGTTCTCATCGCTGATGGCGTCGCCGTCGAGAGCGGCCCCGATCGAGTTGATGCTGGGCTCCAGGATGGGATCCTCCTCGGCGGCCGCGGTGAGTGCGGCCAGCCCCTCCTCGACCAGCTCGGCGTCTGCGGTCCCCGGGTCGAGTGTCACCGGGCCTACCACCCGGAAATAGTCCATGGCTTCGGCGGAAATGGCGGACAACTCGGTCTCGGCCGCATCGGACAGCCCGTCATCATCGGTGTCGAGGCCGTCGCTCGCCCCCTCCAGGACCTTGGCCGCGCGCTCGGACAGAGGATCGATCAGGGCGCGGTCCGCTGCCGCCTGGGCGATCTCGGCGACCACTTGACGCTGGTTGACGATGGCCGCCTCCACAGTTGCGTCGGCCCCGTCGAGACGTGCAGTCTGGCTGGCGGCCGCATTGACCGTCTTGTCGACCGCCTGCTGTTGGGGGACCTGGATCGTCTTGAGATAGTTGACGACGTCCTCGACCTGGCTCTCATTGAGCGGGCCTCCGCCGGCGAGCCCCCATGGAGGCATCGGGGTGTTGCCGCGCCCAAACGTGATCCAAAAGGTCACCTCGTCCTCGTCGTAGCGATAGAGGACGTCGTCGAGGGAGGGGGCCGTCCATGAAACCCTGACGCCGGAGCGTTTCTCGATGAATGGCGACGTCCCACCGGAGCCAAGCGGCCCATGGCAGTCGAAGCACCGGAACTCGGTGACGATGTGGGCTCCACGCTCCACCGACCCCTCGTCGAACTCGGTGACAAAGCCCTCCTGGCGGTCGGTCTCACCGAGGAAGTAGAGGGGAAGGGAGATGGCGAGGAAGGCAGAGAAGGCGATAGCCGCCTTCTGGCCTTTCTCCAGACGTCTCGTCTCCAGATGCTGATCGTCGATTCCCGGCCGGAGGTTCGGGCCCACCTCCTCCCCGCCGCCCCGGTTGCGCAAGGCTGAAACGAGCATCAGCCCCAGCCAGATGATCCCGGCGACGACCGCCAGCACCGTGATGACGTCTCCGGTCACCCGCTATGCCCCTTCGCTGGCGATACCGATGCAGCTCGGGCCCTGAGGGTACTTCACGCTCGGGGTGGGTGCCCTCGGGGTCTCGATGATCGAGCCGGTTCGCACGATGAAGCGGTCGCCGTCCCGCACCTCCACCTGGAAGCGGTCCAGGTTGCGGGGTGCCGGGCCGGCGAAGTACTCGCCCACCGAGTTGTACTTCGACCCGTGGCACGGGCACTCGAACCCGATGGATGTCCCGCACCAGGGGACACGGCAGCCCAGATGGACACACCGCTGAAAGAGGGCCATCAGTCCTGCCGCCTCGACCCCCTTCTCGGCGAACTGATCCGACAGCGCCGTTGGGGCCGGGACGATGTAGGCGCGGGCCTCGGGCACGAACACGGGGACGACCGACCCGTCCGGGTTGACGGTCTGAGCCCTCAAATCCTCGATCGCACCGGCGTCGACGTCGGACCCGAAGCCACCGGTCAGCTTGGGCCAGAAGAATGCCAATGAGTACAGGCCCATCAGTCCGAGAAACGAGCCAAAGCTGGCGGTGATGGCCCGGTTGAAGAACTGTCTCCTGGTGACGCCCGACTCCTCGGTGCTGACCTCGACAATCCGTTGAGCCTCGACCAGCTCGACCGCGACGCCCTCAGGCTCGGAGGCTTCCTCGATCTCGACGACTTCCACTGGCTCTTCCGTCTCGAGGTCGGGCGCGGGGACGGTGATCGGCTCGACCCGGATGCCGGTCATCGACCGGTCGGCCCTCCTGGTCTCGGTGGAAACCTCGACGGTGGGGTCGGGCCGCTCGGAGCGAGTCCGCCGGAAGGCGATCGAGAATGCGCCCACCGCACCGAGAATCGCGAACAGGGCGACACCAACCAGGATCCAGTTGGCAAAGCTCATTCGAAGTTCACCCAGTCCTTCAAGTCGTCGAAGAACACACCGTCCTTCCATGGATAGGTGAAGTTGAAGCCCTGACCTCGAAAGAGGACACCGAACATGGTCAGCGTCGCCGAGCCGGCGAGGAAGATCGAGTACAGCAGGATGGCGAACTTGCGGTCACTGGGCCGCGTCGAGGGGTTCTTGTCCACGTAGGGGATCATCATGAACCCGATGATCCCGATGAACAAAGGCACCATCACCCCCGCGATCTGGGGATCGAAGTAGCTCAAGAGCTCCTGGAGACCGAGGAAGTACCAGGGTGCCTTGGACGGGTTTGGGGTGGCGTTGAAGTTGGCCGGATCGAGCAGTGGTGAATGGATGATCACCGACAGGATCACCAACAGCCCGGTGATGGCGAGGAGGGCACCGAACTCCATGAGCATGAGATGGGGCCACGTGTTGACCTTGTCGACCGGCTCGGCCTTGACATTCTGGATCGCCCTCGCCTTGACCACGGTGAGGAGACGCTGGGTGCGCACTCCCTCCGGGAGACCGGCCGGTGGCACCGAGGGTCTCGGGCTGACCACCGATGCGACCTTGCCGTTGCCGGATGGCGCCGGTGGCGCGACGGTGCCGACGCGCGGGCCGCTTCCGTCGCCTTCGGCGACCATGGCTGCAGGCGCTTCCTTCGGCGGTTCCGCTTCCTTGGGCGGTTCCGCTTCCTTGGGCGGTTCCGCTTCCTTCGGCGGTTCCGCTTCCTTGGGCTCCTCCGGGGCCACATCCTGGGACATATCGGCTTCGACCTCCGGCTCCGGGAGATCGGCGTCCTCAGGGACCGGCACCTCCTCGACCGGTTCGGGCTCGGCCTCAGGTGGTGGTTGGGCAGACTCATAGGCCTGCTCGACACGCTCCGAGGAGGTGGGGGGCGCCTTCTGGGGGGCCTCGACCGGGGGGCCCTCGCCCTTCATCTCGGCCAGCACTTGCTCCACCGGCACGCCGAGGGCCTTGGCCCGGGCTTCCGCCGACCTTCTCAGCAGGCTCTCTGGGATCTCGACCATCAGGGGCTCCTCACAGTGGGCCTGAGATTCCGCCGTCCTTGCGGACACGCCAGAAGTGGATGGCCATGAATATGACGATGATGAATGGGAAGGCGAGCACGTGCAGGACATAGAACCGAAGCAAGGTGGCTCCGGTCACCTCGACACCGGCCAGCAGGGCGAATTTCACCTGGTCCCCGATCACCGGTGAGAACCCAGCCATGTTGGTGCCGACGGTGACAGCCCAGAGTGCCAGCTGGTCCCAGGGCAGGAGATAGCCCGAGAAGGAGAGGAAGAGGGTCAGAAAGAGGAGTATCACCCCGACGACCCAGTTGAACTCGCGTGGCGGCTTGTAGGCACCGTGATAGAAGACCCGGCTCATGTGCAGGAACACCGACAGCACCATGAGATGGGCTCCCCATCGGTGCAGGTTTCTGACCAGTGACCCAAAGGCGACATTGGTCGAGAGTGCCTCCATGTCCGAG
>Ga0326597_10007908_pt1 | contig 14395 bp, 10 predicted proteins | sample RVTome_12_FD_203789 | JGI IMG/M metagenome (GOLD analysis project Ga0326597, IMG submission 203789) | Soil microbial communities from uranium-contaminated site in the Upper Colorado River Basin, Wyoming, United States - RVT100D185 | ecosystem: Environmental > Terrestrial > Soil > Contaminated >... | reverse complement strand
CGGCCGCGACACGCGGCCTCCCCCTCCTCGCCGCCTGATCGGCGGCGCGGCGCCTCCGGCGCCGGTTGCACGCCCTTGCGAGCGAGTCGGTTCTTGAACGCCGGTCAACATCTCTGGCCCCAGAGGCCCAGACGCAGCCCACGGCAATCGCCCGGACTCCGCGCTCGATCTGAACCGCCTCGGCCGCGAGGCAGACGACCGCACCTTCGCCGACGGGCTTTCCGAGGCGCCGGAGCGCCATGAAGGGCTTCGCCCAGTCGCGTTTCACGGTGGCGGAGCGCTTGATCTCGAGCGGATGGAGCGAGCCGTCCACGTCGAAGACGAGGTCTATCTCCCGCTTGTCCTTGTCGCGATAGAAGTAGATGGACCGACGCCGCGTCCCGACCGGACAGAAAGACCCCCCGTGCAGTCCGCCTGGCGGGCTCCACGGGGGGTCGATCGAGTTGGAGGCTCGGGCGCGAGGGCGCCTAGATCCAGTTGATGGTCAGGCCGTTGGTCAGGTTGAAGCCGCTGCCGCAGGGCCCACCCACCGGATCGCGGTACCAGTACTGGTAGTGCTTCGTGTCGCCCGGGTTGCAGCCGCCCGTCGCGCCGATCGGGACGTTCGTCATGGCGTGCCCGCTGGAGTCGGCCGGCACGACCTGGAGCCGGATCACGTTCTGGCCGGCGCAGCGCAGGCCGTCGCCGAAGGCGAGGCCGTTGCCGCCGCCGAGGGCGTTGTCGCCCTGGAAGAACAGCCCCGGCTGGCCCGGCACCGCGCCCGTGGCGTGCAGCACGAGCGTGTCGTTCGACGTGTCGGCGTTGCCGGTCCCGGCCAGGTTGGCCCCGTTCGGGCCGGTGCTGTTGGCGCAGCCGTTGCCGGGAGCGCCGGTGTTGCCGCACACGCCGTTCGGCCAGGCCGAGCCCTGATCGCAGAAGCAGAACGGGCTGCCCGTGCCGCCGGCGCTGCTGATGTCCGCTTCCATGTCGTCCATCATCATGAAGCCCCCCTGGCCGTAGTTGGAGCTGACGACCACGGACTTCGCGTCGGGCAGGCCGGCGCCAGCCAGATCCCACCCGTTCCAGGTCCAGGTGCAGTTGTTGGGCGCGGTGATGATCTGCGTCGTGCCGATCTGGACGCCGGCCGCATCGTAGAACTTCACCCACCCGTCGGAGACGGACGGGTTGTTGGTGCCGAAGTAGCCACCAAAGCGTGAGATCGTGGCGTCGAACGTGTAGGTCGCGACGGAACCGGTGCTGCCGAAGAGGCGACCGCCGCTGTGCGGGAAGATCGAGCATCCGAATCCCCAGCTGCCCGTGATGTGCGCCGAGTTGGCGCAGAGGTCGGCCTGGTTTGAGAAGACCCGGTCCTCGACACAGGGCGGGAACGGGTTCGGGGTGATCTGGGTCTCGAAGCCCTCCGTGCCGGCGTTGCCCAGGAATGGACCGATGGGGTTCTGCGCAGCCGCCATCCCGGCCAGGACGAACGGAGCCGCGAACAAGGTGAGACGTTTCATGGGGTACCTCTGGTTGAAGGATCCGACGAACCCGTGGATTCTACCCGGCGTCGGGATTCCTGGGGCTCGTTTCCGGCGCCCGGCCGGGGGCCCGCTGGTGGGATCCGCGCGACGCGCGCCGCGGCCGGCCTCGGGTCGCCCCGACCGGTCTACCGGCCGGCCCCGCCGGCGGCGGATCGACCGCCGGGGTAGAAGACGAGGAGCGCGACCAGGCAGGCGAGCGAGGCCCCCATCGGCTCCAGGACGCATACCTCCGTCTTCTGGAATGGAGCTGCGCCGATTCCTCGCGGCGGCTCGATAGCCCCAAGGGCCTCCTCGGCGTCACCGTGCCCCCTCTATGGCGGCCAGAGCCTGAGATAATTGCTATGCTACCCGCACGAAACCCTGAAGACCCAGGAGGACCAAGGGGAGCCTGTGCATGGGCGCGTCAATGCGATCTGAAGCATCCGGGGGGAGGAGCCCTCGTACCGCGGCGCGCTACCAGAATGGAACGCCCAATCCGGTGAGCATGATGGACGGAGCTTGATCCGCACGAGGATCGGGCCTCGAGGAGCAGGGAGTACTGCAATGCAGAAGTCAACTTGGTGCACGATTCCCTTGAGTATCGTCCTGTCGTCCGAGGCCTGGTGCGGGCCACAGACGACGATCCGCGCTAGTGTCGACTCCACCGGGCTTGAGGCAGATGACTACTCAGAAAAGCCGGCGATATCTGATGACGGCCATTGCGTCGCGTTCGTCAGCTCCGCCACCAACCTCGTTTATGGAGACCTCAACGGCGTGCCGGACGTCTTCGTTCATGATCTGCACACCGGTGCGACAACTCGAGTCAGCGTAGACTCGAGTGGAATCGAAGCGAACGGGGAGTGTGCGGTTCCGGAGATATCCGCAACAGGTAGATACGTAGTTTTCGCCAGCCTGGCCTCTAACCTCGTTCCTGGCGACACAAACGACTCCTATGACATCTTCGTTCACGACCGTCTGACGTCGCAGACGACGAGAGTGAGCGTAGCTTCGAGTGGGGACCAAGCAAACGGACATAGCGTCTGGTGCGACATATCCCCGGGCGGCCGTCATGTCGCCTACGCGAGTGGTGCGACAAACCTGGTCGCAAGCGACTCGAACGACCTTTGGGACGTCTTCGTTCACGATCGTCAAACTGGAACCACCGAAAGAGCCAGTGTTGACTCAGCCGGAAACGAGGGGAATGGCCACAGCGGGTGGGAAGCCCCGAGCCGGCTCGCCGCCGACGGCAACATTGTAGCGTTCGTGAGTCAGGCCACCAACCTCGTTGCAGGAGATACCAACGCCGCCCGCGACGTCTTCGTTCGAGATCTTCAGGCGGGCCGAACCCACCGTGTCAGCGTGAGTTCCACGGGAGAGCAAGGTAACGCGCTGAGTTCCGTGCCGTCGATCTCCGATTCCGGGCAACTAGTGACTTTCAACAGCAACGCCACGAACCTGGTGCCAGGTGACACGAACGGGGCAGCCGACGTATTCTTGAAAGACCGTTCGACTGGTACAACGACCAGGGTGACCCTGGATTCCATGGGAAACCAGACGGGGGGTGGTGTCGGAGGAAGGATCTCTCCGGATGGGAGGTTCGTTGCCTTTGCGAGTCCAGTGGATGACATTCTGCCAGGTGACACGAACAATGCCTGGGATGTATTCCTTCGAGACCTGTTCCTTCAGGAAACCACTCGAGCTAGCATCACATGGGATGGCAACGAATCCTCGGACCATGGCCATAGCGAGGGCTGCTCGGTTTCTTCCCACGGGCTCTTTGTGTGTTTCACTAGTTCTGCGGACAACTTGGTTTGGCCCGACACGAACGATGCGGTGGATATCTTCGTTCGAGTTCGAGTTGCTCCAGTAGGTGTCCCCTACTGTCGTGGAGATGGAACGGATGGAACATGCCCGTGCGGCAATCCGGGTTTCCCGAATGAGGGCTGCGCCAACTCAGGAGGGAGTGGTGGCCTACTTCAAGCGGAGGGTTCCACGATCGCCGACGCAGACTACGTAGTGTTTGAGGCAAGCGGCCTGCTGTCCTTTCAGCCAGCTCTTCTGTTCGTCGGCCTCAACGCGATCAACAATGGCAATGGTCTGGTATTCGGAGATGGGCTGCGTTGCGCTGGCGGCAGCGTCGTGAGGCTCGGAATCCAGGCTCCGGATAGCAGCGGCGATGCAAGTTGGGGCCCTGGCTTGGGTGGGATGGGCGGTTGGGGGGCGGGCGACACTCGCCGATTCCAGGCTTGGTATCGCGACCCCGGCGGCCCCTGTGGAACGGGCTTCAACTTGACGAACGGCCTGGAAGTAGTCTTTTCGCCTTAGACTGGGTCAGGACTGGAAGTCGGAGGTCCACGGGGGGCGCCCAATCGGACCATGCCCTCTTGGAGCGTGCGCAACGAGGGGCCCGGCGACCCGCCTGCGTCCAGGCGCGTCTACGGGCCGGCCCGGCCAGCGGCGGGGCGACCGCCGGGGTAGAAGAGGAGGAGCGCGACCAGGCAGGCGAGCGAGGCCCACATCGGCAGGCCGAAGAGCCTGGTGTAGTCGATCGCGTCGCCGTCCCTTGCCCAGTCGGCCACCCAGCCGGCGATCTTGCTGCCGGCGATCACGCCGATGCCGATGATCACCAGGTTGAACAGGTTCTGGGCGCTGGCGCGCACGTCGGCCGTCGTCTCCTCGTCCACCACCATGAAGGCCACGAAGATGAAGCAGCCGAAGCACAGGCCGTGCAGCCCGATGCCGACCAGCAGGGTCGCCATCGCCGGCAGCGGGATGGAATCGACGTAGGCGAAGAGCGCCATTCGCAGCGCGTAGGCGACCAGGCCGGCCGCCAGCAGGCTCTTGCGCGACACCTTCTTCGCGACGAACGGGATCGCCCCCAGCACCAGCACCTCCACCATCTGCCCGACCGTCATCAGGCCGCCGCCGCTGACGCCGAAGATCGAGCGGAAGAAGCCGGGAGCCGTGTGCCGCAGCCCCAGGAAGGTCTCGGTGTGCACGAAGTAGAACTGGTGGATGCAGCTCACCGGCACGGCCAGCAGGAACAGCGTCAGGAGCGGGTTGCGCCGCACCTCCGCCAGGGCCTCGAAGGTGGCGTTCTTCCGCTCGCCCGGCGCCGGCGGCGTGTGCGGCAGGAAGAAGCAGAAGAGCCCCATCGATGCGCCCAGGATCGCGCTCAGCCGGAACGCGTCCGCCTTGCCCGCCACCTGCGCCGCGTGCAGGGCCTGCTCGGAGAGGTCCGCGGGCGAATGCCGCAAGGCCAGCCAGTGCCCCATGAGCAGACCGACCACGATCCAGCCGAAGGTGCCCCACAGGCGCACCTTGCCGAAGTCGCGGTCGCGGTCGGGCAGGTGGTGGAAGGCGAGCGAGTTCGTGAGCGGCAGCGTCGGAGCGTAGACCAGGCCGTAGAGCAGCGAGAACGCGAGGAACGCGCCGTAGCTCTGGATCGTCGCGAGCTGCCAGATCAGGACCGCCCCGACCAGGTGGCTGAAGGCCAGGAACCTCTCCGTGGCGAAGTGGCGGTCCGCGACCTGTCCGGCGATGAACGGCCCGACGATCGCGCCGACCGCCCCGACCGCGAACATGTCGCCGATCTGGTCGCCGCTCATGCCGCGCTGCTCGCTCAGGAACGACCACAGGAACGGCAGCCACGCGCCCCAGATCGCGTACTGCAGGAACATCATCAGCGACAGCTTCCCCCGCAGGCCCGGGGAGAGCGGCGGCGCGCTGGCGGCGGCGTGGGCGGCCGGCAACGGGCTACTCCGAGAAGGCGGCGTCGAAGGCCACCGCCGTCGGAGCGAAGTCGAGGCGCTTCACGAACTCGCAGGCCTCGCGCGCGCCGTGCTCGCGCTCCATCATCGGGTCCTCCCACTCGACCGTGAGCGGGCCCTGGTAGCCGGCGTGGTTCAGGCCGCGCAGGATGCCCTCGAAGTCCACCCGCCCGCGGCCCGGCGAGCGGAAGTCCCAGAAGCGGCCGTCCTCGCCGAAGCTCGCGTGGCCGCCGAAGACGCCGATCGGCGTGGGGGTCTGCGACCACCACACGTCCTTGACGTGCACGTTGAAGACGCGCGCGCCGAGCTCCCGCAGGAAGCCGAGGTAGTCGACGCCCTGGTAGCCCAGGTGCGAGGGGTCGAAGTTGAAGCCGAAGCGCGGGTGCTCGCCGACCGCCGCCAGCGCGCGCCGCGTCGTGGCGACGTCGAAGGCGATCTCGGTCGGGTGCACCTCGAGCGCGAAGCACACGTCGCACGCCTCGAACTCGTCCAGGATCGGCGTCCAGCGCCGCGCGAAGTCGGCGAAGCCCTCCTCGATCTGCGCCGGCGTCACGGGCGGGAAGGAGTACAAGAGGTGCCAGATCGAGCTGCCCGTGAAGCCGTTCACGACCGTGCGCCCCGAGCGCGCCAGGCGCTCCTTCACCGCCTCGGGCGCGGCGTCGAAGAAGCGCCGCGCGGCCCGCGCCGTGCGCTTCATCTCCGCCGCCGCGCGCGCGCGCACGCCCTCGGGCTCGCCGTCGCCCCAGATCTGCGGCGGGAGGATCGAGCGGTGGCGCTCGTCGATGCGGTCGCAGGTGGCCTGGCCGACGAGGTGGGTCGAGATCGCGTAGCAGCCCAGCCCGTGCGCCTGCAGCACGTCCCACAGCCGCGCGCAGTAGCCGCCGTCGTCGAGGGCCCGCGCGACGTCGAAGTGGTCGCCCCAGCAGGCGAGCTCGAGCCCGTCGTAGCCGAAGCCCGACGCCTTGGCGGCCAGCGTCTCGAGCGGCAGATCGGCCCACTGGCCGGTGAACAGGCAGACGGATCGGGGCATGGGGAACCTCCTGGCTGGCTGTCCGGCTAGCGGACCTCGCTCAACTTGACGGCGCAACGCTCGCGCGCCGCGACGAGCGCCGCCTCGAGCACGCGCTGGGTCTCATACGCGTCGGCGAAGTCGGGCAGCGGGTAGAGCGGCTGCTTGCGGCCGAGCGCGCGCAGGGTGTCGGCCGCCTGGTTCGTGAAGGTGTGCTCGTAGCCGACGATGTGGCCGTCGGGCCACCAGGCCTCGGCGTAGGGGTGCTCGCCGGCGCGCGTGGCGACGATGCGCCGCCAGCCGTCCTCGCGCGGGCCCTGGGCGGCGTCGTAGAGCCACAGCTCGTTCAGGCTCTCGAGGTTCCAGCGCAGGGAGCCCCGCTCGCCGTTGATCTCGATCGTGTTGTCGTTCAGGTGCCCGCCGGCGAGCCGCGTGGCCTCGAAAGAGGCCGTCGCGCCGCCCTTGAAGCTCGCCAGGAACTGCACGCTGTCGTCGACGTCGCTCCTGCCCTTCCTGCGCGTGCCGGGGATGGCGCGCTCCTTCACGAAGGTGCGCTCGACGGCGCCGTGCACCTCGACGATCTCCTCCCCCACCAGGAAACGCGCCAGGTCGACGATGTGGGCGTTCAGGTCGCCGTGCGCCCCCGAGCCGGCGTGCTTCTTCTGGAAGCGCCAGACGAGCGGCGTCGCGGGTCCGCCCCAGCTCTGCAGGTAGCTCGCGCGCACGTGGAAGACGCGCCCCACCCGCCCGGCGCGCATCATCTGCCAGGCCAGGCCGATGGCCGGCGCGCGGCGGTAGTTGAACCACACGAAGGTGCGGCCCTTGGCCGACTTCGCCGCGTCGCGCATCTCGCGCGCGTCGGCGAGCGTGCCGGCCAGCGGCTTCTCGCAGGCGACGTGCTTGCCGGCCGCGAGCATCGCCAGCGACATGTCCCTGTGCAGATGGTTCGGCGTCGAGACGTCGACCAGGTCGATCTCGGGCTCGGCGGCGACGTCCTGCCAGCGCGTCGTGCGCCGCCGCCAGCCGTGGCGCGTCGCGAAGGCCGCCAGCGCCGCTGCGTCGCGCCCGCAGACCGTGTGCAGACCGGGCTCGAGCGGCAGGTCGAAGAACTTCGTCGCCTGGCGCCAGGCGTTCGAGTGGGCCCGGCCCATGAAGGCCTGACCGATCAGGGCCACTTCGAGGGTGCGCACCATTGCGCAGAGCGTAGCGCCGGCCCTATTGCGCGGCCAGCCGGGCGCGGACACGGAGTCGCACACCCAGGCGTGGGGTGGCCGGAAGCTGCGTGGTGCACGGAGCTGTCGCGAGACCGCGCGCGGGTGTGCGGTTCCGTATCCCCTTGGAGGCTGGTCGCCGCAGAAGGGTCGCACTATGATAGCTGCAGCTCCCCCGACGGCGGCCGGCCGTCGGGGGAGCGACGCTCGTCACCTGGCGGTGTCGGGGAGCTGCGGGCTGCCTCCCCGCATAGCGCCCCGTACATCCCTTCTGCCCGCCCGACGGGCCCTGCCTCCCATGAATCGTCTTCTGGCTCCCATCGCCTGGTCCTGGCCGATCCTCTTCCCCGCTCTGGCGCTGGGGCAGACGCCTCCCAGCTACGGCGTCGAGCTGCTCGGGGCCGCCCACGGCCTGGTCGGCCTGAACGCGGCGGGGCAGGTCGTCGGCACCGACCCGCTGCCGCCGGTGAACGAACGCGCCTGGGTGGCCGGACCCGGCCTCCCCCTGACCTCCCTGCCGCTGCCTCCGGGACGCATCAGCAGTCGGGCCTACGACATCAACGACCTGGGCCTGATCGCCGGAACGGTCAGTTCCGCGAGCTACGCCGACCCCAGCTTCGGCGCGGTGGCCGCGGTGTGGACTCCCGACGGGAGCGGCGGCTACACGGTCCAGGAGTACGGCACGCTGAGCGGAGACATCGGGAGCGCCGCCACGGCCCTGAACGACCTGGGAGATCTCGTCGGATTCTCGCAAGGCGGGATGTTCCGCCGGGCGGTCTGGTTCAACTCCCCGACGGGCATCCTGGACCTCACCCCGACCGGCGCCTTCGATCCGAAGGACATCAACGAGCAGCGCGTGGTCGTGTGCTACTCGACGCACTGTTCGCGACTGTACCTCGACACGATGGTGCTCGAGGACCTGGGCGTCCCCCCGGGGAGCTACATCGGGACGTTGGGCGGAGCGATCAACGAGTCCAACCAGGTCTCGGGCGTGGCGATCCTGGCGACGGGCACCAGCTGCGACCGCCAGGCCGCGCGCTACACGGACGGCGGCGGCTGGCAACTCTTCGGAGGGTGCGGCCCGAACAACGGGACCGGCAACCTCAACGAGCAGGGCGACCTGACGATGTGGCTCAACACCAGCGCCTACGTGTACTTCGAGGGCATCGGACTCTATCCCACCGAGAGCCTGATCGACGCGCCGCTGGGGCACTGGTACCTGGGCGTGCTGGCGACCGGCCTGATCAACGACGCGCGCCAGATCGCGATCTTCGGTCAGAACCCGGGCACCGGCCAGAGCGGCATCCTGCTGCTCACGCCCATCACCTACGTCGGAACGGGAATGTGCGCGGGTGACGGCCTGGCCGCACCCTGTCCGTGCGGCAACGAGAGCGGAGTGGGACAGTTCGAGGGGTGCGAGAACTCGACCGGATCCGGCGCGCGCCTGCTCGGCACCGGCTCGGCCTCGGTCGTCGCCGACGATCTGGTCCTGCACGTTTCCCAGGGTCCCGCGTACCAGATGGCCCTGTTGTTCCAGGGCGGGGTCGGCGGCACGCTGCCCTTCTACGACGGTCTGCGCTGCGCGAGCCACCCGATCCAGCGCCTGCAGGTGCTGAGCCTGGACGCCGCCGGCAGCGGCCAGAGCAGCGTCTCGATCGTCACGAGAGGACAGGTGCTGCCCGGAATGACCCGCGTCTACCAGGCCTGGTACCGCGATCCGGCCGGACCGTGCGGGACCGGCGCCAACCTCAGCGCCGCGCTGCAGATCACCTGGTTCTGATACGCAGGCGCACACCCGTGTGTGGCCTGGCGACGGCGCCGTGCCGCGTACCAGCTACCCGGCGGGCCGTACCGGTCGGAGGATCCTGCCTCTCCGGGGCGGCCTGAGGCCGTGTGCGGTGCCGAGCCGTCGCGAGACCGGACACGGGAGTGCGACCCCGTGCTCCAGCGACCAAGAGAGCGAGCGAGAATTGCTCGCGAACGGGCGCCAACGCCGCCAGGCGTTGGGCCAAGCGGCATCTGAGAGGCTGTATCATCGATTTCTGCTCAGCCGCTCAGCGCGGGCCGACGCCCGCAACCCAATGAGCAGGCTGCGCCGCGCTGAGTCGCTGTTGGCGGGGGAGGCAGACCCTCCCCCGCACCGGCCGCGACGCGCGGCCTCCCCCTCCTCGCCGCCCGACTGGCGGCGCGGCGCCATTGGCGCCGGATCTACTACTTCGGAATCTGCGCGCTGCGCGCGCAAACTCCGGAGTAGTAGATCAGTGGTCCGGCATTCCGACTACGGCGATGACCCTGGGGTGGCGGCGGCGCACGCGGCGCGCGCCGCGTCGTCGACGTGGAGCGTCCCGTCCGCGTCCGCACGGAAGAGCGGCAGGTAGGAGAGGCCGTCGGCGCGCAGCCGCTCCCCCCCGCCGGCCTGGCGGTCCACGATGGCGACGACCCGCACGATCTGGCACTCGAGCGCCCTGACGGCCTCGATGGCCTTGACGACCGACCCGCCCTTCGTCACGACGTCCTCGACGATCGCCACCCGCCGGCCGGGGCACAAGAGCGGCCGGCCGTCGGGGTGGAACGACTGGTCGATCGAGGTCTCGAGGCCGTGCTCCTTGCTGCGCCCGCGGACGTTGAAGCCGTAGATGGGCGCGCCCCGCAGCGAGCTCGTCAGGGCCACGGCGGTGGTGATGAACGTCGCCCCCATCGCCAGGCCGCCCACGGCCGCGACGTCGTCCCCGCGCAGGACGTCGAAGACGACCCCCCCCGCCAGGGCCGCCCCCTCGGGCGAGAGCAGGGTGGCCTTGGAGTCGAAGTACCAGGTGCTGCGATCCCCGGAGGCGAGCACGAAGTCCCCGTGGCGCATGCTGCGCCGCGCGAGGAGCTCGCGCAGCGCCTCCAGGCTCGACCGACCGGCTCCCATCTTCTTACGGCCAGGGTAGCGCCGGGACGCCCGCGAATCCATGGAGAGGCCCCCCAGCCCACCTGGAGGGGCCCTCGGGGCGCGTTTTTTATACTAAAACGTATAATACCGACCCGTATACTCTCCCCCATGTTCGTCGGCCGCGAGCGCGAGCTCCGGGTGCTGGAGGAGCTGCACGGGTCCGCACGGCCCGAGCTGTTCGTGCTCTACGGGCGCCGGCGCGTGGGCAAGACCGAGCTCCTGCAGCGCTTCTGCGAGGGCCGCCGGGCGGTCTACTTCCAGGCCGCGCAGGTGCGCGAGCGCGACAACCTGCGCGCCTTCCGCGACGCGCTCTGCGAGAGCCTGGGCGACGAGCTGGCGGCGAGCGTCGAGCTGCCGGACTGGGGCGGCGCGCTCTCCTTCGCGGCCGAGCGCGCCGGCGCCGAGCGGTTGGTGGTCGTGCTCGACGAGTTCCCCTACCTGTGCGAGGCGAACAAGGGCCTGCCCTCGATCGTGCAGCGCTTCTGGGACTCGCGCGGCAAGCGGAGCCGCCTGATGCTGGTGCTGTGCGGCAGCCAGGTCTCGTTCATGGAGCGCGAGGTCCTGGCCGAGCGCTCGCCGCTCTTCGGCCGGCGCACCGCGCAGCGCCGGCTCGAGCCGCTCTCCCCCCGCGACGCGCTCGACTTCTTCCCGCGCTGGAAGGTGCGCGAGCGCGTGCTGGCCTACGCCATCCTGGGCGGCATGCCGGCCTACCTGCGGCGCTTCGACGACGCGCGCCCGCTGCGCGCGAACGTGCTGCGCGAGATCCTGCGGCCCGAGGGGTACCTCTTCGACGAGGTGCAGTTCCTGCTCAAGAACGAGCTCTCGAACCCGGCGACGTACAACAGCATCCTGTCGGCGGTGGCGCGCGGCGAGAAGCGCGTGGGCGACATCGCGCTCGCGGTCGGCGTCGACTCCACCACGGCCAACAAGTACCTCTCCGTGCTGCGCGAGCTGGGCTTCGTCGAGCGCGAGATCCCGGTCACGGACCCGGACCCGCTGCGCTCGCGGCGCGGCGCCTGGCGCATCGCCGACCGTTTCCTGACGTTCCATTTCCGCCACGTTCAGCCCCAGGTGAGCCTGATCAGCGCCGGGCGCGGGGCGCGCGTGCTGGAGGAGATCGTCGAGCCCGATCTGGCGCGCCTGTTCGACGAGGCGCGGCTCGACTTCGTGCTCGAGCACCTGCGCACCGAGGCGGCCGAAGCAGTCGGCGAGGAGATCGTCGAGCAGGGCCGCTTCGCCGGCGAGTTCGTGCGCGCGGTCGGCCGCACGGCCGGCGGCGGCACGGTCGCGGCCGTGGTGGTGCCCGCCGGCCGGCGCTCGACCGCCGTGCTCGAGCGCGAGCTCGACGAGCTGCGGCGCGCCTTCGGCCGCGAGCCGCGCACGCTCGTGTACGGCATCACGGACGACCCGCAGCGCCCCCTGGGCGTCGAGCTCGTGCCCGAGGGCGAGCTGCTCTGATCCGCGGCGCGTTCCCTTAGACTCTGAGAGACCCGCTCGCGCCACGCCCCATGGCCCTCGACCAGCGCTTCCACGAGTACTTCCAGGCCCTCGACCGCGCCGGCGGCGAGGATCGCTGCTATCTCTGCCGCCGCAGCGCGGCCGAGGTGAAGCGCTTCTTCGGCTTCCGGGAGGACGGCACGCCGCTCGACGCCGACGAGCTCGGCCTGGAGGACGTCGTGCTGAGCAGGCTCGACGTGATGAGCTACCGCGGCCTGCGCCCGGTCTGCGCCGTCTGCCAGCTCAACCTCGACGCGATCTACGCCCTCGAGCAGGAGCGCGTGCTCCAGCGCGTCCTGACCGAGATGAAGGAGCGGCGCGAGGAGCTGTGGACCGACGACCGGGAGAGCCCGGTCCGGGACTCGCGCTAGCACCTGGGGCGAACGGCGCCCGCGCGCTAACCTGCGCGGCTGGTCCGCCCGTGCCTCTCCGGCTCCCCAAGATCGCCGCGCCGCTGCGGCCGCTGTCGCAGCTCGTCGAGCTGGGCAACGTGTCGAAGTGGGTCGTGCTCTCGTCCCTGATCGGCGTGCTCGGCGGGCTGAGCGCCGTCGCCTTCCACTGGGTGCTCGACCATGCCTCGAGAGTGTGCCTGCGCTTGCCGGCCGGGTTCACGGGCGAGGGCATGAACGGGCTGGGCGAGCGCTGGTGGCTCTTGCTCGTGATCCCGACCGCCGGGGGGCTCGCAACGGGCATCCTGGTCGCGCGCTTCTCGCCAGAGTCGGCCGGGCACGGGACCGACTCGGTGATCGACGCCTACCACCGCCTGCGCGGCGTCGTGCGGGCGCGCGTCATCTTCCTCAAGGCGCTGACCAGCGCGATCACGATCGGCAGCGGCGGCTCGGCCGGCCAGGAGGGCCCGATCGCGCAGGTCGGCAGCGGGGTGGGCAGCACGCTCGGCACCGCGCTCAAGCTGAGCGACCGCGATCGGCGCGTGTTCCTCTTGTGCGGCTCGAGCGCGGGCATCGGGGCGATCTTCTGCTCGCCCCTGGGCGGCGCGCTGTTCATGCCCGAGGTGCTCTACCGCAAGAGCGAGTTCGAGGGCGAGGCCATGGTGCCGTGCATCATCTCCTCGATCATGGCCTTCGCGACGTTCACGACCATCACCGGCAAGACCCGCGCGATCGAGTTCTCGGAGCGGGTGCTCGGCCAGCTCACGTTCGACGACCCGCGCCAGCTCGTGCCCTACCTCGTGCTGGCGATCCTGTGCACCGTCGTCGGCTTCTTCTACACGCGCTTCTTCTACGGCGTGCGCGACTTCTTCGGCCGCGCGCGGGTCGTGCCCAAGGCCCTCCGCCCGGCGATCGGCGGCCTGCTGCTGGGGCTGACGGCCCTGGCGGTCGCGCCGTTCGCGGGCGACAACGGCGTGCTGTTCGGCGGCTACGGGCTGATCCGCAGCGCGATCGTCGATACTCACCTGTTCGCCTGGCAGGTCCTCCTGGCGCTGGTCGTGGCCAAGGTCCTGGCGACGAGCTTCACGGTCGCGAGCGGCGGCTCGGGTGGCGTGTTCGCGCCCTCGCTGGCCATCGGGGCGCTGCTCGGCGGGCTCGTCGGCCAGTGGGCCGAGGCGCTGTTCCCCGGCATGGGCGCGCACACGGCGGCCTTCGCCCTGGTCGGCATGGGCGGCTTCTTCGCCGGCGTGGCCAAGGTGCCGATCGCGGCGGTCGTGATGGTGTGCGAGATGACGGGCGGCTACGAGCTGCTCGCGCCGCTGATGTTCGTCTCGGTCATCCACCTGCTCCTGTCGCAGAAGTGGTCGCTCTACCAGGCGCAGGTGCTGGGGGTGGTCGACTCGCCCGCGCACGCCGGCGACTTCGTGGTCGACGTGCTCGAGAAGATCCGCGTGCGCGACGTGTTCGCAAAGACGCGCCCGCCCAAGCTCATCCACCAGCACGCCACGTTGCGCAACGTGCTGCGCACGGTGTCGGACGCGAAGGAGTCCTACTTCCCGGTCGTGGACGACGAGGACCGGCTGGTCGGGATCTTCTCGCTCACGGACCTGCGCCGCATCTACCTCGAGGACGCCGCCCAGGACGTCGTCATCGTGCGCGACTTCATGAACGAGCGCGTCGTCACCGCGACCATGGACGACACGCTGGACGAGGTCATGCGCGACATGACCACCAGCGACATCAACGCCATCCCGATCGTCGACGCCCAGGGCGGCGGGCGCGTGCTGGCCCTGATGGAGCGCAACGACCTCTCGCGCGCCTACGCCCGCAGGCTGCGCGAGCTGCGCGCCGGCGGGTAGCCCGGACTATTCATGAAGCGACCCTAAGACCTACGGCGCGCGCCGCGTACGTCGATCGTCGTATTCCTGGCTACGGAGAAGGGCCTAGGATTGCTCTGAGCGCGCGCGTTCGAAGCGGCATCACTGGGCCGGGCGGACGACCACCGAGCGCGCGCCGCCAGTCCATGACCGATCTTCCCAGCCGAATCCGCGTCCCCGCGCTGCTCCTCGGAGGGCTGCTCGCGGC
>Ga0326597_10007907_pt1 | contig 14396 bp, 16 predicted proteins | sample RVTome_12_FD_203789 | JGI IMG/M metagenome (GOLD analysis project Ga0326597, IMG submission 203789) | Soil microbial communities from uranium-contaminated site in the Upper Colorado River Basin, Wyoming, United States - RVT100D185 | ecosystem: Environmental > Terrestrial > Soil > Contaminated >... | reverse complement strand
GACTGACTGAAAACAGGGGTGCGTATCAGCGTGTCACGACTCAGGCGGGTGAAGAAAAGAAAGAAGAAAAAACAAAGGGAGGGGTGTGCCTCTTGACAGCGAGCCTTCTAATGGGTGACCCCCTATTTGACCCCCTATTTGGATACTTCAAAGGCAGAACGCGGTGGCGGATTGAGCCGGCGGACCCGCAGCGCGCTTGCGCGCTAAGGGGACGGTCGGCTCCAACCGCATGATGGGCCGCGCGAGCGGCTCGGGATGCGGGTGGCAAGGCCGCCGCCGCGATGCGCCGATGGCGAGCCGCCTGAGCAAAGCGAAGGCCGCGAGCGTCGGCGCATCGTTCAGGCTGAGCAGCCGAGTCCCGCCCACAAAGCGGCGGGACGAAGGGCTGTCTCAAGCCTGTGGTTAGGCATGAATAAACACACTGTCTTATCCTTTCGTCTAAAATTTCACTCTCAAAAACCAGATTCCATAGACCTCAGCCTCACCGCGGCTCGCGTCCACCTCACCCTGATTCGTGAGGCAGAGCATCAATATTGGACTTTCCCTCCTTTCTTATCCCTAAATACACCGGATTCACTCACAGGCACACGGATGACGAAGCTGGTGTTATTCCCTTTATCTACAAAGCGTAGTGCGAGCCTGACTTTTGTATACCATAGGGTACCGGAAGGAGGGAGGAAATAAACGTAGCCGTGTACCGAAGCGTCTTTCTTTAGCACTGTCTCCTGAAACTCAGTATTCATGTACTCGGCTTTGAGCGCCTCGTGGGCGCTTCTCTGAGCATCTGCTACTTTGAGCATTACAGGTATTAATGCTACCCCAACGAGACAAGACCCTAAATTGGCACCGGGTCCAGAGCAACCGACTAACCATGGTACGGTCTCCAGCCTCGGAACTACAATTGCTGCGTTAGCTCTATTGATCTGTCTTCCGTCTGGGAGTTCTAGTACTATAGCGGCACGATCGAGGGATAACTCCAGGTCTCCGCGATTCTCGACTAGGAGGTAAATCGGAAGCAGACCTAACTTTTTGAGATCGCGATCGAATACTTCCTTTTGCTTTTCCGGTTGCATATAGGGGTCCACTGCGACCATTACAGAATTCTCGATACGAGAGAACGGCATAATCACGATCTTTGGCACCGGTGGCGGTCGAAACGTATGAGAGGCGCAGCCGGCAATTACAATTAGAAGTAACAAGGACAAAGATAAGCAACGTCGCATTGACATACAATCCTTAAGTCTTCCTAATGTCGCTAGGCCCTCGCCCCTTCTCCTTAAGCAACCGTTGCACTGCCGGTATGTTCCAAAACTGGATAGCCATCTTTCCTGCTGCGTCTTCCATTGCAAGCTCTGCGGCCTTGGCCGCCATACTGTTAGCACCTTCGAAAAAGCGTTCCTTTGTCTCCCCCCGCCCAGTTACACTCCAGTACCCTAAGGCTTCTCCGCTGGGGGAGTAGAGGGAAATATAGTAAGTAATATGCACATGTGTCGCTTTATCGTTACGCGTACACTGTACTTCCTCGATGTCGGGCTCGATGATGAGGGATGGCTTGCTCGGGAGAATTGATGCGCGAGTTTCGATGGTCACAGCGGCGTCAAAGATGATCGGGAAGAGCCGTTCAAACAAAGTCGCTCCGGCTTGGCCCAAAGGAAGCACAATTCCCCGACAAAGGGAAAAGGGTAGCCAATTATCGGATGCATACATGTGAACCGATTCATACATGTAAGAGCGGAGCTCGGGGCTGTAATAAACGCCTACGGACAGGGGGATCTTGGGAAGACTTGGGAGTCGATCGACCTTAGGATTTAGCGCCACTGTCGTGGCGCAGTTGGCAAGAAGTATCGCAAAGGCAAGGAATTTTAGATGCCCAGGTAACTTCAAGCCAGCCATGTGCGGGGCCACCCGTTCGTTTATCGAGTGCTCAAGGGTAATCAACAACTGTACCTTTACGAACCTCTACGATGGGCATCTGTCGGTCTAACGGGGCGCGGGATGAGCCGCCGGGCCCGTGGCACGATAGCGCACATGGGGCCGGTCGGATCCACCCCGGGAAAATCGGCAGCCAGCCGCTGACCAGTCGCCTCATATTCGTCAAGAATCTCCGGTGACACCACCAGTGTGACTACCTTATCTCGCCATGCGGACAGGATTCGCCCCGGTACCCCTCCGAAGAAAACACCCGAAACGAACACTTTCGTGTCCAAGACAACCTTCAATATTGCTTCCGAACCTTTTGCACCGCTGCCCGGACGTCTGAACGCTTCATTCGCGCATCGCGAGCCTGCCTTCTCGCCTGTCTAACAAGCTTATCGAAATCACGCATCGACGGTGGGGTGACTCGCTTTAGAATGACCACGTCCTTGTCGCCTACCACGACAAACTGCTCACCGGCCTCAAGGCCCAGCCGTGACCGCACACCCTCAGGAATAACGACTTGTCCCTTCGACGACATCTTTGTTGTAGCGAGTTTTGACATGGCATCTCCTCTTAGCATATGTCTTACTGGTAAGATTGCCACAAATCGAGCGACGCGGCAACTCAAGGCTCTGGTTGGTAGGTGAAGATAACGAGGCTGTGGAAAAAGTTCCGAAATATTCAAAAGCGTCCAACCTGGGGGCACCCAAATGGTCTCCCGATCCGAGATCGTCGTTTTAAAGCCAAATACGGAGGCCGTTTTGTCTGCAAATTGTTCGCTCTACCTTTTTCTTACAGCCTCAACGGGGCGGCGGATCAGCGGCGGACGGAGCGCGAGCATCGCTCGTGCGGAGTCCGGCCGCTGAATCCGCTGGATGGCCGGCGCGGAGCGCCGGACATCCGGCGGATGGAATCCGCAGCCCCGATGGCGCGGCGCGAAGCGTCCGCGCCATCGTTCAGGCTGAGCAGCCGAGTCCCGCCCACAAAGCGGCGGGACGAAGGTCCGTCTCAAGCCGGCGGTTATCAGGCTACCACGAAACATCCGGGCCAGAGACTTCAAACTCTTCAATTGCCTCCTTCTGGAAGGTGTTGTTCCTCATCCTAATGTTTTTAGCGCTGCCGTTAATACTGATTCCCTTACCGGTTGAGCCCACAAGACTCCGATAATACTTCTCGACAGCCGCGCGGAATGCTTCGTGATTGAACGGACCTTTGTAGCCAGCCCCTTTTGGGGCACCGACTTCAATTGGCCCGCTTTTATAACTCGATCCGACGGTCTGTTTCACATCGACATGTAACCCTTCGTAACGTCGCCCTTCCACTTCTATAGTGAAGAAGATTCGCGAAACCATATGCTCCTCATCATTGCCGTAGTTCTGGGAATCCTGAATACACTTGTCAAAAACGACTCGAGCAGTTGGCATCTTCGCCTCCTTTACTTTTCACAACCTGTGGTTTCACGACTGCCGGATGACCTTTAGGATGAGCAACGCCTTCTCTATGTTCGCTCCATCTTTTTGTTATTCAGCTCCGAGTCATAGCGAAGCATTATTTCCATGGGATTGCCATGATTCTATGACCAATGGCGGTGCCGTACAAGTCAACATATTGGCGAAGACGCTTCTTTTCGCTGGCTCTCAAGCGGGAATCACGAGGCAGGGGGCTGAGCTCAGGCCACCGGTAACGAGTGCGTCGGGTCCCAGGAGGGCATTCGATGTGGATGTGGGGAGGCTTGTGGTCGTTGGAATGGACATAAACCTGCAACCCGAAGTCCTTGGGGAACGGCTTTACCACTCTTAGCCAAGGCAGGGCAAGGTCGAGGATGATGTAGACCGGTACTCGGCGACTGCTTGCGTTGCGAAAGAGGAATTCCACAGGGTGTTGAGCGTCTGCGAGGCCGTTCAACACAAAAGACTCAGCTGTCATGTTGGACGCCGCTTCTCGCTCGCCGTGATGGAAGCGCGGCGGAAGCCATTTGCTGAAGTCGGAGTAACCCGGTCCCTGGGTCGCCATCCACGCAGAAACCGCCTTCTCGAGCTTTCCGGAAGCGCGTCGATGAAGACCATGAATCGCATACGCGTTGGCAAGTGCCTCCTCGTGTAACGCGGCGTCTCGACGCTTGAAGTAAGCGTTGTAACAGGGTTCGGCCGTGACGACCTCGACCCTAGATGATGCGTACTCCGCGAAAAAATGAAGTCGTTCGTGGTCAAGAAGCAGGTTGTAGGCAGAACTCAGAACGTTCGCGTCCGGCCGCTTCTTCGGCAGAGCGAGACGTCGGGCGAGCGCCCACACGCCAGCACCACGAATGTAAATGCCCCAAGCACTGCGGTAAAAATGGAAAGGCAGGTAATAGGCAAGTACTTCGGTTGCTGTCCCGTCTACCACAGGCGGAGGCTCCCGAGGCGGAGGGACACGACCCTCGACGGTAATCGGGCTGTCAGCTTCGGCTGGCACTCTCGTTTCGTCTACAGCTCCGGCCACCCAATCGGGCACGGGACCGCGTGTTACAGCGTCAGCAGGAAGACCGGCGTCGGTACCGAACCTGAGCTGCGCAAACTCGACGATCGGGTCACTCGCCATTTCGGATTTCTATGCCTCTGGATAACGAGGCTGTAGAAAAAGTATGTTTTGAACAGGGTCTTTCTGGGTGCCTGGTTGGTTCACAGCCTCATCGTTCTGATTTCTTTATCGCTGTTGTTTATTTTATTCCATGAACTCCTCTTGGTCGTGGTTGGCCTTTACCACTACACCTGCGCCTTATCCTATGTGAATCCCGGCCCATAGCGGTGGATCTTCAGCAGGTTGTGCACCATACAGTACAGCAGCCACTGGCCATTCACCTTGCGCTTGCCCCGTAACGTAAATCGATCCAATCCCAACATCCGTGTGATGTTGGCAAATACCGGCTCCGCTGTCCCCAGCCGCTGGCTATATATATAGCGACCTTGCAAGGAGTCAATCTTCTTTTTCATCTTCTGCGTGTAGGTCTCTCCCGCAGCGGCCGTCCGCCCCGTGAAGAAGACCACCTGGCGTACCAGCGTCCGCTCGGGGTTATGTAAACACTTCGCCCGCAGGGGGCACGGCATGCAGTCCCTCTTGGCCCCGCGGAACTTCACGAACCCATATCCCCGGATCTGAACATGACGCCCATTTCGCTGTAGCTTGTTGCCAGCAACGGGGTCAGCCTTGCCTTCTTGCTATTTCTTCCCATTGCCGTACTTACGGGCCTTGTTCTAAGGAGCTGCTTGGCCCGGATTGAAAAGCAAAAGGCACCGGTGGCCTGGTGCCAAATCCCGGTGCCCATATCCTAGACGGTCCACGATGGCCTACGTAAGTCTACGTAGGCATTTATGTTTCTGTGCCTGTTCTGCGGGCTGTACTCTATAACCGGAAGGCCGGCGTGTCAAATGGTCGGATAGGGTTGGCCGACTGATCGGCGGCGCTGAATCACCTCGTACTGAACGAAAAAACAATCGCACCTAACTACGACGTGCGACAAAAGCCGCAGGATCCCCTCAAGGGGGTGTTGTGATTCGACAGTTCAACGTCTCGCCCAGTCCGGACCCGAATGGGAGCTTCCCTCCATCGCCCCCAGGTTGGAATAAGAAATCTCTTCGCTGGTGATGAACTCCAGCAGGGCGGCCTGCCCGTTCTCGTTGGCTTTTTTGGCCCGCCCGATAGCGGGCGCTATCTCTTCCGGCCGCTCGATCCTCTCAGCGTATCCGCCCAGGGCTCGACCGATATCAGCGTAGTTTCCCGTGGCGTCGCGGGTCCTGAAAAGCTCATGCGACTTGGCCATGCTATGGGTCTCAACGGCCATCGAGAAGTTGTTACAGACTATGGTCAAGATGGGTATATTGCAGCGAACGGCGGTTTCAAAGTCGAGCCCGACCATCCCGAATGCGCCGTCGCCCATGAAGTTGACGCAAAATTTATCCGGGGCGGCAAGCTTGGCGCCCATAATCAGCCCCAAGCCGGCTCCCAGAGCGTGAGACTTACCCCACCCTATGTAGCCCCCGGGCGCGGTTGCCGGGTAAAAAGGCACCAACTGGTTCCGGGCGCTGCCGGAGTCATGCGTGACGATGGTTTTCTTGGGATCGACGGCTCGGATAAATTCCCAGATGACCCGATACGGGTTTATGGGAATTTCGTTGGAAGTCAGCTTGGGCATCCATTGGGAAAGCCAGGCTTCTTTAATTTCCTTTATCTGACCGGCCACGCCGCCCCCCGCCGACTTCCGCTTATCGCCGATCAGGTCTTTGACCGCCTCAACGAACTGGGACAACACGAGCTTGGCATCGCCGAATAGAGGATAGTCCACCGTGTAGTGCTTGTTGATCTCCCTTTCGTCGTTTGTGCACTGAATCAACACCTTGCCCTGCGGCACCGGCGCGGCCGTAATGCCGTGACGCGTCAAGCTTGTCGCCAGCGCAAAAACGACATCGGCGTTCCGCAAAAAATGGTAGGCGGGGCGGGTCATCCCCGAGGAGGCGGGTCCCAACGACAGGGGATGGTCCTCGGGAAAAGCGCTCTTGCCTTCAAGGGTCGTCAGGACCGGCACCTGTAAAAGCTCCGCCAGCTCTACAAGCTCCTCGCTTGCCCCGGCGTACAGGACCCCCTGTCCCGCGTAAATGACCGGACTCCTGGCTTCCACCAGGACCCGCGCGGCCTCCGCCACGTCGCGGGGACTCGCCGCCGCTCGCGTCGACTTCACGGGCCGGTAGTTGAAATCCTTCTCGTGAATTTCCTCCATGGCTACGTCGGAGGGTATCTCGACAAGCACCGGGCCCGGCCGCCCCATCCTCAATAGGGTAAAGGCGCGGCGCATCACATCCTGCGTTTGCGCCGCCCCGGTAATTTCTTCCGCCCACTTGCTGACCGGAGCATAGACACGGGAAGAGCGGAAGAAATGAAAGACCTGCGCCGTATCTCTGGGGTAGCCCAGGGGCAAGGCGAGGATGGGCACGGAATCGGAATAGGCGGTGGCTATCCCGGAGAAAGCGTTTTCCGCCCCGGGCCCGGACTGCATGGTAAAGACGCCGATGCGGCGTCCGGCGGAAACCCGGCTGAAACCATCGGCAATGCCGACGCCGGTTCGCTCCTGGCGGCAAACGATAGGTCGAATCCCCGCCACGGCGGCGGCTTCAATCAAGGGCGTAGTAGGGTAACAAGTCAAGAACTCAACCCCTTCACGCTTCAATATCTCGGAGATGGCATCAACTACCCGCATCATAGACCCCCTTTTCGGCGAATTCAGCTCTACATGGATGTCTACTCACTGCTTTGCTCACAATCCAACAATCGGAAACGACGCAAAGTGGTCCGCCGTGGGTTGCCACGCGCGCGCAGTCGATATCTGAACCTTCCGTGGGTTGGGCTTGTGAAGCCGCACAATGACCCGCACCACGGCATTGGGACTGCGAACGATCAATGGCCGTTGCCGGCGGCTCGATTGCGGTTGACAGCAGCCGGAGGAGTCTTCAAGTAGCTCTCGGCCAGTCTCCGCCCGGTGCCATAAAGCAGTTCCCTGTCCGCCTCGGGCGTCGGCGCGGGGGGAACGCGAAGCACGGTATTGCTGCAATAGGTGGCGATCGCCTCGCCCTCCTTCCGGCAAATACCCATGGGGTCCTCCCCCCTTTGCACAGCCTGAATCCCGTTCCTGATCTGGCGGCGGAACATGATGACTCCCTTATCCGTGGTGACCAGATGCTCCAGATCGTGGACCGCGATGGATCGCTGCCCGGTCTGCGCCTCATAGTCGTCCGGCTTGCGCTGTTTCTCCTCGTAGGTTCGCTCGCCGGATATCACGGGGCTCACCTCGTACGAGGGCTCCTCGCCGTCGCGATGGTGGCGGATCCTGAATTTCATGGTGTGGTTGTCGTCCACCGGGACCCCCCAGAGGGGGCCCAAAGAGAGCTCCGATCCCTCTTTGAGACCGGCCTTGGCCGCCGGGGCTGCCTGGGCGCCGTTGGGTAGAATGTTGTCGTTCATGCGTACGAAGACGAGGTCGCCCAACCTCCTGGAATGCATGTAGATCATGCCTATGGGAGTCTCCATCCAGTCGAGCGTCCCTATTTCCAGAAACGACTTGGAGAATTGCTGGGGCCCGCTGACCCGGGCGTGGAGGAAAGTCGTATGCACCGGGTCCATGTCGTTCTCGATGATCTGCAGCCAGTTGCACGGGTAAAGGGTCTTCCCCGGGGAATACAGATTGTAGCCTGGCTGGTCGTACCAGTCGTACATCGGAAAGGCGGGCTTTTTGTCGGGGGGACCCAGGTAAGCAAACACCAGGCCGCCGAATTCACGCGCCGGATAGGCCCCGTGGTAGAGCCGCTCCTTCAACGTGCTCTCGGGCGGCTCACCCGGAGTCTCCAGGATACTGCCGTCCACGTCGAAGAGCCACCCGTGGTAGCAGCAGCGGATGCCCCGCTCCGAGACGATGCCGTATTCGAGCGATGTGCCTCGATGACTGCAGTGGAGCTGCAAGACGCCGACCCGGCCGCTCTTGTCGCGAAACACGACCAGTTCTTCGTCCATGATCTTGACGGCGACGGGAAGATCCTTGAGCTCCCGCGAGAGGGCCACGGGCTGCCAGAAGCGACGCAGATACTCCCCGCAGGGGGTTCCGGGACCCGTGTGGGTGAGTTCTTCGTTTTCTTTTGGCACGTCCCGCTGATAGTACGCGCCGTTCGCCGTGGTGAGAAAAGACGTTCTCGCTGCCATGATTTTTAGCCCTTTTTCAACGCTATCGGAGAGGCTTTTAGCTGGGACCGAACACCTCCCTGAGAAAGGGAACCACGACCTTGACAATCTTTTCCCTCGCCTCGGCGGTGTAGGGTTTGATGGACCCCGGCCGGGGGACCCGCCACGAATAGGTATGGTCCGTAGGCACGTCCGCGCGTGTGCTGATATAGCCCGAGGCGCGGGCGTACAGGGTTTGCCCTTCCCGGGAGAGAAGCCAGTTGATGTACAGCTTGGCCGCATTGGGATGGGGCGTTTTTTTGAACACTTGCAGAGCGCCGGGGCCGGGATTCGCGTCCGACCCCTCCCGGAGTTTTTGCGGGTCCACAATGACAATGGGCACGCCCCTCTTGATCCGAGCGTCGACGTTGGGCTCGTTGCCTCCGACCAGAATGGGATACTTTCCCTGGCCCACGGCGTCGGCTTCCTGCGTGTAGTCCTTGAGGATCGCGGGATTCTGCTCTGCCAGGGCCCGGATAAAGCCGGGACCCAGATCCGGATGGAGATAGAAGAAGGCGAAGCTCGCCTGGCCGGGACCGGGTTTGCGCGGGTCGTCGATGACGATCTTGCCTTTCCAACGGGGATCCAGGAGGTCCTTATACGACTTGAACGACTCGGGCTTTGCCAGGTTGGGGTTGACGAACAGGATGGGCCGTTGATTCAGCGCCATCACCAGGATCTGGCGGCCTTCATCGGCAAATTCTATGGCCCCGCCGCGCCAGTTCTTCGCCTCCTTGATCTCGGGTAGAATCAGCGCTGGCTCGACGCGAGCCAATGCTCCCATGGGGATCAAGGAGTTCAGGCCGTACACCGTGGAGGCAAGATAGACGTCCCGCTGGTATTGGCCCGCTCGCAGCTCGGTGACCAGCCGGGCGTTGACCTCTGCCCCGCGGCCGGTAAGGAAGTCCACGGTAATACCGAATTTCTCCTGGAACGGGCGTGTGAGCGCCTCGCGCATCTCGGGCGTGGTGGCGCCGGTGATCACGGCCACCTTGCCTTCCTTCTTGGCTCCCGCCAGGACGCTCTCCCACTCGGCCCGCCAGGAGGGAGCGGCTTCTGAGCCGGCTCCCCAAGCGGGGCTCACAGAGATCCCGACCAGCACGGTGGCCAGCAGGGCTACAAAAGACGCAAAAAGTCGCTGCGTAGACATCGAGATCCTCCTTATAGATACTTCCAGCTTCCTTTCATCCAACATCTGCTAGGTAGGGCCAAATGTTACCGTCCGAAAACCTTGGAGAGTAAAGGTACCACTTTGGCGCTCATTTCCGCGCGGGCGCCGAGACTGTACGTTTTTATGGCCCCGGGCTGCGGAACCCTCCACGGCGCGGCGTGGTCTGTGGGCACGTCCATTCTACTGCTAATGTAACCGGCGGCGCGTACGAAGCTAGTCTGCCCCTCCCTGGATAGGAGCCAGTTGAGATACACCCTGGCCGCATTGGGATGGGGCGTGCGATTCAAGAGGCCGACCATCCCGCTTGCGGGGTTCACGTCCGATCCTTCACGCAGCCGCCTGGGATCCACAATGGCAATGGGTATCCCCTGTTTGATTCTCTCCTCGGCCAGGCTGTCCGATGTTCCCACGGCGATGGGATACTTGCCCCGCCCGACGGCATCGATTTCCTGGGCGTAGTCTTTCAGGATAACCGGATTTTGCTCCACCAGCGCCAGGATGAAGGCCTCGCCCAGCTCCGGATGGAGATAGAAAAAGGTAAAGGTCGCCTGCCCCGGGCCGGGCTTGCGCGGATCATCGATAACGATCTTACCGGTCCATTTCGGGTCGAGCAGATCTTTATAAGACCGAAAAGCATCGGGATCGGCAAGCTCCCGGTTCACGAAAAGCGTGCCACGTTGGAAAGGTGTCATGACCAGTATCTGCCGGCCGGCGTCCAGAAACTCCATCGCTCCGCCGCGCCAGAACTGAGAATCCTTGACCTCGGGCAGAAGAAGGGCCGGTCCCAACGGAGCGAGCACTTTGAGGGGAAGCAGGATACGATCCATGGCCCCTGCGATCACCAGGTCCCAAAGGTATCTTCCAGCCCGCCGCTCGGCGCTTATCCGGGTGGGGATACCTGGCGCCGGATCCGCCCAATAGTTTACATCGATGCCGTACTTGCGCTGGAATGGAATGGTAAGGGAGTCACGGCGTTGGGCCCCGGGGGGCCCGATGAGCGAGACCTTGCCTTCTTCCCGGGCGGCTTGGACCGTCCGACCCCACTCATCCGGCTGAGAGGGCTGGGCAAAGCCAAGCACCGGCCCCACAAGCCACAGGCACAGCAGCAAAACAGCGCTTTTCGTCATCATTCTGTTTCCTCCATTCTACTGCTCAATTCACGGTCGAATCTTGTGGACGTTTGCCGCAATGGTCTCTTCTTCTTTAACCCGCCTGCGATAGTAGGCTTTCCAATCCTCCGAGTTGGGAATGACATCGGAAACCACGACGGGAAAGGCTACGCCGCGCCCGTCCCCGTCGCGAACCGGCTCCCGACCGGCTTTGAGGTCGCGCGCCGCCTTGAGCATCGTCAGGCGGGTGGCCACGATGACTCTATCCGTATACCCGAGCCGCTCCTCGTCGTGGTTCGGGACGGCTCCCTGTAAGTCGGTCATCGCCACGTCCTGGATGACCACGCTCGGACCGAAGCCGCTGGCCCAGCTGGTTTTCATCTGTTCCCGGTCCTGGAGGAAGCGGTTGGCCTTGTTGCGGATCGGCCGGTGCCCGGGGCCCATTTCAGAGGCGTGCTCCTTCTTGAGCAGCCCCTCGGGGTCCATGGGTCCGCCGCGCCTGTAGGTGTACGAGTACCTCCAGCTCTGCGCGTCATCGATAGGGACATGCCAGCTCAGAGTGTAGCCGTCCGCGGCCGTCGGGCCGGGGGCCGCCACCAGGTTGGGCATGATCCAGTTGCCGCCCCGAATATAGCGCTTCTCCGGACCCGCTTTGCGCAAGGACGCATAACGGATGCCAAAATCGCTGCTTTCGAATTCGATTGTAGGCGAGACGTCCTCGCCCCAGATGTCGGTGACGGCCGGGGCGCCCGGCCCCCCGCCCTGGCCCTTGAGCGCGTACTGGTCTATCTTGGCCTTCTGCTCGCTTTTCCCGATGAGCCTGTGCAGAAAGGAAACGTGGGCGGGATCGAGGTTGCCCTCGACGCCGCTCAAGTAATTGGACTCCTGGTACGCCTTGAAAATATTGCGCTGGTTCTCCGGAGCCACCAACGCGTCGAAGCTCGGCAACAGGGGCGGCTCACCGGGTCCCATGTAAGTGAATATCAGCCCCCCCAGCTCCCGGCAGGGATACGCCGGATGGCGGATCTGCTTGTGGAAATCGCTCCCCTTGGGCTCCCCGGGCTGCTCCAGGCAGCTCCCGTGAACGTCGTAGAGCCACCCGTGGTACAGGCAGCGCAGGCCCCCGTTCTCCACCCGCCCGTAGCTTAAGTCCGCCCTCCGATGGCTGCAGCGGAGCCCGAGCAACCCGGCTCTTCCCCCATCGTCTCTGAACAGCACCAGGTCCTCGCTGAAAAGCTTAAGGCTCAGCGGCGCCCCCCCGGCCTCGACCTCCTCCACCCGGGCCACCGGCTGCCAGTAGCGGCGCATCAGCTCGCCCATGGGAGTCCCCGGACCCGTCTGGGTCAACAGGGCGTTGTCTTCTCGGGTAAGCATGGGTACGCCTCCTAAGTTAAAACCTCATTCTTTCGCCTCGATGGCGGAGCGAGGAGCAAGGTTTCGTTCCATTGTCCCGCGGTGAATGGAGCGCACCTCGGTAGTAAGCGGGCGTACTGTAGTTCAGCTGCTTAAGTATTGTCAAGATCCCCTGAACGGACGGAACCCGATTCAATTCAAAAAGATCGCAGCGGCCGACACGGAGCCCTCGTCACGGCATGGGCTCTGCTATGGTGGAGCATTTTTTTGGTGTTGAGAACGGTTGGAAAACAAGAGCGCGGTCCTCGCGGCTTGCCACGCCGGGGGAGCCTATGATATCGTCCGGGCGCTACTGCGGAGGCGAGATGTCTTCCGAAAGGAGGGAATCATGGCGATCCGAGTGCTGCATGCCCTGAACAGGCTTCACGAGACGAAAAAAAGGGAGGTGATCCACAACACCTCGAAGATCCACACCTGGCTTCACTGCTATGCCACCCCGGGAGACAAAGACGACATGCATTGCCACAACGCCGACCAGACCTTTTACGTGCTGGAGGGAGAATGCACCATGCACTTTCCCGACGGCGGCGAGGCCGTGTTGACGCCCGGGATGATCGCGCTCATCCATGGAGGGGATTTTTACCAGCTGGAGAACACGGGGACGGGACCCATGATGCTCATCGGCCACCGCTCCGGACCCTCCGAGGCCATCAAGCACATCAACTACGAGCTAAGAAAGGACTTGAAGGAGCTCACTCCGGAGGAGAGAGATCGAATCCGCGGGGGCGGGCGCACCCAGGCTCCCGTGTAACCTACGGGCTCCCGCCCATGGGCCTCGCCAAGAGCCCCCTCGGCTTCAATGCGCAATCTCGGTTGCTCGATTACTGGACCATGGCGGGCTTGATCATCACCGCCTGGAGGGGCACCACGTGAAAGGTTTGCTCCTTGTAGGCGAGGGCCAGCTCATAAATTCCGGGACGGGGAAGTTTTAGATCATCGAAGGCGAGATTCAGGTTGGCCATAAAGAGACTGGTGAGCTCATCTTCCTGGTTCACCCGCGCCATGCCGCGGAATTCGAATATATTTTCCCCCTGCGCCGAGCGCAGCCGGACGGTAAAGGGATGGTTCCCTTCGCTTTCAAAACCTATTTTTGCAAAGAGACGAAAACGGGGCAGGGGTTTCGAGAAGTCCGAGACCATGAACTGGCCGAAGATCCCCATGAGGCTGATCTTCCCTCTCATTTCCTCCCGCACGTCGTCGCACAAAACGGCCAAGAGCACACTGGGCATGGTGGCAGAATAGCTCCTTTCTCCGACGGTCCCTCCTTCGATTATCTTCCCCCCTCCGCTATGGGAATGCAACTTGAAACCAGACGGATAGCCGAAAAACTGCCGGCGTCTATAGGAGCTTGACCAAGGGCTAACCGGTAGAGAAGCGATTTTGCGGCGAAGGCCACCAGCGCCAGCCTGGTCGGTATCGGCGTCCGAACCCTGTCATTTGTATTTTCACGGGACCTCATTCCTTTTCCAGTTGAACGGAAACGGGCACCGGTTTTGCGATGCTGTTGAAGACCGGTGAGTATTTCTGGGCCATCCTGACGAGGTCCTCTTTCTCGGCTTCCGACACGTCCGCATCTACCTTGAAGTACAGCCGGATATTCTGATACCCAACGGGAACCTCCTCGGATATCCCCAGAAAACCGCGCAGATCGAGATCTCCCTCGTACCGGGATTCGACTCCTTTTACGGTGATTCCCCGGGCAGCGGCGTGAGCGACCAGGCTCGTCGTCAGACATCCCGAGAGCGCGACGAGGAGATACTCAACCGGGTTCGCCCCCAGGTTATGCCCACAAAGAACGAGCGGCTCGTCAATCTCAAATACCCAGGGGTCCCGCAAGGTGTCCTCCCTGAGCGCGCCGTAGAAATCCTTGACCCTCCCGCGGTTGTGGGTGCCGTCGATCCAGCGATTCGTTGCCCGAAACTTGAACCGGGCAACCTCCGGCTGTTTCTTCACGAGCTCGATCGTGCCGAACAGCTGATCCATGTTGACTCCGTTGATCATTTTTTCCTTTGCCATTTTCTTATCCCCCTTATCTAAAAAGTTTG
>Ga0326597_10007906_pt1 | contig 14400 bp, 8 predicted proteins | sample RVTome_12_FD_203789 | JGI IMG/M metagenome (GOLD analysis project Ga0326597, IMG submission 203789) | Soil microbial communities from uranium-contaminated site in the Upper Colorado River Basin, Wyoming, United States - RVT100D185 | ecosystem: Environmental > Terrestrial > Soil > Contaminated >... | reverse complement strand
CGCGTGCGCGTGGCCTGCCGCGCGGCATGCTCGAGGATGCGCGTGACGTCGGCCGCGGTGAGCACCGAGCCGCCGCGGGTGGGGAAGCGCGGGTCCCTCTGCCCGGCCACATCGCCCATCGTGGTCGGCACGAGGTTGGAGGGCTGCGTGGCCCGGGGAGCGGAGAGGTACTGCCCGGGCGCGGGCGCCGCGCCCGAAGGCGGCATCTGCGTGTTCACGTAGGGCAGGCGGATGCCGTCGGCCAGGATGCGGTTGGCCCGGATCAGCTCCGGCACCTCGAAGCCGCGCGTTCCCGCCAGCGCCGCCTGCTCCTCGGCCGCGGCGTCGTCGGCGTCGTCAAGGGTCCTGGGATCGGTATCCGCGCCGTAGCTGCGGTCCCCCTCTACGCCGATGCCGCCCGCGAGCACGCCGTCCTTGTAGAGAGGAAGTCCGCCCGGGTCGCCGGAAACGCCGAGGGGCAGCGGCGGACGCTTGAAGTCGGTGCATATGAGGCTCGAGAACTGGACCCCGAAGAGAGGCCCGCCCGGGGTGAAGTCGATGGCCGGCGGGAAGTGCTCCTGCACGATGAAGCTCGCGGTGCGCGTCGAGAACGCGTTACCCCCCGCGCTCGAGCCGCTGGAGAGGAATGCCCCCGACCCCGCCTTGGTGATGGCCACGAGGCTGGCGGGGAGGCTCAGGCCTTCCAGTCCCTGGCCCGGCGTCCCCGCCACCACGCTCGTGTCCGGGGCGCCGGTCATGCGGAACACCGCCAGTACGTTCCCGTCCGCATCGGTGACCGCGACGTGGGCGCGCAGACCGACGCGCTGGGCCTCGGCGGCGGCCTGGGTGACGATGCGGTTGACGTCGTCCGCGGTCAGGGGGACGGCTTCGGCTGCTCGCGCCCGCTCGAGACGCGAGGAGGCCACCACCGATCCGGCGAGGAACAGGCCGAACAGGAATCGCCGCTTCAGGATCGGAGCCTCTCGCAACTTTGATGGAGTTGCCGCGGACTGTACGCACGCGGGCGCCTCTCGGTCAAGCGAATCTGCGGCGAGCTTCCATATTAGGATACCGTCCCCGTCATGCGTCCCGTTGCCCGGCGTGCGGCTTGCCTGGCGGTCCTCCTCCTGGTCGCGGGCCCTGCGCTGCGGGCCCAGGAATACGTGGGCCCGACCAAGTGCTTCAACTGCCACAAGCTCGCGAGGAGAGTCTGGCAGGACTCGCACGCGCAGACGCTCGCCCAGCTCTCCGAGCCCAAGGCCGCCGAGTACGCCAAGGCAACGGGTGGAGACGCGAAACATCCGAAGTGCCTCGCGTGCCACGCTCCCGTGGCCCTCGCCACGGGACCGGCCGCCGTGTCGTGCGAGACCTGCCACGGCCCTGGAAAGGGATACCTCGTTCCCCATCAGGAGCCGGACTTCTACCGCCTGCCGCCCGCGCAGTGGATCGGACTGCGCAACCTGCACGAGAACTCGAAGGAGATCGCTCGGATCTGCGTGGAGTGCCACGTCCTCGACGACAAGGCCATCGCGGCCGCGGGACATCCAGTGGGAGCAACCTTCGACGCCGGGCGCGACATCGCCGGTCCCAAGATGGTCCACTGGCCGAGCGGCACCGTGAACGATACCCGCGTGCGCGGGTACGACAAGACGTTCTACGCCGCGATCTCCCGCGAAGGCGCGCCCATCGTGGCCTCCCGTTCCGCGGGCGCGCGCGGGGCCAGGCCGGCGGCGGTGGCGGCCGCCCGGCCCGCCGCCGCGGCTGCGATGGCCCCGAGGGCGGGCGCCGCGCCGCCGCCCGCGGCCTCGGACGAGGAATACGCAGACCTCGGGGACGACGAGTTCGTGGAGAGCCGTACCATCGCCGCACCTCGAGCACCGTTGCCCAGAGCCGCTGCACAGGCGCCGCCTCCCGTGAAGCCCCGGCCGATCGAGCGCCTGGCCTTGCCGGATGCGCCCAGCGCCGAGTTCGAGAAGCCGCCCGTGCGTGTCGCCCCTGAGCCACCGTCTCCACCACCCCCCGTGTCCACGAGCGGCGCGGCGACTCCGCCTCCGCCCCCTCCCCCCAGACCCCGCGGCCCGGCGGAAGTACGCGGGCGCGCGGCCCTCGTCCTGGCCGACCTGATCCGACAGAAGAAGAAGCTCGACCTTCCGAAGCCGGCGCCGCCCGCGGAGTTCGCGGGGCCGGATGGCGAGCTGCTGCGGCTGCAGGACGAAGTGCTGGCCCTGGCCCTCGAGACCCTGAGGAGAATCCCCTGATGGAACAGAAGAGCGCCGCCGAGCTCCGGCGGAGCTACGAGGAGCGCCGCCAGCAGCTCATGGTCCCCGCCGACCCCGAGGCCATCAAGGACCTGCCGCTTTTCGCGGGCATTCCCGAGAAGGCGCGGGCCAAAGTCGTGGAGAAGGTGGGCAAGTACATCCATGTCGTGGAGTACGAGGCCGGGGACGGGATCCTGGAGAAGGGGGCCTACAGCGACTCCGCCTACGTGATCATCTCGGGCGCGGTCGAGGTGCTGCTGAGGGCCGCCAGCGACCAGACGCCGCGCGTGCGGGGCGGCGCCCACCTTCCGCCCCGGGCCCGCCCGGCGGTCCAGGCCGAGCAGAAGGGAATGCTGGGCCGCGGCAAGGGCTCCTCGGGCACCGTGATCCTGTCCGTGCTGCCCGCGGAAATGATGTCCGGCAGGCGCACCATCCTCGAGCCGGGGGAGATCTTCGGCGAGATCAGCGCGCTGTCCCGGTATCCCGTGTCGGCCTCCGTGCGCGCGGAGACGGACGTGAAGCTCCTACGCATCCAGCTTCGGGGCCTCAAGACCCTGATGCAGACCTCGAAGGAGTTCAAGAAGTTCCTCGACACGCGCTACCGCGAGCGCGCCCTCCGCGGCCACCTCAGGGAGCTGAATCTCTTCTCCAATGTGGAGGAGGGCTTCATGGACCGGCTCAAGGAGAAAGTGGAGCTCCTCGCCTTCGAGCAGGGCCAGGTGATCGTGCAGGAGGGCAGCCCCGCCGACGCCTTCTTCCTCGTGCGCGGCGGCTACGTGAAGGTCGGCGTCCGCGCGGGCTCCTCCGACCTCGCGATCACCTACCTGCGCAAAGGCGACTACGCGGGGGCGGCCGCGCTCTTGCTGGACGAGACCTGGCCCTTCACGCTCCAGGCCCTGGAGTCGGTGGAGCTGGTCAAGCTCGACCGGGCCGACTTCCAGGAGCTGCTGCTCAAGAACCCGGCCGTGGAAGAGCAACTGTGGAGAGAGTCGATCGCGCGCCTCAAGGCCCGCGGGTCCGTGGTCCGCAACCCCACCTCCGCCGAGCACAACCAGATGGCCATGGACACGGGCCTCATCCACGGGGAGAGCGTGCTCCTCATCGACCTCAGCACCTGCACCCGCTGCGACGAGTGCGTGCGCGGCTGCTCGGACGCCCACGGGGGCGTTCCCCGCTTCGTGCGGGAGGGCGAGCGCTACCGCAACTGGCTCATCCCCACCGCCTGCTACCAGTGCTCGGACCCTGTATGCATGATCGACTGCCCCACGGGGGCCATCACCCGCGAGTCCGATTCCCTCATCGTCACCATCAACGACCATGCCCATCCGACGCGGGCCTGCATCGGCTGCGGCAACTGCGCCGAGCGCTGCCCGTGGGGCAACATCATCATGGTTCCCTTCGGAACGCGCGCGGACGGCAAGCCGGAGGAGGAAGCCACCAAGTGCGACCTCTGCTACACGCGCGACCAGGGGCCGGCGTGCGTCCAGATGTGCCCCCACGGCTCGGCCATCCGCCTCTCCTTCCGCGAGATGGAGGAGGTGGTGCGGGTCCTGAAGTGAAGCAGGGGACAGGGCGTTGAGCATCCAGCAGGCCCTGCGGCCCAAGAGCCCGCGGAATCTCGCCATCGCATCGGGCGCGGGCATCATCCTGCTGACGGTTCATGCGGTCGCGGCCTGGGGGCGGGTCTGGAGCCCCAAGCACGGGTTGGGCCTCGCCTTCGGCATCCTGGCCGCGCTCATCTTCGTCTTCGAGATGGCCTACCCCTTCCGGCGCCCCAAGGCCCGGCCCCTGGGCTCGGCCAAGGCCTGGATGCAGTCCCACGTCTACCTGGGCGCCCTGGCCTTCCTGGGCGTTCTGGCCCACGCCGGATTCATGCTGCCCCACGGCTCGATGGGATGGGCCCTGCTGCTCCTCTCCGCGTGGGTCTCGGCCAGCGGCGTCGCCGGCGTCTTCCTCCAGAAATGGATCCCGGCCGCTCTCTCCGAGGGCCTCCGGGTAGAGGCCCTCTTCGAGAGGATCCCGTCCCTGGTGGAGGGCCTCCTGAACGAGGCCGACGAGTTGATGGAGGGGACGAGCGGGAGCCTGGATACCTTCTATCGGCGGGAAGTGAGGGAGCCCTTGTCGCGGCTCGACCCCTCCTGGGCCTACGTCTTCGATGTCCGGTCCGGACGCGATCGCGCTCTCGAGCCCTTCCGCCGGATGTCGCAGTACGTGTCCACGGAGGAGAAGAGCAAGGTCTCCGACCTGATGGAGATCTACATCGAGAAGCTGGAGCTGGACGCCCAGCACCGGATGCAGCAGGTCCTGCGCCAATGGCTCCTCTGGACGGCCCATGTCCCCGCGGCGGGTCTGCTCATGGGACTCCTGCTCATCCATGTGCTCACCTGGGTGCTCTACTGATGGCGCGCAAGAAGACCTGGGGCACGCCCGGCGGCCGCCTGCAGCACTACGTCTTCCCTCGGCCCTGGTTCCCGCGCCTCGTGCTGGGCCTCGTCCTCGGCGTCGCGGTGGCGGGCTTCCTCCTGCTCCTCCAGCTCGGGGGAGGCTGGTTGAGCCCCCTCCGCGAGCCCCTGATGCCAGGCTCCCTGGCCGACAAGCACTCCACGATCGCGAACTGCGAAGCCTGCCACGCCACGGCCCGCGGGGTCCCCAACTTCCGGTGCCAGCGCTGCCACGACGAGTCGGGGCCGGGGCGCATGACGCAGACCGCGCACGTCGGCCGCCACGTCCCCAAGCAGACGGACGTCCGGGGCGTGGAGTCCACGGAATCCCTGGACTGCGTGACCTGCCACGTGGAGCACCGGGGCCGGCAGGCGACTCTCTCCGTGGTGAGCGACACCGAATGCGCGGAGTGCCACGGGGCGGCGCGGGAGACCGCCGAGGGGCCGCGGCCGCGGATCTCCGGCTTCGACGACCACCCCGAGTTCGGCGTGATCCTCGCCGACCGGAAGGCCAGGGCGTCGGGGAGCCGCATCCAGCAGGTGACGGGGCTCTTCTACTCCCATGCCGTGCATCTGAAGGCGGCCCGCAAAAAGCTGGGGAACGGCGTCCCCGAGGTCCGGCTGTGCCAGGAATGCCACAAGCTCGAAGGTCCCGCGGGGACAAGCGGGCACCGGGACTTCGCGGCCGTCACCTTCGACGGGGACTGCGTGAGCTGCCATCGGGAGGAGCTCAAGGTCGAAAGCGCGCCCGCGATCGACCTCGTCCTGCAGGAGAAGGGCGCCGTCGACCCGTTCACGTGCGACGCCAAGGTGTTCAGCTGCGGGGACGCCGTGGTGAAGAACAGCGTCGCCCACCGCGACCCCTGGGTGCTCCTGAACCTGCGGAAGCTCCGGCGGGAGCTCTACCCGGCCGCGCACGCCCGCGAGTACGCCGATCTCCTGGCCCGGGCCGCCCGCCTGCGCCGGCGGCTGTTCCTGGCCCAGCCCCTGGCCGTCCTGGCCGCGAGCGAGCTGAAGCCGCGCAAGGACGCCTTTGCGGACGACCTCCAGAAGATCGATGCGCGCATCCAGGCCCGCACGGCGGTAACCCAGGACCGGACGGGTGGCCGGGCCCGGCTGGAGGAAGTGGCGGGCGCCGCCTCCCTCGCGCAGAGCTCCGCCTTGGAGGCGCTGCGGTCGCAGATGGAGGCCTTGCAGGCGGTAGAGGGTAGTGCTCCCACCTCCGGCGCGGAGTTCGAGGAGAGGCGGGACGAGCTCCTGCGCCTCCTCGACGCCGTGGCGACCTCCCAGGACGCGGACCCGCGGCGCCGCGCGCAGGCCGCCTACCTCCGCCTCCGCGTGTTGTCCCTGGCTCCGGGGGAGCCCGCCCTGGAGGCGCTCCGACGCGCGCGCCGCCAGCGGGAGCAGGACCTCCTACGGGTCGAAGACGAGATGGGGCTGCGGCGGAGCGGCGTCTCCGCCCTGGGCAACCCCGGGAAAGGCTTGCGCGACGTCGAGGCGACGCTGGCCGGGATCCAGGTCCGGCTCCGGGAGCTGAAGGCGCTCGAGGTTTTCCCCGAAGCGCGGCCCGCGGATCGCGTGCGGAAGGAGGCCGCCGTGCGCGCGCTGGCCGGCGAAGACGATGTGAGCGGTTGCGCGAAGTGCCACGAGATCAAGGACGGGACGCTCGCGCCGGTGACGGCTTCGCGCCGCGTGCTCACCCTCGCCGACTTTCGCCACGAGCCCCACCTCATCGCCCGCCCTCCCGACCCCAGCCTGTGGCGGAGACTGACGGGCAGGGCTGCGCCCGCCTCCGCCGCTTCCAGTTGCGCGAGCTGCCACCCGGGAGTGGAGAAAAGCGCCGTGTCCACCGAGCTCCATCTGGAGCCCATTTCGAGCTGCCGCGAGTGCCACCGCTCCCGCGCTCAACGTCAGGATTGCGAGCTATGTCATCGCTACCACCCGCCGTCCCTGCTCTGACCGCCCGCCTGGTCGGCCGGATCCGACCGGGTTTCACGGACCGGTTCCGCGTCCCGCCGTCCGAGGTCCTGGTCGGGCGCGAGCCCGGCCTGGCAGTCACCGTGCCCTTGGACGGCGTCTCGCGGCGCCATGCCAGGATCACCTTCGACGGAAAGAGCTGGTGGATCGAGAACCTGAGCCCCGCCGGCACTTTCCTGAACGGGATCCTCGTGGTCCGGGAGCGGCTGGCCCACCTGGACGTCATCACCCTCGGCAAGAAGGTCGACCTCCTCTTCCTGCTGCGGCCGGAGGAGCAGGACACGACCACCACGGAAGGGATCGTGGGGGCGGCCCTCGTCCCCGAGGGAGCCGACGCGGTGCCCTACGAAATCGTGCCCGGGGAGATCCTGATCGGCCGCTCCTCCGCCAACAACGTGGTGGCGGAGGAGAGCGGAGCCGTCTCCAAGGTCCACGCCCGCATCGAGCGCACGCCGCAGCAGCTCATTCTTCGCGACCTCAACTCGTCCAACGGCACCTACGTGAACGGCGAGCGCGTGATGATCGCGCTCCTCCGGGACGGGGACGAGATCGCGCTGGCCAACGTCGTCCATTACCGCGTGATCATCCAGCGCGGTGCGGTCCTGTCCGCGACCTCGGCCGGCATGTCCGCCCGCGAGGCGCCGGCCGCCCAGCTCGACACGCGCGCGCAGTTCTCCCCGGAGTGGAAGACGCGCTACGACTGGGACTCGGGCGAGATCAGGGACATCGCCGCCCTTCAGGCCCGCATCATCGCGGCGGACGGGGAGCGCAAGCGGGCCAAGGCGAAGAAAGAGGCCCCGACGGAGAAGGTTGCGGTCGTGGCGGCGCCGAAACCGGCGGGGAGGGGAGGCGTCAAGCCCGGCCTTGCCCCCAGGGCCGCTGCCGTGCCGGCGGCCAAGGACCATGCTTCCGCGGCCCAGGCCGCGGCGGATGCGCTCGCGGCCCAGGGCGCAGCACCCGCCGCCGCGGGCGTGGACGCCCCCGTGGCCGAGCTGCGCCTCACGGGCCCGGCGGGGGATCTCGTGGTGACGCAGCCCGGCGAGTACAACCTGGGCCGGGCCAAGGACGCGCCCCTGCGGGTGGACAACCCCACCGTCTCTCGCCGCCACGCGCTCATCGTGATGACCGAGGACCGCAAGGCCTTCCTCGAGCACAGCGGGGGCGCAAACGGAACCCGCCTCAACGGCGCCAACGTCGCGAAGCGCACGCGACTCAGCGACGGGGACAGGGTGGGCATCGGCGACGTCGAGCTGCTGGTGAGGCTGACCAGAGGGTCGCGCTGATCGACACCGAGCGCGCCCTACTTCGGCCGGATATCCAACGCCGAGAGCTTCTCGTCGGGGGCCACGCCCAACCACACGCGGAACGTCCGGTCGCCGTAGGCGACCTCGTACCGATACACGCGATCGTCGCCCAGCTCCCGCCGTTCGAGGAGATCGACGCGGGTGGGTTCTCCCAGCCCGTGCAATGTCTCGGCATACTCTTTCGCGGTGTCCGGAAAGAAGCCCGCGCGGACGTAGGCGAACTGCTCCCGCGACAACCGGCCGTCGCGCGCGGCCGCCAGCAGGCCCGTGAGCCGCGCCGTGACCCCGGGCTCCGTGTCCGGGATCGGCGCCGGCTCCGGCCTGGCCAGCTTCGGGTTCAGCACGCCGGCGATCCCGTCGGCAATGCGCGTGGGCGACGCCTGCGCCAGGTTGGCCAGGACGATGATCGTGAGGTCGTCCCCCAGGTACCGGGCCAGATATGTCCTGAAGCCCTGCCACGAGCCCCCGTGTGCGAGCACCGGCTGGCCGGCGACCTCGTCGATGCCCCAGCCGAAGCCGTATGGGTAGGTCTTCCCGCTACCGAGCCGCACTGGCGCGAAGACCGCGGCCCAGCTCGCGGGCTCGAGCACGGCCCTGGTCCGCAGCCCCAGATCCCAGGCGATCAGGTCGAGGACACTGAAATACAGCGCCCCGTCAGCGGTCGTGTTGAGGCGGGGAGCCACCCATTCCTGGTTCTTCAGCTCGCCTTTGACGAGGCGGTACCCCGCGGCGCGGTTGGGGACGATGTCCTCCTCGCTGATGACCCGGGTCGTCTTCATCCCCAGGGGGGCGAACACGCGGTCGCGGAGGACGTCGCCGTAGAAGCGGCCCGACGCCCGGCGCACGATGATCCCCAGCAACACGTACCCCGTGTTGCTGTAGTTCCAACGCGTGCCGGGGGCGAACTCCAGCGTCAAGCCGAAGGCCATCCGGGCCAGATCGTCTTCCGTCAGGTCGCGACGGAGGTCGAAGGTGCCGTCGGTGTAGTCGGGGATGCCCGAAGTGTGGGTGAGGAGATGGCGGACGGTAATCGGCCGGAAGGCCGCGGGCGCTTCGGGCAGGTACTTCGCGATCGGGTCGTCGAGGGCGATTTTCGCCTCCTCCACCAGCGACATCACCGCCGCGGCGGTGAACATCTTGCCCAGCGACCCGGACTGGAAGATGGTCTCCGGCCGCACCGGCACCTGGTGCTCGACATTGGCGAGCCCGTAGCCCTGGGCCTTGATCACCGCTCCCTGCTTCACGATCCCCACCGCGACGCCGGGGATGTGCTGGCGAGCCATCTCGGCCCGGACGAACTCATCCACGCGTTCGAGGTCGTCCGGGGCCGCAGCGGCCGCTGGAAGCAGAAGGGCGAGCGCTCCGGCGCCCATCAAGAACGCATGCTTCCTTGTCCCGATGGCCATGCCGCTTGATTCATAACAAGGCCGCCCTGCTTTGGCAACACCTGCCCGCACGTCGCTTGACCTCCTCTCCCGCGCGGGAGTAGTGTGCCTCTGCCAACGGCCGTGTCTCCGGAAGGAAGTGTCTACATCTGCTTGGGTGGGGCTGGCGGGGCGTCCCCATTCGACGTGAGCGCGGGACAACAGTCCGCTCCGCGGGCCAGCGGCGCTAGACCGTTAGGGTTCAGGGCGCCGGCTTCGTTCGTCCGCGCCCGGGTGGACGGCAAACATGAGGAGATCCGTTACGATGCGAAAGTACCTTGCGCTGTTCCTGATCCTGGGGCCTGCGGCCGGCCTCGCCGTCGCCGCAGACGACCCGGAACTGTTCGATGCGAAGCGGGCGCGCGTCTACAAGGCAGCTCCCGGTGAGTCCCTGACCGCCGTCTCGAGGGCGGCGGCGAAAGACGTGGTGGCCGGCTTCCTCCGCACCCGCGGCGTGAGCGAGGCCACCGTCCGGTCCCTGAAGGCGGTGGCGGAGCAGCGCGCAAGCACCGGCCTCACCCACGTGCGGCTGGAGCAGCACGTGGCCGGGCTGCGCGTGGAGGGCGCCTACGTCAAGGCCGCCCTCGACGGCAGCGGCCGGCTGGTGCACCTCATCGAGAACCTCGCCGGCGCCGGTGGCCGCGTGGCGGCGGCATCGGTGGACGAGCGGCAGGCGCTGCGCGCCGCCCTGGCCGCGCTCTACCCCGCCGCCAAGGAGGACCCGGCGTCGCTCAGCCGTGAGGGCAATACCACGAGGTTCGCCCGCACCGCCTTCTTCCACGCCGCTCCCCGCGTGGAGCGCGTGGCGGTGGCGATGAAGGGCGGCGCCCTCGAGGCGGGCCACCTGGTCGAGACCTGGCGCGCGAAGGACAACCTGCTGCACGAGACGCTGGTCGGTGGCAACGGCCGCGTGCTGGCCGTCGAGCTCCGCACCAACACCGACAGCTACAACATCTTCCCCGAGCACCCGGCCGACACGCCGCAGCAAGTGGTCGCCGGGCCGGGTACCTGGCTGTTCGCCGTCGACCACACGACAATCGACATCGCGGGCAACAATGCCCACGCCTACCTCGACACCAACGCCAACAACGCCCCCGATGCCGGCGGAACCGTGGTCAGCGACGGCAACTTCCTGACCGCCGCCAACCTCGGCCAGTCGCCTTCGACCGCAGACAACCGCAACGTGGCCGTGCAGAACCTCTTCTACTTCAACAACGTGATCCACGACCAGCTGTACGGGCACGGCTTCACGGAGGCGGCCGGCAACTTCCAGGAGAACAACTTCGGCCTCGGCGGCCGGGGCAGCGACTCCGTGAACGCGGAGGCCCAGGACGGAGCGGGCACCGACAACGCCAACTTCGCGACCCCGCGCGACGGCCAGAACCCGCGCATGCAGATGTTCCTGTGGACGGGCAAACCGTCGCATGAGGTCGAGGTGGGCCCGACCATCTACTCCGCCGCAGGAGCAGCGTTCGGGCCGGCTCTTGCTGGAACCGGGGTCACCGCGGTCATCGAGGAGGCCGCGGACGCAACCGCCCCCACCACGGACGGCTGCGAGACCATCACCACCGACCTGACCGGCAAGATCGCGCTCATCGATCGCGGAACGTGCACGTTCGTGGTGAAAGTGAAGAACGTTCAGAATGCAGGCGCGATCGGCGCCATCGTCGTCAATAACCAGGGTGATACGCTGCTGACCATGGGAGGCACCGACGCAACGATCACGATCCCTTCAGTATTCGTCGGACAAACCGACGGAAATGCGATCCGAGGCGTTCTCCCGTTCCCAGGAACGATCCGGCTCAAGGACCCGCCGGCGCTCCAGCGCGACGGCGACCTCGACTCCGACATCATCTGGCACGAGTACGGGCACGGCCTCACCTGGCGCATGATCGGCAGGATGAGCGGGGCGCTGGCCGGCGCCATCGGCGAGGGCATGAGCGACGTCCTGGCCATCCTGGCCAACGGGGACGACGTGGTGGCCGAGTACTCCTTCAGCGACCCCATCGGCATCCGCAGCGCCCCCTACACGAACTACGGCCGCACCTACGGCGACGTGGCCGGCACCAGCGTGCACTTCGACGGCGAGGTCTACGCGGCCATCGGCTGGCGGCTGCGCGAGAACTTCCTGGGCGCCTTCCCCCCTCTCACTACGGACCTGCTGCTCGACTACATGGTGGACGGGATGAACTTCACACCCGCCCAGCCGTCCTACGAGGAGATGCGCGACGGCATCCTGCAGTCCGTGGCCAACTCGGGATCCGGACACGACTGCCTGGTCTGGGACGCGTTCGCCGACTACGGCGTCGGGGTGGGCGCCCAGGGCCGGACCCGCGGCCCCACAGTCCTCGTCACCGAGTCGTTCGCGTTGCCCGACGGGTGCACGGAAATTCCGTAGCGCTCGACCGAGACACGCTTCGGGGGGCCCGCAAGGGCCCCCCTTTCTTGCTGCACGGATCCATCGAGCGGGGTCGTCCAGACGATCTGGTAGCCGCTAGTGCGCCGCCGTCTTCTCCCCCCCGCCCTTCACGTACTTGTCATACCAGGCGAGGTATCGCTGATAGCGGTCCTTCTGGTACGTCGGCTTGCGGATGCCGTGGTGCTGGCCGGGATAGACCACGAGCTGCGTCGTGCGACCCAGCCGGCGCAGCGCCTGGTACATCTGCTCGGAGCCGATGATGGGCACGTTCCAGTCCTCGGCGCCGCCCATGAAAAGCGTGGGCGTCGTGATCTTCTCCACGTTGTAGTACGCGGAGGAAAGCCGCTCCCACACCTCGCGGTTCTTCCAGGGCAGGCCGAGCTCGACCTCGTATTCGAGCTGGTAGTGGTCGTGGCCGTAGAAGCCCGTCCACAAGGCACCGCCGGCGCCGGAGATGGCGGCCTTGAACCGGTCGGTCTGGCTGATGACGTAGTTGGTGAGGATGCCGCCGTACGACCAGCCGCCCACGCCCAGCCGGTCCTTATCGACGTAGCCCTGCGCGATGGCGTAGTCCACGCCGGCCAGCACGTCCTGCGTGTCCTTGGTGCCCCAGTCGGCGAAGATCGCGCGCGAGAAGTCCTGGCCGTACCCGGACGAGCCGCGCGGGTTGGGCAGCACCACCACGTAGCCGTGGGCGGCGAAAAGCTGGTCCTCGAAGGAGAAGCTCTTGTCGTACTGCGACACCGGCCCGCCGTGGATGCGCAGCAGCGCCGGGTACTGCAGCTCGGGCGAGAAGCCGGGCGGCTTGACGATGAAGCCCTCGACCGCCGTCCCGTCCTTGCTCTTGAACTGCACTTCTTCGAAGGCGGCCAGCCGGACCTCGTCCAGAAACTGCTTGTTGGTGTGCGTGAGCTGCTTGACCGCGCCGCCCTTCAGGAGGAAGACCTCGTCCGGGAGCTGCGGCTCGCTGACCAGGGCCGCGATCATCCCCTCCTGTCCCACCGAGAATGGGCCCACCGCCCGCGGTCCCGCGATGGGACGCGTCACCGCGCCGCCCGCCACCGGGATGCGCGCCAGATGCTCTTCGCCGCTGTCCTCCAGCCGGAAGTAGATGCTCGCGCTGTCGGGCGCGAAGCGCGGCTGTCGCACGTTGCGGTCGAGCGGCTTCGTGAGCAGCTTCGGCTCCGCCTTGCCGCCGCCGGCCATGGGCGCGGGCAGCAGCGCCAGGTGCGCCGTGGCGTACCAGAGGAGCTTCGGCTCGGGATTGGTCACGTACGCGATCCACTTGCCGTCGGGACTCCAGGCCGGCTGCTCGTCGTCGCCGGCATTGGTCGTCACCTGGATCAGCGTTCGGCCTTTGTCCGGATTGTCCGCCGCCACCACCCACACGTTGCTGTCGTAGTTCGCGTCGGGGTCTTCGGTGTGGTTGCTGACGAAAGCGAGGAAGCGCCCGTCGGGCGACCACACCGGGTCGCGGTCGTCGTGATCGCCGGAGGTCACTTGCGCCGGCTTCTTGACCGCGAGGTCGAAGACGTAGAGGTGCCTGCGCCGGCGATCGAGGTAGCCCTCGTAGTCGCGCTTCATCTGCAGGCGGTCGACGACGCTCACCGGGGGCGCCTTGGGCCGCACGGGTTTGGTGCCCGCGTCCTTGTGCTGCTGCGCTTCGATCTCCTCGGGGCTCGGATCCTTGATCAGCAGCACGAGCCTCTTCCCGTCGGGCGCCCACTCGAACGCCTCCACGCCCTGCAGCACCTCGGTGAGCCGCTGCGCTTCCCCGCCCCGCCGGTCGAGCAGCCAGACCTGCGTCTTGGCGTCGTCCGTGGCTTCGCCTTCGTCGGGCCGCGCGGCCAGGAAGGCCAGGTACTTCCCGTCGGGCGAGAACCTCGGCCGCGAGGCGGAAGTTCCCGTCGCCGTCATGGGCAGCGGCTCCCCGCCGTCGGTAGGCGCCATCCAGACCTGCGTCTCGGACTTGTCTTCCTTGAGGCTGGCGGTGGCGACGGTGTAGGCGACCCACCGGCCGTCGGCGCTCACCTGCGGGTCGCCGACGGTCTTGATGCGGAAGAGGTCGTCGACCTGGAGATTGCGCTTCGCGGCGGGCGTCGCCGCAGCGGCGGGTTTGTCCTGAGCGGCGGTTGTTGGCGCCGCTGCCGCGCACGTCAGGCCGACGATGACGAAGGGACGAATCATCGTGTGCTCCCGCCCCCGCGGATGAAGAGGGCGGGATGCTAACACGGGCCTCGATGACACCCGGTTGCTCCTGCCGCACGCCCGCGGTAGCCTCCGCGCCATCTGACGGATCCTGGCAAGGAGAGTGCCCATGAACGCCGGCCGACGGTGGTGGCTGAAGCGCGGCGGGTTCGCGCTCCTCGGCAGCGGGTTGCTGTCCCGGGTGGACAAGGTGGCGGCCATGCAGGCCGGCGCGCCGCGCGCGCGCGCCGCGGCCGGGGGCCGGTCCTGGACCGCCGCCCTCAAGCGTGAAGCGACCGGACGGAGCGAGGCGCTGCTGCTGGGTGCGAAGCCCGGTGAGGAAGGCCCGCCCGCGCCCACGCGTCAGGACCGGCTGCCCCTGGAATGGAACCGGGCCACGGTCAAGCGGCT
>Ga0326597_10007905_pt1 | contig 14400 bp, 11 predicted proteins | sample RVTome_12_FD_203789 | JGI IMG/M metagenome (GOLD analysis project Ga0326597, IMG submission 203789) | Soil microbial communities from uranium-contaminated site in the Upper Colorado River Basin, Wyoming, United States - RVT100D185 | ecosystem: Environmental > Terrestrial > Soil > Contaminated >... | reverse complement strand
CGACGTCGTGCGCGCCCGCCTGCTGCAGCGGCGGATGGCGGCGCCGGCCCACGGCGCGGCCTCGGTGGCGCTCGATTTCTGCCTCAGCCTGTTCGCGCAGATCATGTTCACGGTGCTCGGCTTCGTGCTGCTGGCCTGGCTTAGCCGCGAGGCCAGCTGGTGGCCGGTCGCGGCCGGCGCGGTGCTGCTGCCGCTCTTCGCGGCAGCCAGCTGGGAACTGCTAGTGCGGCGGCGGCTGCTCGCCGCGGCCGAGCGCACCGCGCTGCGGCTGGGTTGGCGACCCCTTGCGTCATCGCTGCAAGCTCTCGCCGCGGCGCTGGTGCTCGTCGCCGGGAGCCGCGCGGCGTTGGCGCGGTCGCTGGCGCTGCACGTCGCAAGCCTGTTCGGCCATGCCGCCGAGCTGTGGCTGACCTTGCACCTGATGGGCCTGCCGATCGGCTTTGCCGAGGCGATTCTGCTCGAAAGCCTCAGCTTCGCCGCGCGCAGCGCCGCCTTCCTGATCCCGAGCGGCTGGGGCGCGCAGGAAGCAAGCCTCGTCGCGCTCGCCGGGGTGACGGGTTTATCGGCGGACAGCGCGCTGGCGCTTGGCCTGGTCAAGCGCGCCCGCGAGTTCGCGGTCGGCCTGCCCGGGCTCGCCGCCTGGGCCATCGCCGAGCGCCGCCGGTCGGCGCGGCTGCCGGGCTGAGGTCCACATCGCGAGGTCGCGATAGATGTCGCCCGAGCGGTCGAAATCGACCCGCGGGTGGCGGATCGGGATCCAGTGAAAGCGCTCGCGGAACAGGCGACCGGGATGCGGCTTCCGGCCGTAGTCGTGCGCGGGCAGCGGCCGGAATGCCTCGCGCTCCGCCCCGATATGCCCGAGATTGCCGCGCTCCGAGGCATAGCAGGCGAGCGCCGCGCGCTTGCGTTGCGCTTCAGACGGGGTGGCGTCGATCGCGATCTCGCCGCCGCGCGCTGCGGCGAAGCGGTTGGCCCCGATCCGGCCGCCGGTGAAATTATAGGCGGCGAATTCCCAGACCGGGACCGCGCCCGCGACGCAGGCCGCGAGGGCGTTGGCGCCGTCATGGTCCTGATGGGCGCCCTCGAATGCCGGAACCCACAGCACCTCCGCCCCGCAGGCGGCGATCGCGGCTGCGATGTCGCGCGCCGCCATATCGAGAGCGAAGCGCAGGCGGCGCGCCGGGGTGTCGCGGAAGCCGATCGTCTCCAGGCCGAGCAGGCGTGCCGCGCCGAGCGCCTCGTCCTGACGGCGCCATACCCGCCCGTCGTGGCTCGAACGCTGCCAGGGCCAAAACTCGGCTGCCCCCGGCACCCCGGTTGTCAGGTGCAGCACGAACAGCTGCGCCCCCGCCGCGATGGCGCGCATCGCGGCAATGCCGCAGGCGACGATCTCGTCGTCGGGGTGCGGCGCCAGGATCAGGATGCTGCGGCCCGCCGTCGCGATCATGACGGGGGCGACCGCCGCGCGCCGGCCGCCGCTTCCCACACCGGCAGCAGATCCTGTTCCAGCACCTCGCCCCAACTCGGCACCCGCGCCTCGACATAGGCGCGGGCCGCCTGGCCGATCGCGAGGCGGCGGCGCGGCGTCGTCGCGAGATCGACGATCGCCGCCGTCCAGGGCGCCGGGTCGTTGCCCGGCAGGACGCGCACGCCGGGGCAATCCGCCATCCGAGCCGCGACGCCGCTGCCGCGGGCGACAAGCGCCGGCAGTCCGCAAGCCAGCGCCTCGAGCGCGGCGTTGCCGAACTCGTCGATCTCCGACGGGAACAGGAACAGGTCGGCCGACGCATAGGCGCGGGCCAGCTCGTCCTGGCCGAGCGGACCGGCGCAGGTCACAGCCGGACCGAGCGCCGCTTCGAGCCCGGCCCGCTCGGCCCCCGCGCCGGCGCAGAACAGGTGTACCGGCGGGCCGGCGCCGCGCACCGCCCGCATCACCGGCGCGAGCAGCGGCACGTTCTTGCCGGCATCGAGCTTGCCGGCATACATCGCGACCAGGTGACCCGGCGGCAGGGCGAAACGCCGCTCGAACCAGTCTCGGTCGCGCTGCTCGGGCGAAAACAGCGCGTGGTCGAGGCCGCGGCGCAGTGCGATGCCGGGGCGCCCGCGCCAATCCGCGAGCCCGGCCGGGTCGGCAAAGCCGCCAAAGGCCGTGGTGACGGACGCCAGGTGCCGGGCCAGGCGGCGCTCGAAGAAGGAGCCGATCCAGCTCGGCAGGCCGAGATAATCCTTGGCGACACGGCAGGCGAGCCCGTCGCCAAGCGTGCGCTCGATCAGCCTGGCCATCGTGATGCGGGCATAGTCGGGGGTGTTGGTGTGGATCGAGCTGACCACCGGGACGCCGCGGCGGCGCGCGACGCGCAGCGCGGTCCGTGCATAGCAGAAAAACGCGTCGGTCGTGTGGATCACGTCGTAGTCGCCGAGCGCGCGGGCCAATCGCGGATGCCACGGGGCAAGGTCGGCGTGGTCGGGCACGTTGCCGATCAGCCGCGCGCTGCTGAACACCGGCGGCAGCAGCGCGTAGCGCACCGACCGCGACAGCACGATCTGCCGCGGCTCCGGGCCGCTGAAATGCACGGTCAAATCCAGCCGGTCGGAGAAATCGACGGCTGCTTCGGCGAGCCGCTGCCAGCATTTCACATGCCCGCCGGCCTCGGGCGCGAAGGCAAGATCGACCAGCACGCCAACCTTGAGCGGCCGGCGCGGCATGGCGTGGGCGAGGCCGCCGGGGCGCGTCATCGTCGAAACCGCCGCGGCCGGCCGGCCGGCGAGTGTTGCCGCCGCGATCGCCGCGTTCCTGTTCATCAGCATCCAACAGCCCCTTCGTGCCTAGCCAGCCGGAACCGGCTGGGCTAGCGTTCCGCGCGACGATATCGGTGCCGTGCGACCCGGCTGCATCGCGCCCAAACCAAAGGGAATCCGAAATGATCGATCTGCATTACTGGCCCACGCCGAACGGCAAGAAAGTCACGATCCTGCTCGAGGAGTGCGGTCTGCCCTATAAGATCGTCCCGTGCAACATCCAGCAGGGCGATCAGTTCAAGCCCGAGTTCCTCGGGATGAATCCCAACCATCGCATGCCGGTCATGGTGGACCGCGAGCCCCCGGGCGGCGGCGCGCCGATCACGGTATTCGAATCGGGCGCGATCATGATGTACATCGCCGAGAAGGTCGGCCGCTTCTGGCCGCAGGATCTGCGCGGCAAGTACGAGGTCGCGCAGTGGGTCATCTGGCAGATGGCCAACCAGGGGCCGAAGCTCGGCGAGTGCGGGCACTTCCGCCGCCTCGGCGACAGCCGCGGCGACCAGAGCTATGCCGTGACCCGGTTCACCGACGAGACCAATCGGCTTTATGGGGTCCTGAACAATCGGCTCTACAGGAACCGCTACGTGGCCGGCGACGAATACACGATCGCCGACATGATCTGCTACCCGTGGACGGTCAATTGGCGTGGCCAGGGCCAGGACATCGAGGAGTTCAAGCATTTCAAGCGCTGGTTCGAGGAGATTGGCGAGCGCCCCGCGGTCAAGCGCGGCATGGCGGTCGGCGCCGACCTGTCGGTTGACGTCTCCAAGCTGCCGGCCGAGGAGCAGGCCCGCATCCGCACAATCATGTACAACCAGCGGGCGATCCCGGTTCCGGCGGAATAATCCGGGAGATCGACGGAGCCGGCTCCGGCACCATGGATCACGCCCGCGGCGCCCGAACGTCCCTCCAATTCGTCATCCCGCGGCTCGTGCCGGGGATCCACGTGGATGCCCGGCACAAGGCCGGGCATGACGGATGGGGGAGCGGGTCAACCTGAGCGAAGTCAGAACACCAGACTGGCGCTTAGAGGCCGGGCGGGTGGCGTTCGTGCCAGTCGGTCGCCTGCTGGTAGGCCCAGCCGATGCGCAAGGCGGTCGCCTCGTCATAGGGCCGGCACATGATCTGCAGCGACAGCGGCAGCCCGGTCGCCGTGAAACCGTCCGGCACCGCCAGCGCGCACAGTTCGAGCAGGTTGCCGAGCCGCGTGAAATGCGCCGGGGTGGTCGTCTGGTCGACCGATTCGACGCGGATCGCCGGGGTCTGCGTCGTCGGCGTCAGCAGTGCGTCGACGCCGTCGAGCGCCGCCAGGAACCTGCGCTTCAACGCGTCGCGCTCGGCGAGCGCGGCAAGATAGTCGCGCGCGCTGATCCCGCGGCCGATCTGGATGCGCGGCCGCACCGCGTCGTCGATCGGCAAGCTCGCATCGTCGACCAGATCGCCGACCAACTGATAGGCCTCGGAGCCGATGATGCGGCCGGTCATCGCCGTCGCGTCCTCGAAGCGGCACGGCAGCGCGACCTCGACGATCTCAGCGCCGAGCCGCGCCAGTTGGTCCAGCGCCGCGTCGTAGGCGGCGAGCACCTCGGCGGCGCAGCCGTCGCGCTCGGATGCCGGCATGCGCGCGAGGCGCAATCCGCGCACGCCGCGCCTGAGGCCGGTCATCACGTCGGCCGGCGGCGGCGCGCCCAAGGTGCGCGGGTCGAGCGGGTCGGGACCCTGCATGACGCCGTAGAGCAAGGCCGCGTCCTCGACCGAGCGGGCCATCGGTCCCGGCGTATCGAGCGAGGGGGCCAATGGCAGGATTCCATAGACGCTGACCCGGCCGATCGTCGTCTTCAGGCCGCTGAGGCCGCACCACGAGGACGGCAGGCGCACCGAGCCGCCGGTGTCGGTGCCGATCCCCCACGGCGCGAGCCCGGCCGCGACCGCGACCCCGGTGCCGGCGCTCGACCCGCCGGGGGTGCGATGCGCCTCCGGATCCCACGGGTTCCAGGGCGTGCCGAGATGCTGGTTGGTGCCCCAGCCGCCCATCGCGAACTCGACCGTATGGGTCTTGCCGAGCACGATCATGCCCTGCGCGAAAAACCGCCGCGCCAGCGTGGCCGTGGCCGGCGAGCGCCGCTCGCGCCACACCATCGAGCCGCCGGTCGTGACCCGGCCCTCGATGTCGATCAGGTCCTTGAGAGCGATCGGCACGCCGTGCAGCGGCCCGACCGCGTGACCGGCGCGGATCGCCTTGTCAGCCGCCTCGGCGGCGAGCCGCGCGTCCTCGCCGTACACGTCGATGAAGGCGTGCAGCTTCGGATCATGCGCGGCGATGCGCGCGAGCAAGGCCTCGACAACCGCGACCGGCGACAGGCGGCGCGCCGCGATCTCGGCGGCGAGAAGGTGGGCGGGGAGATAGCTCGGGTCGGTGTTGGCGATCGGCATTGGGGTCACCTCGGATAGAGGCGGCGGTAGACGCCGGGCGAGCCGACATCGTGCCGCATGAACGGGCGGATGCGGTTGCTCCAGACGTTGCTGTCGCGCGCCCGCGCCCATTCGGCGCTCTCGGACACGGTGGCGCTCGCGAATTCGTACAGGGTCAGGTATTTCGGCTGGCCGTCGACCGCGACGTAGCGGCGCGCCCCGAGACAGCCCGGCACGGCGAGATAGGGGGGAATGTAGGCCGCGTTATACCAGTCGTTGAACTCCTCCTCGACCATCGCCGGGATGTCGATGCGGCCCATCTGCAGGAACGGCGCCGGTTCGCGGGTCTGCTCGATCGGGTTCGTGTGCACCGGGAGGATCTGGCGGTAGCCGTTGCGCAGGTAGTTGCGGCCGATCGTGCCGCCCGAGGCCTGCACCCGCCGCGCCGACGGGCGGAACCGGACGCCGTCGAGAAACGCCGGGCTGCGCAGCACGTCGGGGGCTTCGAGTTCATAGAGCGCCAGGTATTTAGGACCGCCCTTCAGCGCCTCATAGCGCCCGGCGCTGAGAAAACCGGGGACCGCGAGCAGGCGCTCGACGTGCTCCTCGTCGTACCAGCGGTGGTATTCCGCCTCGAATTCGGGGTCGATATCGGCCCACACCATCAACAGGCCGGTGCCGCGCGTCTTGGCCATGCTCGCCTCCCCTTCCGTGATCCGCACCTCTGGCATTTAACACCGGCATCGCCGGCGAGGCGAGGCTCTCGCCAACCTGCGATCGCGGATTAGAATGGCGATCGCCTGCCGGTTTCAGCGCGGCGAGCGCGCGACCGGGGCGGGCGGGACCGAGCGGACCGTGAGCGACAGCGACAGCAAGGACGTCATCCGGCGGTGGAACCGGGAGATCGAGGAGGAGATCCGGCGCAAGACGGCGCGCCCCGGAAGCGATGGTCCCTGGAAGGCCGTGGCATGGATCGCCCTATGGCTGTTCTGGCTGGCGCTGCTGGTCGGCGTCTTGACCCACCTGAAAGGGCTCCATTGACGACCGCCAGCGCCCGCGTTTCCGCGTGCGAACACGCGGGCGCTGACGGCGTTACGCTGCGGCGCGCGCCCGCTGGCGGCGGCGCTTGGCCCACAGCTTTGCCTTGCGGCGGGCGCTGCGCTCGGCGGCTCGGGAACGCGGTTTCTGCGCGGATTTCATGCGGGCCAACCCTGTTCAGTGTGACTCTGGGGGCATCAGAGGGTTAGGCTGTCTCCACCCTAACCCCCTGATCCAGTTGGCTCCCCTTCCTCAACTCTTATAGAACTCTGTGCATGGTGCCAACGCCCGAAATGCGGGCGATTCTTCAGGATTTTCGCTACTACGAGGAGCGCATTCCCCGCTGACAGGCGCAATACCGACACGAGAAGCCGAAAACAACTTCGCTCCTAGTGGCCTGCATGCGCATGAAGGACGGCAAAAGCTTAGGAGCGGGTGAAGCGCTCTCCATCTATCTGACTTTACGCCATTTTCCTTGGAAATCAAGGGCTCTTTGAGCGCATGAATTCGCCCCTGTTGGACGAATTGTTAGACGGTTTCCGGGCGCCAGTTCCCTGAACGTTCGTTGACGAGCGATCGCAATCGGGGCCGCAGCACTCTAACCGCGGTGCCAGCGGCCATCGTGATTGCCTCGCTATCGCCGGCTCCGCGATCCGAAACATGACGGCTTTCGCGCACACAGCGGTAGTTCGGCAGCCGACCGCTGTTCGTCGACTGTGCGCCGATATCAGACCTACAAAGCCGCGCCCTAGCAAAGAAGGGATGCAATGGCCGGGCGCCGCGCCTTGCGCGACATTACTTTCCAGTCGGTTACACGCTGCCGTCGACGATCACTTCGAGGAGCACCGGCTCGCGCGCCGCTAATGCGTCGCGATAAACCACGCCGAACTCATCGCCTGTGTCGATACGGTGGGCCCGCATGCCAAGGCTGCGAGCGAGTGCGGCGAACTCGATGGGCGGATCTACGAAATCCATCCCGATAAAGCGCTCGGTGCTGTGGAACAGCTTCAGCCGCTGCTTGATGATGCGGTAGCCGCCATTGTTGAACACGACGAAGACGGTCGGCAGTTTTTGGTGAGCCGCGGTCCACAGCGCCTGGATCGAGTACATGGCGCTGCCGTCGCCGAGTAGGGCGACGACCTTGCGCTCCGGCTGGGCGAGCTGAATACCGACCGCTGCGGCAATGGCCCAGCCGATACCGCCGCTGACATTGCCGAAATACGCATAGCGATCGCGCAGATGCATAAAGGTCGGGAGGCTCGCCCCGGTGGTCAGGGCGTCGTCGACGATGATGGCGTCTTGCGGCAGCAAATCCGCGATCGTCAGCATCAGCCATTCAGGATCGATCGGGCGCATGGCTGCTTTAGCGAAGGCGACGTCAGCGCGTGCCTTCCGGTTGGCCGTCCAGTTGCGTCCGGAAAGTGCGGCGAGGCCGTCCGCGGCGCGCTGGCGCTGCGTCGCGCCGCCGAGTTCGGCCACGAGCGGCGTCAGCACGCGCAGCGTCTCGTTGACATCGGCGCGGACGGCTATTTCCGCCGGGTAGGTCTTGCCCATCTCCCAGTCGTTCAGCCCGATCTGGATGATCGACATATGCGGCGGCAGCGGCTCGACCTCGCTATAGACCGACATCCGCAGGAAATCGGAGCCGAGGCTGATCACCGTGTCGTAGGGATCGAGGCGGGCGCGCACGGTTTTCTGGTCGCGCGACAGCGGCCCGAGATAGGCCGCATGGTCGGTTGGGAAATGCGACCCTTGCAGCACCGTCTGATCATAGACGGGGCAACCCATGATTTCGGCAAAACGGGCGGCCTCGGCAAAGGCGTCGCTACGGATGATCTCGTGGCCGGCGATGATGACCGGCCGCTTCGCGCGGAGGAGCCGCTCGGCGAGAGCGCGAAGGCTGTCTTCCGATGGCCGCACGCGCGTATCGACTCGCGTCGCCTGTCCCAGATCGATCACGCCGAAGGCGTTGAGGATGTCTCCAGGCAGGGAGATAAAGACGGGCCCGGTCGGGGGAGTTGTGGCGATTTTCGCGGCGCGGTGCACGATGCGGGGCAGGTCTTCCAGCCGTGTCACCTCGGTCGCCCATTTCACGACGGGTGTCGCGATCGGCACCAGCGGCGCGTACAGCAGAGGCTCGGTCAGCCCATGTCCCTGCTCCTGTTGCCCGGCGGTCACGATCAGCGGCGTGCCCGAATTGAACGCCGTGAACAGGGAGCCCATCGCGTTGCCGAGCCCCGGCGCGACATGCACGTTGCACGCAACCAGTTCACCCGAGGCACGGGCATACCCATCGGCCATGGCGACAACGATCGCCTCCTGCAGGCCGAGCACGTAGCGCATGTCCGGATAATCGGCGAGCGCATGCATGATCGGCAGCTCGGTGGTTCCCGGATTGCCGAAGAGGTGGGTGACGCCCTCGGATTGTAGCAATTCGATAAAGGCGTTGCGGCCGCTGATCGTATTCGGCGTTGAGAGCGATGTCATCCAGGCTGCTCGAAGAACTCGGGTGGGTGATCTAACGTTGCGCTACCCGCGCGGCCGCGACAATGCCCGACAGGCCGGGGTGCGCCGATGCCGTTTGCGGAGTCGGATCGGTGAAGTCTCGCGATGGCCAGTCCGGAGTCTACGCAGCGGGCGGCGCAACGAGGCTACCCCGCCGGGCGTGAAGAAGATTGTGGCGTCGATCTGAGCTCTCCGCCCCGCTCTCTTTGCGCCCCTTGCGCTGACCGCGCCACGTTCCATCTCGACGGGTATGAGTGACCCGCAATCTCAGATGTATGCCGCGATGGAGGAAGCTCAGCGCGCGGATCAAAAGAAGCGCGACGCCGCCGAGGCTCTGCGGGCGCGACAGCATGATTACGAGACGGCCAACCTTCGCGGCGCGCAACAGCAGATAAAGCGCGCACGAGCCGCCTTGGAAGCGGCGCTGGCGACCTATGAGGCCGCCAAGCGTGAGGTGCAGCGGCTTGATGACAAAGCGGAGGAGGTCATCCAGGCTCAAGTTAGGGCGGCGTACATGTAATTCCGGCGGTTCTGCCGCTGTATGCCCTGGAGCTTGGCGAGTGCTCGCCGTCGCCGGCAGGGTAAGTCCCCATCTGGCGGTCGTCCGACCCGGACGCGCGTTAAGAGAACTGGCTTCCCCGCTGGGAGTGACGGCCGGACTATCTGATGATTCGGCGATTGCCCAGACGCGACACGGTTATCGGGCAATACTTGATCGACACGGACATTCGGCCGATCCTAACGGCGAGAGTGGTTTTCCGGAATGCTACACGCACCCGCCGCAATCTGCGGGGCAAGATATGAGGAGCCAGATCATGAGCGCCGCCGCGTCGAGGGTTCCCACCCAGGCTATGAAGATTGCGAAGGTCAAGGAGCACATCGGCGCCATTGTCACAGGTATCGACCTCGCGCATCCCATCGACGGCGCTACGCAGAAGAAGCTCTACGACGCTGTCGTCGAGAACGTGGTCCTTGTGATTCGCGGGCAAGAGCATCTCACTCCAGGTCAGGTGCAAGCGGCTGGAGAAATGTTCGGCGAGCTGATGGAGGACCAGAACCGGCGCTATCTGGTTGACGGATTTCCGTTGATCAGTGTGCTCGACAATCGTCACAAAGACAGCAAGGGTCAGCCCGCAAAAGTCGGCGCCAATGCCACTTGGCACACCGACCACACCAACCAGGAATTGCCGCCCAAGTTCACCATGTTATATGCGGTAGCAGTGCCGGATAAGGGCGGTGCGACATCGGTTTGCAACGCGCGTGCGGCCTACGAAGCGCTTCCAGACGATTTGAAACTGAAGATCGCCGACGCGAAGACTGAGAATACGCTGATCAGCAGCGCGCGGATGAAGACAGGCAATCCGGATATCGTGAAGGCCCAGCTCGAGTCGACGAAATCGCCGACGGTGCATCCCTTGGTCCGTACCCACCCGGATACCGGCACCAAGGCCGTGTGGTTTCACAAGGGCAAGACCGAGACGGTCACTGGCATGTCACCCGAAGAAACCCAGGATTTTCTGCAGCATTTGACCGATCAGATCACGCAGCCACAATTTTGCTATGCGCACGAATATCAAAAGGGCGACCTGCTGATCATCGATGATCGCGCCTCCTTGCATAAAGCCGGCTTCGATTACGATCACAGCCAACATCGCCGCCTGTATCGGATGCTTGTGCGTGGCGACCGTCCCTGCTGAGCGCCGCGAACCAGGGCCACCTGCGAACGAACCGGCGGCTGTTCCAGATTTCCGGCGAAGACGCAGGGGGCGACCCTCAGCATTCCCGTAGAGTCCGATCACCTGTACGCTCAGTCGGTACGAACGTTTACGCGGCATCCCGGCCCAGGGCATTGAGGCGGTATGCGTCAACCGCGTGGTGCCGGTTGGCGCCTCGATAGGTGAGAGTGCTGCCTATGAGGTCTAAAAAACGTAACGTTTATGGCATCGGATCACAGTCGATCACCGGCGCCATGCCCGCCGCAACCGTCAGCAGGTGACGATCGCGGTAACGCGGGCCAGTTAGCGTCAGGCCGACCGGCATGCGGTTCGGGCCCAATCCCGCGGGAATGTTGATGCACGGCACGTGCAGCAACGTCAGATCGCGGTTCAGCGAGTTGTCACCTTGCACGCGTCCCTCAGGGGCCTCGCCCGGCGCGCTGAGCGTAAGCACGGCATCGAAGTCACCGGCGATGCGATCGAACTGCACCCGATACTGTGCTGCGGTGTCGTAGGCGCGCACGAGTTCGGCGCGAGTGAAGCCGCCGATATTGTTCGCCCGCCGCACGAACTCCTCATGCAGCAGATGCGGATGTAGCCGCGACAGATCGAGAAATGCGGTCCGGCCTTCTGAGCGCGACACGATCTCCCACATTCCGTCGAGCGGGGTGAATATCTCAGCCAGATCGCGATGCACGATCTTCGCCCCGGCGGCCTCCAGGCGTTGCGCCGCTTGCGCCAGCGTGGCGAGGCTGGCGGCGTCGGCCTTGTACGCTGTGGCATCGATGAGGATGCGGGCCCCCGCAACGCCGTTGAAACTGCTGGGCTCGTCGTCCTGCAAGGCGAAGGCATCGGCGAGCAAAGCCAGGTCAGCGACCGAGCGACCATACCAGCCCACCGTGTCGAGCGTGGTGGAGATCAGCTTGACCCCCTCCGCGCTGACCGCGTTCCAGGTCGGCTTCATTGCATAAACGCCGCAGAACGAACCGGGACGGATGAGCGAACCGCCCGTCTGCGTACCAAGCGCGAGCGGCACGTGAAAATCCCCGACCGCCGCCGCCGATCCGCTCGATGATCCGCCGGGCGTCCGTGCGAGATTGTGCGGGTTGCGCGTCGCGGCGAGGCGGCCGGTGCTGGCAAACTCCATCGTATCGGTCTTGCCGAGGATCAGGGCACCCGCCGCGCGCAATGTACCGACCGTTGCGGCATCGGCATTTGGCCGATGGCCGGTATAGATTGGCGAGTTGTGCTGCGTCGGCATGTCGGCGGTGTTGTAGATGTCCTTCACACCGACCGGGATACCGTGCAGCGGCCCGCGTGACGGCAGCTTATCGAGCTCACGCGCCTGTCGGATCACCGCCGGATCGACATACGACCAGGCGCGCACATCCGCCTCGCGCGCCGCGATACGGGCCAAGCAGGCCCGAGCCAGTTGTTCGGCGGTGATCTCGCCATCGTGCAGCTTGGCGCTGATCGTGGCGGCGGTCAGCCGGCAAATGTCATCAACCATGTTTCGCTCGGCTCTGTCCTAAAATTCGAGGAGGTTGTCCTTGAGGTGCTTGTGCGCATATCGCGTCCGCGTCAATCCGCGGCGCTGCAACTCCGGCACCAGCCCGTCGCACACCTCCATGACGTAGCGCCGGTCGAATGCCCCGTTGAAGAACAAAAAGCCGTCACCGCCGACTTCCTCCATAATCTCCTGCATCATGCCGGCGACGTGGTCGATCGTGCCGGTGAAATCGATGCCGGCCTTGGTGGATTGGCTGATGGTTACTTCCCGCGGCGTCTTGCCGATCCATTTGGCCAGCGATGACTGGTGTCCGTCGGTGAACAGCTCCGGTATCGGCTGATCCGGATCGAACCGCGAGAAATCGATATTGGTCAGCCGCGACATGCTGGACAGCGCCAGATCGAGATGCCGGTTGGCGTCTTCGCGCATCAGGCGCCGTCGCTCCTGCGCCGCATCCATCGTCGTGTCGACGAGCGGATAGGCCAGAAACAAAACCTTGATCGAATCCGGGTCGCGTCCGGCGGCCCTGGCGCGGCGGCGCACGCCCTCGCGATAGTCTTTCATGGCCTCGACGCTGCCGGCATCGGTGATGATCGTGTCGGCCCAGCGGGCGGCGAAATCCTGCCCGCGCGAGGAGCCGCCGGCCTGGCAGATCGGTGGCCGCCCTTGCGGCGATCTCGGTGCGTTCAGCGGGCCGCGGCAGCGGAAATACTTACCTTCGTGGTTCACGGCACGGACTTTGCTGCCGTCGGCGAACATCGGTGTCTCACGGTCCAATACGACCGCGTCGGGCTCCCACGCGTCCCACAGCTTTGTCACCAGGTCGGCGAACTCATCGGCGAGATCGTACCGTTCGTCGTGTGGCGGCTGCTGGGAATGACCGTAGTTTTGCGCCGCACCGTCATTGCTGCTGGTGACGCAGTTCCATCCGACTCGCCCCTCGGTCACGTGATCGAGCGAATTGACCAGCCTCGCCAGCAGGAAGGGCGGGTACTCCGTCACCGACAAGGTCGGGACCAGCCCGAGATGCGTGGTGGCCTGCGCGAGATACGGAACGAGGACGGCCGGGTCGAGCTTGGGCGTGGTCGTGGCGTAGCGCAGATAGGTGTCGTGCGAGCCCTGGTAGGTGTAAGGCACCATCGAGGAATCCTCGATGATCAAATAGTCGAAACAGCAGCGCTCAAGCCCACGTGCAAGATCAGTAAACAGATCCGGCATCATCCAGCGGGTGACGTCGCTGGCGCTGCCCGGCCAATTACCCCGCCACGATTTGGGACCGTAGCCCTGCGACAGAAACCACGCGAGATGGAACTGACGTTTTGCCACCGGCTAACTCCCCCATGCCGCAATCACGCCCGCGCAGGATGCAAAAACAGCGCCTCCAGAGAGCATCTCAGACAGATCCCGCCTTCGTGATGCGGAACGCGGAGAGCGAAGAACCGCAGCTTTGAGGCGCTGAGTGCTGAGCGCGCACCCGGTTTCGCTCGACGGGAGCGGCCGTGCGCCGACAGCAGACCTCCACAGGGTGATGACCGCAAACAGAGTGCGCCACGTCGCGGTAGGCAGTCCAGGGTCGCTGCCCTCGATTTGTTCGCCGCGGCTGAAGGCACGAAAGCTACAGAACCGATGCGGGGGTCCTATCCGTTCAGGAAGCGTCGCAGCGCCTCGCGATTTTCCTGTTCGGCTTACTTGGTGACGCGCGCATTCGTCCGTGCCGAAGGATTCTGTGGTGATGCCTCCTTTGGTCGGCCTTTTGAGCCCGCATTCCCCGGAGAAATCTTGTCGCTCATCGCCCGGCTGCAGGCGCCGCCCGCTCCGGCATGACAGCGGCGGTGTCAAATGAGACAGACAACGAAGGCAGAGGTGCGCCTGGAATGAAGCAAAGCCACGAGTGCCGGACCCGCGAGCCGAGCAACCCGAACGATTGGCGCGAACGAGGCTGGTTGCGCTTGAATTTCATTGCGGTGTGCCTCGATGAGACGGAAGATCGCGCCCAGCAGCCCCGGAATTTGGGGAATGTCGCCCAAGATGGCTCCCCAGTTGGTGTCTCGTGTCTCTCCTGGGCTCCAGGCGTAAGGACCGAGTGCCAACGAGACGAGGCGAAACGGCGGCTACGCGTCACAGAGGAGACGGACATATGGCACAAAAAGGTCGCGGAATTTTCATGGTGTACGTTGATATCGACGCCCCGCACGTGCAGGAATTCAACGAGTGGTATAACAAGGAACATCTACCGGAATTGCTGTCGGTGCCCGGCATTCTCTCCGCGGCCCGCTACGAGGCGGTCAAGGGTGGCCCGCAGTACCTGGCATGCTATGAACTGGAAAGCGTGGCGGTGATGCAGACGCCGGCGTTTACCAGCCGGCCGCGGACGCCTTGGGGACAGAAAGTCTCGCCGTCCGTGATTGGGAAGAATTT
>Ga0326597_10007904_pt1 | contig 14401 bp, 12 predicted proteins | sample RVTome_12_FD_203789 | JGI IMG/M metagenome (GOLD analysis project Ga0326597, IMG submission 203789) | Soil microbial communities from uranium-contaminated site in the Upper Colorado River Basin, Wyoming, United States - RVT100D185 | ecosystem: Environmental > Terrestrial > Soil > Contaminated >... | reverse complement strand
CACGTATTTCTTGCCGATCAGCTTTCCGGACTTGGTTCATTGCGGGCTGCGTGTCGCACATCTGGGTTCGAGCAGCGTGCGCTACGAGATCGGGATATTCCGCAACGACGAGGCGCAGGCCGCTGCCCAAGGCTACTTCGTCCACGTCTGTTGCGACCGTGCGACGCATGCGCCAATTGCGATGCCGCCGAAGCTGCGTGCGGCCCTCGAGCAATTGCGCATGCCACAGTTATGAAATTCTCCGTACGCGCCACCGACGGGGCCGCGCGCGTGGGCGAGCTGGAGTTGGCCCATGGATGCGTACAGACGCCTGCGTTCATGCCGGTCGGTACCTACGGGGCGGTGAAGGGCATGAGCCCCGTTTCGTTGCGCTCGCTCGGGGCACAGCTCATTCTCGGTAACACCTTCCACCTCTGGCTGCGCCCTGGCCTGGATGTAATCGAGCAACACAGCGGACTGCATCGCTTCATGGGCTGGGACGGGCCGATTCTTACCGACTCGGGCGGGTACCAGGTTTTCAGTCTGGGTGCTTTACGCAAAATCAGCGAGGAGGGCGTGCACTTTCAATCGCCGATCAACGGCGACCGGTTGTTTCTCACGCCGGAGGAGTCCATGCGCATACAGCGCGTGTTGAATTCCGACATCGCCATGGTGTTCGACGAGTGCACGCCGTATCCGATGGATGAATCAGGGGCTGCCGAATCTATGCGTCTATCGCTACGTTGGGCGGAGCGCTGCCGGCGGGCGCACGAGGGCAATCCCAACGCGCTGTTCGGCATCGTCCAAGGCGGCATGTACGAACGACTGCGCGATGAGTCACTGCGTGGTCTGAGTGCAATCGGCTTCGACGGTTATGCGCTTGGTGGACTCTCGGTCGGAGAACCCAAGGCCGACATGCAGCGCATCCTGCACTATACCGCGCCACAATTGCCAGCTGCGAGTCCGCGCTATCTCATGGGTGTCGGTACGCCGCATGATTTACTCGACGCGGTGCGCGCCGGCATCGACATGTTCGACTGCGTTCTGCCCACACGTAATGCACGCAACGGCTGGCTCTATACGCATCAAGGCGTGGTCAAACTGCGCAACGCTCGTTATCGGGACGATCTGGCGCCGTTGGACGAGCGCTGTGGCTGCTATACCTGCTGTAACTTCACACGCGCTTATCTGCACCACTTGCAGCGGGTCAACGAGATGCTCGGCGCACAGCTCAACACGTTGCACAATCTTTACTATTTCCATGAACTGATGACCCAGCTGCGCGCTGCAATACGTACCCACAGCCTTGAATGCTTTTTACTGACCGAGTCCGATGATTCCCCAGATCCGGTCTAGTCCGTACTGGAGACGAAAGGCTGGCAGACTGCTAGAATCAGCGGGTTTGTTGGGGAGGCGCCGATCTTCGCATACACGGGTCGATGCGGCCGCCTCATGCCAAAGGGGAAGGTAATGCTGATCAGTCAGGCTTGGGCGCAGGGCACGGGTGGGGGTGGTGGATTGGATTTTCTGGGGATGCTGCCAATCATTCTCATGTTCGTCGTGCTGTACTTTCTCATGATCCGCCCGCAGATGAAACGCGCCAAAGAACACAAAGCCATGATCGAAGCGTTACAAAAAGGCGACGAGGTTGTCACCTCAGGCGGTATCGTTGGACGCGTCGCGAAGCTGGACGAGAGCTACGTTTCCTTGCAGGTCGCCGCGAACGTCGAGATTATGGTGCAGCGGCCCTCGGTTCAGGTGGTGCTGCCCAAAGGTACGATCAAGGCATTGTGATTGCGCTTCCTGGCCCAATTTGCTGCCGTGAGCGATCGCGCCGGATAGCCTAACGCGGTCACCGTGGCGCCATTCTCAGCAGATCTATGAATCGATACCCCCCCTGGGTTTACACGATAGTCGCAATTGCGCTGGCCATAGGTTTGCTTTATGCCTCGCCCAATTTGTTCGGCGAGGTGCCAGCGGTGCAGGTCGCGCCCGTCAGATCCACTATCAAGGTCGACACCGCGTTGCTCGCCACGGTCGAGGACACGCTCAAGGGCGCTGGCATTACCCACCAAGGCGTGTTCCTGGACGATAGTGGTGTCAAAGCGCGTTTTGCCGACACGGACGTTCAGATCAAAGCCAAGGATGCGCTGCAAGCGAAGCTCGGCGACAGCTATTCAGTGGCGTTGAACCTGCTTTCGCGCAGTCCCGCGTGGTTGCGATCGATCGGTGCGCAGCCCATGTATCTGGGACTCGATCTGCGCGGTGGAGTGCATTTCCTCATGCAGGTCGACATGAAGTCCGCCATGACACGCAAGATGGAGGGCGTGGCCGGTGATATTCGGGGAGCATTGCGCGAAAAGCGCATTCCCTATTCCGGTCTATCGCGCGAAGGCCAAGTGGTGCAGCTCAAGTTCCGTGATCAGGCGGCGCGCGATAAGGCGATCGCCGAGATCGAACTCATGACCGCGGATCTCGCTTTCCGTAACGTTGATGAAGCCGACGAATCTAGGCTGTTCGTGACGTTAAAACCGGAAGCGCAAAAAAAGACTCGCGATTTCGCGCTGCAGCAGAACATTACAACATTGCGTAATCGCGTCAATGAACTCGGCGTGGCCGAGCCCATCATTCAACAGCAAGGCGCGGACCGGGTGGTGGTGCAGCTGCCGGGCGTTCAGGATACGGCCAAGGCCAAGGACATTCTCGGCCGTACCGCGACGCTCGAGATTCGCATGGTCGACGAGGATAATTCCAACAATCCCGCTACGCTGGCGGCGGCCACGCGCGGACAATTGCCGTTCAATAGCGAGCTCTTTTACGAGCGTGCCGAGCGCGGAAGTGTGCCATTACTGGTGCGCAAGCAGGTCGTCCTTACCGGCGATCGCATCAATGATGCGCAGCCCGGAATCGACAATCAGACCGGCGAGCCCGCCGTGCACATTAACCTCGATGGAACCGGCGCACGTATCTTCAAGCAGGTGACGCACGATAACGTCAACAAACGCATGGCGATCCTGCTGTTCGAAAAGGGCAAAGGCGAGGTCATCACGGCCCCCGTCATTCGCAGCGAGATTGGCGGAGGCCGGGTGCAGATCTCGGGACGCATGAATATCCGCGAGGCGACCGACATCGCGCTCTTGCTGCGGGCCGGGGCGTTGGCTGCGCCGATGGAGATCATCGAAGAGCGCACGGTCGGGCCGAGTCTCGGGGCGGAGAATATCGAGAAGGGCTTCCGCGCGACCTGGTGGGGGTTTGGCGCGATCGCAATATTCATGATCGTCTACTACGTATTGTTCGGTACGATTTCGGTCATTGCGCTGGCGGTGAATCTCGTGCTGCTCGTAAGCCTGCTCTCGATGATGCAAGCGACACTGACGCTGCCCGGGATTGCGGCGATCGCATTAACGCTCGGCATGGCGATTGACGCGAATGTGCTCATCAACGAACGGGTTCGAGAGGAGCTGCGGAACGGCAACACGCCTCAGGCCGCGATTCACGCCGGTTACGAACGTGCCTGGGCGACGATTCTCGATTCGAATATCACCACCCTGATCGCCGGCGTCGCGCTGCTCGCGTTCGGGTCCGGGCCGGTGCGCGGCTTCGCGGTCGTGCACTGTCTGGGAATCATGACGTCGATGTTCAGCGCGGTCGTGGTCTCCAGGGCGATCGTGAACCTTTACTATGGCCGCCGGCGCCGTCTCGATCATTTGTCGATCGGACAGATCTGGAAGCCTGGCGCAGAGACGAGAGGCTGAGGCGGTTATGGAACTTTTCCGCATCAAACGCGATATCCCGTTCATGCGCCACGCGCTGGTGTTCAACGTGATTTCGATCGTGACGTTCTTACTCGCAGTCGGTTCGCTGGCGACCAAAGGATTGAATTTTGGCGTGGATTTCACCGGCGGCACGGTGATGGAAGTGAGCTATGCGCAACCTGCCGATCTCGGGAGGATTCGGGACACGGTTGCCGCAACTGGCCTAAGCGAAGTTTCCGTGCAGAACTTCGGCACTGCGCGCGATGTGTTGATCCGCCTGCCCGTGAAACAGGATGTGAGCGGCGCCCAGCTTTCCGAGCAGGTCCTGGCGGCGCTGCGCAAGGTCGATTCCGCAGTGGAGTTGCGTCGCGTCGAGTTCGTCGGTCCGCAGGTCGGCAGGGAACTGGTCGAAAACGGGGCGCTTGCATTGCTGTTCGTCTCGATCGGCATCGTGCTTTATTTGTGGATGCGCTTCGAGTGGAAGTTCGGAGTCGCCGCGATCATCGCCAACCTGCACGATGTCGTGATCATTTTGGGGTTCTTCTCGTTTTTCCAGTGGGAGTTCTCGCTGCCGGTGCTGGCTGCGGTGCTCGCGGTGCTGGGATACTCGGTCAACGAATCAGTCGTGGTTTTCGACCGGATCCGCGAGAATTTTCGCAAGATGCGTCGCGCTCCTGTTCCGGAGGTCATCAACAACGCGATTACACGCACAATGTCGCGTACCATCATCACGCACGGCAGCACCCAAATGATGGTGACTTCGATGCTGTTCTTCGGTGGCGAGGCGCTGTTCTACTTCGCCCTCGCGCTCACGATCGGGATCTGCTTCGGCATCTATTCCTCGGTGCTGGTGGCGAGTCCGATCGTCATGTGGCTCGGTATTCGGCGCGAGGATATGGTCAAGCCCGAAGCAAAACCTCGGCCAGAGGCAGTGGTTTGACCGACCTTCAGTAATCAACCCGCAGCGACAGCGGTACCGCGGCGGGTGGCTAGTGCATCAGCCTCAGCGCGGCAAACCCGCCGATGAGCAGAACAACGAAAAGTAGGCACAAGAGGTTGAAATATTTGTCGATGAACGGCATCGCTTTCGGTCCGATCCACCAGAACGCACCGGCGACCAAATAGAACCGCAGGCCTCGCCCAATGATCGACACGCCGATAAGCAGCAGCAGCGGCTGATGGAACACCCCGCCGGCGATGGTGAACACCTTGAACGGGATCGGCGTGAAAGCTGCCGCGAAAAGTACCCATACGCCCCACGCATCGTACCACTGTGCCACGACTGCGAACTTTTCAGGCGTGAAACCCGGCACGTACTCGTAGAAGACCTGATCTAGCGCTCCCCACAAACCCCAGCCGATCGCGTAACCAAGGATAGCGCCGAGGACGCTTGCCACCGTCGTTACCGTCGCGAACCACAGCGCCTTGTCGCGGTGGCCCAGGCACAGCGGTCCCAGCAGGACGTCCGGCGGGATGGGAAAAAAACTCGATTCCGCAAAGCTGATCGCAAACAAGGCGGACGAAGAATGCTTGTGGTGCGCGAATGAAAGGACCCAGTCGTAAAGGCGGCGGTGGATCGCCCACCGAGCCGCGGGCCCGACCGCTGCTTCCGCCGCGGCGACGTGGTCGGGCATTACGGGACCATCAGACCCCTCACGAGGCTTCTCGGAGCCATGCGGTGACTGGGTCATGGGATCATGTATTGGATGTTCGGCAATGCAATGCTTGGTTGCGCGCGCGCATCGCAGCGCGTTAGTAGAGCGCGCTGGCGAGCATACGTCGGTACTTGCCGACCAGTTCGCTGTCCGTGCCGAGCAGATGGAAAATCTCGAGCATGGTTCGGCGTCCGGCATCGTCGCCGAATTTTCGGTCGCGGCGAATTATTTCAAGCAGCTGCTGCAGCGCCGGTTCGAAAGCTTGGGCGCGAACGTGGTGGCGCGCGAGTTCTAACCGGGCCGCGAGATCGTCGGCGTTTTTCTCGATACGAGCAACGAGGGCGGCGGGATCTTCGCTGCCGCTCGCGGAGAACCCGATCTGCGCTTTAAGCGTCGCAACACGCGGCTCGTCCAGCGTGAGCAGATCTAGCGTATCGAGCAACGCGTTCGCCTCCGCAATGCGATCGAGCGCAACCAACGTTTCGAGCTTGTCGACTTTCGCCGCTTCGTTGCGCGAATCGAGTGCAAGTGCTTGCTCCAGCAGGGCAAGTGCTTCGCTATGCTGCCCCGACTCCATGACGGTTCGTGCATGTTTACGGGCGAGCTCGGAGGGGGAGGGAATAACGCGCTCGATGAACGCACGCACTTGCGATTCTGGCAGCGCACCCGTGAACTCGGCGACCATGCGACCATCGACCACGGCTTTTACAGCAGGTATGCCGCGCACGCCGAACTCCGCCGCGATCTCCTGATTCTCGTCTGAATTGATTTTAGCCAGGGTGAACTTGCCCGCGTATTCTGCCGCGAGTTTCTCCAGAATGGGTCTCAGCACCTGGCAAGGCCCGCACCATGGCGCCCAAAAATCGATGATGACAGGGCCTTGTTTGGATCCTTCCAGGACGACGTCGCGAAAGTTCGCGGACCCGACATCGATCGAATGCGCTGGCATCGCTATATTCGCCGTGCGAGCTCTGCCGCCAGGCCGATGTAGGTCGAGGGACTAAGCGCGAGCAGTTGATCCTTCGCCTCGGCGGGAATGTTCAGGTCGCGAATGAAAGCGTGCAGCAGTTCGCGACTAATGCGCCCTTGTCCGCGCGTGAGGGCTTTGAGCTGCTCGTAGGGGTCCGGCAGGCCGTATCGACGCATGAGCGTTTGTATCGGCTCCGCCAGCACCTCCCAGGCCTCGCCCAGATCCTGCGCGATGCGCTGCCGGTCGGCTTCGAGTTTTCCGAGTCCGCGCAGACATGAGTCCCAGGCGAGCAACGTATGTCCTAACGCGACACCCATATTGCGCAAAACGGTCGAGTCAGTGAGATCACGCTGCCAGCGAGAAATGGGCAGCTTGTCCGCCATATGCCGAAAAAGCGCGTTTGCGATCCCAAGATTACCTTCGGAATTCTCGAAGTCGATCGGATTGACCTTGTGCGGCATGGTGGACGATCCGACCTCGCCCGCTTTCACCCTCTGGCGAAAATAGCCGAGCGAGACATAACCCCAGAGATCTCGGTCCAGATCGGTTAACACTGCGTTGCAGCCGGCGTAGGCATCGAAAAGCTCGGCGATGGCGTCGTGCGGCTCAATCTGTATCGTGTAAGGATTGAAGACCAGCCCAAGCGACTCGACGAACTTGCGCGCAAACCCCTCCCAATCAAATTGTGGATAAGCCACCAGATGGGCGTTGTAGTTGCCAACCGCACCGTTGATCTTGCCGGTGAGCTGAACGCTGCCAATGCGGGTACGCGCGCGATCGAGCCTGTGGACGACATTGGCGATTTCCTTGCCGAGCGTAGTCGGCGACGCCGTCTGGCCGTGGGTGCGAGCGAGCATCGAGACGTCCGCCAGCTCATGCGCCAGCCCACGCAGGTGGACAATGACCTTGTCGATCACTGGCAACATTACGCCATCGCGCGAGCCCTGAAGCATCAGCGCGTGGCTCAAGTTGTTGATGTCTTCCGAGGTGCAGGCAAAGTGGATAAAGCCGCAGGCGGCGTTGATCTCGGCGTTGTCGGCGAGCTTCTCTTGCAGGAAATACTCGATCGCCTTGACGTCATGGTTGGTCTCGGCTTCGATCGCTTTGACCCTTTCGCCATCGGCTGCCGAAAAATTAGCGACCAACCCGTCGAGCTGTGCGATGCTCTGCCGCGAAAACGCCGCGATTTCAGCAAGCTTTGGCTCGGCGGCGAGAGCCTTCAGCCACTCGACTTCGGCACGCACGCGAAAGCGGATCAGCCCGAACTCGCTGAAGTACTCCCTTAATGAAGCAACTCTAGTGTGGTAGCGTCCGTCGATCGGGGAGAGCGCGGTAAGAGGGGAAAAACTCATGATGCGATCTCGAACATGTGTGTGAAGTTTATCACGTGAGAGGACTGGCACAGCGCTTGCTCAAAGCTAAGGGCAAGGCAACCAGGAGAGAGCCATGAGCGCATTCGAAAAAGTTACGGTCCTGGAATTTGAGAAAGGATGGACGAGCGCTTTTGGCAGGGGGTTCGCCGATGGCCAGGCGGCGCGGGACCGCCGCCAACCGCTCAGTGCCTACGTCCGTGTTGGTATAGACGATTACGCCAAGGGGTTCCGGCAGGCCTTCTTTACCCGCACTAACGCGGGTGTCCGGAGCATCCGTGATACCCCGCGCCAGGTTGTCGGCCGCAGCCCATCTCTCATCTGAGGTGTTGGAGATCCGACACCGCTCCCAAACGTCGTCCGGACAGCAGGTTCGCCCGCGCCAGCACAGGATCTGTTCTGAACCAACCCCACGCCATTCCGGGGATCGATGCTGCGTGCGCCGGTACCCATCGTATGGCGGCACACTTCGCGGCACTTGGATAAGCTGAATCATGCGCCGGATTAGATTTCGACGCTATTGACGTCGGCTGATGTTGCGGGGCAGCGCGGGCAGTTCCCGTATTCAGCCACGTCTTCCCAACGGGTTCGGGCATGGAGCCCATCTTTAGGGAGCCCGGCAGGCTCACCGTAGGTAAACCCGCAAACTATGCATGGCCGCTGTTTCAATCGGTGTCGCCCTACGCTTCCGCCAGCAGCCGGGCCTCGAAAATATGGCGGAAGAGAGTGGGAGTCGAACCCACAAAGGACCGTCAACGGCCCCCACCGGGTTTGAAGTCCGGCCACCCCACCGGGGACGCTTCTCTTCCGTTCTTGCTCAGTCGCGTCACGCACCTGGTCGCGTGTGCACTAGGCACGCTCGCCGATTGTACCGCGATCGACCACTTTGGCGTTCGCCTAACGGCCCAATAAACCTGCGACGCCTTCGGCAGCAGCCTTAGCTTCCGTTACGGCATCGGAAAGCCTGCCGCTGTAGCCGGAGCGCACTGCACCCGCGGCAAACACGCCGCGCACCGCTGTCTGATACGACGCGTCGGTTTCAATTTCTCCTTTGGCGTTGCAAGTCGCACCGGCGGGTGCGATCTGCGAATTCGGCGTCAGTCCGACAAATACAAACACGCCTGCGCAGTCCATCCGGGTCGGTTCGCCGCCGGCCGTGCGAATAGTGATTCCGTCAACCGTATCGCTGCCGAGGATTGCGCTGACGCTGGTATTCGGCACGATAGATACGTTGCCCAAGGCGCTGACCCGTTCGATCAAAGACGCGCGCGCTCGTGGGGCTGCGCCGCGCATGAGGATGGTGACTTTAGCGACATAGTGCGAAAGCGCCGCGGCTTCCTGGAAGGCGGAATCTCCGCCACCGACGACGACCACGTGCTCGCCGTGGAACATCGGACCGTCGCAGTCAGCGCACTGCGATACGCCGCGGTGATCATATTCCTCCTCGCCGGGAACGCCGAGTTTGTTGAGCTGCGCTCCCGATGCGATTACGACCGCGCGCGCCGCATGCTCGCCAGAATCGGTTATGACCTTTATAGCATCTCCTGCGGGCTCGATCGCACTCACGGTCCCACCGAGGTTTTCGATTCCGGCGTCGGCATTGGCCTCCATCAGCGCGGACGCGAGATCTACGCCAGAGCCCGCGCCGTCGAAATCTTCAAGCTCCGCGACGTTGATGACCAATCCCCCGAACAGATTGCCTTCCGTGGTCGCGGTACGAAGACCCAGCGACGCCGCATGACTGGCGCAGGTCAATCCTGCGATACCTTCACCAACCACGATCAGGTCGTAACTCGTGCTCACGTTTCTCTCCTATGCTGCGTCGCTGTGACTTGAAAACGGTTTGAGCGGCTATTGCTTGGCTCGCGCTGCAGGTCCTGCGGCCCCGGCGAGCGCCTGCTCGATAGGCCTGCGGATGCGGCGCGCATCGCCAATACGCTGTGTGAAGCCGATACGATCGAAATATTCCAGCACGTCGATCGAGAGTTTGCGGCTCGCACCGCATCGATCGCGATAATCGGCGGCCGTGAATTGACTTGTCGGTTTCGAGGCGGCGATTTCTGCGGCGATATTGGCCAAACGCAATACGCTAGAGCGCAGGAAAAAGCGATCGGGCATGACCTTGATTGGCTCGCCACCGCGACTCTTACGGTGCAGCAGATCGCTAACGGATTTTTCCGGAAAGCGCAACTGCTCGGCGATCTCCTTCAAGGTCGGTGGCAGTGGCTTGTCTTTCTGCAGCACCGGCACGATGCGGTTCCAAAGTTTCTCGTCTTCGGGGTTCGAGGTTGCGTCGTGCCCTGGCCGGCGCACCTTGGTGCCGGTAATCTCTACTTTTCGTTGGGTGGCAAGGTCACGCACGATCTGCGCAAACGCCGATTCGGGCAGACGCGTGCCGAGACGTTCGGGCAGGCTGGCAAGTTCCAGGCCGAGCGATTTTGGATCGTCGCGGTGCAAGCGTTCGATTTCGGCGACGATTGCCGCGGCAATTTCATCGCGGCGAGTGGCCGAGACGGCGATGCGTTCGCCACGCCCGAGCACGACCATGTTGAGAGATCGATAAAGCCCGACGGCGGTTTCCGCATCAACGTTGAACGCAGCCTCGAACGAGCTGAGGTCAACTCCATCCGGTGACGCGGAACTCAATTCACGCAACGCCTGTTCGGGCTCATCTGCAGCCAGTGCCGTCACGATTTGCAGGCGCGCTGCGGAATTGCGCCGTGCCGCAGGTGCAAACGGATCAATGACAATCCCGCCGCCGATAGTGCGTGTCGCGGACTGATCGCGCAGGATGAAGCGATCTCCGTGCAGCGCCGCAATCGGCCGGTCGAGAATGAGCTGAACGATTTTCGACTGGCCCGCGGCGATCGATTCGCCGCGGCGTACTGAAATCCGCGCTGTGACTGCTGCGGTTCCAAGGTGAAGGTGCACGGGGGTCCAATGCGCGACCGGTTCCTTTTCCGCGGCGAGGACCTTGACGCTTGCATCGAGCCGGTTGGTCGGACGGTGAATCGCCTCATCCAGAACCCAATCGCCGCGATGAATCGTTTCCTTGTCGAGCTTGTCTCCTGTGAGATTCAGGGCACAACGGCTGCCCGCGCTCGCTTGCTCGGCGGCCTTGCCGTGGATCTGAATCCCACGCACGCGTACCGGCAAGCCATCCGGAGAGATCACCAGCCGATCCCCGAGTTTTACCCTGCCGTTGAACACCGTGCCGGTAACGACGGTCCCGCTACCGGAAACGCTAAACACACGGTCGATTGCATAACGGAATCGCCGCCCGCGGGTTTCGCGCACTGCGGCAACACGCGCTTGCTCGAACAATCTGGTGCGCAGTTCTGCGACCCCGGCGCCGGTGAGCGCCGACACCGCGAGAACCGGGGCTTCACTGAGGGCTGTATCGGCGAGCAGTAAGCGAATCCCGTCAGCTACCTCGGCGACTCGGGGCGCACTCACTCGATCGATTTTGTTGATCACCGCAATTGCGCGCGACACATTGAGCAGATCGAGTATCTGCAGATGTTCGATGGTTTGCGGCATGACGCCATCGTCGGCCGCGACCACGAGCAACGCTAGATCGATCCCGCAAACCCCGGCCAGCATGTTGCGAATGAAGCGCTCATGCCCCGGCACATCGACAAAGCCGAGCAAGCCGCTGTCTGGCGTGGGCAGATAGGCGAATCCGAGATCGATTGATATGCCGCGATTCTTCTCTTCCGGCAGCCGGTCGGTGTCAATACCGGACAATGCTTTCACCAGCAGAGTCTTGCCGTGATCGATGTGTCCAGCGGTTGCGACGATCATGTGGACACCGCGCTGGGTGGCTTGACGCTGGCGGTTTTGGTGCTGGACCGCGGCGCGCCGGGCAGGCGCAAGTGCGTAAGCTGATCCAGCAAGGGCTGCGCATCGTCAAGCGTTCGCAAGTCGAACAACAAGCTGCCTTCATGGATCCGGCCGATGACCGGTACCGGCAAGCGGCGAAACGCTCCAGCGAGCTGCTCTACGGCTTTACCACTGCGGCGTGAGCCTTCGATCGGGTGCAGGGCAAGGCCTACACTGGGCAACAAATCGACCGGTAACGAGCCACTGCCGATCTGGCTGCGACATTGTGTGAGCGCGACCTGAGCATGGCCGGACAGGCGCTCCACGAATACCGGCAACACCTGCTGCGCGATTTCCTCGATCGATGCGAGCGGACGGGTCAGCCAGCGCAGCGTGGGCAGGCGCTTGCGCAGCCGGTCGGGGTCGGCATAGAGCTTGAGCACCGCCTCGAGCGCCGCGATACGCAACTTATCCACTCGCAGCGCACGCTTGAGTGGGTTGCGGTTGATGCGTGTGACGAGGTCGCGGCGGCCCACGATCATTCCGGCTTGCGGTCCGCCGAGCAGCTTATCGCCACTAAAGGTCACGAGGTCCGCGCCGTGATCCAGGGTCTCGCGGGCGGTAGGCTCATGCGGTAGTCCCCATTGATCGAGGTCGACCAACATGCCGCTGCCAAGATCGACGATGAAGGCAATATCGTGCTCGCGTGCGAGTGCGGCGAGTTTGTCTTCGGCGACGCTTGCAGTGAAGCCTTGAACCGCGTAGTTGCTGGTGTGGACCTTCATGAGCGCGGCGGTGCGAGGGCCGATGGCTTCGGCGTAGTCGCGTAGATGCGTGCGGTTGGTCGTTCCCACCTCGACCAGCCGGCAACCTGCCCGGCCCATGATGTCGGGAATGCGAAACGCCCCGCCGATCTCCACCAGTTCGCCGCGCGAGACGATCACTTCCTTGCGCGCGGCCAACGTGTTGAGCGTGATTAGTACTGCTGCGGCATTGTTGTTGACGACGGTACCTGCTTGCGCACCGGTCAGCCGTGTGAGCCAGCCTTCGACGTGATCATCGCGTTCACCGCGACTTCCACGTGCAAGGCTGTATTCGATGTTGGTGGCTGCGGCCATCGCAGTCGCCACCGCTTCCGCGGCTTCGTGCGGCAGCACGGCTCGCCCAAGATTGGTGTGCAACACGGTGCCCGTCAGATTGAGCACCCGGCGCTGTGAGGGCATCGCGATCGCGGCTAAGCGCTCGTGCAGAATAGCGAAGAACGCAGCATCATCGAATCCATCCGCGCCGACGAGGGCCGGCTGTGTTCCGGCACGCGCTTCATCGAGGAGGGCGCGGATCGTGTCTGTAACCAGACTTCGCCCATGCCGATCGAGCTCCGCGTCGCTGCCCTGCAGCAGCTTGTCCACGGAGGGAATAACTCGGGAAGTCGTAGCGTGTTCGCGCATGCGCGTTGAGTTCGGGAGAGGGTGGGCGATTTGCGTCTCAGCCCGGTTGGGCAAGACTAATGCAAATTCTAGCATCGCGGGGATCTATACGCCGCAGGCGAGGGCGCTAGCGTGCAGCGAAAAAAAGCCCTTGGGCTAGTGCCCAAGAGCCTTTCCGTCCAGGACCCGATATCGTGCCAGGTGGTGGCGGGTGTTTTACTCCCAGAGTCCTTCGGGCAGAGGTAAACCTTGAATCTGTTCGGGGCTCAAGGGACGCTCAGGCTTGATGCCGAAGCGCTCGAGCACCACCGCAAGCTGGCGGCAGTGTTGTGCCGAGTGCCACGTCGTGCGCTCGAAGACGTCATGGCCCGCCTGAACGCCGTAGTAGGTCTTGATTCTCTTTTCCAACATCGGGTCGTTGGCGCTGATCCACCACGCGTCTAGCCGGTCGCGAATCTGCTGCCCATACTCGGCTACCTGAGCACCAGTCTGCATCGAGTCCGGTGGATTGCCATTCGCGAGGCCCAAGGTGTATTCACCGCCTTCGTAGCTGAGCAGGAAGGCTTCGCCAATGCGGAAGATGTGATACACGAACGGCCGAATCAGCCGCGGACGGTTCGGAATGACCTGCTCACCCATGCGTTCGGTGGGTACCTGGCGCACCAGTCCTTGGGCGGTTTCCAGAATCGATAGATAGCGTGGGACGAGCACGGCGGGCGGCAGTTGTTCACGATTAAGCACTAGCCCGAGAAACTTCGCGACGTCCTTGAGGTTCTGCGCGAACGTGAAGCGCTCGCCGACCGCGACCACCGGAACGTTGCGTAGGCCCAGGGCTTTGAGCTGATCCATGCCCCCCGGCGTGTTAATGACGTCGATGACCTCTAGATCTTTTACGTTTTGCGAAAGATACTCTTTCGTCTTGAGGCAGCTGCTTCACCCCGGTTGTGTGAATAGGCGCACGCTTTCCATGAGACCCTCCTGTGAGCGGGTGAGTAGGTGGTCAAGGCTACTCTGCGCGGGTAAACCACGTCAAGGAAGGCGGCGCGAGGCCAATGTCGGCGTGTGCGGTTTCGATGATGCCTCCGCCAAGACAGGTTTCTCCATCATAGAAGACCACCGATTGCCCGGGGGTCACTGCCCATTGCGGCGACGTGAACTCAATCAGACAACGTTCAGCATCGAAATTGACGATACGACAGACGGCGTCCTGTTGCCGGTAGCGGGCTTTCGCGCCGTACGCTCGGTGGAGATCGGGAGACGATCCACGGGTCCAGCTAAGCCGCGTACACGTTAGGGCGCTTGCGTAGAGCAGGTGATGTTCGTGGCCTTGGGCGACGATCAGGCGATTGCCGGGGAGGTCCTTGCCTACGACGTACCACGCGCGGCCGTCGCCACCCGAGCGGCCACCGATCCCTAGCCCCTG
>Ga0326597_10007903_pt1 | contig 14402 bp, 7 predicted proteins | sample RVTome_12_FD_203789 | JGI IMG/M metagenome (GOLD analysis project Ga0326597, IMG submission 203789) | Soil microbial communities from uranium-contaminated site in the Upper Colorado River Basin, Wyoming, United States - RVT100D185 | ecosystem: Environmental > Terrestrial > Soil > Contaminated >... | reverse complement strand
GGACCTTGGAACGATGCACTCCGACGTCACCCGGCTCCGCCAGGTGTTGCTCAACCTGCTCTCGAACGCGTGCAAATTCACCGATCACGGGCTCATCACCCTGGACGTAGAGCGCGCCGGCCCCGAGGTGATGTTCCGCGTGCGGGACACGGGGATCGGGATGACCCCGGAGCAGCTGGGGCGCTTGTTCGAGGCGTTCTCCCAGGCCGAAGCGTCGACGGCGGCCAAGTATGGCGGCACCGGGCTGGGTCTCGCGATCAGTCGCCGGTTCTGTCAACTGATGGGCGGGGACGTGGACGTGTCCAGCGTGGTCGGCACGGGATCCACCTTCACGGTCCGGCTGCCCGCGCAGGGACCGGTGGAGCCGGCGCCGCCCGGGGACGCCGGGGTGGCCGGCCGTGCCGCGGGAGCGGCCGGGACGGTCTTGGTGATCGACGACGACGCCTCGGCGCGCGATCTGGTCACGCGCTTTCTCGAAAAGCAGGGACTGGAAGTCATCGGGGCGGCGGATGGGGCGGCGGGGCTGAAGGCCGCGCGCGCCCGCCGCCCTGACGTGATCACCCTCGACGTCGTGATGCCGGGGTTGGACGGTTGGGCGGTGTTGACGGCGTTGAAGGGCGACCCGGTGACGGCGGAGATCCCGGTCGTGATGTTGTCGATGGTGGACGAGAAGAACCTGGCGTTCGCGCTCGGCGCATCGGACTATCTCACGAAACCCGTAGACCGTGACCGGCTTACCATGGTATTGCGGAAGTACGAGCGGGCGGGCGCGCCGCGTCGCGTGCTCGTGGTCGAGGATGACAGTCTGACGCGCACCGCGCTGCGCCGGGCCATGGAAAGCGAGGGCTGGGAGGTGATCGAGGCGGAGCACGGCCGGGTGGCGCTGGAGCGGTCCCGAGAGCGGGTGCCCGATCTGGTGCTGCTCGACCTCATGATGCCGGAGATGAACGGATTCGAGTTCCTCGAAGCGCTGCGCGCTCGGGAGTCCTGGCGCGCGGTGCCGGTGGTGGTGATCACGGCCAAGGAGTTGACCGACGAGGACCGCCGGCGGCTGAACGGCGGGGTCGAGCGCGTGGTGGCGAAAGGTGGACAGGGCTTCGAGGCGCTCGCGGCGGCGGTGCGGGAGCACCTCAAGTGACAGACTCCCGGCGAGCGGCTCCGCGGCGCTCGAGCCTGAAGCGACATCGGGACGACATGGCACGGCGGCAAGCCGCCCTGCTGCGGCTCACCACGGGCATTGCCGCCGCCACCGACGAGGCGGAGGTATACCGCTCGATGGTGAACGGCCTCCACGACGAGGCGCTGGGCTACAACTTCCTCGGCGCTTTCCTGCTCGACGTGACGACGGGCGACCGCGTGCTCCAGGCGTCGGTCGGCTGGCCGGACGCGCCACGCGATTGGCGCGTGCACCGCGGCCAGGGGTTGAGCGAGCGGGCGCTCCAGGACGGCCAGCTGCACTACACGCCGGACGTGACGCGCGCCGCCGGATACATGCCGAGCCTCGCCAGTGGGTCGGAGGTGGACGTCCCGTTGCGCGTCGACGGACGGACTATCGGGGTGCTGGTGGTGGAGAGCAGCGACCCGAACGCCTTCAGCGCCGAGGATTTCGAGATCCTCACGGCCGCCGCGAATCAGGCGAGCATCGCGATCGGCCGGGCCCGATTGCTGGCCGAGGAGCGCCGGCGGGTCGACGAGCACAAGGCGCTACTCGACACCATGGCGGACCTGTCGGCCGACCTCGAGCTCCCCAGAGTGCTGCAGGCGGTCCTGAGCCGCGCCGTGACGCTGCTCGGCGTGACCGGCGGTGAAGTGGCGATCTACGAGGAGCAGGTGAAGCAGCTGGTCGTGGTCGCGAGCGAGAATATCGGGAAGGACTCGACCGGGACGCGTCTCGGGCTGGGCGAAGGGGCGATGGGCCACGTGGCGCGCACACGGGAGCCGCTGATCATCCCGTCCTATCACGAGTGGCTGGGCCGCTCGGGGCAATACGCCGACGTCACGGTGCATTCGGTGATGGCGGCGCCGCTCTTGATCGGCCGCCGGCTCGTGGGCGCCATCGCCACGGTGCACTCCGACCCGCAGCGCATCTTCGGGCCCGAGGACCTGCGGTTGCTCACCATGTTCGCCCCGCAGGCCGCGATCGCGATCGAGAACGCCCGCCTCTACGCCGCGGCGCAACGCCAGAAGCAGTACTTCGAGGAGCTGGTGTCGAACAGCCCGGTCGCCATCGTCACCCTGGACAAGAACCAGGACATCGTGTCGTGCAATCCGGCGTTCGAAACGTTGTTCGGCTACACCCAGGCCGAGGCGACCGGCCGCAACCTCGACGATCTCGTCGCGACCGAGGCGACCCGTTCCGAGGCCGTGCAGTACACGCAGGAGGCGCTGAGCCGCCCGGTTCACGGCATCGGACGCCGGCGGCGGAAGGACGACACCCTGGTGGACGTGGAGGTGCTCGCCGTGCCGGTGATCGTGGACGGCGAGCGGGTCGGCCTGATGGCGCTCTATCACGACATCACCGAGCTGCTCGAGGCTCGGCGCGAGGCGGAGGCGGCCAACAGCGCCAAAAGCCAGTTCCTGGCGAGCATGAGCCACGAGCTGCGCACGCCGCTCAACGCCATCATCGGCTACAGCGAGATGGTGCAGGAAGAAGTCGAGGAGCTGGGGCAGCCCGAGCTCGCGTCCGATCTCGCGAAAATCCGCACGGCGGGCCGGCACCTGTTGGCGTTGATCAACGACATCCTCGACTTGTCGAAGATCGAGGCTGGAAAGATGGAGCTCTACCTCGAAACGTTCGAGATCCGGACCCTGGTCGATGAAGTGGCCACCACGGTGCGGCCGCTGGTGGAGAAGAACGCCAACCGGCTGGTGGTGGACGTGGCGCCGCAGCCCGGGACCATGCACGCCGATCTGACGAAGGTGCGCCAGATGCTGCTCAACCTCCTGTCGAACGCCTGCAAGTTCACCGAGCGGGGTACGATCACGTTGGCGATCGCCCGCGAGCACGACGCGGCGTCCGGCGGCGAGGCTGTGGTGCTGCGCGTGAGCGACACCGGCGTCGGGATGACGCCGGCGCAGATGGACCGGCTGTTCGAGGCGTTCGCGCAGGCGGAGGCGTCGACGACCAGCAAGTACGGTGGGACGGGGCTCGGGCTCGCGATCACGAAACGGTTTTGTCGAATGATGGGGGGGGACGTGACGGTGCAGAGCGAGCCGGGCAAGGGGTCGGCGTTTACGGTCCGGCTCCCGGCCGGCGTGGCCGGAGCCGAGTCGTGAGCGACCGCGCCGGGCTGCTCCGGTCCGCCCTGCTCGGCCTGAGCAACCGCATCGCCGAAGCCCAGAACGAGGACGACGTGTGCCGGAGCGTCGTCGAGAGCTTGCGTCACGAGGCGTTCGGCTTCGAGGGCGTCGGGCTGTATCTCGCCGGCGCGACCGCCTTCGAGCCCGCCCTGCGCGCGCGCGGCGGTGATTTCCAGGCCGGCGATGTGTCGCGCTCCGAGCTGAAGCTGCCGCTGCGCATCGACCAGAACGCCATCGGTGAAGTCGTGGTGCAGCGCCCCGGCGGGCGCGCCTTCGAGCAGGGCGATCTCGAAATCCTCTCGGCGGCGGCCAACCAGGCCGGGATCGCCATCGGGCGCACGCGGCTGCTGGCGGCCGATCGTCAGCGGCTCGCCGAGCAGCGGGCGCTGCTCGACACCCTGGCCGACCTCTCGGGAAAGCTGGAGCTGGACAAGCTGCTCCAGGCGGTGCTCGGGCGCGCCGTGGCGCTGCTCGACGTCACGGGCGGCGAGCTGGCGATCTTCGACGAGCGCGCCCAGCAACTCGTCATCGTGGCCAGCCACAACATGGGCACGGACGCCGTGGGGACCCGGATGGCGCTGGGCGAGGGGGCGATGGGGCACGTCGGCGAGACGCACGAGCCGCTCATCATCCCCCGCTACCAGGAGTGGGAGAGCCGCTCGGCGCAGTACATCCGCAGCACGATCCAGACGGTCATGGCGGCGCCGCTCGTCATCGGCGAGCGCCTGGTCGGCGCGATCGCCAGCGTGCACTCGGATCCGGCCAGGACCTTTGGGGCTCGCGATCTGCGCCTGCTCAATCTGTTCGCCGCCCAGGCGGCCATCGCGATCGAAAACGCCCGGCTGTTCACCGCGGAGCGCGAGCGCGCCGAGGAGCAGGAGGCGGTGCTCGATACGATGCAGGATCTCTCCGGCGAGCTGGAGCTCGACAAGGTGCTCGAGCGCGTGCTGCAACGGGCGGTGGCGCTGCTGGGCGTCACCGGCGGCGAGCTGGCCACCTACGACGAGTCGCGCAAGGATCTCGTGATCGTGTCCAGCTACAATCTGGAAACGAACGCGGTCGGGACCCGCATGGCGCTGGGCGAGGGGGCGATGGGCCAGGTGGCCCAAACGCACGAGCCGCTCATCATTCCACGCTACCAGGAATGGGCGAAGCACTCGGCGAAGTACGAGCGCTCGAGCATCCAATCGGTGATGGCCGCGCCGCTCCTGATCGGTACCCGGCTGGTGGGGGCCATCGCGAGCGTCCACTCCGATCCGTCGCGCGAGTTCGGCGATGCGGACCTGCGGCGCTTGATGATGTTCGCCCCTCAGGCGGCGATCGCGATCGAGAACGCGCGGCTGTTTTCGGCGGCGCAGCAGCATGTCGAGGTGCTGGTCCGCAACAACCCGGTCGCCATCGTCGATCTCGGTCTCGACAACACCATCACCTCGTGCAATCCGGCATTCGAGCGGTTGTTCGGGTACCGGGAGGACGAGGTGAAAGGCCAGAATCTCGATCGATTGGTCACGACCGAAGGAACGCTCGCCGAGGCGCTGGCGTACACGGAGCGGGCGGTGCAGGGCGGCCGGGCCACCTCCGGCATCGGGCGACGACGCCGTAAGGACGGCTCGTTCGTGGATGTGGAAATACTCTCCATTCCGGTCACGGTGGGTGGCGAGCGGATCGGGATGATCGCGCTGTACCACGACATCACCGAGCTGCTCCAGGCGCGCCGCGAAGCCGAGGAGGCCAACGAGACCAAGAGCCGGTTCCTGGCGAGCACGAGCCACGAGCTGCGCACGCCGCTGAACGCCATCATCGGATACAGCGAAATGCTGCAGGAGCAGGCCGAGGAGGAGGGCCACCCCGGATACATCCCCGATCTGGGCAAGATCCATTCGGCCGGCAAACACCTGCTCGCGGTGATCAACGACATCCTCGATCTCTCCAAGATCGAAGCGGGCAAGATGGAGCTGTACCTCGAGACGTTCGAGCTGCGGCCGGTGATCGACGACGTCGCGACCACGGTGCGCCCGCTGGTGGAGCAGCACGGCAACCGGTTCGAGCTCCATGCCGCCGCGTCGCTCGGCGCGATGCGCGCGGACGTCACGCGGGTGCGCCAGGTCCTGTTGAACCTGCTGTCCAACGCGTCGAAGTTCACCGACCATGGACGGATCACGCTCGCGGTCGAGCGCGACGGGGAGGAGATGGTGTTCCGCGTGCGCGACACCGGCATCGGGATGACGCCCGAGCAGCTGGGCAAGCTGTTCCAGGCGTTCGCCCAGGCCGACGTGTCCACGGCGAGCAAGTACGGCGGCACCGGGCTCGGCCTGGCGATCAGCCGGCGGTTCTGCGAAATGATGGGCGGCGATGTCACCGTCGAGAGCACGCCCGGGACGGGATCGACTTTCACGGTGCGGCTTCCGGTCACCGTGCGCGAGGCGGCCCAAGAGTCCGCGAGCTGGTCTCAGCCGGCCGGTGAGCCAGTCGGGACGGTGCTCGTGATCGACGACGACCCGGGCGTGCGAAACCTGCTGGGCCGGTCGTTGAGCCGGGACGGCTTCCGCGTGGTGACGGCGGCGGACGGCACCACCGGCCTGCGCCTGGCCCGGGAGCTCCGTCCGGATATCATCACCCTCGACGTCCTGATGCCGGACATGGACGGCTGGGCCGTCCTCTCCGCGCTCAAGAGCGACGCCGACCTGGCCGAGATCCCGGTGGTCATGCTGACGGTCGTGGACGAGAAGCCGATGGGGTTCGCCCTGGGGGTCGCCGAGTATCTCACCAAACCCATCGACCGGTCGCGGCTGGCCGCCGTCCTTCGCAGGTACGCGCCGGGCGACTCGGCCCGCACCGTTCTCATCGTGGAAGACGATGCGGCGGCGCGCCGCGTGTTGCGGCAGGAGCTGAAGCGGGGAGGATGGCGTGTCATTGAGGCGGCCAACGGCCGGATCGCGCTCGAGCAGCTCGCCCAGCATCCGCCGGATCTCGTCCTGCTCGATCTGGTGATGCCCGAAATGGACGGCTTCGAGTTTCTCGAGGAGCTGCGGAAGCGCGACGGCGTCCGGCGCATCCCCGTCGTGGTGATCACGGCGAAGGACCTGACCGACGAGGACCGGCGGCGCCTGAACGGCGGGGTGGAACGGGTGGTCCACAAGAGCGGCCATGGGCCGGAAGCGCTGCTCGCCGAGGTCCGCGGCCTGGTCGCCTCGGGCCTGGCGTCCGAGAAAGGGAAGCGGTGATGGCGAAAATCCTGCTCGTCGAAGACAACGAAATGAACCGCGACATGCTCTCGCGCCGCCTGCAGCGCAAGGGCTACGCGGTGAGCATGGCGGTGGACGGCCGCCAGGGCGTCGAGATGGCGCGGGCCGGCGGGTACGACCTCATCCTCATGGACATGAGCCTGCCCGAAATCGACGGCTGGGAAGCGACCCGTCAGCTGCGGGCGGTGCCGGAAACCCGGGAAGTGCCGATCATCGGGCTGACGGCGCACGCCATGGCGGGCGACCGGGAAAAGGCGCTCGAGGCGGGCTGCAACGACTACGACACCAAGCCGGTCGAGCTGCCCCGGCTGCTCGCGAAGATCGAAGCGCTGCTGGGCGGCCCCAAGTGAGCGCGTCGGAATCGGGAGCCGCGCTGACCGCGGAAGCGCTCGCCGAGCTGCGGCACGATCTCCGGACCCCGCTCAATCACGTCATCGGCTATTCGGAGATGTTGTTGGAAGACGCCGCGGATCCGGCGCTGGCGGAGCGCCGGGTGCGGCTGGAAGAGACGCTGGGCGCGGCACGCGAGGCGCTCGACCTGATCAACGCGACGCTTGGTGCGGCCCGCGGCGCCGGGGCGGAAGAAGTGGCGCGACTGTACGACGCCCTGCGTGGGCCACGGGGACGGATCGTGGCGGCGATCACCGCCCTGCTGCCGGTTTCGGACGATGGACGGGACGGCACGTTCACCGCCGATCTCCAGAAGATCCTGGGGGCCGCCGAGCGACTCGTCCCGTCCGGGGCGGCGGGGCCCGCCGGACCCGTGGCGCCGATGCCGGAGCCCGCGCCGGCTCGCATGCCGGCGTCGCCCGGGGCGCTGCAAGCCCGGATTCTCGTCGTGGACGACGGCGCCGAGAACCGCGACGTGCTGCGTCGGCGGCTGGAACGCTCGGGCCACGCGGTGGAAACGGCTGAGCACGGCCGCAGCGCGCTCGAGCTGCTCGCCGCGCGGTCGTTCGACCTCGTGCTGCTGGACGTCCTGATGCCGGAGCTCGACGGATTCGCCGTGCTGGAGGCGATCAAGGGAAATCCGACGCTGCGCGACATCCCGGTGATCATGATCTCGGCGCTCGACGAGATGCCGAGCATCGTGCGCTGCATCGAGCGCGGCGCGGAGGACTTCCTCCACAAGCCGTTCGACCCGGTCCTGCTGCGCGCCCGCATCAACGCCTCGCTCGAGAAGAAGCGGCTGCGCGACCAGGAGGTCGAGTATCTGCGCGAGGTCGGGCGCGTGATCGAGGCCGCGACGGCGGTGGAAGCGGGGACGTACCGGCAGGGCACGCTTGGCCCGGTGGCGCGGCGGGCGGACGAGTTGGGCCGCCTGGCGCGCGTGTTCGACAGCATGGTGCTGCAGATGAAGGCGCGCGAAGAGCGCCTGCGGGATCAGGTGCGAGACCTGCGGCAGGACATCGAGCAGGCGCGGCGGGATTCGAAAGAATTCCCGCTTGCCGTCGACGGCGGGAACCTGCACACCGGGGAGCGGCTGGGGCAGCGGTACGAGATTCTGGCGGTGCTGGGGCGCGGAGGGATGGGGACGGTGTATCGGGCGCGGGACCTCGAGCTCGAGGAGGAGGTCGCGATCAAGACGTTGCGGCCCGAGTTCGTGTCGGATGCGACGCTGCTCGAGCGCTTCAAGGACGAGATCCGGCTCGCGCGCCGATTGTCGGACCAGAACATCGTGCGCACTCACGACTTCGGGGAGTGGTCGGGGGTGTACTTCCTGACGATGGAGTACGTCGAAGGAATCACGGTGCGTGAGCTGATCGACACCCGCGGCCGGCTCGGCGTCTCCTCGACCCTGGCGATCGCCGCGCAGCTCGCGCACTCTCTGGCCGTGGCGCACGAGCATGGCGTGATCCACCGGGACATCAAGCCGCAGAACCTGCTGCTCGATGACGCGGGAGTCCTCAAGGTGATGGACTTCGGGGTGGCTCGGCTGGCCGAGCGCACGACCTCGGTGACGGAGGCGGGGCTCGTCCTGGGCACGCCCGCGTACATGCCGCCCGAGCAGCTGATGGCCGAACAAGTCGACGCCCGCAGCGACCTCTACGCGGCGGGCGTCGTGTTGTACGAATGCCTCACCGGTCAGCCGCCGTTTCAGGCCTCCACGGTGATGTCGCTCGTGGCGAAGCTGCTCACGCAGGAAGCCCAGCCGCCGGAGGCGCTGAACTCCGAAGTGCCGCCGGCCCTCTCCGCCCTGGTGCTGCGGCTGCTCGCCAAGAAACCGGAGGACCGAGTGCAGACGGCGGCCGAGCTGCTGGAGCAGCTGGCGCCGCTGGGGTGAATGGGCGGGCGGCCGCGCGGTTACCGCTGACCCGCGACGCGCGTCGGGACTGCCCGGTCCGTCAGAGTTCCGTCCCCCAGCTGTCCCGCGTCGTTCTTCCCCCAGCAATAGACGAGGGACTCTCCCGCGGTCACGCCGCAGCTGTGCTGGTCGCCGACGCTGATCGCCGCGAATTGGAGGCCACCTGAGACGGCCAACGGCGTGCGGCTGCACGGAATTCCGTTACACAGATCCGTGGTCGGGGCGCCGAGCTGTCCGGCATCGTTCTTCCCCCAGCAGTAGGCCGCGCCTGTGGGCGTGAGGGCGCAGGAGGTGTTCGCGCCCCCAGCGATGGCCCTAAAGGCGATGCCACCCGCAACCGGCTGCGGGTGGGCGCTGGTGTTGAGCGTCCCAACGCCGGCCCCGAGCTCACCGAAAACGTTGCCGCCCCAACAGTAGGCGTCGCCCGTCTCCGTGAGACCGCACGCATGCACCCCGGCGGTGGTGATCGTTGTGAAGTGCAGCCCACCGCTCACCGGCAGCGGCTCGACGGATTGCTGCTGGCTCTCGACGCCGAGTCGACTGGAGAGGTTCGTCCCCCAGCAGTGGGCGAGACTGTCGGATGCGATGCCGCAGGTGAACCCCTCGCCCGCGGCGATCTCGTCGTAGGCGAGCTCGCCGAGGACGGGCACCGGTGTCCGGGCGACCGGGCTCGGGTAGTTCCCGACCTGCGGGAATTCCCCCCAGCAGTAACCCCTGCCGTCGGGGCCGACGCCGCAGGTGTGGTTCCACCCCGAGCTCAGGGTGAGGAGCGGCTGCGTGAGCGGAACGAGCCCCGCGTAGGGCGTGTTCGCGAGCGAGCCGGTACCGAGCCGGCCGCGGGCAGCCGAGCCCCAGCAGTACACTTGGCCGGTCGTGGTGCGGCCGCAGGTGAACGCGGCGCCGGTGGTGACCTCCGCGAAACGGGGCGCTCGGGCGGCGGCCACGGGGCTCGTGCTCCGTGCGACCGCGGCGAGTCCCAGTTGGCCGAGGTTGTTGAGGCCCCAGCAGGCCACGCGTCCATCGCTCGTGCGGCCGCAGGTGTGGTGCAACTCGCTCGCGCTCACCGAGACGAACGCCAGCCGCTCGACGCGGACCGTGATGCTCCCGCTCACCCCTTCGACGGTGGCCGTCAGCGTCGCCGCGCCTTCGGCCAGTGCCTCAACGGAGCCGGTGGGCGAAACACGCAGCACCGACGGGTCGCCGCTGGACCAGCTGGTGGCGCGGCCGCCGAGCGGGTTGCCGCCGGGGTCGTGCGGCGTGGCGCTGAGCTGCAGTGTGCCGCCGGGAACGAGCGTGAAGTCCCCCTGATCGACGGTGACGGCGGCCACCCGGAACCGCACGCGAACCGCCGCCTCTCGGCGGTGGGGGGCGAGACGGTGACCGTTGCGACGGGGGTGGGGAAGGAGAACGGCGCTTCGCAGGCGAGGAAAGCCAGGGGGGGAAGCAACGCCAGCCGCTTCATTAAGAGCCTCACCGCCCGTTTCCTCCAGTCATTCTTTCGCTTCAGCTTCCTTCCCGACATGCCGATCCAGAAACAGCAGGGCGGACGAGGACGGACCGATCATCTTCACCTCCTCCAGGATGCGGCTCGCGGTCTTCTCTTCTTCGACCTGCTCCGAGACGAACCACTGCAGCATGCTCTGGGTTGCGTAATCGTGCTCCCGGCCGGCCAGGTCGTAGAGCTTGTGGATCAGGCCCGACACGTGGCGTTCATGATCGAGCGTCTGCTGCCACACGTCGGCCATCGACGTGAACTCATTGGGGGGCTGCGCGACGGCCTTCAGGATCACGCGTCCGTTTTGATTGGCGATGTAGTCGAAGATCTTCAGCCCGTGTGAGACCTCTTCATTGCTTTGCCGGCGCATCCAGCGGGCAAACCCCGCCAGGTTCTTGGACTCGCAGTACGCCGACATGGAGAGATACAAATAGGCCGAGTAGAGCTCGGCGTTGACCTGCTCGTTCAGCGCTGTCTGCATCGTCTCGCTGAGCATGGCCCCTCCCCCCCCGGTTACGACACCCGCCGTGTCTTCCGCCGCATGAAATCCATCAGGATGAACTGCCCCAGCGTCATCGTGTTGGTGAAGTACGCCTTGCCGCGGCAGATCGCGCTCACCGTCTTGACGAACTCCACGAGGCTCCGGTCGCGCGCCAGCATGAAGGTGTTGATCATGATCCCCGACCGCCGGCATTCGGCGACCTCCCGGTAGGTGGCCTGGAGGATCTGCGGATCGAGCCCCATCGAGTTCACGTAGATGCGGCCGTCCGGCAGCGTCAGCGCGCTGGGCTTCCCGTCGGTGATCATGATGATCTGGCGCATGTCCTTGCGCTGCCCGAGCAGGATGCGGCGCGCCAGCTTCAGCCCTTCGGCGGTGTTGGTGTGATACGGCCCGACCTGCGCGTGCGCCAGCCGCGCCAGCGGGATCTCCTCCGCGGTGTCGTGAAACAACACGACGCGCAGGGAGTCACCGGGGAATTGCGTGCGGATCAGGTGCGTAAGCGCCAACGCGACCTTCTTGGCCGGCGTGAAGCGGTCCTCGCCGTACAGGATCATTGAGTGCGAGCAATCGAGCATCAGCACCGTCGCCGACGACGAGCGGTACTCGGCCTGGTGCACGCGCAGGTCCTCGTACTCGAGGTTGATGGGGACCCCGAGTCCTTCCCGCTCGATCGCGCTGGACAGCGTCGCATTGACGTCGAGGTTCAGCATGTCGCCGAATTCGTAGCGCTTGCTCGCCGCCTCGGCTTCGATCCCGGTGGCGAGGTGCTCGGTCTCGTGCGCCCCGAAGTTCGATTTGCCGATGCTGCCCAGCAGGTGCTTCAGCGTCTTGTAGCCGAGGAAATCGATTCCCTTTTCGGTGAGCGAGAACTGCACCTGCTGGGCCGCTTCGCGCGCCATGCCCCCGGGCCCGAACATCGGCTGCTGTCCGCCCGGCAGCTTTGGCGCCTCGGCGACGTTCAGGTAGCCTTCCTCGATGAGACGCTGGACGATCGTGTCGAGCAGCTCGGCGAGCTGGCGCTCCAGCTCGGCGTCCCGCTTGGCGTCGCCGGTGGACTCGCCGCGCAACAGCTGCAGCATCTCGGGGGTGAGCTGCCCCGAGTCCATCAGCGCCTGGAGGATCGCCTGCCGCAGCGCATCGACCGATCGGTCGGCGTCGTCGCCGCCGAACTCGCCCCAGAAGGGATGCGAGTACGAGCCGCCCGCGAACCCCGACTGCAGCAGGAAGTCGGCGAGCTGATCGAGCAAGCCCTGGAGGTTGATCGTGTCGGCGAGCTCGGGGAGGTACTTCGCGTAAGTGGTGTAGCGCATGACCACCGGAATGTGGGGCACCGCGGGGGCCGAAAGCAACCCGGCGGGGCGACGGCCTGCTACCGTTCCTGGAGCATCGTCTCGAATCGCGGATGTCCGCGCAGCGACGCGAGATCGCCGTCGTTGCGCATCCATCCGCGGTGGCCGGAGCCGCCGTGGGCGACGGTCTGCTCGAGGCAGTCGAGCGCGGCCTCGGTCTTGCCGAGGCGCGCGTACACACACCCGACGTTGTACAGAATCAGCGGGTCTTCCGGGTCGATCGAGAGCGCCCGCTCGACCCAGGTCTCCGCCTGGTCGGGGCGACCCAGCGCGATCGCATCCAGCGCCCCCATGTAGAACGCGCGGGCATCGTCGGGATACATCTCGACGTGCTTCTCGATCACCTGGAGCGAGCGGCGAAACGCAGACTGGGCGTCCTCCGGGCGCTCCAGGTCCGCGTAGATCGTGCCCAGGAGCGACAGGGCCTGGTAGTCCTCCGGGCGGACTCGGGCCGCCTCGGCGAACCAGCGCGCCGCCTCCGCCAGTTTCCCCTGCAGGAAGCACAAGCGTCCGTAGAAGTAATACGCTTCGAACAGCTTCGGGCTGAGTGCGATGGCGATCTCGAATTCCCGCTGGGCCTCGTCCCATCGCTTGGCGACGGTGAGGGCCACGCCCCGCGCCTCGTGCGCCTCCGCGAGGTCCCGGTTCAGCTCGAGCGCCTTGAGGCTGGTGCGCTCGGCTTCGTCGCGGTACGCCTCGTTGGCGTCGAACCACGTGTAGAGTGAGGAGCAGCAGTCGGCGATCCCGGCGTAGGCGAGGGCGTAGCCGGCGTCGATCTCGATGGCGCGGGTGAACATCTGCCGCGCGAACACGAGGCTTTTCTTGCGCCACTGGTGGAAGAAGCCCCGGCCCCGCAGGTAATAGTCGTAGGCCTCGACGTCCGCCGTCTGGGGCTTCACGATCGCGTGGATTTCCTTCTCGGTCATCACGACCCGCAGCGCCCGCGCGATGTTCTGGGCGATCTCATCCTGGATGGCGAACACGTCCTCCAGCTCGCGGTCGTACCGTTCGGACCAGAGCTGGTAGCCGTCGGTCACCTTCAGCAGCTGCGCCGTGATGCGCAGCCGATTCCCCGCCTTCCGCACGCTCCCCTCCAGCACGTGCTCCACCTGCAGCTTGCGGCCGATCTCGCGGATGTCCTCGCTCTTGCCCTTGAACGCGAACGCGCTGGTGCGCGAGGCGACGCGCAGCTCGTCGATCCGCATCAACGCGTTGATCAGCTCCTCGGCGATGCCCTCGCAGAAATACTCCTGGTCGCGCTGCGGGCTCATGTCGGCGAACGGCAACACCGCGATGGACTTCGCCGCCGTGGCGGTGTGCGCGACGGCGGGCTGGCTCACCGTGGGGACCGCGGGCGGCGTCGATCCGGTATGGAGCGCCTGGGCGAACTCCGTCGCCGTGGCGAACCGCTCGGCGGGGTCCTTCGCGAGGGCGCGTACCACGGCCCGCTCCACGCCATCCGGTACGGCGGCCCGAGCCGCCCGCAGCGACGGCACGGGCTGGGTTATGTGCTTGACCAGCATCGCCTGGGCGGTCGCCGCTTCGAAGGGGTGCCGGCCCGCCAGCATTTCGTACAGGACGCACGCCAGGCTATAGACGTCGCTGCGACCATCCACGTCGCCCGCGCCGCCCGCCTGCTCGGGGCTCATGTAGGCCGGCGTACCCACCGAGGAGCCGGTTTGCGTCAGATGCTCTCCTGCCGCGGAGGTGACCGCCTTGGCGATACCGAAATCGGTCACCACCGCCTCACCCTGATGCAGCATCACATTCTCGGGCTTGATGTCTCGATGAACGACGCCGGTGCCGTGAGCGTAGCCCAGGGCGCTCGCCACGTGACGGGTGATTTCCAGAGCGTCCTCGACCGGGAGTTGCTGCTCTCGAATAAGCCGCTGGCGCAGCGTCTCGCCCTCGATGTACGGCATGACGTAATAGAGGAAGTCGCCGGCCTGTCCGGAATCGTGGAGCGACACGATGTGTGGATGGCTGAGTCGAGCGGCGACCTTGATCTCGCGCAGAAAGCGCTCGGGGCCGAGCGACGCGGCGAGCTCGGGGTGGAGCACCTTCACCGCGACCTGGCGATCGTGTTTGCGATCCTGCGCCAGGTACACCGTGGCCATCCCGCCACGGCCGATCTCCCGCTCGACCGTGTAGCGGTCGGCGAGCGCAGCTTGGACTTTGTCGAGGGGCGGCATTAGGTCGTCATCGA